>Ga0208971_1000041_pt1 | contig 86217 bp, 80 predicted proteins | sample AOAMet1_18_M0_10_2_FD_188229 | JGI IMG/M metagenome (GOLD analysis project Ga0208971, IMG submission 188229) | Ammonia-oxidizing marine microbial communities from Monterey Bay, California, USA - CAN11_18_M0_10 (SPAdes) | ecosystem: Environmental > Aquatic > Marine > Intertidal zone | place...
TGCGATACTTCGCGCCCCCGCGCCCATAGCACAACCGGATAGTGCACGTGCCTTCTAAGCATGAGGTTCCAGGTTCGAGTCCTGGTGGGCGCGCCATCTTCAACCTGCCTAAAATCAAGCCTCAGAGCATAAACCGACATCTGAAATTCATCAGATTCCCGATCACCCAGACCAACATTTGAGCTTGCGGCGAATCACATGTCATTTTAGGCTCATTTTCAAACATCACCACAACAGCATCAAATCCCGCCAAAACACCAGCGCGAAATGACCTCATGACTCACTTTTTCAAAGCATCAATATCGGGTTTTAGACGGACATTTGACTTCCGCAGCACTGCGTCAAGAGGAGATTTTTGGTATTTCATGCTTCTTTTCGTCGTTTTGTATCTGGTGTTCGCAACCGTCGATGAAGTATTCGTGGCCTCAGCTGTCAGTATTCAAGACCTCCCACTTGGTCAGTATATTCCCATAGGGATGATTGATCCTGAGGTGGGTGTGTTGGTCCTGATGTATCGTCCCGTCATGGGAATTCCAACGCTGTCGGTCACCATCAGACGACTGCATGATGTGGGCAAGTCAGGCTAGTGGTCACTACTTTGGATTCTGCCGCTACCTCTTCTGGGCTGGTTCTACTTAATTCCCTTGTTGTGCCGACCGACGCTTTCAAAGGACGGTTAGTACGACAAATCGGCATTTAGAGCCCTCCGAGTGAATATAGGGTTCTAGGCGTATTTGCTCGATGACCACCCTGCCCGACGTATGCAGATCCGCCACCAGATTCGCAAACCCAGTGGCCGCCCAATAGTCGTCTCGCACCGTAAACACAACGGCACCACCAGAGCGCGTAACCCGAATCAGCTCGAATAGTGCCTCGGGGGCGACGTGCGTGGAGGTAAATGTCCCAATACACGTCACCGCATCGTAAACACCGGCGCTGATGGCAAGTGGCTGATTCATATCCATACAATCAAGCCCCTGATAGACGCCTTTCTGGCGAGCCTCTGCAAGCATACCGGGCGAATAATCAATGCCTGAAACGCGCACGGTGTTTGCCTTGCTAAGAGCAAGGCCAACTAGACCGGTGCCACAACCGGCATCCAGCACATGCAGCCCGTCCAGCGGCATTGTAGACGCGAGGAGCTTAACCGCCGTCTGAGGACTGGTATAACCCCATTCATCGAGCAGCTGTGTTTCATAGCCCTGAGCCCAATCGTCGTAAATACCCATCAACTCCTCAGTGGTGCTGGCCGTCAAAATTTTCGTGTGAATATCGGCTTGTACTCCAGTCATGGGGGCTCCCTACAAGAAACAGTCGCTTGGCTTTAATGACACGTTAGGCGGGTAATGCGAGGTCTTTGACCACTATCCAAAGCGCAATAAATCCGCAAAGCAGGAGAACGAGCACAAACGCGCGTTCAGTCTCGTTTTTAAACATGACATTCCCTCGAAATACCGGACTGGTCATCACCCTATCGCTGTGACCGTCCTGACTGCAAACTTTTCGCCAGCCTTAAGCAAACCGACGCCGTTGCGCTCTTCACACTTTTGAGGGCGCCTCGGCACCGCGAAGCGACTCGTGCAAGACACGGTCAAACACGTAAATACTCACTCAGCAAAACTGTGCGCGAGTTACTGTCGCTAATGAGTGAAACCAAGTTATACCCTCAAGCGTAAGTACTCGGTAAGTAACAACAGGGGCGACTTCATCTGAGACCCGCCAGTTGTCTTAAAAAAAAACAGCTCACTCGTCGGAAGCTTGAAAATTTAGGTACTCTAATTAGCTAACGAGCTTCTCGCGCTTAACCGTTTAGGCCACCCTATGAATCAGCCACAGAACATTGACCATTACGCATCAGTGAGTGACGACATTTTTGTCGACACCGGTGCAAAAGACCCTCATTTCGCTGAAATTTATAAGCGCTTACGGGGATTTGATTTAGGGTCGACCAATGCGTGGACGCGCGGACAACCTTTTGACTATTACAAGCGTATGCGCGAAGAGTCACCCGTCATGTGGACTCCAGGGCGAAAGCCAACCTCCGGTTTTTGGTCAGTGTCACGCTATGAGGACGTTAAGCGGGTTGAGTTAGATCCTAAAACGTTTTCATCTCAGCGTGGCAGCATGCACATGGCGGTGGTGGCAGCCAGTGGCAAGGCCGATCGTTTGATGTACGCCGCGCACAACTCGTTGATCAACCTCGACGCAGACGTCCATAGAGACCTGCGGCTTCAACAATCGGAATTTTTCTTCCCAAAATACGTTGAGACGTTGAAAGAGCGCGTCGGCACGAAAATAGATGACCTGCTGGATAATATGGAACGTGCGGGGCCTGAGGTCGATTTTGCCAAAATGTTCTCGACCGAGCTGCCCATGTATACGCTCTGCGAAATGCTAGGAGTCGACGAGGAGGACCGGCCCAATATCATCAAATGGATGCATTACCTCGAACTCGCACCGCAATTTTTAACCCATCCATTTCGCATGTTCATGGCGGAACCGATGTTTTTATTCCGTTTCAATCAGATGCTCGAAGACATGTTCAACTACGGCGAACGCGTCATGGCGGACCGTATTAAAAATCCTCGCAATGACCTTTTAACCGTAATCGCAAACGCCACACTTGACGACAAGCCGCTCTCACAAAACTACCTCGATGGGTCCTGGCTACTCATTATTTTCGCCGGTAACGATACGACACGTAACTCGCTTTCAGGCACCATTCGATTAATGACTGAATTCCAATCTCAACGCCAAATGGTTGTTGATGACCCAAGCTTAATCGATCGAATGTCGCATGAGGCCTTGCGAATGACGTCCCCAGTGATGCACATGCGACGCACAGCGACAGAGGACACTGAAATAGCGGGCCAGCGTATTGCTGAAAACGAAAAGGTGATCATGTGGTACGGCGCAGCCAACAGGGATCCCGCTGTTTTTCCTAACCCCGATGTCTTCGACCTGACGCGTCAAAATGTTGAAAAGCATGTTGCCTTTGGCCATGGCGTTCACCGCTGCCTTGGCAATCGAATCGCGCAGATGCAATTGCGAATGGCCTATGAGCGTATCCTTGAGCGATTTCCAAACATTCATTGGACGGGCAAACAAAAAATTGAGCCTATCATTCTGGTTCACGCCATCTCGAGCCTGAAGGTCAACCTTTATGGCCAGGGCGCGAAGCGTCCGGTGAAGGTTGCAATGCCCAATAGATGAGCTATTTGAGCTGCGTAGAAAGTGGCAGCTCTGTTGTGTTTTTAATCTCGGTCACCGCAATGTGCGAGTGCATCTCTCGCACTAAGTCACCGCTTAACAACGTGTTACGGATGAAATCTTCGTAATGCCGCACGTCTTTGCAAATAATCTTCAGCACGTAGTCCCAAATGCCCGCCATCGTGTAGCACTCGACAACTTCGGGGTATGCCTCGACCTCATTCTCGAACGCTAACAGGTTTTTCCTGCCGGTTTGAGTAAGGTTTACCGTGGCGAAGACCACGATCTCCATGCCCAGCGCCGCGCGGTCAAGTAGCGCGACACGCCGCTGAACCACACCGTCCTCTTCCAAGCGATTGATGCGACGCCATATTGGCGACTGAGAGCTGTTGAGTCGTTCCGCCAGTGCGCCAGTAGACAGACTGGCGTCGTGCTGTAACGCGCTCATTATGGCCACATCTTGAGCACCCCATTTTTCTTGCATAAAAAATCCCAAAAATACGACTAATTAATAATATTTAGTCAGTTATACGAGTTATATCAGGAAAAAAGAAGAAAAAATTCGTCTTAAATGAATCAATATTCCGAATGAAATAAGGAATTTAGAGCGCCATTGAGGTGATTACATGACGCAAGTCACAGCCCCACCCCTTCGACACACCCTGCGTGATGAAAAATTCGCACCTGGACCCACGGTCGCCTTTATGACGGGCATCGATGCACTCGCGCGTCTTCCCGTACTCCAGCACGAGCTGGACCTAAGTGCGGGTCTGAATACTGCAGGGTTTATTTCAGGATACCGGGGCAGTCCCCTGGGTGGACTGGACCAAGCACTCTGGAGTGCAAATGCGACGCTTGAGCGTCACAACGTGCAATTTCAGCCTGGCATAAACGAAGAGCTCGCAGCAACTGCGGTTTGGGGATCACAACAACTCGGCATTATCTCAGAGTCAGAATTCGATGGTGTCTTTGGTATGTGGTACGGCAAGGGCCCCGGCGTCGATCGAAGCATGGATGCAATCAAGCATGCTAATGCCTTTGGGACCTCTAAATACGGCGGTGTCTTAGCCATCGCAGGCGACGATCATGCCTGTAAATCTTCGACACTGCCGCATCAATCAGAGCATATGTTTATGGGCGCCTCAGTCCCTGTACTTGCGCCCAGCAACGTGCAAGAGGTGATCGACTTTGGGATTTATGGCTGGGCGATGTCGCGGTTTACCGGATGCTGGGTGGCCTTGAAAGCCATCACCGATAATATGGACTCGGCTATGGCCGTTGAGATCGATCAGACCCGATACTCCCTTCGCTTCCCACCACCGCAATCACTCTCTCCCGATGGCATGCACGCGCGGTGGCCCGACACGCCTCTCGATCAGGAGAAGCGCCTTAATCGCTACAAAATTTATGCTGCAAGACTGTTTGCAAGCATCAACGGCCTCAATCGAATTGTCATTGACACCCCTAAACCAATGCTAGGAATTATAACCTCCGGCAAAGCCTACTTAGACGTCATGGAAGCACTCAATCTCTTGGCTATTGATCCGTCGGAAGCGTCCAGGCTCGGTATCCGAGTACTCAAAGTCGGCATGCCGTGGCCGCTAGACCCTGAAATCGTTCAGGTCTTTACCGCCGGCGTCAGTGAGGTGCTGGTGGTCGAAGAAAAGCGGTCCGTAATTGAGGACCAACTTACCTCCCAGTTGTATAACCTGGCGGGCGCGGCTCGCCCGCGAATCTTTGGCGAATTTGATGACACAGGCGAGTCACTCCTGCCAAACAATGGCGAGTTGAACCCAGATCAAGTTGCAAACGCGATTGCCGATCGACTGACTGCCCTCGGTCTCGAACCGCCTCGACGCCCTTACGCAGTGCCGAGCGCTGGTCTCTTGACTGCCGTCGACACCCCGACAAGATCGCCTCATTTTTGCTCGGGCTGTCCTCATAACACGTCCACCAAATTGCCCGAAGGGAGCGTCGCGATGGGTGGAATTGGCTGCCATTACATGGCGACCTGGATGCCGGACAGGGACACGCGCACGTTTTCACAAATGGGTGGTGAGGGAGCAGCTTGGATTGGACAAGCTGCGTTTAGCCAACGAAAACATGTGTTTCAAAACTTAGGCGATGGCACATATTTCCACTCAGGCAGCCTCGCGATTCGAGCGGCTGTCGCCAGCCGCGTCAACATTACCTATAAAATTTTATTTAATGAAGCGGTTGCAATGACCGGAGGGCAACGGGTCGACGGTGAACTCTCCCTATCGGATTTAATCGCACAAATTCGCGCCGAAGGCGTGACCCGCATTGCGGTGGTGAGTGCGGAGCTGCAAGCCAAAGAGGTCCCAGATGGGATAGAGCTCGTTCGGCGTGAAAACTACGATGCACTGCAGCGGCGTTTTCGTGAATACACAGGCACGACGATCATTATCTATCAACAACTGTGCGCCAATGAAAAGCGACGGCGTCAAAAACGTACGCAGTTACCGGGTCCCACTGCAAAAATTGTCATTCACCCTGAACTTTGTGAGGGCTGCGGCGACTGCTCTACGCAATCAAATTGCTTGGCGATTAAGCCGATCACAACAGCGCTAGGGACTAAAAGAGCCATCGACCAGCACAGCTGCAACACCGATCTGAGCTGCCTTGATGGTTTTTGTCCAAGCTTCATTAGCCTCACCACAACGTCGAACCTTAGGGTTACACCCAACCCTGAGCCCGCCTCCCCCCTCTTTGACCCCCTGCCCGATCCGACTCAAGCCGACCTGGCGCAGCCGTGGAGCTGTTTGATTGCAGGCGTTGGCGGCACCGGTGTTCTCACGGTCGGAGCGCTTCTGGCGATGGCTGCACACATCGACGGGAAAGGGTTCGCGACAATGAATCAGACCGGGCTCGCGCAAAAGTTTGGCGCGGTGGTAAGTCACTTGAAAGTCGCTGCTCGTCAGGCCGATATTCACGCCGTACGCGTCGCGGAACGGCAATCACAACTGTTAATTGGGTGCGACCTCGTGGTTGCTGCCAACGGCGAAACACTGACCAAACTGCACCCTACGACCTGCAGTAGCGTCCTCAACACCCACGAGTCGGTCACCAGCGAGTTTATTCAAAATCCAGACTTCAGAATTTCAACCGATGGGTTAACGCAAACCGTGAGGTCGGCAGTACCCAACGAACGTCTTTTCGCAGTCGATGCGTCCGACTACGCCACTCGACTGGTCGGAGATTCAATGGGCGCTAACTTATTCTTGGTTGGTATCGCCTATCAACACGGACTCCTTCCTATCAGTGGTGCCGCGCTTGAGAAAGCCATCGAAGTCAATGGGGTATCCACAGAGATGAATCGACAGGCCTTCGAATGGGGTCGTCGGTATGCCCATCAGCGCAGTCGAGTGGAGGCGCTCGCTCACCACGAAGAGGCTGCGCTATTGACCGACGTGGACGATATCTTGCAAGACCGGATGATGCGCCTCGTCGATTACCAGTCAGAGGATTACGCTCAGGCGTATGTGTCACGGGTGCGATTGCTTGAGTCCGAGGTTTCGGACGAGCTTGAAAGTACCGAGTTATTCCGTGAGGTTTCGACACAGCTCTACAGGCTTATGGCATTAAAAGACGAGTACGAGGTTGCCCGGATACTCACATCCAGCGCAAAAGCTGGGACGGTATTCGGAAAAGCCAGCACCGCAAGACCCACCTTTTATTTTGCGCCACCCATTTTGTCTAAGATCTTCAGTCAGAACAGTCAGCCGCGGAAATTTCGTTTTGGGTCGTGGATCTTAGGCCCGCTAAGGCTCCTTGCTCGGCTCAAGATTCTGCGCGGATCGCCCTTAGATCCTTTCAGCCTCCTGCGCGAGCGCCAAGAAGAGCGCGAGGATCTATACCGGTACCTAGACGACCTCAAGCTCATTGCGGCATCGGTCGATCAACACACGATTAACATCGCCACTGAACTTGCCGGTTGCGTATCCACGCTTCGAGGCTATGGTCACGTTCGCAGCCGTAACCGGAAGAAATGGCTAGCAACTCGCGCCGATTTAAGGGCGATGCTGACAGTCATCATTCCCACAAACCAAACCCACTAATTCATACGAGGTCTTAATGAACACACTGACTCATCCCGAATTCAGCAACCACGAACGCGTTGTTTTCGTGACGGACGTGGCATCAGGGCTACAGGCCATTATCGCGGTTCACAGTTCGCAGCTAGGACCGGCCATCGGGGGGTGTCGCATGTGGCCCTACGTCAGCGCCTCGGATGCATTGACCGACGTGTTACGACTCTCACGCGGAATGACTTACAAAAATGCACTGGCGGGTATCGCATCGGGTGGAGGCAAGTCAGTGATTATTGGCGATTCAAAACGCGATAAGTCCGCGAGTCTAATGCGCGCAATGGGAAAGGCAATTAATGACCTCGGAGGTCTGTATATAGCGGCCGAAGACTCTGGAACAGCGCCCAGTGATATGGCATTGATGGCTGAATCGACCCCCTACGTGGCGGGCCTAGATCACGAATTGGGGAGTGGTGACCCCTCTCCAAGCACTGCATTAGGCGTCTTTTTAAGTCTAAAAGAGGCAGTTCTACAACGCTTAGACCGCCCTTCGGTCAACGGCCTGCGTGTGAACATTCAAGGCATAGGCCAAGTCGGGTTCGAACTCGCTCGGCTACTCGTCCGCGAAGGCGCTGATGTTCGAGCGAGCGACACTAATAAAAATGCACTGCTGCGCGCCGTCGATGAACTGTCAGTGACGCCACTGGGGCCCGAAGAAATATTCACCAACCCCTGCGATATCTTTGCCCCTTGTGCCATGGGTGGGATTTTAAACGAGACGACTATCCCGCGGTTAAGCACGCAGGTCGTTGCTGGCGCAGCCAACAATCAATTACAAAGTGAAACCGACCATCTGTTACTCCACGAGCGAGGTATTTTGTATTGTCCTGATTATCTGATCAACGCCGGCGGTGTCATCGACGTTTATCACCGTCGACAAGGTCATAGTATTGATGCTGTGCAGTGCGGCGTCGCCGACATTGCCGAACGGACACAATCGATTTTAGCCGACGCACACGCCAGGCAAATCAGTCCTGAGATCATCGCCGCTGAGCACGCGGAACTGCTTCTGTCACAGCCTGGACGTACGAAAACGCGCAGCGCTGCGGCGTAAAATGGCAATACGGGGAATGGGGTGGCTGATGGGTCTTGAACCCACTACCTCCGGAGTCACAATCCGGTGCTCTACCTGGTGAGCTACAGCCACCACTAAGAAAGGCTTCGGCCTCTCGATCTCGACCAATGCAACCGGGTCGAAGATTAGTGGTCGGGGAGGAGGGATTCGAACCCCCGACATCCTGCTCCCAAAGCAGGCGCGCTACCAGACTGCGCTACACCCCGAATATCGAAAGACGTTCAACGTCTCGCGGGCGGCGAGTCTACAAGGTTTGGGCTCTCCCGGTCAATTGTAGTAATCGACTTTCGCTGAGAATTAAATTCTGGAAAAATCAAACCACTTATTAGGGGGAACACCATGACGGCACTGCTCTTAGACGGAAAATACGTTGCACAACTCACTGAGGCTAATCTTACCGAGCGCGTCGCAGCACTAAAGGCTAAGACGGGGAACCGAACACCGGTCCTAGCCACTATTTTAGTCGGTGACGACCCCGCCTCCGCCACCTACGTGCGTATGAAGGCTAATGCGTGTCGACGTATTGGCATGGAGTCAATGGCCATCGAGTTACCGGCCAGCACAAAAACCAACGCGCTGTTGAGTCAAATCGAGCAGCTCAATGCCAATCCAGACGTGCACGGTATTTTGCTTCAACACCCAGTGCCCTCCCACATCGATGAGCGCGCAGCGTTTGATATGATTGCGCTCGAGAAAGATGTTGACGGTGTCACCTGTCTTGGATTTGGACGGATGAGTATGGGTGAGTCTGCCTACGGCTGTGCCACACCCCAAGGAATCATGCGACTGCTGGAGCATTACGAGCTCTCATTGTCCGGCCTCCACGCTGTCGTAGTGGGAAGAAGCCCCATACTGGGCAAACCCATGTCCATGATGATGCTTCAAGCCAACGCCACTGTGACGATCTGTCATTCACGAACTCGCAACCTTGAGTCGCATATTCGTCAAGCAGACCTCGTGGTGGGGGCTGTTGGGCGCCCTGAATTCATCCGCGCGGACTGGATCAAGGATGGCGCTATTGTCGTGGACGCAGGCTACCACCCAGGTGGCGTCGGCGATATTGAGCTCGCCCCACTCGTCGACCGAGTCAAGGCGTATACACCAGTCCCCGGCGGCGTGGGCCCAATGACCATTAATACGCTTATCATGCAAACCGTTCAGTCGGGTGAAAAAGCGTTTGCCTAGTCGAATCACTGGGCATCACCATTAAAATCGACGTTTTCGCTGAGCTGGAATTTCGAACCGTTGTCGCCAATGGTGTGAGGCTTCGGCTTGCCATGCAAGGTGATGGCCCTTTGATCATCCTTTGTCACGGCTGGCCGGAGAGCTGGTACAGCTGGCGACACCAGCTCCCCGTCCTCGCCAGAGCGGGATTTAAGGCGGTCGCCTACGACGTTAGAGGGTATGGCGAGTCTGATAAACCCTCTAACATCGAGGCCTACACGCTAAAAGAGCTCGCCTCCGACGTTATCGGTATTTGCGACTCATTGGGCTACCAGCAGGCGGTTACTATCGGACATGATTGGGGTGGCCCCATAGCGTTGACCACTGCACTACTTCACCCTGATCGAATTTATGCGACCGGATCGCTTTCCGTGCCTCACTTGCGCCGGTCGCCGATACCGACGCTGGATCTTTGGCGAGAAATTTATCGTGATAAATTTTTCTACCAGCTTTATTTTCTGAACGAGGGCCCGGCTGAAGCGGAGTTTGAGGAAAATCTTGCACGGGCCCTGTTTCTTGTCTATACCAATATCGACGCTCGCGGTATGAAGCATGCAGCGGCTCACCCCACCGAATCTGGATTCAGCTCAGACAAAGACTCACAAGCCCCCCTCCTTGCAGGCATGAAGGAATTTGATTCGTTCCCTTCATGGTTTACTCAGGAGGATTTGGACTACTTAGCCAGTCAGTTCAACATCAGCGGTAAGCGCGGGCCTTATCATCGGTACCGAGCACAAAACATCGACTGGCATGAACTCGCCGACCTGGACGGCGCTCAGATCGAGCAACCGGCGCTCTTCATCACTGGTGAGTTTGACCCCGTCAGCCGATTTGTCCCGTTGAATAGTCGATTTGTCGATCACATTAAAAAAAACTACAAAAATCTAATAATCGCAGAGGAATTGCCGAATGTGGGTCACTGGACTGCGGAAGAAGCGCCGGATGAGGTCAACCGACTGCTTGTTGAATTCCTGGAACGGATCAAACACCGAGCTTGTTGAATGCATGATCCTAGGATCTTCGCCACGTGGAGCCCGACGCACTGTCTTCGATCACGACCCCTGCCGCATTGAGTTCGTTACGAATAGCGTCCGCGCTCGCAAAATCTTTTTGGGCTTTCGCGGTATTTCTCTGAGCCAAGAGCGTTTCAATTGCCTCAGCTGAGAGCGCTCCGGCTCCCTTACTCTCGAACCAATCGGCAGGATCAATCGATAGAATCCCCAGAGCGCGTCCACCCGCAAGCAACGCGCTTTTAGCAACCACGCGCGCCTCCCCGCTTGATTTGTTCAGGGCCTTTGCCAATTGGTGCAGCTCAGCGATCGCTGCCGGCGAATTCAAGTCGTCCAGCAGCGCTCGAAATACAGGCGACGTGTCAACCGGCGCAGCCTCCGCAGCGACATCCCCAGCGTTTCTCAACGCCAAGTAAAAGCTGTCCAAGGTGGACTGCGCACTGTTGAGAAGTTGCTCAGAAAAGTTAAGTGGTGATCGGTAATGAGCCGACAACAGTGCGAACCTCAGTGTCTCGCCCGCGTAGTGGCCCAAAAGTTCTCGCACCGTTTTGACGTTGCCGAGGCTCTTGGACATCTTTTCCCCGTCCATATCAACGTAGGCGTTGTGCATCCAAATACCAACAAAGTCATCGTCATAGCCGCAACAGCTTTGTGCGCGCTCATTCTCGTGGTGTGGAAAGATCAAATCTCGCCCACCGCCATGAATGTCAATATTGTCGCCGAGATGATCGTGAATCATAGCCGAGCACTCTAAATGCCACCCCGGCCGCCCTCGCCCATAAACACTCTCCCAGCCTGGCTCGTCATCGCTGGAAGGCTTCCACAATACAAAATCGCCCGGATGTCGTTTGTAAGACGCGACCTGAACTCGTGCACCTGCCAGCATGTCGTCGAGATTACGTCCACTGAGTGCTCCATAATCTGGCATAGACCTCACGTCAAACAGCACATGACCCTCGGCCTCGTAAGCATGCCCACGATCAATAAGGCGACGAGCCAGATCCAGCATTGCACCAACGTTCTCCGTCGCCAGTGGCTCTAATGTCGGCGGCAGCGCATTTAATGCGCACATGTCCTCGCGAAACTTCTCTGTAAACTCTTCCGTGACAGTCGAGATGTCAGTGCCTCGCTCCTTAGCGGCAACGATGATTTTATCCTCAATGTCCGTAATGTTCCGCGCGTAAGTCACCTTTGGGTACAGACTTTGCAACACTCGAAATAAGGTATCAAAGACGACAACGGGGCGTGCATTTCCAATGTGCGCCAGGTTGTACACCGTAGGTCCGCAGACATAAAACTTGATATGCGTTGCATCAACAGGCGTGAAGACCGCTTTAGCGCCTCCCTCACTGTTCGTCAGAAAAAGATCAGGCATTAGCCCCCCCACGTATCGCGCAGACCAATCACTTTATTGAATACCGGTTGCTCGTTGCTGTGGTCATAACGATCCGCAATAAAATAGCCCTCCCGTTCAAACTGATACCGTGCCTCAGGTTCTGCATGCGCTAACGACGCCTCTAAATAAGCCGCACTTGTCGTTAACGAATTCTGATTAATCACTTGATCGAAATCGTCCACGCTAGAGGGATCTGAAATCGTAAATAACCGGTCATAACTTCGAATTTCAGCCTCGACCGCATTCGACTGATCGACCCAATGAATCACTCCTTTGGCCTTGACGCCGTCATCCGGATCTTCGCCAAGCGCTTGAGGGACCACGGTGGCGTACACCTTCGTAACCTCTCCCTGAGCATCGACGTCGCAACGATCCGCCTCGATCACATAACCACCGCGTAGCCGAACACGTTTACCCACCACGAGGCGCTTAAATTTCTTGTTAGCCTCCTGTTTAAAGTCCTCTCGATCGATCCAAATATTGCGACTCAGACTGACCTCGCGGCGACCCATAGAGTCGTCCGCTGGGTGATTCGCTACACTCAACACCTCAGTTGCCACTAAGTTTGTGAGCTCAAGCGGCAGTGGATTTAGCACCGCCATTGCACGTGGTGCATGGACATTCAGATCATTACGCACGGCGCTCTCAAGCATACCGACGTCGACCACACCGTCCGAGCGTGACGTCCCCACCTCTTCACAAAAGTGCCGCAACGCCTCGGGTGAATACCCGCGGCGACGCATACCGGCAATTGTCGGCATCCTGGGGTCATCCCAGCCTGCAACGGCACCCGAATCGACCAGCAACTTTAACTTTCGCTTACTCGTTACCGTGTAATTGACATTCAAACGAGCAAATTCGTATTGACGGGGGCGCGAGGGAACAGGCAAGCACTCAATAAACCAGTCGTAAAGCGGTTTGTGATCTTCGAACTCAAGCGTGCAAATCGAATGTGAGACACCTTCAATGGCATCCTCTTGCCCGTGAGCAAAATCGTAAGTGGGATAGATTACCCAATCATCTCCCGTCTGATGGTGGGTCACGCGACGAATCCGATACAGCGTGGGATCACGGAGATTGATATTCGGTGATGACATATCAATCTTCGCCCGCAACACACGTGCACCGTCTTCGTACTCGCCCGCTCGCATCGCTTCGAACAACGTCCGATTTTCGGCCACTGTTCGATCTCTACACGGGCTGTTTTTCCCGGGTTCGGTGAGCGTCCCACGATAGGCTCGCGCCTCATCGGCACTCAAATCACAAACGTAGGCTCTTCCGGTATCGATCAAGAAGATTGCCCATTCAAACAACTGGCCAAAATAGCTCGACGCGAAACGGGTTTCACCCTGCCACTCGTAACCCAGCCACCGAACATCTTCTTCAATGGCATCTATGAAAGTCTGGCTCTCCTTTTCAGGATTCGTGTCGTCAAACCGAAGGTTACAACGACCACCGTATTGCTGCGCCAATCCAAAGTTCACCGTAATTGACTTGGCATGACCGATATGAAGAAAACCATTGGGTTCTGGCGGAAACCGCGTGACAACACGATCGACGAGCCCCTGATCAAGATCACTTTGAATTTGGGTTCTCAGAAAATTGCTGCGAAGTTCTGTATCCATGGGCCTGACCTTTCTACGAGGCGCAAGTTTATCAAGTGATGGAGATCAAGTCAGTTGCACTTAAGCGCACGAGGCTGGTAGTAATTTACTCGAATGCTCTTGAACGACCCTGTATGATCCGCGCTTTCTCATTTATTAGACGGTACCCGGCATGGCAATGACACGCGTATTAGTAAAAACTCTTCTCGGTGACATGACACTAGAATTAGACGGCGACAAGGCACCCGCAACAGTGGCCAACTTTTTAGCCTACGCAGAAAGCGGACACTACGACGGCACTATTTTTCATCGCGTGATCAACAACTTTATGATTCAAGGTGGCGGATTCGACCCGGACATGGGTCAGAAAACATCAAAAGATCCGATCCAAAACGAGGCAAACAACGGGCTTAAAAATGATCGTGGCACGGTAGCCATGGCGCGAACAATGGATCCACACTCGGCCACCGCACAGTTTTTTATCAATGTTTCTGACAACGACTTCTTAAATTTTTCGGGCGAAAATATGCAGGGCTGGGGCTATGCTGTATTTGGTCGTGTGGTCGCCGGCGAAGACGTGCTTGATAAAATTCGTGTCGTGCCCACAGGCAGCCAAGCCGGTCATCAGGACGTACCTAACGACCCGATTGTTATCGAGTCTGTGACGGTACTCGCTGACGCATAATGACCAACACCCTCTTCGTCAGTGATCTGCATCTGAGTGAAGAGACAGAGCATATCGAGCAAGGTTTCTATCGATTTCTAAATAACGAAGGTGAGATCTCTCGCCTTTTTTTATTGGGCGATATTTTTGAAGCCTGGATTGGTGATGACGATAACAGCGATCTTGCGAAACGTTTTGCCGACGCGTTAACCGCGCGTGCTCAGCGTGGGACGCGTATTTTCTTTACTCCTGGAAACCGAGATTTCTTACTGGGCGCAGACTATCTGTCACAGTTTGGTGGTACTCGGCTCGAAGACGAGGTCTGTGTGCAGGTCGCAGGCTCGCAAGCGCTGCTAATGCACGGCGATACACTGTGTACTGACGATACCGACTACTTGAAATTCAGAGCACTCGTTCACAGTCCCCATTGGCAGGCAGAAATGCTATCAAAACCCCTCCCGGAACGCCGTGAGTTGGCCAGGCAACTGCGCGCCATGAGCAAGGACGCGGCCAGTAACAAAGCGGAAGACATCATGGACGTCAATGACCTGGCGGTTGAGGAGGCCCTCCAGCGACATTGTGTGACTCGTTTAATACACGGCCATACGCACAGACCCCAGCGTCACCGTCTGGCGGATGCGGAGCGGATTGTCTTGGGTGATTGGACCTCCACTGGCTGGTGCTTGCGAGACGACGGGGCCACGTTAGCGCTCGAGCAATTTCCAGTCTAGTTAGACCGTCGGGACGCCACTATGAAAGCGCATATCCTCGTCCTCCGCCTCAATCAGCTGCTTCTCTAGTACTCGAAATACGTCTAGCCTCTCAGCAACGGCCGCGGAAGACTCAATTTTATTGGCAAGCGTGAGGTAGTCACTAAAGTGTCGCGACTCGCTTTTAAGAAGCGAACGATAAAAGTCACCGAGCTCTTGATCAACGTGTGGCGCCAGCGCGGCAAAACGCTCGCAAGATCGTGCTTCGATCAGCGCGCCGACAATTAATATGTCGATAAGCTTGTGTGGCTCCTTTTTCCTCACACTGGCGTGCAGCGACTGAGCGTACCGTGACGCAGTGACTGTCTCGTATCGAATACCGCGCTGCGTCATGAGCTTTAGCACCTGCTCGAAGTGACGCAACTCTTCCCGAGCCAACCGCGACATCTTATTTAATAAGACTGTATTTTCCGTGTACCGGTGCATTAGGCTCATGGCCGTCGCGGCGGCTTTTTTCTCGCAGTTTGCGTGATCGATGAGTAAAACGGGCAAGGACTCAACCGCAACCTCGACCCAAGCTGCGGGTGTTCTGCAGGGTAAGAAGTCGTAGATACTGGATAAGTCGGTCATCGTTATGCGTCTTGGTCCGTCATTTTCCGGCAAACAGGTCAGGGGTTGCGAGATAGCGATCGTAGTGCGCGGTAGACAACACCCAAAAGTCCTCATCGATCTGATCGCGCAGTTGTAAAAGCGTCAGATCCACCCAATCACCATGCACTCTAAACCCGTACTTGCTGGCATCTTTAATTTGGCCCGCACCGGCACGCAGGAGCTGAAATAGCCAGCAATACTCATCGTGGTCAGCGGCATAGCGGACTTGCTGTGTATCCAACTGCCATTTCAATAGCTCACGGTCCGTCACCGTACATTTAAGCGCACATGCCTGTGACAAAAAACCCGACAACCGCTTGTCAACAAAGCGCTTCTCCTCTTGGGTGTACCCGTTCCAGTCAATCACCTCATGGCTAAAGCGCTTGCAACCCCGGCACACACTGTCCCCAATGCCCGTCGAACACACCCCAATGCAGGGTGTTCGTATGGGTTCGCGATTTATTTGAGGGGAGTTACTCGTCGACATGACGCGAGAGTCTAGGATAAACATCGCATACAAGTACAACCTTTGTTTAAGTGCTGTAGTACTAAGATGCTAACGCACACTCCACCATGCCCTAGTCAAAGGCATCACAGCGCTGTTATCGAAGAAGTCGGTACTGACGCCCGTTCCGAATGAGTCAACTATTTGGAATCGAGTGGAATCTGAAGGCACGCTATTGGTGCCGTCAAAGATGACGCCGGCATGATTTATGGCGTCTACTATGCTGGCAAATACGACTTGTCTGCGCCAGTCGATGTATTGATGTCACCTGGACCGAAGTCGTCAATACCCACAAGGATGTCGTCAGCACCCATGAAAGTGTGTGTTTGCGGGATCGATGGAGTACAAGATATAACCCTCGACATTGTTGGCTGTGAACACAGTGCGGCGTCGTTTTTGTCGGACTAAATAACAATAAATCGTCATTGCAGCCCAATCCGTGGAATTTAACGGTGCCGCCTGCTATTCCTGTAATACGACTAAATTACGGAAGGCAGACCGGAGGTAATATGGATTGGAGTGAGGACTTAGGCGGTCTCAAACTTCGTATGCGACGAGAATCAGAGTCACCCCAAGACATTGTCCTCGAGTTCGATGTTCACGATAAGGCGCTTTTAACTAAAAAGCCCTTACTAAAGATTAGAGTGACTACGCAACGACTTAAATACAAATGGCAAGGGATCGTTTTTAAAGGAGGTAACTGGGATACCACAACAATTTTTTGGGCGGCACTACCCATTGACACGCCAGGACAAACCTTCGTACTTAAGAACCAACCTTTCTACGATTTTAAGGGTGAAGAGATTGAATCGTTTTGCATTGCAGAACTCTCTCACACTGACGCAACGGGTGAGCAACGTGTCCCTAATGCGCTTTCCTATCCGATCTCCGAACTAAACGATGCGGCCAGTATCGTCGATCCGAAAGACCTATTCGACTCGTCGGGAAACTTCGAAAGACTGCCCAGGCAGACAAAAATAAATACGTATTTGCTGCAAGCGCTGTTAGCGGGCTTATTGGCTTGGACGTTAAATTGGGGCGTCTCGGAAGAGGTGTGGTTTTGGGGACGCGGCGAGAAAAAAGGTGGTGCAGGTCTTCTTTGGGGTTTTGCCTTAGTCTGCATGCTTGGCGGCATATTCAAAGTAAGAAAAAACGCACTCTCGAAGTACATGTCCGTCGAAAAATCAAAGGCGTCTAAACTTAAAGTGGAGCCCGGCAAAAATTACGCGCTTGCAGACATCATTGATGGCGAAGTGCAGATTGACATTCAAAACGCCCTCTTCCGTATCGTTTGCTGTAACAGGGAGAAATTCCAAGACCTTCAGTACAGGAAGCAGCACCGAGAGTGGGTACCGAGATACCGGGACTTCAATGGACATGTGCTTTACGAGAGAACAGTTTCTCGAATCCCAGCTGGCAGTCGGTTAGCTGACTACCTTCCAAAAAGACACGACATCTCCTTTGACGCCATGTTTAGCAACTTGTATCCACAAGCCCTGGTGTCAAAAAACTTTGGTGTTTCGGTTTACTGGGAGGTACAAGTCATCCACGACGAGCTCGTTGACCTAGAGATCCCTATCGCGGGCATCGATAGGGATTGGCCTTTTGAGTATTTCGCCTCAGACCAGTTGAAGTAACTCTAAAAGACGTCGTCATTGCCAGTTAATCATGGATGAAATATTCGATGATCAGTGGAGACAGGCGCGGTCACACCCAATCTTGGACGTAAGTTGTCAGTAGGATTGATGAACTGCAGGCATCACTGAGTCGTCAATGCTTCGAGGCTCGCAATTCAACCTGTGACCGCACTGGGACGGGCTCGACCCAATAGTATGAGCGAGCTCAGGCGTTTCACAAATAAGGGCAGACTGACTGAGTCTGAGTTCAAACCCTGGGGCGTGCACACTTCTGGGAAGCTCATCGATGTGTCGCTCACTAAAGTGCCTCGTGATTAAAAAAATTTCCGGATTCTGAGACGAAAGCAGCTCAAATGTAGCCCTTGAAACGTTTTCGTCCGCACTGACACAAAAACGTCCTTGATGACCTGCTAGACACATCTCAAATCCGCAACCGCAAGCCATCAGTGTCTTTCACTGTGGTTGAAAGATACAACCTCGAGTTCCGCGAAACGCCGTGAGTGCCCCCAGCCTGCGCAGCACCCACATCAGTGGTCTTTATACCGAAACGCATCTGAATGAACTCTGCAACTAACGCCTCACGGATGGACTCAAGCAGACCTACGCCGATCTGGTAGACGGCGTTCGTCCTGCGTTTTTTGAGCATTCCACCTGAATCTGTCGATCGCCTTGGTCACATCCCCGGCCCCGATAATATATCGAAACAGCTGAGAATCGCGTCATTACTCGGGATCTACCGTTTATCGCATGAATGCACAGAATTGACCGAATCGCTGTCGACAGACCGAGTCACAAGCTATAATTTCACTGCCAAAACCGGGTGCGCGCTGGAATACCGCGACGACGCCGTATTACATTCTGGGGAAGAGGAAAAATCTGTGCTTGAAGCTTACCGAAATCACGTAGCCGACCGCGACGCTATTAACATTCCACCGAAGCCATTGTCAGCTCAGCAAGTTGCCGACCTGGTCGAACTGCTTAAAGCGCCTCCAAGCGGCGAAGAGTCCTATTTACTCGACCTGATCTCGAGTCGCGTACCGCCCGGCGTCGATGAGGCGGCCTACGTGAAAGCTGCTTTTCTATCAGACATTGCCCTCGGCAAAGTTGACTGCCCGATTATCGATAAAGCTAACGCGATTGATTTACTCGGTGATATGCACGGCGGCTACAATATTGAGACACTGGTGACGCTGTTGAGGGATGCCGAATTCGCAGGCCTAGCTGCCAAAGAGCTTAAGCACACACTGCTGATGTTTGACGCGTTCTATGACGTTGCTAGTCTCGCCAAAGACGGCAATAAACACGCGCAAGAAGTCATGCAGTCTTGGGCAGATGCAGAGTGGTTTACCCGCAGGGAAACGTTGCCAGAATCTCTCAAGATGGTCGTATTCAAAGTGACTGGAGAGACGAATACGGACGATCTTTCTCCCGCTCCTGATGCGTGGTCTCGTCCCGATATTCCGCTGCACGCTCGCGCGATGTACAAGATGACACGTGACGGTCTGGAGCCAGAGGAACACGGCAGTGTGGGTCCCATGGCTCAAATCGACGCAGTAAGAGCAAGCGGATTACCGGTAGCGTTTGTCGGCGATGTCGTCGGTACCGGGTCTTCACGAAAGTCAGCGGCAAATAGTGTGCTCTGGTACTTTGGACAGCCCGTCACAGGGGTGCCCAACAAGCAAATGGGTGGTGTTTGCATCGGTGGAAAGATCGCGCCTATTTTCTATAACACCATGGAAGACGCGGGGGCGCTCGTCTTTGAGGCACCCGTCGAGAAAATGGCGATGGGAGACATCATCGACATTAGAGTCTATGACGGACAAGTACTGAATGCGGCTGGCGATGTGATTTCAGAGTTTGAGCTGCGCTCGGACGTGTTGCTCGATGAAGTACGTGCAGGCGGCCGAATAAACCTGATCATCGGCCGCGGCTTGACGGCTAAGGCAAGAGAAGCACTGGGACTGGGAGAGAGCACACTCTTCCGATCACCCGAAATGCCAGCCGATACTGACGCAGGCTTCACGCTTGCTCAAAAAATGGTAGGCCGCGCGTGCGGCGTTGCGGGTATGCGCCCCGGAACCTACTGCGAGCCTAAGATGACGACCGTTGGCTCTCAAGACACCACGGGGCCCATGACTCGCGATGAACTACAAGATCTTGCGTGTCTTGGATTCTCAGCGGACCTCACCATGCAGTCCTTTTGCCACACCGCGGCGTACCCAAAACCCGTCGACATTGAGACTCAACACTCCTTACCCGACTTTATTCGTAACCGCGGAGGCGTCTCACTGCGCCCCGGGGACGGTATTATCCATAGCTGGCTTAACCGAATGTTATTGCCGGATACTGTCGGTACAGGGGGCGACTCGCATACGCGGTTCCCGCTGGGCATTTCATTTCCCGCAGGCTCTGGACTCGTCGCATTTGCCGCCGCAACAGGCGTCATGCCTCTCGACATGCCTGAGTCTGTGTTAGTGCGATTTAAAGGTGAAATGCAACCGGGTATAACACTGCGGGACCTCGTGCACGCCATTCCCTACTACGCTATTCAGAAAGGGCTACTGACGGTCGAGAAAAAAGGTAAAAAGAATATTTTCTCGGGTCGTATTCTTGAGATTGAAGGCCTTGAAGATCTGACTGTCGAGCAAGCGTTTGAACTCTCAGACGCGTCCGCTGAGCGCTCAGCTGCTGGATGCACCATTAAATTATCAGAGGACACCATTGGCAATTACTTAAAGTCGAACGTGGTGCTTCTGCGCGCAATGATCGCCGAGGGCTATGGTGACCCTCGAACATTAGAGCGTCGCGTGCGCAACATGGAAACCTGGATCGAAAACCCAGACCTGCTTCAAGCAGACGCCGATGCGGAGTACGCGGCCGTCATAGAAATTGATCTTGCGCAAGTCAACGAGCCGGTGGTCTGCGCACCCAATGATCCCGATGATGCACGTCTCCTCAGTCAAGTCGCCGGCGATCAGGTCGACGAGGTGTTCATTGGCAGCTGCATGACCAACATCGGCCACTTCCGAGCCACTGGCAAGCTGCTCGACCAGCACACGGGAGGTGTGGCGGCGCGCATGTGGATTTGCCCGCCGACCCGCATGGACGAACACCAACTCATGGAGGAAGGCTACTACGCGATCTTTGGACGTTCCGGTGCACGCACTGAGATGCCCGGCTGCTCGCTGTGCATGGGTAATCAGGCCCGGGTTGCGCCAAAGTCAACGGTGCTTTCAACCTCGACTAGAAACTTTCCGAACCGCTTAGGAGAGGGCTCTAACGTGTATCTCACATCCGCTGAGCTTGCAGCGGTGGGCGCTATTTTAGGTCGCCTACCCTCCGTGGAAGAGTATCTTGGCTTCGCTGAAAAGCTCGATTCAATGTCCGCTGAGATCTACCGATACATGAACTTCAACGAAATACAGAGCTTTCAGGCGCTGGCTGAGGACGGACAACGGATTGCTGCCGCACTCATCGAGGAAGTTGCTTAGTTGACGACCTAACGACACCGCAGCATCGCCTCTAGGGGTGTTGCGGTGTATCGTTGAGAGCCGTTTCAGATTGGCTTAATCGAATCAAAGCCGCGCTCACAATCGCGCTTTACGTCGGCAATATCCTCAAGACCCACCGCAATGCGAATGAGCGAGTCCGTGATGCCTGCATCGCGCTTCTGATCGTCCGATAATCGACCGTGCGTTGTCGATGCGGGATGGCAGACCGTCGTTTTGACATCGCCCAGGTTGGCGGTCAGTGACATCAGACGTACGCCGTTTATAAATTCCCACGCCTGTTTGCGGTCACCGTTGACTTCAAAGGAGACGACGCCCCCGAAAGCCGACTGCTGAGAGGCTGCAAGTAAGTGGTCCGGATGCGATACCAAGCCGCAATAATTCACCGTCTTTACCGCAGTGTGAGTCTCGAGCCATTGCGCCAGCGCTAAAGCCCGCTCACTGTGCGCTTGCATGCGCAAATGCAATGTCTCCAATCCTTTGCTGAACACCCAGGCATTAAAGGGGCTCATTGACGGCCCACAAACACGGACAAACGCGCGCACCTGAGTCATTAAGTCTGATGAGCCGACCAGCGCACCACCCAATACGCGACCTTGCCCGTCGAGGTATTTCGTCGCCGAGTGCATGACTACATCAGCACCAAGGTCTAAGGGCCGCTGAAGTGCCGGTGTGCAAAAACAATTATCGACCGCAAGTAACGCGTCGGCACTGTGCGCAATCCCGGCAATTTGTCGAATATCACCCACTTCACACAGCGGGTTCGAGGGTGTTTCACAAAAAAATAGCTTCGTATTGGGCCGAACAGCCTCTCTCCACTCTCGGAGATCTCGGAGCGCGACAAAGCTCACCTGAATATCGAGCTTGGTCAGTATATTGTTAAAAAGACTGACGGTACTTCCAAAGACATTTTTAGAACACACCACGTGATCGCCGGAGCGTAAAACCGTCAAGCACAAGGTCAGGATTGCACTCATGCCTGAACTGGTGGCCACGCCCTCCTCTCCCGACTCCATTGCAGCAAGTCGTTTCTCAAACACCGAGACCGTAGGATTTGAAAAGCGCGAATAAGTATTACCTTCTCGCTCACCAGCAAATGTCGCTGCCGCCTGTTCGGCAGTGTCAAAGATAAAACTCGACGTCGCGTAAATGGGGTCAGAGTGCTCCTGCTCAGAACCTGTCGAAAGCCCTTCCCGAATAGCAAGCGTTTCGAAGCCCGCGTCTTGCAGCCAATCTTTAGTCACAACGCCTAGCTCCGATTGTGGAGACCGACTAAGGCTCCCTCCGCTCGATCAACCGACTCTTCAGAGCGCGCATCGCTGAGTCCGGAAAGGTACGCGTCATCAATGACCCCCGTCTGATATTGGCCGTCGAATACTGAAAGCTCAAATCCATCGACCAAGGAATTACCCTCCCGAGAACACTCAATTAAATCGTCAATCTCTTGATAGATCAGCCAGTCAGCACCAATGTGCGCCGACACTTCGTCAATCGTTCTGCCGTGCGCCACAAGTTCTTCAGCTGACGGCATATCGATTCCGTATACATTGGGGTATCGCACAGGCGGTGCGGCCGACGCAAAGTAGACCCGCTTGGCGCCGGAATCACGGGCCATCTGAATAATTTGCTGGCAGGTGGTCCCGCGAACAATTGAATCGTCGACCAACAACACGGTCTTACCCTCAAACTCAAGTGGCACTGGATTGAGCTTTTGCCTCACCGATTTCCTTCGTTGTGTTTGCCCTGGCATGATGAATGTTCGCCCAATGTAGCGATTCTTCATAAATCCTTCGCGAAATTTGACGCCCAACTCGTGTGCGAGTGCCTGTCCTGCGACACGGCTGGTATCCGGAATGGGAATCACAACGTCGACATCGTGGTCGGGACGCTCTCGCATAATCTTACGCGCCAGCCGTTCGCCCTGCCGCATTCTTGTCTTATAGACGGAAATACCATCCATTAATGAGTCGGGCCGAGCAAAGTAAACATGCTCAAAAATACAAGGCCTTAACTTGGGTGAATCTGCGCATTGCTTGCGGTAAAGCTCACCGGCCGCGTCTATAAAGAGCGCCTCACCCGGATCCACGTCACCGATGAGTCGATACCCCAACACATCCAACGCGACGCTCTCAGACGCAATCATATAGCTTTTGTGATCATCCACCGTCCTTACACCCACCACGAGCGGGCGAATACCGTTGGGATCTCTGAATGCGACCAATCCTACATTTGCGATCATCGCGACAGCGGCGTAGCCCCCTTCGCAACGTTTATGCAGTGTGGCGACGGCTTTAAAAACATCGTCCGAGGTGGGTGTCAGTTTACCCTGACGCTGTAACTCGTGTGCGAATACGTTCAACAGCACCTCAGAATCACTGTCGGTATTGAGGTGTCTCAAATCCGTCTGGTAGAGCTCCTCGGACAAGGTCGAGGAGTTCGTTAAATTGCCGTTGTGGGCGAGCGCAATGCCATAAGGTGAATTAACATAAAACGGCTGCGCCAGTGCGGACCCTGAGCTGCCTTGGGTCGGGTAGCGGGTATGGCCAAGACCAAAGTTCCCCCCCAACTGCTGCATGTGTTTTGCCTGAAACACATCTTTCACGAGACCTTCGCCCTTACGCTGCAAGAACTGGCCGTTGTGGCAGGTCATTATACCCGCTGCGTCCTGCCCGCGATGCTGGAGCATAGTGAGCGCGTCGTAAATGTCGGTAGCCACACTTTCGTTAGATGATATTCCCACCACGCCGCACATGAACGTTGCTCCTAAAGCATTTTTCCACTGTTTAGGGCGTCATCCACAAGAGGTGGAGTGTCACCATTAATAACGTCTTCAAAGTTATCGGCCAACCATGCGGCGACCACATTGATAGGATCAATCAACTCAGACTCTTTGAGCATAGTCCGCTCTGATTCAGGTAGCAGGCCGCGCAACATCAGCGCCAAAATAGCCGCAATGACCACACCTCGTGCCATACCGAACCCAGCGCCGAGTAGTCGATTACCAAAATTAAGCCCAGGCTGCCTCAGCTGCTTGGACAAGACGCGACCAATGCTTCCAAAAAGGAAGACCACGGCAATAAAGACTAGGACCCAAGCGACCAGATAACGGATAGAGCGATCATCGATCAAACCGACCATGGTTTCGGAAATAGGCAGTGCCAAAACGTTCGCAAGCACAAATGCGCCAACCCAGCCCAACACCGACGTCGCCTCGCGTGCAAATCCTCGGATGAGTCCGAAAGCCCCCGAGACCAGCACAAGTCCCGTGACGACCCAGTCAAACTGATTAAACTGTTCCAGTAAATCTACTATCGAGTCTTCCATGAATCGGTCTACACCCCGAACTTAATGATTTCCGACTTGACCCCGTAATACGCATCAATATCACGCTGGATATCAAGCAATCGCGATTTTTGGATATTCGGCCCAATACGAACTCGGTAAAGGCCTTTCTCGCCTATGGTAACAGGGGAAACGTATGCTTTGTGGCCTTTATTTTGAAGTTGCTCTGTAATCGCCTGAGCGCGCGACTCGGTACTGAATGTTGCAATCTGCAACTCCCAACTGATCGGTAAACCTTGTTCGTCAAAAGCAGCCCTCTCAAGGGCTGAGGATTGCTGAAGAGGCTCAATATCCGCGGCAATCAGGGATATTTCACTGCTGGCCACCGCGACATCAATCGGTTGCTCTTTGGGTACTTCAGGTAATGGTATCTGAGGTAACTGCTCAACCTTAAGACGATTCGTCTCAGGCGCCTTCCGCGGCAAAGCCGTGATGTCGGGCTTGGGCGGCATTTCAAACACGGGAAGCTCGAAATCATCCTCTTGCATAGGAGCCACAAACACGATCGGCCAAAAAATGATCGTGAGCGCAATGATCACCAGAAATCCGATAAGACGTTGCTTTATCATAATCCTACTTCTAAGCGCGGACTGGCTGCATTATTAAGCGCAACCAAACCTTCTCCGACCGTGAAAAACGAGCCAAAAACAACGACCCGACCCTGCGCACCCACTCGCGCGAGCGCACTGTTCCATGCCAAGGAAAACGAGGTGTAAACGGCACTTTCGTCTGAAATTAAGTTACTGAGCACTGAGGGCGACTGACCTCGAGACCCACCCACCCCAGCGGGTAAACACCAAAAATCGATGAGTCCCTCTAACGCTGAAATCATATCACGGCAGTCTTTATCAGACATGACGGCGAAGACGGCCACAGTTTGCTCCGCGGGTGATTGTGCCTGCAGAAATTCCTTGAGCTTTATTGCGGCGTCCGGATTATGAGCAACGTCAAGTATGACCTCGATACCCCGTAACTGACGACGCTCTCGCCGACCCTGCAAATTAAGGTTTGCCATGGCAGTCGCGATCATCTCGCTCGACAGGGGCACCCCCAGCACATCGAGTGCAGCCAAGGCGGCACCAGCATTAATACCTAGAACACCCGATGCAAGTTCCCACTCGATCGAGACCCCTCGACTGCTGCGGTACGCTCGCTCATCGTAGTGATAGTTTTTGCCTACAACGAACGGCTCCGCTCCCCTGCGTGTCAGCTCACGAAACACCGAATCCGGTGCATTAGCATCAGCAACGACACAAGAGACGCTGGGCCGTGCGATGCCACATTTCTCGATAGCAATCGCGTCCAGAGTCTCACCAAGCCATTCCTGATGATCAAGGCCAATCGCTGTGATGACCGTGACGTCGGCGTCAATGATATTTACCGCATCCAAACGACCGCCTAAGCCCACCTCTAAAAGTTGGTACTGGACATTAAACGTTTTAAAGACCCATAACGCTGCGAGCGCACCAAACTCAAAGTACGTCAGCGACACCTCTTCCCGTGCGCGCTCTATCGCCTCGAACGCCGCGACAATGGTCTCGTCGGAGACCTCTTGGCCATCAACACGTATTCGCTCATTAAATCGAATGAGGTGTGGCGAGGTAAACGCACCACAGTGCAGTCCGTTGGCACACAGCACCGATTCCATCACCGCAACTGTCGTGCCCTTCCCGTTAGTACCCGCCACAGTTGCCGTAATAATACTGGTATCAACGAGATCCAGACGCCGGGCAACCTCACCACAGCGACTTAGGCCGAGGTCAATGGCCGAAGGATGGAGCTGTTCTAACCGGTCAAGCCAGCCAGCTAAGGATAAGTTAGACACTCTCGGTGACGTTGGCCGCCAAAGATGAGTCTGTGAACGTTGCTAACACTCGTGCAAGTGTGTCGCGCAGTTCGGCGCGATGAATAATCATGTCAATTGCACCGTGCTCTAATAAGAATTCACTGCGCTGAAATCCGCGCGGTAACTTTTGGCGAATCGTTTGCTCGATAATATTCGGGCCCGCAAACCCCGCGCGGGCATCAGGCTCGGCGACGTTAATGTCTCCCAACAAGGCAAGAGAAGCGGAAACCCCCCCATAAATTGGATCAGTCATCACCGACACATACGGTACGCCGGCCGCCTTCATTCGCTCTATGACCGCTGACGTCTTTGCCATTTGCATCAGAGAAATGAGTGCTTCCTGCATCCTGGCACCACCGGATGCCGCAAAGCATACGAGTGGGATGTTGTTCTCAAGCGCCACACCCGCCGCTCGCGTAAACTTTTCGCCCACCGCATAGCCCATCGAACCGCCGTGAAAATTGAACTCAAAAGCAACGACCACGACGTCCATACCCCGCAACTGTCCCCGGAACGCAATCAGCGCATCCTTTTCGCCCGTGGTCTTCTGCGCAGCACTGAGTCGGTCGCGATAACGCTTCTTATCTTTGAACTTCAGACGATCCACCGTCTCCATCTCTGGGAACAATTCGGTTCGGCCCGCTTCATCAAGAAACAGATCAAGACGGCGACGTGCCGTGATCCGCATGTGGTGGTCGCACTTTGGACAGACCTCGGCATTTCGCTCAAGATCCGGTCGATACAAGACCGCATCGCACTTTGCACATTTGCGCCAAAGTCCTTCTGGAATACTCGCCTTGGCATCCCCATCAGCTTTACGCACACCCGCGGGAATAATTTTATCAATCCAGCTCATTTTGATCCCCTGCACTTCTCGATAGGCAGTATACGTCTTTGACAGTTTTAGTTGGAAGTTGCCAAATTTACGCCTTTGCGAATACTTGAGATCAATGATCCACCAATCGCGATGGCACGCGCATCATCTTGATGTTCGGAAAAGTCGGCGGCTATCTCGTCCACCAAAGCACTCCCTACAACAACTGCGTCTGCACAAACAGCAACGCGCGCTGCTGTCTGCGCGTCCTTAATACCGAACCCCACAGCAACGGGGAGGTCAGTGTGCTGGCGAATGACTGCCAAGTGCGACTCGACAGCCTCTGTGTCGAGGTGGCCTGCACCAGTCACGCCTTTCAGCGCCACGTAGTAGATAAATCCACTTGCCTGTTTGGTAATCGTAATGATGCGATCTTCGGTCGTGGTGGGAGAAATCAAAAATATATTATCAATCGAATGGCGCTGCAGTTCCGTGTGCATGACGGCCACCTCCTCAGGTGGCAAATCAACCGTAATCAGACCATCAATACCCGCTTCAGCGCAGGCATCTGCGACTGCAGCATAGCCCTTTCGCTCGAGTGGGTTCGCGTAGCCCATAAGTATCAGTGGTGTTTCAGGGTCGGTTTTACGAAATTCACTAATCAAAGCAAGTGTTGAATTGAGACTCGTTCCACCGGCCAGCGCGCGCTCATGACCTTTCTGGATAGTCGGCCCTTCTGACATCGGATCGGAAAACGGCACACCGACTTCAATGACGTCGGCGCCCGCCTCGACGAGACTGTGCATCAATGGCACCGTGAGTCCCTCGTAGGGGTCTCCGGCCACCAAATAGGGAATGACTGCACGACGACCCCCATCGCGCAGTCGCTGAAAGACGGGGCCTAAGCGAGACATCACAGGGCTCCCAAATCAATGCCGTCGATTTCAGCGACGGTGAGAATGTCTTTATCGCCTCGGCCTGACAGATTAATAATAATGTGTTGGTCTGGTGTCATCTCTGCCGCCAGTTTTTCCGCGTAGGCCAACGCATGGGCCGTCTCAAGGGCAGGCATAATCCCCTCAACGCGGGTGACTCTGTGAAAAGCTGCAAGTGCCTCAGTGTCAGTCGCGGACACGTAGTTTACGCGACCAATATCCTTGAGCCATGAGTGTTCCGGACCCACACCGGGATAATCTAAACCTGCGGATATTGAATGGGCTTCAATAATTTGACCGTTGTCATCCTGCATGAGGTAGGTCCGGTTGCCATGCAACACGCCAGGGGTTCCAGCACTTAGCACCGCCGCGTGCTCACCCGTTTCGACGCCTTTACCGCCGGCCTCTACGCCGTACATAGCCACATCATTGTCCCCCAAAAACGGGTGGAACAAACCGATCGCATTTGAGCCTCCGCCAACACACGCAACCAAGGCGTCAGGCAGTTTCCCGGTCATGGCGAGTGACTGAGACCGCGCCTCTCGACCGATAACACTCTGAAAGTCGCGGACCAACATTGGATAAGGGTGCGGACCTGCTACTGTGCCAATAATGTAAAATGTGTCGTCGACATTGGTCACCCAGTCACGTAATGCTTCGTTCATTGCGTCTTTGAGCGTTTTCGACCCTGAAGACACTGGAATCACCTCAGCCCCCAAAAGCTTCATGCGATAAACATTGAGCGCTTGTCGTCTCACGTCCTCTTCACCCATGAAGACCTGACACTCCAAGCCGAGACGTGCAGCCACTGTCGCGCTGGCAACACCGTGCTGTCCCGCACCTGTCTCAGCGATCACACGCTTCTTCCCCATGTACTTGGCAAGCAAACCCTGCCCAATCGTATTGTTGATTTTGTGCGCGCCGGTGTGATTCAGATCTTCACGCTTCAAAAATATACGAGCTCCTCCAATCATGTCTGACCAGCGGGCCGCCTCGTACAGCGGAGACGGTCTGCCGACATAGTGGGCAAGATCAAGGTCGAACTCGCGCAAGAAGGCAGGATCATCTTTGAGTTCGTTGTATAAATTCTCAAGCTCAGACAGGGCGGCCATTAACGTCTCTGCGACGAACTTCCCCCCATACACGCCAAAACGCCCGTGCGCATCGGGAACTTGAGCGTACAGCTCTGGATTAATATCTATTGTCATTAGGTCATTTCCTTTCCAGCCTGCTTCGCGGCCGCAACAAATCGTCGAACAAGATTGTGGTCTTTTACACCGGCGCTACTCTCGACGCCGCTACTCACATCGACGGCGTCTGGAGCCCCTATTCTAATCGCTTCGGCGACGTTTTCCGCATTTAACCCGCCCGCAAGTACCCGATGTCCAACATTTTTTGCCGGTATTTTTGTCCAATCAAACGTTTTTCCAGTACCCCCGTGCTTACCAGGCACCAACGTGTCGAATAAAAACGCTCTCGAGGCGGAGTGTTCACGCATGACCTGTTGCATTTCGTCGTCGGTCGATACGGCGATACTTTTGACATAGGGGCGCTCAAAGCCTCGACAAAATTCAGCAGGTTCATTTCCGTGAAACTGCAATTGTGAAATCGGTAACGCCTTCAACACGCGCTGAACGAGCGGACGCTCCGGGTTCACAAACAACGCAGTGACGGTTGTGTACGGCGGCACAGCCCTCACGATTTCGCGGGCCTGTTCCACATCGATCCCACGCGGACTTCCCGCATAAAAAATAAGCCCTAACGCATCAGCGCCCGCGTCTACTGCGACGAGTGCGTCTTCGATAAGCGTGATACCACAAATCTTTACTTGCATGGATGATAGTTCACTAAACGGCCCGTAAGTGTATCAAACACGGTACGACAAAAATGCTGGCGCACTGGGGGCAATCGGAATTCCAATGGCTTCTGGGTAGGACACAGAGACTAAATAGAGCCCCGCACTCGCTGCGGTATCGCCCGAACGCGTTCTGTCCCTAGATTCAAGTATGTGGGCAAACCAATCAGGCGATTTAAGACCTGCACCTACGAGGAGTAAACTCCCGGCAATATTACGCACCATGTGATGGAGAAAGGCATTAGCTTCTAAGTCAATGACGACAAAGTCATTTAAGCGTTCCACACTAATCGAGATCATATTTCTCCAAGGCGTACTCGATTGACAGCTTGACGCTCGGAAGGCACTGAAATCGCGTTCGCCCAGAAGACACTGTGCACTCGAATTCATCGCTGCGGCATCAAGTGGGCGTCGGTACCAGGTTACCAACCCAGACATTTGCGCTGGGCGGGTCACAGAGTTACAGATGATGTATCGGTATCGGCGCGATATGGCGCTAAAACGGGCGTTAAATTCGGGGGGGACCACACCCGCCCAATGAACCACGATGGATGCGGGCAGTTCACTGTTCACGCCCAGCACCCAAGACTTGATGCTCCGCCCTATCGGATCATTAAAATGTACGATTTGTGCGGAGGCGTGAACACCCGTATCGGTGCGACCTGCACACCCCGTTTTAACGGGTGTATTGGCAATGCGACTGAGCGCCAGCTCCAGTGCCTCTTGGACGGTGGAGACATCACTGCCTTTTTGAGTTTGCCAACCGTTGAATGCACGGCCGTCGTACTCAACCCGGAGGGCAAGCCGTGTTCCAGGCTCGAGCCTTTGACTGGAGAACATTTCGGTCACTAGTCGAGACTGTCGAGCAGTGCTCTGGCTTGTTCACATTGAGCAGCATCTCCCATGGAGATGACGCTCTGGAGTAACTCTGCGGCACCGGTCTGATCGCCCATGTCCAGATAAGCACGCGCCAGATCGAGTGCTGTTTCACCCGGATCTTCCGAATCCAACACACCCGAAGCATCGCTCTCCTCAGCTTCTGGCACTGATCGAGACGCCTGCTGAAAATCGAGGTCAAGCGACAGATCCAAGACTTCTTCGTTCTCTGACTGAGATCCTTGAGCCAAATCGTGCGCGGCTTGATCCCCAGCAAGCTGTGCCTGATGGATGTCAAGTTTCGACTGTGATGCGACTAACGCCCCTTCATCGCCTGTCGCCTCGATCAGCCCGAGCAGTTCCCGAGCTTCGTCGATGCGATCAAGTGACACGTAAATTTCTAACATTTTCATCAGACCCAGAGCACTGCTAGGCTCCGCGGCAGATGCGGCCTCAAGCGTATCTAGGGCATGCTGGTGTCGCCCATAGGCCACATAGATATCAGCCTCAGCCACTGCATCGGCCATGGACTGATCAGCAGCATAACCGGTCAGCAGCGACTCTCCATAGCCGCGCTCAGACTGTCCTGCAACCACACTTGCGGCGTCGACCGATCGAGACTTAGGAACGGGTAAAAGGTCATCAACAGACTTACCCATGAGATTCGCCGGCGTCAGTTCAGCACCCTCAGTTCGGGCGTCTCTCTGAGCAACAAACCGCTGCCGACCGTACCAAACGACGGCCACGAGGAGGAAGATCCCCACTAGCCAATAAAAACTATTGGTGGGGGCCGCAGCAACAGGCTGACTGTTATCAACCGTCTCAGGAGCCTCGTCAGCCCGCACTGGGCGCTCGGCCAATTCGGCCTCGAGTCGCGCAATCTCCTGATCCTTGGTATTGACCACGGTTTGAATATCCTGCAACTGCGAACTGAGTAGCGTCAGCCGCGCTTCTATAGCTGCCAACTCACTGCTCGCGCTGCGCCCACCAGCACTGTCCCCCGAACTTACATAGGGTTGTTGCGCGGGCGTTTCAACCTCAGCAATTTCAGCGTCTTCATCGCGCATCGTCGCCACTACCGCAGAATCAAACAGCTCGTTATCAGCCACTATTCTTAACCCTTTAGAGCGCGGTGCGCGCCACTGCTCCCACTCACTCGCCACTTCGAGCGCCGCAGCGCGAGCACCCGGCACCTGGGTTAAATCAGTCGGAATATCAATCAACACGCCGGCACGAATACCATTGATGTTGTTTCGCACAAATGACTCCGGATTGGCAGACTTAATGGCCAGCATCATTTGATCAGTCGAAATTCCTGTTGGCTTATACGCCTGTGCGATTGCCCCCAACGTATCGTTCGGTGCTATGCGGTATTGTGTCGAACCTAACTCCTCGATGCCTTGAGCCGATGGACGCTGAGTACCCCGTTGTGTCGCGCGCTGCTCTGCTCTTGGTGGGAGGTCAAGGAATACCGTGTATTCTCTGAGGATTCGACCTTCAGGCCACTTAAGCTCCAACAAAAAGCTCAGGTACGGCTCTATGACGGGCTCTTGGGTCGTAATGCGGATAACAGGCCGCGACGGGTCCGAAAAATCAGGCTCAAATAAAAGGCGACTAAGCGAGTAGTGTCGATCAAGGCCTAGACGATCGAAATCATCGATCGAAGCCAGACCGGGTATGACTTCAACTTCGGTTAATCCGTTGGGCTGCAGCACTTCAATGGTTGCACTCAGCGGCCCATTGACGAACGACTGTGTCGTAATATCGCCAAGACCAATGGCCCAACTCATGCGCACTGTCAAGGCCAACAGAGCTGCTGTTAGTGTAACTACCCAAAACTTCATAGCGTCGTGTGCGTTATTCGCGTGCAAACATCATAAGTCAGTCTGTCATGCTTGTCAGAGGTAATTTGCGATCAACGCTTCTGCAATCTGAATCGAGTTCAGCGCCGCGCCCTTTCGAAGGTTATCCGAGACCACCCATAAATTGAGCCCTTGGACGTGACTGATATCAGCACGGATACGCCCGACATAAACAGCGTCGCCACCAGCCCCCTCAGTAATGGGCGTGGGATACCCCCCATCTACGTGTGTGTCGACCACTTCCACCCCCGGCGCGGATGCCAGAAGCGCGGTGGCCTGCTCACTCGTTATCGGCTCGCGCGTCTCAAGATGAATTGCCTCGGAGTGCCCATAAAAAACAGGAATGCGAACACATGTGGGATTAACCATTATCGAATCATCTTCGAGGATTTTCTGCGTTTCCCACACCATTTTCATTTCTTCACGGGTGTAGCCATTTTCTTGAAAAGTGTCGATCTGTGGGAGCGCGTTAAATGCAATTTGCTTGGGGTATACCTTCGACTGAGCAGGTTGACCGTTCAACAGTCGTGCCGTTTGAGCGGCGAGCTCTGTAATCGCAGACTTACCCGTTCCACTCACTGCTTGATACGTCGCCACATTAACGCGCGCAATACCCACTGCGTCATAAATCGGCTTCAAAGCCACCAACATCTGAATGGTCGAGCAGTTGGGATTCGCAATAATGTTTCTTGCAGTGTACCGCGCTATAGCCTGAGGGTTTACCTCCGGCACGACCAAGGGGATGTCCTCATCTCGTCGGAAATGCGAGGTGTTGTCGATCACAATACAGCCGGCAGTGGCGGCTTTTGGCGCGTACTCTTCACTGATCGAACCGCCCGCAGAAAAGAGCCCGATATCGGCTTGCGAGAAGTCAAATTCAGCAAGATTCTGAACGCTCAAACGCTTACCCGCAAAAGACACGTTATTACCCGCCGAACGTTCTGAGGCGAGTAGATACAGGTTCTCAATTGGGAAGTTGCGCTTCTCAAGTAGCTCGATCAGCACTTCACCAACAGCCCCGGTTGCACCGACAATGGCCACATTAAACTTTTTCACCACGATTCCCCCCCAAAAACGATTAAGCAGACATTGCTTCGACGACGGCGCGACCCATAGCCTCTGTACCGAGGATATCGTCCCCCTCACCCGCGATATCCACGGTCCTCAAACCCTGATCCAGCACTCTCTCAACTGCAGATTCGATCGCCTGGGCTGCGGCGTCTTCGTTCAGCGAGTACCGAAGCATCATAGCGGCCGACAAAATAGTGGCTAACGGATTGGCCGTGTCATCGCCGGCAATATCAGGCGCTGAACCGTGCACAGGTTCATACAGCCCTCTGGACGCCGAATTCAAGGACGCTGACGGCAACATACCAATCGACCCCGTTAGCATCGCTGCTGTATCGGACAAAATATCGCCGAACAGGTTGCCCGTAAGCATCACGTCGAATTGCTTGGGGGCCCTTACTAATTGCATAGCCGCATTGTCGACATACAAGTGACTGAGTTCAATTTCGGGAAAGTCAGCGGCCACCTCTGAAACGACCTCTCGCCATAGCATTGTCACTTCTAGCACATTGGCTTTATCAACGGAGCACAGACGCCCCCCGCGCTTTTGAGCAAATCCAAAGGCAAGACGCGCAATTCTTTCAATCTCGCGCTCGTCGTAGACGTCGGTGTTAAACCCGCGCCTTAAACCCTGATTATCACGCGTTACGCCCCGAGGCTCACCAAAGTAAATCCCACCGGTCAATTCTCTTACTATGAGCAAATCAAGACCGGCAACGAGCTCAGGCTTTAGACTCGATGCCTTGGCAAGCTGCGGATACAACAGCGCTGGGCGCAGATTGCAAAACAAATCGAGATCGGCCCGTATCGCGAGGAGCCCGCGTTCGGGCCGGTCACCCGCGGGCAAGTGATCCCACTGAGGGCCCCCAACGGCACCCAGTAAAATAGCGTCTGCCTTATTAGCCAGATCGCGGGTTGCGGTTGGGTACGGAACCCCTTGATTATCGATAGCAACACCACCCAAGTCAGCGGTCTCGAAACTCATGTCAATCGTGAACTGCTTCGAAGCGGCCTCGAGAACCCGTCTCGCCTGAGAAACCACCTCGGGGCCTATGCCGTCACCCGGGAGCAGCAAAACATCATGCGGCATTAGACGACCACCTCGTTAAACAGCCAGGGCTGAACGCCTCTATGCTTATCTTCAAACGCGGCGATAGCATCCACTCGCTCAAGCGTAATACCAATATCATCCAGACCTTTGAGTAAGCACTGCCGTCGAAACGGATCGACACTGAATTGTACTGCTTCACCACTGGGTAGACGCACTTCCTCGTTATTCAAATCGACGCTTAAATTCAAAGGCTTGCCTGTACTGACGTGATCAAACAGCTGGTCGACAACCGCCTCCGGCAGTTCTACCGGCAATAAACCACTTTTGAAGGCATTATTCTTAAAGATATCCGCAAAACTTGGTGCAATGACGCACTGAATACCAAATTGACTCAGCGCCCAGACTGCGTGTTCTCTACTGGACCCACAGCCAAAATTTTCTCGACTTAAGAGAATCGACGCGCCTGCATATTCAGGCTTATTGAGCGAAAAATCGGGGTTAGATATTCGCGCGCCGTCAGGGTTTAACTCGTCAAACGCGTCGCTATAGCGCAGTTCGTCAAATAGATTCGGGCCGAACCCTGTGCGTTTGATTGATTTGAGAAACTGCTTAGGAATAATGAGGTCCGTATCGACGTTGGAGCGATCCAGGGGCACAACGAGCCCGTCATGAACAGTAAACGGCGCCATAATCAGATCTCCAATGTCGACGGATGGACAAACCGACCCGCGACCGCCGCGGTCGCCGCCATCGCGGGGCTGACCAAATGAGTGCGGCCTCCAGAGCCCTGACGACCCTCAAAGTTCCGATTCGAGGTGGACGCACAGCGCTTGCCCGACGCAAGCTTGTCAGCATTCATAGCAAGGCACATAGAGCACCCCGGTGCTCGCCACTCCATACCGGCTGCCTCGAAGATCTTATCCAGGCCCTCAGCCTCCGCTTGCGCTTTCACGAGGCCCGAGCCAGGTACGACGAGTACGCGCTCAACGTTAGCCGCCTTACACCTGCCCTGCACAATACTGGCAGCCACACGCATGTCCTCGATACGAGCGTTCGTACAGGATCCGATAAAAACCATGTCAATTTCGATGTCAGTGAGTGCCATGCCCTCCTCGAGACCCATGTATTCAAGGGCACGCGCCAGAGACTTCTTACTCGTCTCATCGGGAAGACTTTCTTGTGACGGGACACGACCATTAACTGACGACACCATCTCGGGTGATGTGCCCCATGTGACTTGCGGTTCAATTTTTGACGCGTCGAGTCTGAGCTCTCGATCAAAGACCGCATCGTCATCGCTGTGCAGTGTTTGCCAGTATGCCTCCGCCAACGCCCACTGCGCGCCCCCGGGTGCCATGGGCCGACCCTTCACGTACTTGAGTGTTGTTTCATCAACGGCGATCATTCCCGCACGGGCACCCGCCTCGATCGCCATATTGCAGAGCGTCATTCGGCCTTCCATCGAGAGTGAGGTCACTGCAGATCCGGCAAATTCCACAGCGCATCCTGTTGCGCCCGCTGTGCCAATTTCTCCAATGACGGCCAGCGCCAAATCCTTTGCACTGACACCCACTTGGACGTCCCCCTCAAGCGACACCCTGAAATTTGACATTTTCTTAGTCAAAAGACACTGCGTCGCCAGTACATGCTCTACTTCTGACGTTCCTATTCCATGCGCCAGAGCGCCAAAAGCACCGTGGGTGGATGTGTGCGAGTCACCACAAACGATAGTCATACCCGGCAGCGTAGCGCCCTGTTCTGGACCCATCACATGCACAATGCCCTGCCGTTGGTCTGCAAGATCGATCAGCGGAATATTGAAATCATTACAATTGTCATTGAGCGTCTCTAGCTGCAAGCGACTCGTCGCATCGGCAACACCCGAGTATCCCGCAAGGGCACGCTCGTTCGGATCAGTCGAGACGTTATGGTCTGGCACCGCAACATTGGCATGCAGCCTTCTTGGCTGCCGACCCGCGAGGCGCAAGCCCTCAAATGCCTGGGGCGACGTAACCTCGTGAATTAAATGACGATCGATGTAAATGAGCGCGGAACCGTCGTCGCGCTGATCAACAAGGTGTGCATCCCACAGCTTATCGTAAAGCGTCAATCCCATAGTTGAATCCTATCTTGAAACCACGTCAGCGGCGTTGGTCTTACCACCGATAATGAATTGTTTGCGATGCCCAACATCGCGGCGCGCGATATTACCACATTACCGGGCACGTGGGCGTCGGGATCACGCTACGAAAACACTGCAGATCCACCGCTAAGACGCTCTCACTCTTGGTCACGTGCCCCCTACGCGACCGGCTAAATACTCGCTGATATTGCCAGGGTCATCCATGCCTTAGTTGATCGCGCGCACCCGCACTGACAGGTTAAGTTGGCGGCCGTACTGAGACAGCGCCTTTAGTCCGACGCTAGTGGGACTCGACAGGGGCGCTGTGCTCCTTGGCTTGCGTCGAACGATGTTGCAGTCGCCAGCACGTGTGACTATGACTTGATCGCACAAAATCAGGACCAATGGTCGCGCGTGTAATGTCCTCAACTGCGAACTGCTCCGAAATTTGGGGGTCTAGCGTGAAGCGCCGTTGATTGTTTGAAAAATATAAGACGCCGTCGGTTGCCAAGCGCGCCATAGATCGCACAATCAGCTCAACATGATCGCGCTGGACGTCAAAATGATTCAGTGTCGACTTCGAGTTAGAAAACGTGGGCGGATCGAGCAGAATGAGGTCGTACTCAGAAGTTTCCTGCGCTAGCCATGTCATGACGTCGGACCGAATGGCTCGGTGCTTCGCTTCTGCAAGCCCGTTACTGGCCAAATTCTCGCGAAACCAATCGAGATAAGTATTACTCAAGTCCACACTGGTTGAAAAACGAGCCCCGCCCAAACCGGCCTGAACACTGGCTACACCGGTGTAGCAAAACAAATTTAAAAAGCGCTTGCCCTGTGCCTCTGCCTGTATCCGACCTCGTAACGGTCGATGATCAAGAAATAAACCCGTATCGAGATAATCAAACAAGTTGATCCACAGCTTTGCACCCCACTCACGAACAAAAATTCGCTCATTTTTTCGAGAGACTCTTTCGTACTGTTTTAGGCCACGCTGCCGTTGACGGCGCTTTACCGCCACCTCGCTTCGATCAGTAATGTCAAAAACAACCTGGACCGCATCGAGAATTTCCTCAAAGCGTCGATTGGCATCATCCTCTTTGACTGTTTTGGGCGGCGCGTATTCGGCAACATGAATGTGTTCACCGTAGACGTCAATGGCGACCGAGTATTCGGGCATGTCAGCGTCATAGATTCGATAGCATTCCACCGCGTCGTTTTGCAGCCAATTCGCGAGCTTTTTTTGATTTTTACGCAATCGGTTGGCCACCATCTGAGCACCCTCAGACAAGTCAGGTGGTGGAGCTTCAACAGGCTCATTGCCGGGACTTGTCGCATCTTCGCGACGTTTATTAGTCTCGCTCAAGGAGAATAAAAACACCGCTATGTCGATGGGTCCGCTCTTCATTTTATAGTTTTTATAACTTCGAAGTCCGGTGGCCTTGGCGTGTGTGACATCGGCCGCTAGAACCGCAGCATCCCAGCTCGAAAACTCAGCGTGCATCACTTGCCCTAGTGAGGCGTACAATTTTCCCGCAGCGCCGGGGGTACTTAAGCGCTCGCCCCATGGAGGATTCACGACCAAAAGGCCGCTTTGCATATTCTGGTGGGTAGGTTTGATGACCTCAGATAGTTGCTTTACTCGCACTCGAACCACCGAGCTGAGGTTCATTCGACGAGCGTTCTCCTCGGCTCGTCGAATCGCATTTACATCGCCGTCGTAGCCCCGTATCTCTACTCCGTCAGGCAGCGCCGTTTTCACCTGGGACTGACTCTCGGCCACAATCATCTCCCATTGATCTTTGCGGTGTCCGAGCCACCCCATAAAACCAAACCGCTCTCGCCGCAGGCCCGGCGGAATATTAAGCGCCATTTGCGCCGCTTCGATTAACAGCGTCCCAGAACCACACATGGGATCTACCAACGAGGCTCCGCTCTTAAACTTCTCCGGCCAGCCACCGCGCAACAAAACCGCCGCGGCAATATTTTCCTTTAATGGCGCCTTCCCGCCTTCCAAGCGATAGCCGCGTTTGTGCAAACTGTCCCCTGACAAGTCGAGACTGATGGTCAACTTACCTTTGCTGAGCTGGGCCACAATGCGAAGGTCCGGCTGTTTAGCGTCGACCGAAGGACGCTCGCCCACCTGTTCGCGAAAGTAATCAACAATCCCATCTTTGACCTTGAGCGCACCAAAGTGAGTATTTTTGATGTAAGCGCTCTGCCCACGAAACTCAACGGCAAAGCGCGTCCTGGGCGTCATGTGATCCGACCATTTCAACCCGCGGGCAGACGCGTAAACATCGTCCGTGTTGGAGACGGCCGTCTCAGAAAGCTTAACTAAAATTCGATTTGCTAGCCGGCTCCACAAGCACGCCCGATAAGCGAGCGCCATAGAACCCGAGAAGTAAACACCTGCCGGTGTGTCTCTGAGGTCTTCAGCACCAAGGTCGGATAGTTCACTGAGCAACAATGGCCCAAGCCCCACCGGACAGGTCGCCAAAAACGATAATGTCGGCGTCATCGCAGTGACTCCAAGTCATTAATTCGCAACAGCGTAGTGCGCCACTCACGATACTGTTGCTCGAGAGTCCCTGTTAGCTTAAAAACCTGTTTTTCCACGTACAGAGCCGTGGAACGCGCTTCGCTTTCTAGATCCAGCACCAACTCAAATAGCTCCTGCTCATGAATTTTTAATGATCGATAGGCCGCATAAACCGCCTGAAGACGTGTGAACGCTGAATCATCGGTGAATTTTTTCTCGTCAGAGTCTCGACTACGCCGCACCTCCAGCCAATCAAGCTGTTCCTTACTGGCTCTTCGCCAGAGGTTATACGCCGCCCCGACCTCCGCCTCAATCGAACGAATTTGCTCGTCAATGGTATCGATGAAAAGCAATTCGTACTCTTGAAGCTTTTTGAGTCTTATCCCCATTGGATCTTGTGCGCTCGGCAGCCGAGTCAAACGCCAACGCCCCTCAAGGTGGCTAAGATAACCAGAAAAAGCCTCGGGCACGAGCTCTTGTGCGTAGCGAAGGAATGACAAGGACTTCAGCGCAACGATGGAAGGCGCTTCACTCGTCAGCGCAGACAGCAGATCGACATGAACACGCACAAACAAATCGTTGAAGGGATCTGCCCCCTCGCCGAGATAATCTGACACCAACGCCACATCGTTGTAAGTGCGGTCTAATAGTACCCGACCCGAGACGTCATGACCGAATGCCGCAATACTCAGACGCGCGCCGTCCGACGTCAGGACATTTAATTCCAAGGTCACCTGAGGGATGACAGACCGCTCGGGAAAAAGTCGAACCACACCCCAACCCTCATGCGCCTCTAACTCTCGTCGCATTCGCGTACCAAGCAATTTGGCTTCAGTCTCCCGAAAGGAGCTTTCCATATCGGTTCCACTGTTGTTAACAACGCCCGTGGTTATCACAATACCAACGTCAAGGGGGGGCCCTGGCTGATGCGGCTTCACCACTGAATCACCCACACTAATGGTCAGAACCTCAGCTTCCTGCGCAGTCTCTGCCCAAACAACGGGGCAAACTAAACTCAATGCAAAGAGCACGCATGCCAGTGAGCGCGCGCTTACTGAGTGGTGCATATTTTTCCCTTAGTGAGACTGCGCTCGCAGCGATAGCCCATTGCGCTGGGGTCGTAGCGCGTAAAGTACTGACTGACAACCAACGGAAATCGCGCCCCGTTTGTTTCTACGGCAGTAACCATTAACACCGTCTGGGCATCTGACGACAAGGACAACCGATGCGTAATGTCCAAACCGTCCCGCAACTGCAACGAAAAAAAGAGCTGATCAGCATCCCAGCCACAATGTTGTGTGCCCAGAGAATCGGTTGTCAGGGAGAGTCCTGAATCCTCAGTTTCGCAAACCAGCGCAAAGCTGTTCGCCCGTTTGACCCTGACGCGGGCCTCCCCCTGAATAATTTCGAGGAGATTGGGCTCGGTAATTATTTCCGCTAACCGCGCCAGTGTGATCAAGTCGTTTCGACCCGGGAGTGGTCCACCAGCGAACCCCCGACCCTCTTCCGCAAGCTTAGCGCGCCGCGCTGCCTCACGCTGAATGCGACGGGATACTAAATTGAGCTGATCCTGGAAGTTGTCGCTCCGTGCGTAATCTACTTCCCAATGGCCCGACATATCGACGGGCGTGGCAATGCGCGTAATCGAATCCTCAACGCGTTCCTGCGCACAGCCCGCGAGCAACAGCACACTGACGAGTGACGCAAGCAATGATCGAACCCCTTCTGATGGCATAGATCGCACTGAACCGTTACGCCAGCGTCTCCCGCAACTCAAACTTAAGCACCTTACCCGCCGGGTTGCGCGGCAGGGCCTCAACGATATGAAGCCTTGAGGGCAGCTTGTAGCGTGCAAGCTTAGAGACAGCGAAATCCCGCAACACCTCTAACGTCAAATCAGATCCATCCGTCACTGCCGCTACCGCGGTGACAGCCTCTCCCCACTTTTCGTCTGGCAACCCAATAACGGCCACCTCGGTGATTGCCGGGTGTTCGAACAAAACACTCTCCACCTCCGCGGGGTAAACGTTTTCGCCGCCTGTAATCACCATGTCCTTGAGCCGATCACAAATGTAGAGGTAGCCCTCTTCGTCGATGTACCCCACATCGCCAGAGTGAAACCACCCCATTTCGTCAATCGCATTGGCCGTTGCCTCCGGTCTGTTCCAGTAGCCCTTCATTATATTGGGGCCTTTGATGCATATTTCACCCCGCTCGTTAGGGCCGACCGCCGCATTGTCGTGATCGACAATACGCAGTTCCGTGTGAACCGGAGGCAGTCCGGCTGACCCCAATTTTTCGAGGCACTTTTGAGGACCCAAAAAAGACGCAAACGGGCTCGTTTCTGTTAATCCATAACCCTGGCAAAAGCTAATTCCCCGCTGGCCGTACAGCGAAATTAGCGACTCGGGACAGGGTGCGGCGCCCACGATGAGAATCTCAATTGACGACAAATCCCGCGTTGCAAAGGTTGGATGCTGTGCCATGAACAAAAACATTGCCGGCGCACCAAACATGTGCGTCACACTGTGATCTTCGATTGCGTCTAACACCGCTTCAGGATCGAAGTGCCGGAGTAAGACCAACGGACTCCCCATTTGAAACGCTGAAATGGTCATGACGTTTAAGCCACCAATATGAAACAGTGGCGCTGCGGTCAAAAGAACATCTGACTTGTTCGCTCCAAACGCAAGACTGGCGTTAACGTTGTTCCAGACAATATTCCCATGGGTCAGCATCGCACCCTTTGGCAAGCCTGTTGTGCCTGACGTATACATAATCAATAGCGTGTCATGAGGCGATGAGGTCGCGATCTCGCTCAGGGGCTCGGCAACACTCAAACCTGACTCGAGACAGGCAAAGCCGTCAAGGGCACCGTGGACCGAATAAAAGTGGCGACACGGCAGCCGTTCGCTGACACTTTTAACGACTGGAACCAAGTCTGGATCGACGATCAATGAGTGGACGCCGGCATCGTCAATAATGAACGCAAGCTCCTCGCCCGTCAGTCTAAAATTCAGCGGCACGAAAATCGCACCCAGACTCACAGTCGCGAACATCGTCTCGATGAAGCTTGGCTGATTAAATCCTAAAAAGCCCACGCGATCACCGACACAAACACCGGCACCACGCAGCAGTCCAGCCAAAGAACGGACGCGTTGCGCAAATTCTCCATAAGTACGCCGCGTACCCTCGAAAATAATGGCTGTATCACTCGGATTGAGTTCAGCTTGTTTGATGACTTGAGCTGCGACATTAAAGTTTGGTTCAGGGCGGTGCATGCTGGGGTGCCTCTTAAATAAAAACTATTGAAAGGACTCGGCTTAAAAACCGCGTCGGCTATCCGCTGACAAGCCTGTCAATGACTAAGCAATACTCGCATCGCCCCAAGTATTAAAGCCAGCAATCGACGGTGTTCCTGGAAGGTACATTTGCTCAACAGCATCGACAGTAAATCCGGCCTCACGGAGGAGTTCTCGCGTATCGCGCGTAATGTTGCATCCGCCAAACACCCGCTTCCAGACCGGGTTTATCCTACGCTGCCACTTCGCGACAGACTCATCAGGCGCGATACCGTGCTCGCAGAAATACAATTTACCACTGGGCTTGAGGGTCCTACGCGCCTCTGCTAACGCCGCCTGCGGATTGGGCACGGTGCACAAGGTAAACGTGATAAGTACCGAGTCCACCGAGTTATTCTCAAGGGGAATATCTTCTGCCGAGGCCTGAATGAACTCGACATCGACACTGGCAGCACTCGCTCGCTGTGACGCTAAGTCCCAGGACGTGCTGCAAGGATCAATACCAATAACTTTGTCGACCTGCTCGGGCATGTAGTGCGGCAGGTTGTGCCCGGCGCCAATACCAAACTCCAGAACGGTTCCTGTTGCGCGCGGCACCACCTTTTGTCGTTGCCGAATGACCGGTTTAGTGCCGCATGCACAGGTCACCAGCCTCGGCACGACTAAATCGTTGTAAATCCCCATATCAACTCCTCTTATTTTTCATTATTGGCATTTAGCTCGACTGAGATTTAGCTGACGTAAGCCTCAGCATCAATGATCCGCATTTCGGTCTCAATCCACGCTTCCACTCGAGCCATGAAGTCGACGGCGCTTTCATCCTTCATTGCATGCAGCGCAGGGCCCACCGAGACATCCACCGTACCGGGTATAAAGGTCCAAGACGCGCGAGGCCAACACCGCCCTGTCGCAGCCGCAACAGGCACAATTACAGCGCCCGTCTCCAAGGCCAGTCGCGCCGCCCCTGACTTGTAAAGAAGCTGCTCTCCACGGGGTGCACGCGTCGCCTCTGGAAACATAACAATCCACTTACCCTGATCCATCAGCCGCGCACCAATGCGAGCCACTCGCTGCCAGGCATCGCCTTTCGCACTGCGATCGATCGGCACCATGTGGAGTCGCCCAATTGCCCAACCAAAAAATGGTACGAGGTTAAGCTCTTTTTTGTACACGTATGCGATCGGGTTAGTCATGATGCTTGGGAAAAAAAACGTCTCAAAGGTGGATTGGTGCTTGCTACAAATAATCACACGATGACCGGCGGCGGCGTCTAACAGGTTTTGATAGCCGGCAAGACGACAATTTACTCCGCCCACCCATCGAATGGTGGCTATCGAAAATTGCAGCCAAGGTCTTCCAATCCAGAAGTAAGTCACCCTGTAGGGCGCCACGAATGAGGCAATCACCAAGATGGATGCAACGGGTATTACCGTCACTGCTAATATTAGAAAAATCAGAGCTGATCGCACCCACTGCATACTGTCCCCAGTCATTGTCTGCGCTTGCGCATGGATAGTATCAACTGCGCACGCACGAGCAAGCACAAACAAAATGAGCATAGTTTTCTTTTATTCGCCGCAGTGGGGCTTATACTGGCCAGTGAGGTGAATTAATTTGAAAAAGCCCCCATCCAAACAAGAGATGCGTCGCCATCTCGAAAGGCAAACGCGGTCATATCTAAAGGATGGCGGTGAAATACGCGCGGTTCCTCAAGGGGTCAGTGCGGTAGACGAGGCCGTATCAGCCATACACACGCCAATTTTTACAGGTAAGCCTCAGCAACGAACCCCAGTCAACGACGTCATTGACACGTTAAACCGGCGTCGAGAAGCACAACTCAAGCGCGCGCCAAAACCGGGTCGACGCCCCAAAGCAGCGCCCAAAAAAGAAATTGTCTACGACGATTTTGGCGAACCCATCCGGGTCGTTTACCGGGACGAGTGAATCTGTCTGTGAACTACGCGTCTTACCCTGTCGTAAGGAGCTAGGCCTCCACAGGAATATCCCATGTTACGAATTACTAAGACCATTTGTGTCGATCGAAATGTTAACGACTGCTTTTCCTACCTTGCCGATCTTCGCAAGCTGATCGAGTGGGACGAAAACGTTGTCTCTGTCAGTAAGCGAACTCAAGGGGCCGTGGCCAAAGGTTCCCGCTTTACTGTTGGCGTTAATTTAGGCGGCGTCCGGATCCCCTTCACCTACGTGATTACAGAGTTTCGCCCAAACGATCGTCTTGTTATGACCGGTAGAAGTCTACTGTTTAATGTCAATGACAGTATTGCGTTTGCAGAATCAGAGCATGGTGTTGAGATTTCTTACTGTATCGACTTTTACTTCAAATTCGGCCTGAGTAAATTTTTTATCCGTCGTCGCGATGTGATTGAGCAACAGTGCCAGTCTGCGATGGACCACCTCAAGGGTGCCTTAGAACAAGCGCCTTGCGAGGCAACGTTAAGCCCGAAAAGTGCGCGTGCTGATAAACAGTCTTTAAGCACACTGAAAACATTTACCCGACTCGGGTACTCATCAAGTCAAAAAGCCTGGCAACCCGTTACTGAGCGCATGGAGGGTCTCCACGTCGTGCTCACCGGTGCAAATTCGGGCATTGGACTGGCGGCTGCTATTGACCTGGCGATGGCAGGTGCGGATCTGACACTTGTCGTACGGAGCCAAGAGAAGGCTGAAGCGACGTTACGCGTACTCAGTGACGAGACGGGTCGCTCAGACTTCAACGTGGAGTTGGCGGACCTGAGCCTGCTCAAAGCGACCGACTCCTTGGCGAGACGACTCCTTGAACACGGCCGCCCCATCGATGTATTGATCAACAACGCCGGCGCCTTGTTCAACGAACACTCATTGACTGAAGAGGGGCTGGAAAGAAGCTATGCACTGCTTTTGTTGTCGCCGTGGCGCCTGACCGAGGCGTTGATGCCCTTACTTGCGGATCACAAGAAGTCGTCGCGGGTCATCAATGTTGTGTCAGGCGGGATGTACGCCGAGCGACTCAATGTAAAGAGACTGAACGTATCAAGTGACGGGTATCGCGGCGCGCGCGCTTACGCGCAATGCAAGAGAGCACTCAACACCCTGACCGAAATCTGGGCCACACGTTGGGCAGAACACAATATTGTAGTGAACGCCATGCACCCCGGATGGTCAGACACACCCGGTGTGCAAACAGCGCTGCCCCTGTTCCGAAAAATAACACGCCTGGTACTGAGGTCTCACAAAGAGGGGGCCGACACGGTCGTCTGGATGGCTCAGTCCGATCAAGCCGGCTTATCGTCAGGGAAGCTGTTTTTAGATCGACAACCTCGCTCGCCTTACTTGCTCGGCAACAACGTTGAAGCACCCGAGCAACGGACAGCCTTGGAGGCTCAGTTGAGCGAAGACCACCTCAAGGTGGCAAACCGCTCGCCTAACGCTTGAGCGTTGAACCGGCAGAACGTATGTTGGGGGCGAGTAACAGCTGAGGCCTCAACGCCATGGATAACCGTGCAATAAGATCGTTCACACCCCAAATCTCCGATGCGTGTATTGCAGATTTGCGCATGCGTTTAAAAACCACCCGCTTCCCCGATGCTGAAACGGTTGAAGACTGGCGTCAGGGAATGCCGCTGTCCTACCAACAAGAACTGATTGACTACTGGCGAGGCGACTATGACTTCGGTCGAGTCGCTAATCGGCTCAGTGAATTCGATAACTTCCTCACAGAAATCGAGGGTATCGACATTCACTTCATCCACAAACGTAGCCGCCATAGCGGCGCGACCCCACTGCTGATTACCCATGGATGGCCCGGATCCTTACTGGAATACCTTGATGTTATCGACGCGCTAACGAACCCTACTGAATTTGGAGGTACCGTCGACGATGCCTTTCATGTGGTGCTGCCCGCCCTGCCGGGCTTTGGCTTCTCGGACAAACCAGATCGACCGGGGACTGACGTTGGCGTCATTGCCAACATGTGGGAACAACTCATGCAGCGTCTCAACTACACGACGTTTTATGCACACGGCGGTGACTGGGGCTCTATCGTTACCCAAGCTGTCCTACTCCAAGAAACGACAGGGTGCCTCTCGGGTCACTGCACTCTTCCGGTCGTCATGCCCGACGAGACAACACTTGAGACCCTGCAAGCCGAAGAGATCGATGCCCTCGAATCCTTCCAGTTTTACACCGAATGGGACTCGGGGTACTCCAAGATACAAAGCACGCGACCTCAGACACTCGGTTACGCGCTTGCTGACTCACCTTCGGGCCAGCTGGCCTGGATTGTCGAAAAGTTTGCGTTCTGGATGGACTGCGAGAGCAACGGAGTGCGACACCCTGAAAACGTGTTGTCAAAAGACACGATGTTAGACAACGTCACGTTGTACTGGGCGACCAATTCAGCCGCGTCCTCCGCGCGGCTCTATTGGGAGAGTTTCAATACACCCAACTTGAGTCCAATAGAACGAAAAATAGGTCTTAGTGTCTTTCCTAAGGAAATTATGCGGACCAGTGAGCGGTGGGCACGAGCTCGTTTTAAGAATCTCGTACACTTTGAAAACCGATTTGAAAAAGGCGGCCACTTTGCCGCGCTTGAAATGCCTCAGACACTTATTAATGAGCTGCGCATTTGGCGATCAAAAAGCCAGGCTTAAGTGCTAATTACGTTGGAAATGTGTGACCCCTTCGATGAGGGTTGTATCGACCTTGAGCTGACGCATGTCGGGCGCGGTGAGGGGGCTGGCCGACAGAATCACTAAGTCTGCGAGTTTACCGGACTCTATCGAGCCGATTTGGTCGTCTAAAAACACCTGCCAAGCGGCGTCAATCGTCACTGCTCGTAACGCGGACATACGATCAATACGCTGATCCGGCCCTAGCACCACACCCGTTTTTGTTTTACGTTCGACGGGGCTCCAAACAGCCTGAAGCGGTCGCATTGGCGTCACGGGAGTATCCATATGCGAGGAAAAACGAACACCCGCATTGAGGGCCCATTTAGCCGGGCTCATGTTAGCGGCTCTCTCTGGCCCCATGAAAATACCCGCGTGCCGGTCGCCCCAGAAGAAGGTGTGCGCCGAGAAAAAACTGGGGCTCACACCCAATGCAGCCATGCGGTCTATTTGATCTTTTCGCGCCATCTGCGAATGAATAATCACAGGGCGCGCCTCGATCCAAGGGTGCAGGCGCGATGCCGCTTCAATCGCATCAAGTGCGTCCTCAATCGACGCGTCACCGTTCCCATGAATTGCCACTTGAATGCGCCGTTCATAAAGCCCCTGCACCTGTTCAAATAGATCCTCGCGAGATACTGACGGGTAGCCGCGATAGGTCGAGTCGCCTTTATAGGGACGATGGTAAGGTTCGCTCAAGTAGCCCGTGTAGCCTTGTATACTGCCATCGGCCACGATTTTTACGCGAGGGACGCTAACACGACCCGCCGCCAAGTCCGCCAGTTCCATTTCCCCGGAAAAAAGCGCCTCACCGACCTCATGAAAAAACGGGAACAAAGCTACTCTCAAGGGCATTTGGTTATAAACTGACATTGGACCCAACAGTCCCGCAATCGCGGTTGGCATTCCCCCGGCAGACGCCGTTGTAACACCAAATTGCAAATATTCTTTGGTTGCAACCTGTGTCATGTTCCACGCGTCTGAAACAGACAAATCCAGTGTTTGATCGCGCGCCTGATGGGTCGCTGTTTCTTCAAGGATACCGTTAGGCCTGCGTTGGTCGGGAGAATCCAGATCTCGTACAATATAGCCGCCCTCGGGGTCTGGCGTAGTCTCATCAATACCAAGCGCGTCGAGCGCCGCCGAGTTAACCACCATCAAGTGACCGGAAACGTGAACGATGCCAATGGGGCGTGTTGCCGATACTTGATCGAGGTCAAACCGTGTCGGATGTCGTCTTTCGGCGAGTAAGGTGTCGTCATAACCACTGCCAATCAGCCATCCATCGCCTCGCTCGAGGCCAAAAGCGCGCAATTTCTCAAGTAGTTGCTCAATTGACTCCGTATTGCCAATCGGTGGGCTGTTTAGATCGACCGAGAAGGCCGTCTGCCCTGAACCGGGGAAGTGTCCGTGCGCATCCACAAACCCTGGCATCAAAGTCCGACCGTCCAGCTCTGTCACCTGGGTAAGATCAGTAATGAGCGCTCGAATCTCAGCACTGCTTCCGACCTGATCAATGACTCCGTCGCGCACACTGACAGCCTCAGCAATACGATTGGTAGAATCCATAGTGAGCACTTCACCATTAACAAACACTTGGTGCGGCGGGGGAACAGGCGGCTTGACCACAGAAAAAACAGTCAGTCCTGCAACCAGCAGAACACCAAAAAGCGCGGTCAAAAATCGTTTTAATGTCATAAAAACGCGGGTCCTTGTTCGACGTGGCAGACTCAGTAATGTGGCGGGGGCGGATCACTTTCAGTATCACCCAAGCCCTCAAGCAGCGTCGCTTGCTCTTTGAGCCGGAGACGTAACTCACCCACAGCAGCCTCCATAGACTCCAGTCGTTTGTGTTGCGTCAGTAACGCGCTCTCGAGCTCATCGTTAGCAACCTCCAAAAATGCTATTTTTGTCTCGAGTTCGGCTGTTTCTGATGTCACGCTCGTCTCACTCGCTTTTCCATTCGACTTTGGGCCTAAAACACACTAAGTCTTACCATACCAACTGTTAGACTACTTGAGCTAGGCATTAATGGACGACGCGATCGAATGAATTCAAAACAAAAAACAAGATCGGTTTACAGCACCGATCAAGGGCGCCTTTGTCCGCAGTGTCTGCGGGGCGTGGCCACTTGCGTTTGCGGGGCAGATAGACCGACGCACCCGGGAGATGGCGTCGTTCGAATCAAGCGTGAAACCAAAGGTCGCGGCGGAAAAGCGGTCACTGTAATCGAGGGACTGACTGTTGCACCCAAAGAGCTTAAAAGTATTGCCAAAGGACTCAAGCAGAAGTGTGGCGTCGGCGGTGCTGTCAAAGACCACAGCATAGAAATCCAAGGCGACCAGCGCAGCGTCTGTAAAAGCGCGCTGGAAGGCCTTGGTTATACCTGCAAACTGGCAGGAGGATGAATCAGAAGGTGATGAGCGTCTTCTGACCCGTTCGGCGAACGCCGTAGCGCGAACCGATTTGAGGTGTCATCGACTCAGCCAAACTGACCCGATCAGAATAATGGCTAGCAAAGGTCGTTGTAAGCTCAGCAACAACTTTGGCCTGCATTTGCCGAACAACTTCGCCGCCCGCTTTCATCATAAACGGCGTCAATAACCAGCCACCGATACCCCAAGAAAATCCGTAGCCTCTATTTAACGTTGTCGGCGCGAGGTCCAGTGCGCCGTATATGTAAAGCTGCTTGTATTCGTTCGACCCATAGCGAGACCACTCGGTCATACGCTCAACCGCACCGGCCTCCATCGCCATAAGAATAGCGTTGCCCAGCTTTCCACCGCCGATGGCATCAAAAGCAATAGTGGCTCCTGTTGCATTAACTGCGGCCGCCAACTGGTCTGCAAAATCGTCATCAGAACTGTTCACGACGTGCTCTGCCCCCTGCCCTTTCAACAGAGCAACTTGCTCCTCATTTCGAACGACATTCACCAGTGGTACCCCGTCGTTCAAGCAAATACGATTGAGCATTTGCCCTAGGTTAGACGCCGCCGCCGTGTGAACGATTGCCTTGTGTCCTTCCATCTTCATCGTTTCAACGAATCCAAGTGCTGTCATAGGATTTACAAAACAAGAGGCACCCTCTTCTGGTGTCGTGTCGTCCGCCAATGGAATGCACTGAAAGACGGAAATGGTGCGATAGTTTGAATACATCTCACCACCAAACAGGGCCACACGCTTTCCCAGCAACGCTTGAGCTTCGGGACTTGCTCCCGCCTCAACGACCGTGCCGCACGCTTCATTACCCACGGGCAACCATTCATTGATTCGTGTCGCCATGGCGCGCATTACGGGGGGCGGCACATCCAAAATAATCGACGGATGACCGTTGCGCTCGGAGGCCCGAATTGAATCGATATCAGCCGCACCAAACATCAGTCCGAGATCCGACGGGTTTATCGGTGAGGCCTCGATTTTCACCATCACCTCCTTGGCTGAAGGCGCGGGCACATCGATGTCAAATAACGCACACTCAATGGTGCCCTCATCGTGAACACAAGACTGCATTTGGAGACTTTTCATACGATTTTCCTAGTTGGGTGATTAAATGGGGTTAATAGCGATGGTCACGCTCAGTATCAGTGAGCATTTGTGCCTCTTTCTGAGCAGAAAGTCGGTAGATCACGTTATACGCCAGTACGGCTCGAACATACTCGCGTGTTTCTTTAAACGGTATGGTATCGACCCATCGGGGAAGACTCATTGTCCCTTGCGTCCAGCGCCTAACGCGATTGGGGCCTGCGTTGTACGCAGCAAGCGCAAGAACGCGGTTCCCGTCATACCGTGCTATTAAATCCGCGTAATACAGGGCACCGACAGCCGTATTGTAGCCAGGACGCATTAACCGAGAGCGACTGTAGCGGTAGTTGTGCTTGCGCGCAGTGAGTCGAGCCGTGCTGGGCAGCAGCTGCATGAGCCCCCTCGCACCCACCTCGGACACAGCATTTGATGCTAAGGCACTCTCGCGCCTTGCAACGGCCAATAACTGCTCAAATTCGAGCCCCGACTCGTCCGATGCCTTCTCAAATTCTGTCTTGTAGATCACCGGGAACCTCAAATCCACTCGGTGCCAGGCTTGTGCAGCAGCCGCGGCCTCTATCGCCATCGTATGCCAGCCTTGCGCGCCTGCTAATTCGGCAAGAATCAGTGCCGCGCCAGGATCATCCAATGCAGATCTAAACTCGGTATTTGCTTCCCAGTCTCGACCCAACGCCTTGAGCTCTTGAACGCGCTCGGCGACCCCTCGGTCCACCTGCGACCCCGAAATGGGTGTGTGAGTCTGGCCTCCGAGCGTGAGCGATACGCCTAAAATATCGGCCGCAAGGTAGGCGTGAAATCCACGCCCCTTGGATAAGTTTTTCAAAATTGATTCAGACTGCTCGGCTTCACCGGGTGCAGCCGCAATCACACGCCAATACTGCCACTCGTCGCTCAGTCGCTTGTCGGGTGAGAGCCACTCGTAGGCGTGACGGAACGATACCCAGTCGGCTATTCTTAGGGTTGACCGCAAGTAGATCTCGGTCAGCTCGTCGTTCTTCAGTTCCTCGAGTCGATCGGTAATCCAGGACTGCGGCGCTGCACTCTGGGCAAAGAGACTGTGTCGCGTAATCAAACTGTGCATTTGAGTCGTCTGTTCAGCCGTGAATTCGAAGCGACTTGCTAAGGCCTCCTTGGCTGCCAGCGCTCGCCCGGGATTGATGCGCGCCAAACGCGTTACGCCCATTACGGCAATATCGCGTTGCCGCAGGGTTGACCCACGTGTTTTCTGAGTCACGCGATCCGGTCGCGTATAAATCTCGCCCAGATCCTGCAGACTTACCAAAAGTGTCGCTGACGCAAATTTTCTCAGGTAGCGCAGTAACGTCGTATTACGGGCGTCTGCAGCACGCAGTGCACGTTGCCAAACCACGTCATCTGACGGACCCGAATGTCGATACCACGCCTTAAACACCGGATCACAGGCTTTTATTTGAGACTTGCCCACGGACCAAAGTCCCGTCAGTAAGGTCGTCGCCTCCTCAATCTGTTGGGTCATCAGTAGCGCGTGCGCCCTGTGACAGCGCAGCTCAGTGGACAAGCCCACATGTTGAGTCACGTCAACTACCGCTTTCCAGTGCCGGTCTTTAACTTTGTGGCGAACAAAACTTCGCAAGGTTCTCAGGGCAACGGGAGAGTCGACCGCTCGCCCCAAAAACGCTTTAATAACGTCGGGTTTGGTGTGGTGTAAATCGCCTTCGATCACTAAGGCATCAAGATAAAGCGCCAGGGGGTAGTCAATAAGTTCGGCCCGCAGCTGCTTATAACGCGGGCCCGCTCCCGAGCGTAACTCAGTGACGGCTTGTTCAAACTTGAGTCGATCAGCTGCACGGTCAATATCAACCTCGGCAGACGCCAAAGAACACGACAAAGCACCGAGAGACAGCAGACAAGACGCGCGGACTGTGCGAGAGTTTCGAGAGATACAACTGAACATCCCTGCGAGCATGAGGCCACCGGCCTTAATTTTCAATCGAAACCAAGAAAGCTTACCAACTAGAGGTAGAACGCGCTTCACATGACAACCACTGACGTCCGACTCACACAATTTAGCCCCGCTGCGGGCTGTGGCTGCAAACTTTCACCGGAAACGCTCAAACGAATCTTAAGACCGGTCGAAGTGGGTGCATCACCCGATCATTCCGCACAACTTTTGGTAGGAAACAGTAGTCGAGACGACGCCGCCGCCGTTGATATTGGCGGCGGGCGGGCACTGTTGAGCACCACTGACTTTTTTACTCCGATCGTTGATGATCCGTTTGAGTTTGGTCAGATTGCTGCCACTAATGCGATAAGCGATATTTATGCCATGGGTGGCACCCCCACGGTAGCCATTGCAATACTGGGCTGGCCCGTTGATACGCTCGCGCCGGAGATCGCAAGCCTCGTCTTGTCCGGTGCGCGAGCAACCTGTGCAGAAGCAGGTATTGCGCTGGCCGGAGGACACAGCATCGATATTTCAGAACCCATTTTTGGACTTGCAGTGTCTGGGCTGGTCGACATAAAAAATCTCAAACGAAATGATACGGCTCAGTCGGGCGATCAATTATTTTTAACAAAACCGCTAGGGGTTGGTATCGTCAGTACCGCAGTCAAGCGTAATAAAGCGCGGTCGGATGATCTCGAAAGAGCCAGCCAAACCATGTGTACGCTTAACAAAATCGGCCCTGTACTTGCAAAAATAAGTGGGGTGACGGCACTGACCGATGTGACGGGATTTGGCCTCGCAGGCCATCTCGTAGAAATAATGAGCGCCAGTGAGCTCGATGCAGAGCTGAGTTACGCGCGTATCCCAAGGCTTCCCAATCTAGAGGGCTACATTGATCAGGACTGCGTCCCCGGGGGAACACGTCGGAACTACGCGTCGGTAAAGCAACACTTACCCAAACTTGATGATCATCAGAAAGCGATTTTATGTGACCCCCAAACCAGCGGTGGGCTCCTCGTATCCGTTCGACCAGAGTCGGTCGACGCAGTGACCACGGTATTACGTAAAATGGGGCTCCCTTGCGAGCCGATTGGACATCTCTGCGCTCAGTCAGGCCTCGATTCCGTATTAACGTTGCATGAATAATCACACGAACGTCCGGGTTACCCAGGCGCAGTTCGCGTCGCTCTTGATCAGTGGCCGCCAACTGATCGACATGAGGGCGCCCATTGAATTTTCACGTGGCAGCTTCCCTGCGGCGATCAATCTTCCTTTGATGACCGACGATGAGCGTGCGCGCGTTGGAACGTGTTATGCGGAGCATGGCGAGGACGCCGCTATCGCTCTGGGCCATGAACTTGTCTCCGGTAAGTCCAAGGAAGTGCGCATCGCGCTATGGGTTGCTGCCACGATACGAGATCCGGATTCCGTGCTCTATTGCTTGCGTGGAGGGCTTCGATCGCAAACCGCCCAGTCTTGGCTTGCAGAGGCCGGTATTGAGGTACCCATCATTGACGGCGGGTACAAAGCACTCCGACGCTTCATGATCGACACATTCGACACGCAGCTTAAAAACACGCAAGCCCTCGTTTTAGGGGGCAAAACCGGATCCGCTAAAACATCGCTTTTAGTCACCTCAGACGACGGATCTCGGCTGCCTTGCATCGATCTAGAGGGCCTGGCTCGTCACAGGGGCAGTGCGTTCGGACGGCGAATAGTGCCTCAGCCTACGCAAATCGACTTTGAAAACCAGATCTCTCTTGCACTCTTAAGACTCCACCATAACGAGCAAAAAACCATCGCTCTGGAGGACGAAAGCCGTCTGATCGGTCGTTGTGCACTGCCTTTAAATCTACAAGCCAAAATGCGAGAGTCACCGCTTGTTGTTGTTGAGGCGACACTTCTGGAGCGTGTGCACCACTCGTGGGAAAATTATATTCTGAGTAATTATGAGGACCACCTCGTAGAGGCAGGTTCAAAAGAGTTGGCATTCATTGCCTTTTCCGAGTCGCTTCGAGTCAGTCTGAGCAACATCAGAAAACGTCTGGGTAATCCGCGCTTCGAACAATTGTCCAAGGTCCTAGAACAGGCCTTAGCGGCGCACAACTCCGGCGATCCTGAGACACACAAGGAATGGATCGAAATACTGCTAAGAGACTACTACGACCCCATGTACGACTATCAGCTGAAATCTAAGCAGCGTGAAATCATTTATCGAGGAGATTTCAAGGACGTGCGCGAATTCCTCGTGGATCGAACCCTTAGGCACGCGTAAAGACTGACAGAATTTCCATGTGAGGCGTTTGAGGAAACATGTCTAACCCACGCACTTCTTGGAGTGACAAACCGCACTCTGACAAAAACCCACAATCACGCTCCCAGGTGGCCAGATCACAGGCGATGTAAACGACCCAGCGGGCATTGGAGAACAGCGTCGTGAACGCCGCTCGCTCCTTTAATCCTTCGCGTGGAGGATCCAACACCACACCCACGTGACCATTAACATCAGGCACTAAAGTACGTATGTCGGACTCAGAAAAAAGATTCGCGCGAACCCCGATGACCCCCCTAAGACCCTGCGCCGCCAATTTGGCAATAGAGACATCGTCGCCCTCTACGGCGACAATGTGGGCCGCGGAAGTCTCAGCAAGAACTTTAGTAAAATTACCTGAACCACAGAATAATTCGACGATGGAATCGACTTCATCTAACTCGAAAATACAATTCTTTAACCAATTGATAATAAACGAATTTTGATCCGAATTTCCCTGCCGGAAAGGTTGCCGCTGATCGATCAGAGCTCGCTCACGCTCGTCATCAATATCGATCGTTGTCCACTGACGTTTCTTGTTTGGCGTCCATGCCGAATTCGGTAGTGCTGTCCGCAAGGCACGAAGCTTTCGATTGTTGATGGGCGTTAGGATGGGGCACTCGTCGATATCAGCAATATCATGAGTCCCCCAAGCTACATATCCTAGAACCCTGCCGTCTGATTTAAATTGAGCTCGATTTCGATACTCAAAGGGGCTTGGGGCAATTGCAAAATCGCGATTCGCGTCAGCATGGCCAAGCCGCAGCAAGCTGCGCTCAAGACGACGCTGCTTTTGTTCAACTTGAGCGTCGTAATCCACAAACATCCATGGACAACCACCACAGACGCCGGACTTGTGTGACGCGCATCGTGGCAGTATCCGGCTTGGTGAAGCCTCTAAAATCTCGTCTACGCGAACGCTGACCTCACGGCCAGTGCGTTTCCTCGTGAGCTGCAGCTCTTCACCTGGCCACACACCTGCGACGAACAAAACCTGACCATCCGGTGCCTCAACCACGCCTTTACCATCACTGTTGACATCGCGCACGATGGCACTGAAGCGATCCGTCACCGATGGAACTGAGCGACCTGCAGTTTTTGAGCGTCGCGAGAATTTTCCTGAGTTAAAACTTACGTTGCGCTTGGACACGTCATGGCTCGACTACGGCAGTGACACCGACTCATTGATTGATGAACCTAGATCTCCACCCAGGTCTTGCTCGTCGCACGGTGATATTACGATATGGCGCCGCTGGCAGGGATCGAACCTGCGGCCTTTCGCTTAGGAGGCAAACGCTCTTCCAACTGAGCTACAACGGCATACGTGTAAGTCTAGGTCAGACAGCAATAAAACACTATTCGTCTGTGTCGGTTATTGAGTTAATGCCGAATAATTAGGCTGATCGATCTGCAGCTGCCCGGCCACCGTGTTGCGCAGGTGATTGGTTAAGGCCTCATCGGACGCGTAAGTACCCGATCGTAGAGTTTGTACCAAATGCCACCGGAGCGCGTCTAAGTCCCCTTCCCCAAATAACCCCTTTAACCGGTGGTGCTCCGTCGAAGTCAGACAAGGCCCAAGCGTCAGCTCGCGCTCCGCAATAGCCAATGCATTGATAGCCACACGAGTTAAAAACTTATCGGCACCCTGAAATACAGGAACAACATCCTGCAACAGATGGCCTTTGACGGCGCCAATTAACTCCTGCGTTTGGGGCAGGTTCCCTTCACCCCCACGTTGTTCTAGCGGGTCAAAAGCCCCTGGTATCAACAAATGCACACAGTCCATTTGCGCCTCGGAGCTCCGCCGACCGATGACCGGCCGCTCAACCGAAGGCGTCTCTCCGGTCCGCCACGTGCTGGCCATTCCAAGTGTCGTTATCGACCACCAGAAAGACCCAAACACCTCCCAAAACAATAATGAGGCGGTGTCGACAGGGATGCCCGAGACAGACTCATAACCCGATACCAAGTCACGGAATACTCCAAAACCACCGACAGGAAGGTCTCGCTGACCGAATCGCCATGAGTTCACACAAAGCCACCCAAGATCACGCATCGGATCACCCATGTGGCACAACTCCCAATCTAAAACCGCACGAATACCGGCCTTGGATACCATCAGATTACCGTTGCGGAAGTCTCCATGAACTAAGCAAGGCGAGACGGTTGTCGGTAGATGGCTCAACAACCATTGCGCGGTAAAGTCGATCATGGGCTGAGGCGTGTTGAGTGCAATATAGGCGGCCCATGTCTCACGCACCAACACTTCAGGCGATACGCAGTGGAGCACCCGTTTTAAGGAATCAGGAACAGGTATCGCATGAATCTTGGCCAATGTCTGTCCACACTCGTACGCTAGTTTGGGTCTCACATCGGCCAGCTCAGGCAATTTTACAATCCGGTGCCCCAAGGTTTCTCCCGCGAGCCACTCCATGAGGTAGCCCTCTCCCAGATCGTGCGTTGGCTCGAGTTCACAAATAACATTGGGTACGGGAACGCCGGCTGATTCGGCAAGTCGCAAAAGCGCCACCTCTTCACGCGTGCTCAACTGACCATGGGAGCCAGCCACAAGTCCTGGCTGCGCACGTCGCAAGGCATAGTCGCGCTGCGCGCCGTCGCGCGAGCGCGTACCCACTCGAAAGGTCTGCTGAGACGCACCTGCGGTCAGCTGATCCACACCTAAAAGACTAGACCCAGGAAGTTGTCGATCAATAAAGTGACTGAGGCACGCTTCAAATTGTGGGTCTACCGCCATTAACTAACGCCCTTCGGTTTTTGCTGGCTCATAAACCCGAACATATAGCCAGCGATACGACGCTTTTGAATCTCATCGGCACCCTCGGTAATGCGATAACGCCGATGATGTCGGTAGATATGCTCAAATGGTTTGTACCTTGAATAACCCAATCCACCGTGCACTTGCATCGCAGTATCCGCCGCCTCACAGCACAATTGATTGGCTTGGTAGTTGCACATAGACACCTTATCTGAAACGGAAAACGCACCATCGCGATCCATGAGCCACGCTGTTTTATGAATAAGCGCTCTCAGCATCTCGCACCGTGACTGCAGATCGACCAACGGAAATTGTATGGCCTGGTTCGTCGCCAGGGCTTTGCCAAACGGTTTTCGATGTTTCGCGTACTCAACCGCCTCGTTCACACAATACTGAGCGGCGCCTAAACTCGACGCGGCCTGTCGAATCCTGTTTTCATTAAAAAAGTGCTGCACCACCTGCAGTCCACGACCCGCACCTGCAAAAATTGCTGCATCGGGCACACGTACGTTTGTGAATCGAACCCGCGCATGATCTGACGGCATGTTAAAAGTCCAGAGATACTCCTCGACTTCAACACCCGGTGAGTCCATAGGCACCAAAAATGCAGTGATACCCAATGCATCACCCGCGCTACCCGAGGTCCGAGCCATCACCATATCGCTGTGCGCTGTGTGAACGCCCGTATTCCATGTTTTGACGCCATTAATAATCCAATCGTCACCATCGCGTGTCGCAACCGTCTCCATATGCGTTGCATCAGACCCGTGATCTGGCTCAGTGATGCCGAAAGCAAAGCCCTGTGTGGCGGTCTTTAATCCGGGTAACCATGCGGCCTGCTGCTCTGGCGTTCCGTACTCGAGCATGAGCAAAAGCCCTATATTGTTGCCCACGACCGAGTGTTCGTTTTGTAAATCGTTGTGCAGACCAAGCCCCTTAGCCGCGAGATGTTCTCTGATAATCGCCATACCAAGGTTGCTGCCGTTCCTGCCTCCGTGTTCCTTTGGAAACGGATAGCTGAAAATTCCCGCTGCGATTGCGCGTTGTTTTGCAACCGACAGCAATGCCTCCCAGTCCCTATTGGGGAGCCCCTGGCGGTCCCAGTCAGTTCGCGCATCTTCACGCCGATGATCAAAGAATCGGATATTGTCATCGGCGTCTTCCAAGGGTTTTATGTGCTCGTCAATAAACGCATCGACTTCCCCGAGGAAGCGTTGGATGCCTTCTGGAATATCAAAGTTCATAAGACAGCTATCTACCGTTAGTATTTGCCTATCACGTTACGATCGAACGCCCGAGAACTCAATGCTTAGCCAGGATCGGCAAGCCCGGGGGCGTCTTGCCTCAACCATCGAGTCAGTCGCTGCGGTTAAGGGCGTTAATCTGGGTTGACAGCGCACGCCCCTTTGGGCAGAAATAACCTTGTGTACTCACCAATACAAGGACGGTCTATGACCTACGATCTAATTATAAAAGGCGGTACCGTCGTTGATGGTTTAGGTGCCGAACCCTTTATCGGAGATGTCGCCGTTATAGGCCATCATATTGCAGCCGTCGGACACGACCTCGGCGATGCCACATCGGTTGTCGATGCAACCGGTTGCTACGTCGCACCAGGCTTCGTCGACATCCACACTCACTACGATGGACAAGCGACTTGGGATCCGGAGATGGCGCCCTCCTCATGGCACGGGGTCACGACCGTCGTCATGGGAAATTGTGGCGTCGGCTTCGCGCCCGCCGCGCCCGATCGACATGACTGGCTCATTGGTCTCATGGAAGGCGTTGAGGACATCCCGGGCTCTGCCCTCTCTGAGGGTATGAGCTGGAACTGGGAGAGCTTTCCTGAGTACCTGGATGCTCTCGAAGAATTGCCTCGTGCCATCGATGTGGCGACTCAAGTCCCTCATGGTGCCGTTAGAGCTTATGTCATGGGTGACCGTGGTGCGGCTAACGAGACACCTACCGATTCCGACATTGACGCTATGGCCGGCATCGTCGAAGAGGGACTGCGCGCTGGCGCACTGGGATTTTCTACATCGAGGACCATTCTGCACAAGTCTATAGAGGGTGAATTGGTCCCGGGGACAACCGCTGAGCCTCAAGAGCTGATCGGTATTGCTCGTGGTATGGCGAAGGCAGGACACGGCGTCTTCGAGATGTCCAGTGATCTCGTTCCAGAGTGGAATGAGTTTGATTGGATGGGTGACATGAGCAGAGAAACAGGACTCCCAGTCACATTCACCGCGCTCCAATCCCCCATAAAAGCCATGGGCATCGATGATCAGCTCGCCAAAATGCGCAGTCAAAACGCCCGAGGCGCCAATATACTCGCTCAGATTGCGATGCGCGGTACGGGCTTAATTTTGGGGTGGCGAACGTCATTTAACCCCTTTTCCTTTAAGCCCAGCTGGGAAGAGGTCGCCGCGCTTGAGGGCGCCGAGCAACTCGCAAAATTCGCCGATCCTGAGTTTAAGCGGAAGCTTCTGAGCGAAACGTCCGTTTATCCCGAAAGTGATGTTCAGTTTCTGGGCCAACTCATGGCTGAAGGGTTCGAGATGCAGTACGAGCTCACAGATGACTTCAATTACGAGCCCACAAAAGAGCAATCCATTGCACATTTGGCGTCAGCGAATGGCTTTTCAGGGGCTGAATATGCCTACGACTTGATGACCAGTAACAATGGAACAGGCCTGATTTACTTTCCGCTTCTCAACTATGCCGATGGTGATTTGAAGTTCCTTGAGCCTATTCTGCAGTCTGACGACTGCATTAACTCCCTCTCGGACGGTGGTGCGCATTGTGGGACGATTTGTGATGCGGCTTCACCAACCTTCATGTTGCAACATTGGGTACGCGATCGAGACGGGTTTAGGCTGAGTTTGAGTGAGGCTATAAAACGCCAATGCGCTGATACTGCGAGGGTTTATGGACTTCATGATCGCGGCGTCCTGGCGACTGGTTACCTCGCAGACATTAATGTAATCGAGCTCGAGAATATCGCCATGAGTAAGCCTTGGGTTGCCAATGATTTGCCCGCGGGTGGGAAGCGTTTGCTGCAATCCTCCTCAGGATACCGAGCGACCTTTAAGTCCGGTGTGCAAACGTTCGACAATGGACACTATCTTGGGGCAACACCGGGAGTCCTCATACGTGGTCCACAAAGCGCGCCTTGAGTTAGCAATCGGGCAACTAAAAATAAGGCGCGACAATCTCCATCCGCAGGCCGTTGCCGTCTGACGGTCCAGCCTGTGGGAGCACAATACGCTTCTCCGGTGCGCGTTCTGCTGTGAGTAGACACACGAGCGCATCAATAAAGTCGTCCGGCAGCACCTCTTTTCTCGGATAAGTCTTAAGCCCGCGCGCTAATGCGCGATCGACATCTCCCAGCTCGCGCAGCAGCAGTAGACGCGCAGCACGGCCTTCCTCGGTCTTCTTACTCGCCTGAAGTGCAACACCACCATTCAAACACGCGAAGGCCACCTCGGGATGGCATTCATGCCACACACCCTTTCGGTCCGACTGTAAAAGCCAATTCTCCAGCTCTCTTATCTTTGGGAACAAGTAAAAGGATTGCTTGCTCAAGCCTTTACCAGAGAGCGTTCTGGATAAGGCGTTCGCCTCAGCATAGTCGGTACAGCTGACGACCTCCCGCGCGGGCACTCCAAATACGCTCGAAGACCGGTACGGGCGCAACTGAGCTCGCGCAAGCGCATCACAGTGTCGGGTCCCACCTTCAGTCAACAAACCAATCGGCATGTCGATCATCACGCTCGCCTCTAACGCCAAAGCATCATTCAAGGACGGCAAATCCGCCCTCGTCTCAAATTGAATTTCGCCGTCGACCCGGAACGCGATCACCCAGCCACCGCGGCACCCATCAATACCCAACGCCGGCCTTGACGCGACACCGACGCTACGCTCTGAAACCGACACCGGGTCGGCGTTTGGTTGCGTCCGATTGTCTGTGCTGAGGTTTGCCACCAAACAGGATTCTCGCGGTTATTTAAAATCGAGTGACGTGCACCGGTATGCGGGAGTACCCACGCACTGAGTCATTGCAGGTTCGTCTCGGCCGACCGATGAGCGCTGTGCGCCCGACGCGTATAATCGACCAGAGCGCTCTCATCGGGCTTTCAGCTTGAAAGTGGATTGGCAATGCACTGCTCAGATGCTCGAGAAGTAGCTGCCAGCAGTCGAGTGTCAAACGGTGCAGATCCGACACATCGAGTTCGTTCAGCGGCAGCGTTTGCAGGTCAGCTAAAGATCCTACGTCCCCTGCAGCCCTATCTGCACCCCGTCGCTTACATTTGGAATTCAGGGAGCTTGACGATCATATTGCCCATGGCGTCGCTCACCTGTAACTGACAGCTCAGACGTGAGTTACTCTCTCGATCGGGCCGAAGGCCCAGCATTGACTCCTCCTGGGGATCAACTGCGGGGAGCGGACCTGCTGACTCCTCGACAAAGCAGTGACAGGTCCCACAGACAGCACCGCCGCCACAATCGGCGTCGATCCCAGGGATGTCGTACTTCATCGCAACTTCCATAATACTCATGCCATCATCGGCATCCACTTCGTGCTCAGTTCCATCAAACTCAATGAACTTTATTACTGGCATTACCTATCCCTTAGTCAAAACTATATTTCGCCGCGAATTGTGAATTAAATCCACGCATTAGGCTAGTGCTGACCGACTCGACTAAACCGATCGACGACCCGCGAGGCGCAATATGGTGTCTCTTAATAATCGAGACCGCAAAAAAGGATCCAACCAACGATACAAGCGTCCCGAGATAATGACAGACTGCCCTTTGTCACACGCCGCCAAACCTTCGCGCACGACCGTACTTGCGTCGTACCAGATCCATGACGGTGAGTTCGCTTTTTCGTCCATCAGCCCAGCGACAGTGTGAAACTCAGTATGCGTAAACCCCGGGCACAAGGCGGTCACTTTGACACCGTTGTTTTTCGCAGCCAGGTTAAGTTCCTCGGAAAGCGCGATCACGTAGGCCTTAGCAGGCCCGTAATTACCACTATCGGAACTTGGGAAACGTCCCGCGACCGATGCCACGTTAACCACCCATCCCGCGCCACGGCTTTGCATACGTGGAATAAGCCGGCTGCAAAGTTCAGCGACGGTATTCATCATCAACTGCTCAAATCTGCGCTGCTCGCTATATTCGGTCACGCTTAATAAATGCGGTCCAGCAATACCCGCGTTGTTGATCAGTACATCAACCGTAAGTCCTAGCACCTCAATACGTTCACAAAGGGCGCCGGGAGAGTCAGCCAAGCTCAGGTCTTGCTCAATTATAGTCGAAGGCGTGCTGAGCGAAGCCGCTAAGGCTTGAAGCTTTTCCCCGCGTCGCGCAACCAAAATAAAGTGACTGACCCTGCCGTCTAATTGACGCGCAAACTCCAAACCAAGTCCCGAGGATGCGCCGGTAATGAGTGCTGTTCCGTTCATGTCAGACGCCTACCGAATGCGCTCGCAGGTAAAGCCCTGTCTCGGAAAATGAATATGGCACAGGCCCACGTCTTCCGAGCGTCTTGCGATAATAATGCGTTCAGCACTCAAGCTCACCAATGTCCCGGTCACTGGAACGCGTGCAGTATCTGTGGGCGTCACTGTCACCCATTCGCCCACGTCCTCATGCGCAACATCCACTGACGGAAGCGACCGAGGATCTTGCATTTTCGCAATTTCAAGCGCGTCTGAGGCTTCAACATTCGCGTAATCACCCCAGCCGATTTCGGCCATCCTTGTCATCCAAGACCGAACAGTCTCAGGGATCTGATGCGGTTTGATACTTTTAAACCCTTGGGCTAAAAAAATCGGGTGATAACAACAGAAATCGCTGAGGCTAGGCGACGCGCCACTAACATAGCGCTTACCCACGAGCTGTTGCTCCAAATCATTTAGAAATTCTCGGAAAACGCGTTTCGCGGCGGCCGGACTCTGTTCGGCAGGCTTGTGGCCTGCTGAGAACGATGCGCGGTCCTTAGCAAATGCCATCATTCCCTTTAATCCAAGCATCCATGTCAGACCTAACGCCGTTTTCAGTGGTGAATTTTGTCGAATTGCAGCAAAAAACACATCAGTCTCTGCCCGTTGCGCCAATGCCTGCGACCCGTCATCACAGGCCGCTAAGGTCTGTTTAGAACAATCGATTATCTCTTCACTGATAATCGCCGTATCGCAAAATATATCAGCGCCTATCTGCATCACGGGTATCCGACGATAGCCCCCAGCAAGCAGCGCGAGCGTATTTCTGGGCGGCTGAATAGCCACCTCCACCGAGCGCCACGGCACGGCGAGACAGCTGGCAAGCAGGCGAACTTTTTCAGCGTAGGGGGACGCCGGGTAATGATAAAGAATCAAGTCGTTCTCAGACATGCCGCTGGCCTGTTGGAGGGTGTACTGAGAGCTTAGTGTCCTTGACTGAGAATTACTACTGGCCCAGCGCGTCCCGAATACTTTGAGTCACCGCGTCGACCGCTCCCACTCCATTAATACGATGATACTGCGGGCCCTCCAATGCACTGTAAAATCCAACCAGTGGGCGCGTCTGACTCTCGTAAACACCGAGCCGATGGCGAACAGTCGCCTCTGCATCGTCGTTTCGCTGGATAAGGGGCTCGCCGGTCAGGTCGTCGAGTCCGCTTTGTTTTGGCGGGTTGTGCTCAATGTGATAAATACGTCCGCTGCCTGGATGCACACGACGCCCACTCATGCGTGAGACTATTTCTTCGTGGTCAACGTCAATTTCAATGACTTGATCAATATCGATGTTCGCATCGACCATCGCCTCGGCCTGCGGGATGGTTCTGGGAAACCCGTCAAGGAGACAGCCCTTTTCACAGTCGGGCTCCTCTAATCGGTCTTTCACCAACCCAATGATAATGTCATCGGAGACTAAGCCACCCTCGTCCATGATCACCTTTGCTTTTTTTCCAAGCTCCGTGCCTGCCTTTACAGCAGCGCGAAGCATGTCACCAGTGCTGATTTGAGGGATACCGAAGTGGTCGCACAAAAAGGCGGCTTGGGTCCCTTTACCGGCGCCTGGAGCACCCAGAAGAATAATACGCATGTTGTCCCTATTTACGATATCAGACCGCATTACAGCCTAAGAGCGAGAAAATACACACCGAGAGCAGACCTTACAAGTTATCTCGACCGCTCTTTACGCTTTGCCTCTTGCCAACGCGCGTCAAGACGCTGGATATTTTCTTCGTCCAATCGACTCCCGTCGGCGAGCGCATCGCCTTCGGCCGTCCTCACACGCGTCTCAAAACGTCTATTTGCTTTGCGAAGCGCAGCCTCAGAATCCACCTTCAAATGCCTCGCCATATTGACGACGGTAAATAATACGTCCCCCAGTTCGCTTTCGATCTCTTGTGTTGCACCTAATTCAATTGCGCCCGAGAGCTCACCAAGCTCTTCAGTGAGCTTGAGTGAAATGGCCTGTAGCGTCTCGAAATCAAAGCCCACACCGCTCGCGCGTTTTTGAAGTTTCTGTGCGCGAGCCAGAGCACTGAGTGTGGATGGGACGTCATCCATAACACTGTGTTGTGCACGGGCCAGTCTCTCAGTCGCCTTCGCGCTTTCCCAGTTGCGTTTGATGTCATCCAGCGACGTCTTGTCGTGAACTACGCCCTCAAGCTTTCCCTCATGAAAGACATGTGGATGACGTCGGATGAGTTTCTGTGTAATGCCGGCAACCACGCTGTCAAAATCGAACTGACCGTCCTCTCGGCCAAGCTGGGCGTAAAATACAACCTGGAATAGAAGGTCGCCAAGCTCCTCCTCAACATGTTCAACGTCAGACTGCTCGAGGGCGTCAACCAGCTCAAGGCACTCCTCCAGCGTAAACGGCGCAATGGACTGGTAAGTTTGAGCGAGGTCCCAGGGGCAACCGTGCTGAGGGTCCCGAAGCCTTTCCATAACGCGTTTAAGGTCATTGATATCGTACATCCGGTCTAATTCCTCTGAGTTTACTGCTCGTAAACCCCTGTCGATAAATAGCGATCACCACGATCGCAGACGATCGCAACGACGGTCACTCCATCATTTCCCTCTGCAATATCAAGGGCCGTGGCGATCGATGCTCCAGATGACACACCGGCAAAAATACCCTCCTCTCGCGCCAGTCGCCTCATCGTGACTTCGGCGCGTTCCTGAGAGACGTCAATAACCTGATCAACGGCAGTGGCGTTGAAAATCTTAGGGCGATAAGCGTCCGACCAACGTCTTATACCGGGAATCTGTGAACCGTCAACCGGTTGCAGTCCGACGATTTGAATCTGGGGGTTTCTCCCTTTTAAGTAGCTCGACACACCCATTATGGTGCCGGTGGTGCCCATGGAACTTACAAAGTGCGTCACTTTGCCAGAGGTTTGCTCCCAGATCTCCGGTCCTGTTGAGAGAACGTGTCCCTTCGGATTGTCAGGGTTCGCGAACTGATCGAGCACTATCCCCTCTCCCGCGGCAGCCATTTGCTCGGCAAGATCTCTGGCACCCTCCATACCCTCGCGTTGAGTCACTTCGATGAGTTCGGCACCATAGGCTGCCATAGACTGTTTACGCTCACTGCTCATGTGCGCGGGCATAATAAGCTTTAGGCGATATCCTCGGATTGCTGCCGCCATTGCCAGTGCGATACCCGTATTACCACTTGTTGCTTCAATAATGACGTCGCCGGGACGAATGACGCCTTGAGCCTCCGCTTCTCGAATCATGCTCATGGCGGGACGATCCTTAACAGACCCAGCCGGGTTATTACCTTCCAACTTCGCGAGCACCACACTCCGAGGATTCTCAAGCATCCGTTGCAGACGCACTAAAGGGGTCTGTCCTATGGTTGACTCTATTGTTGGGTAGTCGTCTACATGCATCGGGTCTGGCTTCTGGCTAATGGGCAGCGAGCGCGATGGGCTACTGCACAATCGCAAAAGCAATTACGGAGTCTACTTCATCCGCGATAGAGACCAAAACCTCAGTACCGCCCAAACGCTCGAGTCGCTCCAAGGCAGCACCAGACAGAACCACCTTAGGCGCGTTCAGCTCGGTCTTGATGATGCTCATGGACGGCATCGTTATGCCGCCTCTAAACCCGGTGCCCAGCGCCTTGGCAATAGCCTCCTTGACCGCAAATCGCTTTGCCAATAACCGCGCATCAACAGTCCCGCTCGAGAGCTCCTGTACCGAAAGTATCTTTTTTGAAAAACGGTCTCCGAAACGTGAGAACGCGGATTCAACACGTGTCAATAAAACAACATCCACACCAACACCCAATATCACGTCATCGCTCCTCAGTGTTCCCGACCTGCCGCCATTGATTCACCGCATCTCGAACTCTTAAAGCCCGCCCACCCAATCGATACTCAATAGCCTGTCGCATCACCTGTTTCAGCTTGCGCCTCAACGGCGGATCAATCACTCGCTCAGAGTGTTGCCAGCTCGACAACGTCAACAGGTCTTGGCCCGTCAATGCACTGAGATCAGCCGCGCCCGCACTCCGGCTAACAAAGCCTTTATCACTTTGAAATACGTAGTTTATCGTCGGATCAATTGGATTCTGGTCATGATCACAGTGCCACTGAATCTGATATCCCAACTCGTCAAATAAGAGGAGTTCAAAACGCCTGAGAATTAATTCAGTGTCGTCTTTATCCGCTATTTTTGCCAGAGACGCGCCGTAAGCGGCAAAGATGGTCGGTGACGGATCAAACTTTGGAAGTAACAGCGTCAGTAACTCGTTAAGATACAGTCCAATAAACAGCTTTTCACCGGGCAGAGAAATCGCGATCCCCGCGCTTTCCGCACCCGCAAGGTAACGCAGTTCAGATTTTCCGCCCAAACTCACAAGCACGGGACTGAAGGGTTGCATCAGACTCGCCAGGGATCCCCCTCTCTGCTTTCGATGCACGCCTTTGACAATGGCAGTGAGTCGGCCTTCGTTTGCAGTCATAAAGTGCACCAAAAAACTCGAGTCTCGGTAGGACTGACGGCTTAACACCCACGCAGGTTGCATGGCCGGTGTCACGACTCGCCTTCGAGCCCCAGGCTTTGCAATGCTCGCACGTCGTCCGACCAACCCGACTTTACCTTCACCCAGAGTTTAAGCATCACTTTACTGTCAAAGGCTTTTTCCATGTCGCGCCGGGCTTCTGTTCCAATAGAGCGGAGCCGCGATCCGCCGGTTCCAATAACAATGCGCTTTTGACCGTCTCGCTCCACAAATATGATGGCACTGATGTGCTGAGTGCCGCGCTCATCCGGTTGAAAGCCCTCAATCTCGACCGCCGTTGTGTGTGGCAGCTCGTCACCCAGCTGGCGTATTATTTTTTCACGTATGAGCTCTGCCGCAAGAAATCGCTCCGTTCGATTGGTGATTTGTCCCTCTGGAAATAGGTGATGTCCCTCTGGCAGATTTCGTCGGACAAATGTCTCGAGTACGTCGAGATTTTTTTGCCGCAGAGCCGAAATTGGGAACACTCCTGCAAAGTCATGAAGCGCATGGAGGCTCTCCATTTCAGGCAGCAGTGCCTTGGGGTCATCCATTAAATCCATTTTATTGACGATCAACGCGACCGGTGCCTTGACCGTGCGCAGTTTCTCCAAAACCCACGCGTCCTCCTCCGTCCATTTCCCTCTGTCGATGAGAAACAGCACCAGATCGACGTCTGCCATAGCAGAGGTGGCCGATCGATTCATGGCTTTGTTAATCGCCTTAGGTTCATCTCGATGAAGGCCCGGCGTGTCAACAAATATCATTTGGTCAGCGTCTACGGTCTTAACACCCAGCACCTGTTGCCGCGTCGTTTGGGGTTTGCGCGAAGTAATACTGAGCTTCTGCTCAAGTAAGAAGTTCAGCAATGTGGACTTCCCTACGTTCGGTCGCCCCACCAGTGCGACGAATCCACACTTAGGGTCAGCGGCATCACTCATGAATCAGAATCTCCAATAAATTATTTGCCGCTTGTTGCTCTGCCTTCTTGCGGCTTGAGGCAATGCCAACGGCACGATGCTTCGACGCCTCACAAACGCACGAGACTTCAAACATCTGGCTGTGATCCTCCCCGGTTATTGACACCACCTCGTAACACGGCAGTGAAAAATGTCGCCCTTGAAGCCATTCCTGAAGTTGCGTCTTGGCGTCGCGTGTGGCGTCAAGATCAAGTTGATGAACATCATCGATAAACCATTGTGCAACAACTCGACTGGCGGCCCCAAAACCCGCTTCTGTGAGGATTGCCCCCGCAATGGCTTCAACAGTGTCAGATAAAATACTGCTGCGCTGGCGACCGCCACTCTTACGCTCACCAGTACCGAGTAGCAAAAGTGGTCCCAACGCAAAGCGCTGTGCGACCCGAGCAAGTCCATCTTTGGATACCAGCTGAGAACGAAGTCGAGACAAGCTCCCCTCGTCAAGTTGCGGGTATGCGTCATACAGAAGCTGTGCAACCACAGCGTTGACTAAACCATCCCCGATGAACTCAAGACGTTCATTATTTGTGGCACCAAAACTTCGATGCGTTAGGGCCTGAACCAAGAGCGCGTGGTCCTCGAAGACATAGCCTATCGATTGATGCAGCGCCGTAAATTTAGGCTTGAGTGTCAGTGTAGTCAGAGCGACCTCCTCACCGAGCGGCTATCCGCCACAATATCATCAAACCGCCAGATCCCGTCGATGGGTCCTACAAGGGGAAAGCTGATGCTGTAACTCAAGGTCAAGATAACCCCGGTGCGCCGTCGGTCTATCGATACCGATTCCGACGCAACGCCGTCGATCCGATTCACTGTCCACGTTTTCTGAAGTGCCTGACGAACCTCTTCTCTGCCATGGGCTGCGCTGTCATAACCCTGAGCGACGTTGTGCATCGCACGGACAATGACGCGGTGCTCTAAATAAATAGGCAGACCACGCAACAAAGCGGTCAGAAACACCCATGCGGTGATCACAAAACAGAGGGCAGTCAAACTAGACGCTCCTTGTTCACGACGATTGACACGGGACACTCGTGCCCCAATCAATGCAAAGCCCCTGCGCGATCAAAGCTTGGAATACTAAAGAGCGACTCCCAGTGCATCCATATAGCCACTGCCTCGCCCACAATGTCCCGCTCGGGGACCTGGCCCCAGACTCGACTGTCGGAGCTGTTATCACGATTATCACCCATCATGAAGTAATGACCGGGTCGGACAACGACAGAGAAATCTCGAGCCGGACGCATCTGATCCACCTGAAAGAGGTGCGACCGTTCGCTTCGCGGCTCTTCAAGCCCCACCTGTATGCGTCGGGTGCCGGGGATCTCGGCCAGCCACTCACGCGGAACATCAACGCCATTCACCGATAAACGCTTGTTGCGGTACTGAATACGATCTCCCGGAATGCCAATCACGCGTTTAATGTAGTACTGCTTATTCGCGTGGGGCGGATAGAAGACCATTACATCGCCACGGTCTGGCGATCCCATACTCCAGACTTTGGTGCGCGTCACTGGTAAGCGCAACCCGTAATTAAACTTGTTCACCAAGATGTAATCACCGACTTGTAGGGTGGGTACCATCGACGACGATGGAATTTGGAACGGCTCGTACAAAAACGAGCGGAGCACCAAGACAAAGGCTAGAACCGGGAAAAACGACTTGGCGTATTCGACGACAAGCGGTTCCGAGGCTTCTTGAATCGCAGCGTGAGTGAATAACTTCTCGTCCGCCGAGCCGTGCTTGGACCAGTTGGGGTGTTGACGCTGAAGCCGCGACAGACGCTCTGAGCGCTGACTCGCGAAAAACAGAGCATCTAAAAGCCAAATCGCCCCACTTAACCCAACGATAATCGTGAGAATAAGGGGTAAATCAATATTCACTGGAACATCCTCTCAAGCGATTGACTAATCGACCTGAAGCACTGCTAAAAATGCGGTTTGTGGTATCTCAACATTTCCCACTTGCTTCATGCGCTTTTTACCTGCTTTTTGTTTCTCGAGCAGCTTCTTCTTGCGCGTCACGTCGCCACCATAACACTTTGCCGTGACGTTTTTCCGAAGCGCTTTGACGGTCTGTCGGGCAACGATTTTTCCGCCGACAGCCGCCTGAATCGCCACATCGAACATTTGGCGTGGGATGAGCTCCTTCATTTTCTCTGTCAATACTCGACCACGACCTTGGACGTGGTCTCGGTGGACAATAATCGACAGGGCATCAACTCTGTCACCGTTAATGAGTACGTCTAATCGTGCCAGAGGTGCCGCTTCGAATCGATCAAAGCCGTAGTCCAACGACGCATAGCCCCGGCTGGCCGACTTTAGGCGATCAAAAAAGTCCAAAACCACCTCGGCCATGGGAATGTCGTAAACAACCTGCACCTGCTGGCCCAAGAATTGAAGATCAACTTGGCTCCCCCGCTTCTCTACGCAAAGGGTAATCACCGCACCGAGATAGTCCTGCGGTGTAAGAATTGTGCAGCGAGCGATGGGTTCTCTCATGCTCTCTATATCACCTAATTCCGGCAGTTTTGAGGGGTTATCCACATTGACGACATCGCCCGTTTTCTTGAGCACCTCGTAAATGACGGTGGGCGCGGTAGTAATTAGATCAAGGTCATATTCCCGTTCTAGCCGCTCCTGAATAATCTCCATATGGAGCATGCCTAGAAACCCGCACCGAAACCCAAAACCCAATGCGTCAGAGGTCTCCGGCTCGTAGAACAGCGACGCATCATTGAGGGTCAGCTTTCCAAGTGCATCTCGAAAATCTTCGTAGTCGTCGGAGTTAATCGTAAAAATACCAGCATAAACTTGCGGCTTGGCCTCTTTAAAGCCGGGCAGCGCTGCTGTCTCTGGTGCACCCGAGGCAATCAGTGTGTCGCCCACAGGCGCGCCCTTAATATCCTTAATACCCGCGACAATGAAACCCACTTCGCCCGCTCGCAGCGTATCCGTGACCGTACGTCGTGGCGTGAACACGCCGACCATGTCTGCTTGATGCGCCTTTCCGGTGGATTTCACTACAAATTTATCGCGCTTTTTCAAGGTCCCATGCTGAACACGGACCAACGAAACCACGCCAAGATAGTTGTCAAACCACGAGTCGATAATGAGTGCTTGAAGCGGCTTGTCACGATCGCCTACCGGCGGCGGAATGTGCTCTATCAAGTACTCAAGGGCGTCCTCGATACCCAGCCCCGTTTTAGCGCTGACGGGCACCGCCTCACTGGCCTCAATTCCGATAATCTCTTCAATCTCATTCTTTACACGGTCTGGCTCTGCCTGGGGAAGATCCATTTTGTTCAGTATGGGCAACACCTCAAGGCCCTGCTCGATCGCTGTGTAGCAGTTGGCCACGGACTGCGCCTCGACGCCTTGCCCTGCATCGACGACCAACAGCGCACCCTCGCAGGCTGCCAAAGAGCGAGACACTTCGTATGAAAAGTCCACGTGCCCTGGCGTATCAATAAAGTTGAGTTGATACACTGCCCCCGACCGTGACGTGTAATTCAACGTCACACTTTGCGCTTTGATGGTAATACCACGCTCTCGCTCAATGTCCATGGAGTCGAGTACTTGCGCCGCCATGTCTCGATCAGCGAGGCCGCCGCAATGCTGAATAAAACGATCAGCGAGCGTCGACTTGCCATGATCGATGTGCGCGATAATCGAAAAGTTTCGAATGTGACTTAGATCAGTCACTGGGACTCCCTATTTTTGGATGAGGGAACCGAGCAGTGCCCCCGAGCGCGCGAAGTGTAGCGCACGCCCGCTCGCTCTGACCACTCGCGGCCTAGTCATTTTCCGGTACTTTGATACCAATAAACAGTGGTGAACCTTGCCGAATGAGACGAAGCGACAGAGAGTCGCCAGGCTTAATTCGCTCGATGGCCGATTCCACGTCCGCAAGACGACTAATCGGTGTGCGACCAACGCGTGTCAAAATATCGCCTGCCCGAACACCAGATTCATCAGCCGCTGATTCGTCGTCCACTTTTGTGACCAGCACGCCTCCGCGAAGGCCTGATGGATTCTCATCCGTTTCCTGCAGGTCGCGAACCACCATACCGAGGGCCTGGAGCGTGCCTGGCTCGCTCGCACTGGCGACGACACGAGGAACCTCATTAGCCTCCAAAGCGCCGATTTCGATCTTGATCGAGCGCTCTTTACCCTCTCTGATGACGCTGACCGGGACTTTTGACCCTGGTGCAATCAGCCCGATCACGTGCGGAAGGTCGGCCGAGACCTCTATTTGCTCACCGTCCACCTCAACAATGATATCTCCCGATTCGATGCCAGCGCGTTCCGCGGGCGAATCCTTGCCAACCTGCGCCACAAGAGCGCCCCGGGGCCGGTCTAAATCAAACGACTCTGCCAAGGTCCGATCGACATTTTGAATGCTCACGCCCAACCAACCGCGAACCACTACCCCATTGACCTTAAGCTGCTCAATGATGTTCCTCACTACCTTTGCCGGAATTGCAAACGAGAGGCCAATAGACCCACCAGAACGCGTAAAAATTTGAGAGTTGACGCCAACAACCTCTCCCTGAAGGTTGAACAGCGGTCCTCCCGAGTTACCTGGATTTATCGCAACGTCGGTCTGTATGAACGGGACGTAATTCTCGCCGCGCTCGGTCGGTAGACTTCGTCCTTTGGCACTCACAATGCCCGCGGTGACCGAATAGTCGAGACCGAAAGGTGATCCTATGGCCAAGACCCACTCGCCAACTTTAAGCTCGCTTGACTTGCCCAATTGTAAAAACGGCAAATCATCAGCATCGACCTGCAGCAGCGCGAGGTCTGAACGTTGATCGGTACCAATCACAGTTGCATCGAACTCACGCCGATCCGATAACCTGACGATCACTTCATCTGCCTGCGCCACAACGTGGTGATTGGTTACAATGTAGCCCCCCTCTGAAATGATAAAACCAGAACCTGTTCCACCCGCTCTCGGCGCCTGAGGTTCACGATCTTGAAAAAATCGTCGTAACGCGTCGGGCAATTGCTCTAGCTCTTCGAGCTGCTCACGGGCCACAGGTGAAGGCGCCTTCGCTTGAGCAATAATTTTTACGACTGCGGGCGATGTTTCTTCAACAATTGTTGCAAAATCGGGAAGAGAGGCGCTGGCAATGTGGCTTGCTGCGGTAAGAATCAAGCCAAGGGTAACTCTTATGATCATTCATCTAATCCTCAGTGTAGGTACTGTATTTTTGAGTTTCCTGGTGGGGCCCAGAACTGCTGCTCTACCGAGTCTTTAGTGCTCTGGCGCGTGCGCCGCAGTGACAATGATCGGCGACGTTTCGGTAAAACGCTCCACAATGCGCTCGAGCTGGGGCTCGACACTTCCGAACAACCCCATGGAGGTCAACCAACGCAGTGCGCCAAACGCCAAACCCAAGCCTGCAAAGAAACTCAAGGCTGCCAGTAGGTCACTGCCCGTGCCTGCAAAAAGAGCAAGCACCGTGCCGAAAGCGAGCGGGCCGCCGTACAACAATAGCGCTCCCTGCGCCAAAGTGGCGCGCGGAATCGAAATTTCGACCTTGTCATTTATTGAACATTCTGAGGCATTCAATGTGCGGGAGCCTCTCGCGCGGACAAGTCCTTTATCGCGGGTCAAGGCGCCTGCCAAGGTTCGGTGGCCGCATCCAGAGCGTGCAGCGCAAGAACCACAGGCAGAGCTTCGCATCGTCTCGACCCAGGCGCCGCCGGCTTCGAGTCCAACAACCCGGCCTTCCTCGAAAATGTTCATTGCGATCCACCGCTCGGCGCCGCCCTTACGGCCTCCGCAATTAACCGGGCCGCGGGCAATGGAATCTCACCAATGACAGTAATCAGAACCTGATTGCCCGCTACAATGCTGCCCCGCGAGTAGCTAATGGTCGCACCCTGCCGAACAGCACCCTCCCCGGGCGCCAAACCCTCGGGAAGTGGCTCAAACACGACTGTCGCTGAAGCAATGCCATCGCTCATAAACAATGCGCGTTGTTCAAAACGACGCGCACGGCTCGCCCTGTAGCCCACGGGCAACCCCACAATGTCTAAATAATCCAATGTGACGTCCTGCTGTTCGGTAGCGCTCGTCACCTCTGCCGGCACAACGTTAATTGCCGCATACTCATGTCGCTCCAGTAAACTCCCGTCATCACTGATGACCTCGGACCGAAGGACAAGCCCAGATTCGGCATCCACTGCAAGACGGTACCCCAGCCGCAAGCCATCACGCGGCCGTAATTCAAGCAGCCCGGTCAGCCGACCGGCGACCATCGGGCCCTGCTGAAAATACAGCGCGTACATCGAATTCAATTCGCAGGCGGACACGCGAGGTCCGCTTGGCGTCCAGACCGCCTGCACCGCACTTTCAGATAGGGAGTTTAGGTATTCAAGACGTCCCTGCTCACCACCCGCACTGTGCGTAACCGAAATAAACTCTCGACCCGCAGCGGATTCTTTAAGGTACGTACCCGAGAAAGTAAATCGTTTATGCGATTGCTGGAGTGCCTCAACCACAGCGACAAGGTCTGTCTCTAGGTCACATTCCCTCTCGGGCTGAGCCCAGGCCAACAGGGGAACGCAGCCCCATAGGACAGCGCCAATTGCAAATGCCTTTACTGGATTAACCAAAGCCGCCTCGTTGTTTTAAGGGGTCGTTCGCGGATCTGTCGAGCGCGAAACAAATGGCGTTATTGAGGCCGCGGTTGCTGTTGAATTGTGAAGTCTCGACAACGACTCAAATCGCTCGTTTGCCAACCGATTATAAGCGATCCTGTTGGGGTAAACATCCTGAGGTCCGCCCTCCGTGACCGGGGTGGTTTGAATGACCCTTGCTTGCGGCAACGACGACTCGGCAAAACTGGCCTGAACCGCGCCCGAGCCCGGAATCTGGATCACAGCGCCAGGCGCTGTAATGGCGTTACCCGGCTGACTTTCTAGCAATAAGGCTTGCTGCCCGCCCAGAACCACAGCAACGGTGACCGAAGCGGCGACCGCCATGGACACTAGAGGATTTGCATACGCCCGCTTGTCGGACACGATCGCTTCACGAACTGACGCACTGACGTCAATCGAACCGTGCGGCACTGAACTGCCCAACATTGAACTGCGATAAAACTGCTGGCGACCCCAATAGCGCCTCAGCGCCTCCGACTCGCCAACGCCTCGGAGTGATCTCGCCAAATCAAGATCATTGGCTTCGCCGTCCATCAAGGCCGATAAACACTCCCGAGCCACTACAGACTGCCCGTCCTCTTTTTTTTCATCGTCGCGTTCGCTCAACCCAGTTCTCCTCGCATCTGCGATGCCACTTTCTGATCAATGGCCTCTCTTGCCCGAAAAATTCGAGACCTTACAGTCCCAATTGGACATTCTAAAACTTCAGCGATCTCGTCGTAGCTGAGACCTTCAAATTCTCTGAGCGTTAACGCCGCTTTTAACTCCAGCGGCAAGGCGTCAATCGCTTGAGAGATTACCGCCTCAAGTTGTTGCCCCATGATCACCTCATCCGGCGATTCGTTATCTTTCAATCGGCCCGGCACTTCATAGGACTCCGAGTCGTCAAGCGCCAAATCTGTCGTCGGCCGACGGCCTAGGGCAACCAGATGATTCTTTGCTGCATTGGCCGCAATACGATACAACCAGGTGTAAAACGCGCTGTCGCCTCGAAACTTGGGCAGCGCCCTGTAGGCTTTTATGAAAGCCTCTTGAGTCACGTCCTCGACTTCTGCCGCATTATTCACATAGCGTGACACCAGTTGCGCCACCCTCCCCTGATATTTCAAAACCAAGAGATCAAACGCCCGCGAGTCGCCCTTTTTAGCGCGCTTTACAAGCTTGTCATCTCCGTCGCTGAGTGCCAATGTACCGCTTCCCGCCTAGCAGATCGGACATCGACCACTTGTGCCCAATCTGTTTTCAGTTGTTTAAGACGCTACGCGATTCGAAAAGTTCCAATTATTTGTCACAATGCAAAGCCCGCAGCCTTAAAGGTCAGAGTGCCGCAGCTGCAACACGGAGTCCATGGTGCTAGATACACATTTTGACGTTCTTATCGTCGGCAGTGGCGCCGCAGGTCTAAGCCTGGCACTTCAGCTGCCTGCAACGCTATCAATCGGATTGCTCTCCAAGGCAGACCTGAATTCTGGTTCGACCTCGTGGGCGCAAGGGGGCATGGCCGCGGTTTTGCACGAGCGAGACACCGTGGAGGCACACGTTGAAGACACGCTCAGCGCGGGCGCAGACCTTTGCCATGAGGACGCCGTTCGATTCACGGTCGAGCAAAGTAAGGAGGTTGTTAACTGGCTGATCGATCAGGGCGTCGACTTTGATTTGAGAAACGACCAACCCGACGATGAATTTCGAGAGTTCCATCTGACGATGGAAGGCGGTCACTCCATTCGTCGGATTCTCCACTCGGCGGATCAAACCGGCAGTGCCATCTCCAAAGCCCTGAATGCGCAGATCCGTCAGCGCGATAACGTTCAAATCCTGACGGACCGGTGCGTCGTCGACTTAATCACCACTCGCGATGCGGTGACAGGCGCCTATGTCCTGAACACCACTACGGGCACAGTAGAGACGATCAGTGCAAGGACCGTGGCGCTTGCCACGGGTGGTGCAAGTAAAGTCTACCGCTATACCAGCAACCCAGATGGCGCTACGGGTGACGGCATCGCACTCGCTTGGCGGGCAGGCTGTCGTGTCGCAAACTTAGAGTTCAATCAGTTCCACCCAACCTGCTTGTACAATCCGACTAACCGCACGTTTTTGCTCACCGAAGCCCTGCGGGGTGAGGGGGCCACTCTGCACTTGCCCAATGGTGAACGATTCATGCCGCGATTTGACACGCGGGCGGAGCTGGCCCCTCGCGATGTCGTCGCAAGAGCAATCGACTACGAGATGAAACGATTGGGCCTGGACTGCGTCTACCTCGATATGACGCACAAATCAGCTGAGCAAATTCAAGAGCACTTCCCAACGGTTCACGCGCGTTGTCAAAGCTTGGGAATCGAGATGGCGAGCGAGCGAATACCGGTGGTGCCAGCGGCGCATTACACCTGTGGTGGTGTCATCGTCGACCAATTTGGTGCAACGGACCTTGCTGGTCTCTACGTCATTGGTGAGACCGCGTGTACCGGCCTACATGGCGCGAATCGAATGGCAAGCAACTCGCTCCTCGAATGCTTCGTCTACGCCAAAAGTGCCGCAGAGCACATTTCAAAAAATACTCCGCCGAACACCCCCAGAGCCCTTCCCCAGTGGGACGATAGCCGAGTCCGAGTGTCAGATGAGGCGGTAGTTATCCAGCACAGCTGGCACGCCCTTCGTCGTCTCATGTGGGACTATGTCGGGATCGTCAGGACCAACCGACGGCTCAAACGAGCTGCAAACCACATCTCAGTGCTTGAGCAAGAAGTCGATGACTACTACGCCAGCTTCACGATCACGAAAGAGCTTTTGGAGCTGCGGAACCTGACGTTGGTGGCTAAGTTAATGGTTGACTGTGCGCAGCGCAGAAAGGAGTCACGTGGCTTGCACTTCAACAGTGACTATCCGCACCTGTTAGCCAAAGGCGAAAACACTGTTTTGATCCCTCACAACGGTCTCACCACTCACGCCGGACTGCCTGGCTACCACACGACTGATGGCTAATCCTTAAGGCTGCGGCGGCAAACGTTTGTAAGCCTGAATTGCTGAAACAATCGGCGCTAGGCTTTCATCAGGCTCAGCACGACCCATGAGCCACTCAAACATGTCTTGATCAGCCGATGTCATCAGTTCGCGATACAAGGATTTGAGCTCCGCGTTCAAAGACGGGTATTGATAAGCAACAAAATCGGCCAGAAACAGATCGAGCTCGAGTAGTCCGCGCCGACTTGCCCAGCGCATTCTGTTATGGTCAGTGTCATTCATGCCGGCACAGTACCTCAAAGCTCATTGAGGTTCGAGCGGCATTTTTTAAAAAGGGTAAAAATCGTGAGCGACGCTGTTTTAGAATTTTCAGGCCCCGATGTGCGATCGGTGTTACAAGGGCAAACGACTAAAAACTTTCAAACACTGCCACTCAATAAGGCTATTGACGGCGCATTCTGCGATCTGAAAGGTCGTATTATTGCAGACTTTACTGCCGTTATGACCTCAGACGAGCGTGCACTACTGCGAACTGACGCAGGCGTCGCCCCGGCGCTCCAAACGCATCTTGGCAAGTACCTGATGTTTTCAAAAACAACGCTAACGCTACTGACGTGGAACTGTTGGGGGTGCTCACATTCCTCCCCACCGATTGCAAGCGATGACTTGATCGTCGTGCCACGCAGCCCTTCACTTTACGAGGTGTGGTGTGACAACACTGGCGCACCCGATCATGTGATCACGCAGGACGCATGGCGATACCAGCGATTCTTGCGGGGCGAGGCAAGAATTTGTGAGGCCACCATGCATCAGTTTTTACCACAGGATTTGAACTACGATCTTCAGGGGATTATTGACTTCGACAAAGGCTGCTATACCGGCCAGGAGATTATCGCTCGATTACACTATCGTGGCTCCCCCAAGCGAAGACTATCGATCATCTCAATACCGGGATCGATCACACCCTCAGTTAATGACAAAGTCGTCGATGCCGACACGTCAAAAACGGTCGGTTCTATCGTGGAGGTGACGCAAACAGAGGCCGGTTGGTTATGTTTGTCCGAAGTCGTCGTTGATGCCAGAGAGCGCTCACTGCAGGTGAACGATCTGAGCGTTGAAATCCAAGCCTTGCAGTCTTAGTGCTCACTCGCCTGAGCCCACAGAATTTCAGGAACACCGTGGGTGGTTAGCCACTGATTGGCCCGAGTGAAGTGTCGGCACTCAAAAAATCCTCTGTACGCGCTGAGTGGCGAGGGATGAGGGGCTTTTAAGATTAAATTTTGCCGCCCTCTAATCAGGCCTCCCTTTTTTTGCGCATGCCCGCCCCAGAGCAAAAACACCGTTGGAGAGACGTCACGGGCCACCACGTCAATGATTTGATCTGTGACGCTCTGCCACCCAAACGACTGGTGTGATTCAGGCTCGCCCGCGCGCACGGTTAACACGGTATTTAAAAGCAACACCCCCTGTTTTGACCAATGACCGACATTAAAATGTTCTGTTGAAAGGTGACCGATATCGCGCGCTAACATTTCTCTAATATTGCGTAACGAGGGTGGCAACGACTGCCCGCGCTGAACCTCGAAAGCTTTACCGGTAGCTTGCCCTGCCCCGTGGTAAGGATCTTGACCTAGGATCACGACGCGCACCGACTCCGGCGCCAGATTGTCCAAACTCGCAAAGATTCGATGGGGCTCAGGGTAATACGTATGACCTGCGCGCGTCTCTTCCAACAAACGTCTCTCGATCGTTTCTCCTGCGGTGCCCACGAGAACATCCTCCAGCGAGGATCTCCATGCCAAAGGACACAACTCGGTCAACTTTACATCCAATGAGCACCTCCAAGCGTGGCTTGATGTGGGAAGCGTCAACTGTAACACTCACCGTTGCATCGTGTGGTTGACGGGTTAAGAGCGTGAACGAATCGACGGATAGAGATGAAGTCATTGCCTCGCTGGAAGCCCTTGCGGTTGAGCGCTTGACACCGTGCCTGTTATTAATTTTAGAAGAGACAGCTGACTACCTTTTCACCCTCTCCACCAGTTCCCGACTCGATCAGAAGAATCAAGACCAGTGCTATTCAGCCTTTGTCACCTTGCAAGGGTCCATCAAGCCTGTAGTCCACCAAATAACGCGTTCGGTCTCTGCTGCATTTGGGAGCTGCGGTGTATCACAGAACTCGGTGGCCACGGCGACAGAGAGTGACGAGCCTGTCGGCTTGGCGCTTGTGCCACTCGAGGAGTTTGAGGACACGCTAGCCATCGAAAAAATTGTGCGTGCTGGTACCGAGCGTTACTGGCTTGAACTCGAGAGTATGATTTTTCGCTTGGCCGCGCGCCTCGAGTGTGACCCGAAGGGACTTGAGCTCCCCGTCAGTCCTAGAACATTATGCAGTGCCTACCGGCAGTCACTGAAGGATATTGATTTCCCTAGAACCTTCTTAGTGGACGCTGACAGCGCATTTGTAAGAAAGCTTTTGCCGGAGCTTGCGGGAATCTACCTCGACCTCAACGCTCACTTAGCCTCGCATGAACTCTTGCCAGAAATCGAGGGCGAGCTCAAGAAGACGGGATCGCAGATATTGGTTCAACTCCATTCTAGACGTGACGCCGAGTCGGCTGAGCGCGAGCAAGCAGCATCACGCCAAATGAGTGGGCTGACAGCAGTCCCTCAGAATCCCAGCGCGCCCCAACACGAAGCAAAAGACCTCATCCACAGCGGCGCATGGATCAATGCCCATGCGCTTGACGCACTTTCTGGACGCATACCCGCCTCCGCATTTAATCGAACAAGCGTTTCCCTTCAAACCGCGACCGAGGAGCAGTTAAAAGCTGCCGGCGGAAGGCCTCGGTTCGTTCCCGCTCGATTAGCCGTCCCACTGCGCGACGAGGCCGCCCGAAACCGGCTACTTTCCACGAGCCAAGAAATGTTAAATCCGAACCGCGTCAACAGCTTGGAGCTCGCATCCGAGTCTTTACGAATTTCGCAAGCCCTTGCAAAGGTTCGTCGAGAAAACACTGTTGAGCGTCATAGCGTCACCTCGATCATCGAAGCCGTTGGCTTCATCCCAAAAGCGGCTATTTACGACCGACTGGTCGAGGCTCATAAAATTTCCTCGGCGCTCTTTGACTACGTGTTAGAGCGCGTAATGCCGCCAGAACAAATGCTCCCACCGCTGGTTAGGCTGGAACTGTGTTTTCTAGAGCTTGCATTGAGCGACGAGGACTTCCTGATCCAAGGAGACCACCCCGGCAGAGTGCTGGTCGATCGTATCGCCGATCTCGTCACGCTCTTACCTAGAGGGAAAGCACGTCATCTCGAAGGATTTATCGCCGCGGTGGAAGCGGTGAATGCGCGGTTTGATGGGTCTCCTATGGCATTATCAACCGCTGCGAACACACTCGGGGACCTATCAACACTGCTGATCTCACAGCAACGGCAAAATAGGGATCGGCTGATTGCGCGCGAAAATGCGAAGGACCGAATCGACAGTGCTCGCGTCTCTGTTGTGACAGCTCTAAACGACGTCGTTGGAGACACCGACCAGTCAGAGCATCTAATTGCAATGATTACGAACGGCATGATTGACCATTGGGTCGTTCAACTGCTGAAGGGGCAAAGCCTCGTCAAAATGAAGAGCGATCTTGAAACGTTGATCGCATTTGCAGGTAATGAAGAGAAACCGCCCGCCGCGTCTGTTTCGCCTGACGATATTTTCAACATTATTGGTGAAAAGCCGCAACAACGTCCCGCCGTTACCGCCGCCTATGAAGCACTACTGATCGACCGAGAAAAAGGTTCGGTCAGCGTCGCCTCGGCGCCGACTCAATGGCGTGTTGAGGTGGACCTCACTCCGCTTGAACTCGATGCTATTTTATCGAGCAGGCCCCGGTTAGCGCGGGCCGCACGTGCTGTTCAGCAGCTCGCAGTCGACACTTGGTTTTTACAAAAAGGCGGACACAGCCATGTCTATCTTCAGGTGGTCTGGGTCAATCGACACGCGACACGTTTCGTGCTGAGCGACGAGCGTGGGGTAAAACAACGTGACATGTCGCTCATCGAACTCGCCCGAAAGTTTGGGCGCTCGCTTAAAACACTGTCCACTATTGAGCAGCTAAGCTTGGTCGAACAAACCTTATTTTTGAAGCTCAGCGATGCAAAGGATGACATCAGTCAGCAATTTCAGGCGCGCGAGTCAGATGCATTAGGGGCCCTGACTCACGAGACAGAGCGTGCCCTCAGACGGGCGAGACGCACCGGGACAAAGGACAGCTTAGTCGCCTTTGAAGTGTCAGGGGACTGGACTGACGACGCGTTGACTGACGCTCTAAACGCTCAGAATCTGAGCGTCGATATCGTCAAAAAGTTGCGAACTCACATTGCTTGCGCACTGGTGCGTGAAGCAACGCCTGAAACGATCACACACGGTGTACTCGAGGCGTTTTCCGAGGAGACGGCCTCTAATCTGTCGATTAAGCTCGTCGACCACCAAACACACTCAGACGCCCGAACGTTAATCGACGGACTGCTCGACAACACCTCAAGTGAGACACTCGGTACCACGCCCACTACCGACGCGACTGCGCCGACACCTAAAACGCTTGATGACGCAGTCGCGGAGGCTTTTGCGCGTCTTGAGCCAACGACCCACGCCATCAGACTCAGCCCCGTTATCCGCGTGTCTGTGCGTCACGAAAGTCCGCTCGAATCGGCTTACGTCATCCGCCGCTATGACGACGATCAAAACAACCTTGGAAGCGCCTCACAGTTTCGTCACCGAGACCTCGAGATTGCGATTAATTACTTTGAGCTCAGAGAGGCTTGTCGGCTTCTCCAAGCACTCGAAGTCCTCGGTGAAACAACGCGCCATGTGCTCCTTCGACTCAGTGCCGAGACTTGCCTACACCCATCGGCACTCGACCGAATTTTAACCCAGATCTCCGAACACACTGTTGGAACCTCTCAACTCAGTTTTCTCATCCCTGATTCGATACAAGTTCGGGAGTCGGTGATTTGCCACAGACTTACTCACGCATTGCGTTCGATTGGCTGTCATATCGTAATTGAAAATTACAATCCTGCGCGTGGCTCGTCTGAATCGATTCAGCGTCTCAACCCAAGTGACGTCACGTTGGACACTTCTTTTTGGGAACTCGCCGCTCAAAACGAACCTTGGGCCACCGTGCTTCCTCAGATTATTGCTGATGTACATCATATTTTAGGGCACACAGTGACGGTGCGAGACCCGGATACCACCGCACAGATCGAGGCCACTGGTATTGACTTCATTGAACGGGAGTCAGACGTCTCACTCTCGATTTCAGAGTTTTTAGCCTCGATTGATCACTGATTTAGATGGGTGGATGCAGAGTCACTGAGGCTTGCGCGAGGATCGCCATGCATCGTAACTCACCGCAATCACGCCCAGCCAAACGAGGCCAAACGTCACTGCGGTGATTAGGGTAGCAGGCTCTCTGAGCACAAAGATCGCTACCATCAGTTGTAACGTCGGACCGACATACGTCAGCAGTCCAATAGTGGAAAGTGCTAAGAGACGAGTCGCTGCAACGTAGGTCAGTAACGGCGCTGCCGTAAACACACCACCCAGTAAAAGAAACAAATCCACACGAGTGCCATGCAGTCCAAGACCTGCACCGTCGTTTACGATTAACCAGACAATGGCGAACGGCGCCATGCAGAGCGATTCCAAAAAGAGCCCCTGCAGAGAGTCAGCCGCAATTTTTTTCCGTATGGCCGCGTACAGCGAGAAACTAAGTGCAAGCGTCAAGGACACCCAGGGGAGGCTCCCAAATGCGACCAGCTGAAGGAGCACTGCTGAAATCGCCAAACCAATCGCCAATAACTGCATTGGCTTGGGGCGCTCACCAAAAACAAATACACCCAGGGCAATGGTCAGCAAGGGCAACATGAAATAACCCAAACTCGCTTCAGTCGCGCGCTCATTGGTGACCGCGAACACGTAAACGCCCCAATTAATGGTTAGCATCAGCGCAGAGAGCGCCACCCAGCACGTAAATCGCCAGGATCGAAGAAGGCGCAGTGTTTCTCTGAGGCGGCCAAACAGCAAAACGATGATCAGTGTCACGGGCAAGGTCCAAAGACCTCGATGTGCCATCACGTCAAATGCATCAACAGGCTTGGTTTGAAGCCAGTAGAGCGCAGCAATGCCCCAAATAAAGTTCGCTACCAGCGCGAGCATTACCCCTCTGAGGGTGTCAGACTGACTCAACTGCAATGCTCCCTTACGCCCACGCCATCATAGTGCGCGCTACTTAAACACTCAGTTGCAAACCAAGCAAGCACCGTTTTCGGGGGAGTCGAGACGATCAGTGTTGACGCGAGAGAACCTAATCGACCGCCTGGGATTCTACGTCCTGTGAGTAGTAATGATCTGACAGCAGATCCGAGCTATGAGCAGTAAAGCCGAATGCCGAATTGCCGACGCAACTCGCCAAGCGGCGTGTTGAGCATCTCCTCGGTTACCGAGGAATGTGGCCACTTCAACGTCATGCAACGAACATGTCGCACCCAAATCCACGCGTAGAGCGGCAGGTAGTAAACAATAAAAAGTGCATAACCTCGTAAGCGCCCACCAAGCAAATCGATCCCTTCCGCATTTAAACGTTTTACATCGGGATCCGCCGCATAATCTTTAAGCTCAGAACGTGTGATGGTGGTGCCAAATAATACCCATGGATTGAGTAAGATCTCGCCATTCAACGACGTATCACAACCAAATATAACGTGCGTGAGGTCATGGTCCCGGAATGCCTTACCCTTGCGCACAGACACGGCGGCGACCTCTGACGCGCCTGCGTATAGCTCATCAAGGCCTTCTTTAAGGGTCAACTCACAGTCCTGACTCATAAACCGCATGTGGTGCACCATGCCCGTATTTTCGGACATCATAATCTGTTCTTTACGAACCGGCGAGTCGATTTACCTGTCCCTCTCTGGACGACGCGGAGTCGTTTGACCGCACGACTAAAGTCGATCGCTTGGCGCGACTCATTCTTGTTCTTTAAGAGTGTTTATTGTTGCGCCGCTTGCCTACATACTCAGGCACCACCCTATTAGCACAACACACGATGCGCCACTTATTGCACATTGGGCTTGTCGCCGTATTCGCGGCGTCATTTAATGCCACGGCAGAACCCAGCAAGGCCACCGAGCAGTCACGCTCGGTCGTGCGACTCGATGTTCCTCTGCAACGTAACGAGCAGGGTCGTCGCCGGCATTTCGTAGAGCGTTGCAGCGCATTCCTCATATCAATCACTGAACAACGAGCGCTACTCGCATCAGCCTGGCACTGCATCGATGGAACCATGACCTTTGGAAAGGCACCCACGTTACACCTCATCGATGGACCGGTGGCAGTCAAAACTATTAACTCAGGCGGCAGTATGGCCAAGGATTGGTTGTTGATAGGCGCA
>Ga0208971_1000045_pt1 | contig 84209 bp, 63 predicted proteins | sample AOAMet1_18_M0_10_2_FD_188229 | JGI IMG/M metagenome (GOLD analysis project Ga0208971, IMG submission 188229) | Ammonia-oxidizing marine microbial communities from Monterey Bay, California, USA - CAN11_18_M0_10 (SPAdes) | ecosystem: Environmental > Aquatic > Marine > Intertidal zone | place...
CAACTCGCCGGTTTTACCGAGGCCGTTTATAAAAAAAGCAAGTCTACTCCGGCAACTGCGAAAGAGTTAATCTCTCGATACTCTCTGGAGCAGTATGAAAATCCGGTGCCAGGCCAGCCAGTTAAACTCGTGGATTTTTTTCGCCAACCGCTGACGCTTGACCGCCGCAGTAGCCTAGTGCAACAGTATTGGAAAACCTATTTTGATTGGGCGAACTATGTTGCGTCGGAGAACTACCGCCAGTGGTTAAAACAAGTCCCGATTCCAGAATCAAATTCGGAACAGGCCTTGCTGGCCGCGGTCGAGGCGGTCGTTGCTAATCAGGTGATGGCAGCAGAAATTGAGTTGCTGAAATCACAGTCAACGCTTGCTCAGTTTTGGCCAGTTCTAAGTCAAGATCCGATGAGCCCAATTCCAAATGATCTGCCGTTAATTCAACGGTACAATACGAACTACGAGCTTTATTTTTCCCGACAACTTGTACCAGCTAAGTTTCGAGGAATTGATAAGGTACTTCCGAAAATGCTCGCTCTGATTGAGATGCGTGCCGAAGCCGTGGGGTACGCAAAATCTGCAGCCGATCGAACGCTGGTTCCAACTCAAGGGATGCATTTGCTTACTGCTCTCGAAGCTGGGGAAATTTTATATACTGCAGAGCGCGACTTGATTGACTCGGTGGTTAGTTACAATCGGACCATTGGTGATTATGCACTAAGCGTTGCCACTCAGCCGAAGTCCGCGGCAGAGGTTGTTGAGATGCTGATCGCTAAAGTTCCCGTCACTTCAATGTCCCCCAGCGCGATTCCCCCAACGGTAATTCCAGCTAATGTGATCCCAGCTAATGCGATTCCAGCAAAGGCTCCTCCCGTCAAGGCGAACATGAGTGATGCCTCAAACTCGGTGGTCAGCAAGCCTCAATCACCAACGGCAAGCATTGCAAAAGCAACTGACTTTGCTGGTCAACGGGCGACGGTCGAAGCGCAATCGGGTACTACATCGGTATTGCAGACGAAGAAAGAGGAGCGGATTCAGGACATACTGTCTCCGCCTGAGTCGGACGTCATTTCAGACAGGCGACCACCTCCGATTGGTGGCGCTGTCGCACAACCGGTTCCTCTCCCCAAGGTTCCTCTCCCCAAGGTCATTGAATCGGGAGCAGGTTTTTCATTGTCGCCGGCAAACAAAGTACCTATCTTGAAATCTTCTGACCCGAAAGCACCGCCTGCGATAGGTGGATTCAAACCTCCAACTAGTTTCAAAACGACGCCGTCGGTCGATGAGAACCGATTTTCAAAACCTCCTAGTGCGAATTTTAAGGCGGAAATCAACCCTCCGGCAAAGCAATTTAATTCAAACGGATTCCAGCCATTCGGAAATAAAGAGGTTGAGGTGAAGCAGCCGTTGAAGACAGGGGGATTTAAGGCGCCTGATTTTTCCACTCCGGGGTTTACCCCGGCGAATCAAAAGTGATAGCCCTTGCTAGGTAAATTGTCCTGACGAATTCGCTTTGATCAGGCATGTCTGACGCGTTTCCATTGTTTTTCCATTCGCTGAGGCGAAATCTTTACAATGGTTCCAAGCGGTTGAGCAAATAAAGAAACTCTCAATTCCTCGATCATCCACCGGTAGGTTTCAAGTTCTGGATCAACGATGCCGTGGTTCAAATGCAGCGCGGTTTCGCTGCAGTAGCGGTCCCAATGATGGCTAATTTCCTCGGTAAGGGCGCGGTCTTTGTCCGTCGCTGTAGCATCCATTTTTTCCAATCGATAACTCATTGCTTCAAAATAACGAGGGTATTGTTCAAGCCAGGACCATGGTGTTTCTGAAAGGAAACAGCCAGATTTCAATTCGCTAACTTGTAATGAAATATCGTGTTGGGTGCCGGTGTGCCGAGAGGAGAGACTCTCCAACTGTAGGTGTAGTTCATGGGCTGCATTTGCCAGTTTCGGTAGCCACTTGGCAACACTTTGGCTGGCAATACTAATTCGCTCGACGGCGTTGGATTGAAGCACATCGTATTCCTCCCGCGATCTGGGAATCTTGTTGCGGTCAACAAAGGCGATTCTGGCGATCAAGTCAGATAATTGATTGTTTAATTCTCCCGCTGGTATGATTTTCGACAGCGGAACGGCGTGGCGGTTTAATTCTGGTAGGTAATTTACCTGTGATTTGATCGACTTTTTATTGGTGATTCGGAATAGCCGTACCAGTCCTTGGCGAGTGGTTTTTTCACTGGCACTGGTTGAATCAGTTAGTCGGAGGCCCACCCCGTCTTTCTGATCCAAGATAGCTGGATAAGAGGCTAACTGTGTCGCTCCCCGCTGAATGGTGATTTCCTTTGGGAAATCTTCCCAGCACCATTCTTGAAGCCCATCTCGATTCCAGTTGGAGTCTTCGATTTCAACAATGTTACTTTTAAATTCGTCTCCGAGTTGTCCGCGAATTTCGGCGATGGATCGACCTTCCGCTACCACCTCTCCTCCCTCGTCAAGAACCTGCATGTTTACTTTTAGGTGGTCTTCCATTTTGTCCGTCTTGAACATCTCGGAAGTAATTGGAATTCCGCCAATTTTAGAAAGTTCTCGTGCTACAGCATTGAGAAAGATGCCCTGTCCAAAGTCCAGGTCTTTTGCGACCCGTTTGGCGGTGTCGGGGGCAGGAACCAGGTTGCGCCGCACCGATTTTGGTAAACTGCGAATCAGGGAAATTATTCGAGTTTGTAGAAGTCCCGGAATTAGCCATCCAGTTTGGGCGTCATCGAGTTGGCCGACTCCTTCGAGGGGCACTTTAATTGTCGCCCCGTCATCTTTGGAGCCCGGTGAGAACCGGTATTCAATCGGGATTTGCATCGACCCGACCTGCACTTGATCGGGAAACTGCTGGCCGACATCGGCGATTTCAGAAGAGGGGAGCAAGTCAGCCCGCGTCATTCGCAAAGTTTGATCGAGCTCTGGTGAATCCTTAATCGATCGTCGGAGGCTGAATCCGTCGACAACCAGTTCGGGTAATTTGTCTTGATAGAAATTTACGATGTCGTCGCTGTTGACGATCAAGTCACGGTCACGCGTCTTGGCAGCTTCGGATTTTACTTCTTCAAGCAACCATTGGTTGTGTTCGTAGAAACTTGGGGAATCCTCAAATTCATTGCCCACAAGCCCACGTTCGATAAAGAGATCTCGGGACAGCTCTGGATCAATTTTCGTGTAATTTGTCAGTCGCCCCGCGACAATGGGCAGTCCAAATAGGGTGACATGTTCGGAGGCAAGAACCGTTTGCTTTTTTTTGCTCCAGTGGGCGTCTGAATAGCGCCGCTTGACGAGATGTTTCGCAAGGGGTTCGATCCACTCAGGAGAAATTTTTGCAATTGTTCTCCCGTATCGGCGAGAGGTCTCAACAACTTCTGCGGCCACGATCCATTGGGGTTTGGATTCGAAAATTCCTGAACCGGGCCACAAATGGAATTTGATATTCCCAGCCCCTGTGTATTCGTGACGATCACCAGCGAGGGCAACACCTGAAAGTAGACCGGCTAATAAACTTCGATGGATTGCATTGTAGTCGTCTTTGCGAGAGCGAGTTTTCAGTTTTTGGTCGCCGGCCATCGATCGAAGTTGGCGGTGGATGTCCTGCCATTGCCGCATCAACGAATAGGACAGAAAGTTTTGCTGACACGCTAGTTTTAGTTTCGCACGGGAAAGATCTTCTTTGAGTTGGTGGAAATAATCCCAGATCTTTAAGAGGCTAAGGAAGTCACTCTTTTCATTTCGAAATTTCTCGTGTTGTGTATCGGCTGCTTGGCGGCGTTCCGGGGGGCGAACGCGCGGGTCTTGGATCTCTAGTGCAGCGGCAATGATTAAGATCTCACTTAAGCAATTTTCATCGTCGGCCGCAAAGATCATCCGTCCAATTCTGGGGTCGACGGGCATCCGGGCCAGCGATCTGCCGAGCGGCGTTAGCTGTCGCCTTTCATTGACTGCTCCGAGTTCGAATAAGGTTTTAAACCCATCGCGGATCGCTTCAGTGCGGGGCGGATCAAGGAATGGGAATTCGTCGATCTTTCCAAGTTTGAGTGCGAGCGTTTGAAGAATTACAGACGCAAGATTGGTGCGTCTAATTTCAGGAGTGGTGAAAGGCGGTCGAGATTCATAGTCTTCTTCGCTATATAATCGGACACAAATGCCTGGCCCAATTCTTCCGCACCGCCCTGCCCTTTGGTTAGCCGAGGCTTGCGATACTGATTGGATCGGCAGTCGCTGAACTTTACTTCGCGGAGCATAAAAGCTCATCCTCGCGGTTCCAGAATCGATCACATAGCGAATTCGCGGCACGGTAATTGATGATTCCGCGACGTTCGTCGCGAGCACGATGCGTCTCTTTTTTCCGGGCTGGAAGATTTGATTCTGCTGGTCGGTTGAGAGTCGTGCGTAGAGCGGCAGGATTTCAGTTTGACGCCCGGGGAGACGAGCTGCTCGAAGTTTTTTGTTCAGTGAACGGATGTCACCTTCCGTTGGTAAAAAAACCAGCATGTCTCCATCATCGAGTGCGGCTAGTTCGCGACAAACACGCACCGTATGTTCTTCGATTTCAGTTTTCTCTTGACCGATCTGACTGACTTCTTCCGGAGGTTGATAACGGATTTCGACCGGGAATGTCCTTCCCTCGACCGAGATGATTGGCACGGGGTGATCTGCAGTTTGAGTGAAGTGGTCAGCGAATCGCTGGGTGTCGATGGTTGCGGAGGTAATGATTAGACGAAGATCTTTTCGTTTGGCGAGAATCTTCTTTAGATACCCGAGCAGGAAATCAATGTTAAGTGAGCGTTCGTGAGCTTCGTCGACAATGATCAAGCTGTACTGTTCGAGAAACCGATCACTTTGCGTTTCCGCTAAAAGAATTCCATCGGTCATCAATTTAATGTAGGTTCGGTCTTGCGTTTGATCTGCGAATCGAATCTTGAACCCGACCTCTTCACCAAGAGGACGCTTGATTTGATGGGCAATTCTTGAGGCAACGCCTCTTGCTGCAATACGTCGTGGTTGCGTGTGCCCGATAAGCCCACCAGTTCCAAAACCTGCTTGGAGACACATCAATGGCAGTTGTGTCGATTTCCCGCTACCCGTTTCGCCACTTATGATGACGACTTGGTTGTTTTGAATGGTTTCAATGATCTCATCGCGACGCTCAAAAATAGGCAGCGTTTGGTCAATCTTGATTTCTGGTAAATTTTCTGCTCGGCCACGCCGCTTCGCAATTGAATGGGCAAGTTTTTCTTGCAACGTTACCAATGCTGCTTGATTGATTTTGCCGTTGGCCTGTCCACTTTTGTGCCGTTGGATTTCACGTTTCAGCCGAAACTGGTCGCGCAGCATTGCCGATGGTAGTTGCTTTTCGAGAGAAGAAATCGGAGAGTCCACGTTTGATCAACAGAGGTTGCGAGTTGTTGGGGCGGAGTGGGAAAGGTAACGATAGCGATAGATCCGTCAGTCGCCAATAATTTAAGAGGATCAACCCCGGAAATCGAGGATCAACTCCTGAGCCGTCAAGCTGGCCTTCGGTTGACAAAGCGTGAGCTATTCCTCTACGCCACTGAGATTACCGATTCAGATTATAGCAAGTGGCGTCGGAAATGCTGCGACCTTTATCGGTCAACGAATAACCGATTTTTGTCGCCGCCAGTAACCATGCTCGGGAAAGCGGTTGCTATTGGATGTCAGATTCAAAGGGAAGCAAGGGCGCGTCTTCCGTTTCAAATTGCAGATCTACGACAGTGTCGAGCTGGCGAGCTTGAGGAGCGTTCCCCTTTGAGCTGATCCATAGTTTCTGCGTCTTGGATCCCTCTGAGGTTGATCTCACCAAGTACTGGATCTTTTGCGTTTCCCCGGCAGCGAGGATCGGTAAATTCCAAGATTGAGTTTGTGTGCCAATGTTAGAAGCGTCGCCATTGGAAGAGAATTCAAGCCCCACCGGAAGGGTGATTTGGATACTTAGGTTTTCTTCTGTGCGAATGCTGGGGTTGTGGAGTTCCAAGTGGAATTCACAAACATCGTTGAGCCCCATGGTCTCTGGGCCGACCAATTTCGTATGGAGTGGAACTTGATGAAATTTTGACGAATCAGTAGAGGTGAACGCGACCCCTTTGAGCATTTCAGAAGATTTTGTTTGACCGGAAGTCGCTTTGTAAATCGCTTGTTCAGCTGAGTTTGCTTGGCTAGAAGAAACGATTGGCGGAACCGTATTTGTTTTGGTGACTGCGGCGGGTGCAGGTTCGGCCAGTGTGGGAGCGGCGTATTGAGTGAAATTCAATTCAGTTTTTGACGAGTTTAGCAGGGCGGCACTTTCGCTCGTTAAAACCGATGCAGCGGGGAAGACTTCCGTGGGTGTTCGTTGAATCGCAACTACTGACGGCTTGACCGCAGATTGAACGGAATAGGATTCAACTAATTTTGATTCCTGTTGTGGAACTGTTTCTGGAAGTTTTGCCACTCGATCGGTTACCATGCGTTCAGTTGCTACTCGCTCGGTTGGGGCTGGGGACTGAGTGTTGAAAAATGGGTTGCGCTGGAAACCGGGACGAGTTTCAATCGGCTTTGGCGAGGCTTGGCTGACTTGACCGGAGACCAACTCGCCTGGCGTCTTTTCAAGTAATTGTGTTATCTCGGAAGTAATGTGCCGACCATCGGGTTTCTGAGTTAATCGGATTTTGTAGTTCTGAGCTACTGAACCATTTTGGATTGGGGTGACCTCGATGATTTTGACGGAGTGCGGGACACGAAGTTTTACCGCAAACTCGTTGGGTAAATTTGGGTCAACCCGGTCAACGTCAACTGAAACACCGTCTCCCTCGAAAAACCCCTCGGCGGGTGGGCGAACAATGACTGTCGGTAACGCGGTGTTGGAACTGATTGGTAGCGGAGCTGGCTGCGGGGCAGCAATCGGTTGGGTCGGTGGTCGTCTAGCTGGTAAATTTTCGATGGCTGCAGGGGTCGGTTGATTTACCAAGGGCGGGGCAGCTTGGGGTGTTTCATTGAAGTTAGCAAGCTGATTAATGATTCGATGTGGTTGTGCCGGAGTCGTTGGGAGATCAACGACGGGTTCAATGTTGATTAGCTTGGCCGTCGTGCCCGAATCTTCTTGAGTTAGGGGTTCGGTTGCACCTGTCAGTAAGACAGCCGTATTGGGAGACTGGGCAAAAGCACTGTTAGGAGTCGCAGCGGCAACGGTAAGGCAGGCCGAGACAAATGTGAGTGCAAGAGGTTTCGTCCAAATTGGCATTTTAATTTCCACAGTTCCAGTAAGATGGAATTGAAATTCAGTTCTTTAATACAACTAGTTTTTGCGAATGGCGTTTCTAGAAGTGTTGTCATCGATCGGTGTGACTACTTCAGTCACCAGTTCGCACTTCCCCTGAAATCGATTCTCCATGCCTGCCGTGATCAGTTGCGTGTCGCGACCGATTGCGTTGGATTGAGCTCGAAAACGAATGACAGTTTCCGTTTCACTATCGAGGCTATCGATTTTCCAAGAGACAGTTCTTTTCGCTTCATCGATCCAGCTCAAGCGGTCGAATCCAGTCAACATCAGGTTCTTTGATATTTTCATTTGAACGATGATATTGGTCGCGTTTTGAGATGAGAGATTTCGGACTTTGATTTCAAAAAGGTTAGGTTGATTGAGAAGGAGCACAGTCGGGTCGCTGGTGGAAATCTCAATCACGCTCGTTTCAACAACGTCTAAAGGTTGATTAAAAGGCGTTGAAGCAAGGCTGAATTTTGATTGGGTGTTCGACGTAGATGCTTCTTCGGCGATCGCTGGAAAAGTCATGACGGTCCCAAACTCGAATTCGTGGTTGCTAGTTCGTTCCCGCCTGATCTCATTTCTAAACGGAATGGTGGGCAGGGGTGAACGCGTTCGAGGAAAGGGGCTTAGCAACGGTTTGAGACCTGGGTTGGAATAGGTTGCATCCGGTTCGTAATAGGCTCGGGCATACCCGCGAGCGGTTGGCTTGGGCGCCTCGACTCGGGTCTCGATATCTGAAGCGTTGGTCGAATCCTGCGGCATTGAGCGTGTGAAGGCGTTTGTGATTGTCGTTGGTTGGGAAGAGTTTTTCGACCGATCGGTAACCTGGTTTTTCTCAACCAGTGGCTCGCCTTTTGACGGATTCACGTCTTGCCCATTGGACAGATCGCAGAGGCCCGCAGCGAGCATGGAAAACAAGATTGAAAGGATGAAGCGTGACATGAAAACCGTATTTCGGATCGCAAACAGGCAAAACTCGCCCCTTTTGATTGGGGTGTACAATTCTGACAATCGGAACAAACGGAACCACACACGCAGTAAAACCGATACATCCCAACCGGAGATCGCAAACGGAGGCGGACTTATCCTTAAAACCCGCAAAGTTTAATACAAACCGCTAGCATTTTGAGGCTGGCGTGCGGTACCCCCGGTGAAGGCACGACAGATTTTCAGAATTTGTTTGGGTGGGTGACCGAACGTGTCGGGCGTGTTGCGATACTTGTCCGTAACCCGGAGGAACTGGTGAGAAGAGAACTGGTGTTTCTCTTTCAGAACCCTGTCAGATCTACCTGACTTTCCGGACTGACAATTGGCACAAATTTTTGGCTATCTTCGGGTGGCTTTTACTCAATCCCCAAGAGGAGCAACGTAATGCTTGTACTTAGTCGAAAGAAACAAGAGACTTTGGTTATCGACGATCGTATTGAGTTTGAGATCTTGAATGCGGATTCCGGTTCGGTTCGGATTGGCATCCGGTCACCTAATTCTGTCGAAGTTCGCCGTGGCGAGCTGTCGCATTCAACTTCTGTAGAATCGATTGAATGTCCTTTGGGATCTGAGGACCAGTCCGGTCAAAGTTCTTTCACCGAAGGCACGGTTTGCTCAAATTCCCTAAAAGATTTGAGCCAATTGCCCAATCCTTTTGTGGCGATGGATGATTGAGGTTGCATTTTTCTCATTTAATTAGCTAGGATTCTTTGTTTACTATGCGAAATTTCACATCTGCGTGAGCCCCAAGGCAGTCAAGAAATGCTGAAATCAAAAGAATCCAAGAACAATATTTCTGCCGAAGAAATCAATAAAATAATTACGATGAGGCTTCAGGGAAGTCGCCCTGTAGCGTGGGAAGAGGATATTTCCCGCAATACGTTAGACACCAAGCCTTTTGAAAATGTCGGTTCGCCGAATGAGTTGGAGGCATCTGAACTTGAGAATGCCAATCGATTAAGCGTGATTGAGTCGTTGATTGGGACAACAGACATCGGCGAGTATGTTTCCCGGGATGCTTACCCAATTCCGTGTGCTGAAGATCGCGAAGGCTATTCGCCGGGATTTGATGGAGTTTATTGGTTGAGCGGTTTTGAGGATTACCTCAAAATCATGGCGTATGTAAATAAATACTCGCTGAAGCCAAAGGCGGTGTTTGATTTTGGTTGTGCATCAGGACGATTAATTCGCCATTATGCGGCGCAAACCGAAATACCTGAGATTTGGGGCAGTGACATAAATGCCCGGCATATTCGCTGGCTCTACGAGAATTTGCCGCATACGGTAAAACCAATTTTTAATCATTGCATTCCAACGTTACCGATTCCCGATAAGTCAATCGATGTGATATCTGCTTTTTCCGTCTTCACCCACATTGATACGTTTGAGACATGTTGGTTAGCGGAATTGCGTCGCATTATGTCTGACGATGGGTTGGCTTATATCACTGTCCATAATGAAGACACATGGGATTTAATTCGCGAAGAAGTCGATAATGAAAAGAATCGTCTGGTTCAATCGATGTTGCGAATCGACCCATCGGTTCGCGAGGCCTTGCAGGGTCCACTTCCGGACACGCGAACGGTTTACCGGTTTTCTCAGTCCGGTCCTTATCGAGCCCAGGTCTTTCATTCAAATAACTATTTGCAACAGGTTTGGGGACGGTTTTTTGAGATAGCGGAAATCCTTCCCGGTCATCATGTCCGGCAGACCGTATTGGTGTTACGTAAGAAATGATATCTCTTTCAGACAGGCTAACAATTGAGTTAGCGTTTGTTTTTTTAGAGATTTGGCGGGGTTGGCAAGTTAAATGGATAAAACAAAAAGTCTACAGGATCAATTTGCTCCGAACCTGATCTGCTTTGGGTGCGGCCCCGCAAACGAAAAGGGCCTCCAAATTAAGAGTTTTGTCAGTGGTGATAAACTCATCGCGACTTACACGCCTCAACCGTACCATTTGGCATTTGAAGGGATGGTAAATGGCGGCATCATTGGAACCTTGCTTGATTGCCATTTAAATTGGACTGCCGTTTGGCATCTGATGGAGCGCAATCAATTGGCTGTTCCACCGTGTTGCGTCACGGCAAAATACGAGGTGACGTTTGAAAAACCCACTCCCTCGGAAACTGAGTTGCAACTGGAAGCTTGGGTTGTGGACTCATCGGCCAGAAAGGCCGTTGTCGAGGGAACGATTGGAATTAGTGGCGAAGTAACGGCTCGGTGTCGTGGAACTTTCGTTGCGGTTAAATCGAACCATCTGGCGTTTCATCGCTGGTAGATAAAACGGTTCTCCAGCATTCTTAGGTCACGAATGGAGAATCAGGCTTTCTGTAAAACGCCAGCAATGATTTCTTTGAACGAACGCTAAATCGACGTTAACTTAAAGCCAAATAGTGACGACAAATAACAAGCGGACGTTCGCTTGATGCTGGAATCGAATGATTGATTGATTTTCGGCAGCGAAAAAACTGTGAGACTCAGTCTACGGTCAAGGTTGCGTCGCAATACAAAATAGTTTCGTGCAGAATCGTGAGCATCATTCCCTGACCTAAATTTTGGGAATACTAAAATGTTATCACGGAGTGCACTTCAAGCACGGTCGACAACAAAACGTTGGCCGTGTTTTTTATTTTACTTGTTCGTTTTTTGAGTTGGAAATGCGTTATAAGGCAGCTCCCTAAGAAAGGCAGGCGGAATCAAAAGTCGCTGAAAATTGTGTAATTCTGTTCGAAAGATTGAGGTGGGACAGGAGCCAGCAACTTAGGGTTTGCTCTGAAAGTGTTAAAATTGGTAATTTGCGAAGGCGGTAATTGCATGTGAGTCATCTTGTTGTCGAGATGATACAATGTCGGACGGAGCGAACCCATGACCCAAGACAAACAGTTAACCCAAGACAAACGGCTAACCCAAGAAACAGAGTCTTCTGTTGCCAATTCAGACGCGGTCCGTCGGGTCGTTGAAGTATTAAAAAAAGAGTCGGCTGCAATCTTACGAACGGCAGAACGAGTTAATACTTCCATTGAGGAAGGCGTTGAATCCCTGTTTCAATGTCGGGGGCGAGTAATCGTATCAGGCATGGGCAAGATGGGGTGCATTGCAAGGAAGGCGGCAGCGACGTTCTGTAGCACGGGTACCCCTGCGGTTTTCCTTCATCCTGGTGAAGCGGTCCATGGAGATCTTGGAGTCGTCACGGAAAATGATGTGTTTCTTGCTCTCTCCAATAGTGGTGAAACTCGCGAGGTTATCCGCCTACTACCGCATATGGTGCGACTTGGGATTCCCATGATTGGATTGACGGGCAACCTTTCTAGCACGCTTGCTAAGCGTTGCCATGTTGTCATCGATACGGGAGTTGAGGCAGAGGCTGATTCAGTCTCGCTAGCGCCGACGAGTAGTACAATTGTTGCGATGGCGATGTGTGATGCGCTTGCCATTACATTGATGGATCGCCGGGGATTTACGAAGGAACAGTTTGCTATTTTTCATCCGGCCGGCAATCTGGGTGGGAAATTACTGATCAAAGTTTCCGACATCATGCATGTTGATTCTACGATTCCCATTGTTTCCAACACTGAGGCAACACTGCGGGATGCTGTTGGGATTATTTCGGAAAAGGGATTAGGAGCGGTGTTCGTCGTGGACGAATCTGAGGCAATTGTGGGGATCGTCACTGATGGTGATTTGAGAAGATTAATTGATTCGAGTTCTGCCGATTCGCTAGGGAACTTTTGGAACGAATCGGTGTCAGAGCGTATGTCGAAGGCTCCGAGGACGATTGATCGCGCAGCCCTCGCTGCGGAAGCGCTGCGAATCATGGAAAGTCACGAGATTACAATTTTACCTGTCTGTGATTCCGGCAAACTTGTCGGGGTCGTTCACTTGCATGATTTAATTCGTGTCGGTTTAGCTTGAGTTGATATGGAAACCGAATTCGAAAAGTCGAAACCAAGCGGGAAAGGTGAGCAACCAATTGCAGTGGCCCGCCGGACTCCTGAGACGTCCCGGGATGTCAATTCCGATGGAACCGAAGCGAGCAGTCAGGGTTCGCCCAACGTTACTACCTATTCAGCGCAATCTTCCATCCAAAATCCCTCTCAGCTGATCCGGGACATCTTCGTCGATTTTTGGCTGGGTCGGGAATTAGCGTGGCGGTTATTTCTTAGAAACATTCGGGGACTCTATCGCCAGACGCTGCTCGGTTTGTTTTGGGCCTTTCTTCCGCCGATTGCCAATACCGCAATTTGGATTTTCCTGAGACAGGCGAATGTGTTTTCGATGGGCGATACGCAAGTCGATGGCACGGTCTATATTTTAACGGGGATGATTCTTTGGCAAGCATTTATCGATGCCTTTCAAATGCCCCTCGCGATGTTCAACAAAAATCGTAATTTAATCAGCAAGCTTAATTTTCCCCGTGAATCGTTGTTGCTCGTTGGTGTCGGTGAAGTTTTGTTTGATCTGCTAATTCGTTTGCTGCTCTTGATTCCAGCTTTTCTGATATTCGAGGTACCGGTGCATGCGAGTGTTCTTTACGCTCCCCTTGCAATTTTGGGATTAGTTTTAATCGGCGCATCATTGGGGTTATTGCTCATGCCCATTGGTTCGCTTTATCAAGATGTTGGCCGATTCATTTCTATGGTTCTTCCATTTTGGATGATCATCACCCCAATTATTTATGTGCCGTTAACGACCTTTCCCGGTTCGTTGTTAAATTGGGTGAACCCTGCAAGTCCTTTGTTATTACTGGCACGCGACTGGTTGTTAATTGGAACGACAGACCACCTCGCCATCGGGCTAACTTTTGCTGCAGCGGCAATCCCAATTTCGCTGATTGCTTTAGTGGTTTACCGTGTCTCGATTCCGGTTTTAATTGAACGCATGACGGCATAGGAGAGATGGTATGAATTTATCTCGTTCGTCATCAAGTGATCTAATACTTGACGTAGATCATGTTTGGAAGATTTATTGTCGAAATCTTAAACGAGCAATGTGGTACGGTCTCAAAGATGTTGGGCGTGAGATCATTGGTGGTGGTCGTGACCGCAGTCATCATGATCTTCGCTCGGGAGAATTCTTTGCCATCAGTGACGCAAGTTTTCAGGTGCGGCGTGGCGAATGCTTAGCGATGATTGGCCCTAACGGTGCCGGTAAAAGCACCATGCTGAAGATGATAAACGGACTAATTAAACCAGACTCAGGTTCCATTAAAATAACGGGGAAAATTGGAGCCTTGATTGAACTGGGAACTGGGTTTAACCCAATTCTTTCCGGTCGTGAAAATATCTACATCAACGCGGCAGTGTTGGGGATTCGAAAACGAGAAGTCGATGGGCTGATGGAGAAGATTGTTGAGTTTGCAGAGCTTGGTCACGTCATTAATGATCCCATCAAGACCTATAGTTCGGGCATGCGTGTGCGGCTTGGTTTTTCAATCGCAGCTAATTTGCGTCCTGAATTGTTGCTGATGGATGAAGTGTTGGCAGTCGGTGATGTTGGGTTTCGAATGAAGTGCTTTACACATCTTAATGAGCTCGTGAAGCAAGGAGTCTCGATCGTTTTGGTAACTCATGCGGTTGGAATGCTTCAGCGAGTCGCGACGCGTTCGGTAGTCTTTGGTCAGGGGAAGATCGTTCATGATGGCGATCTGGAGACAGGTTGCACGATTTACGAAGAAATGCTCGGAGCGAGTGATCGGGTGCGTGCAAAAAAGAAAGAGGAGTCGGGGCGCATCGGAGAAATTGGCTCCGTTGAGGTTTGCAATGAAGGGATGGAGCCTCAGGCCGAATTCGAAACGGGGGAAACGGTTCGGCTGCGAATTCAAATAAATGCGAGGGAAAAAATCAAAGATGCTCGACTGATTGTTTCTCTTTGCTCCCCTGTGCATGGCGTTTTAAGTTCCGTTTCGTCGCCATATCAAGGGATTTATTTTGACGTAGACCCGCCCGGACGAGTAATTACACTTAAAATTCCCGAAATTCCCTTCTTAATTGGCGCCTATCACTTCAATATTTCATTGTTTGGGCGCGAAAAGGTCGACTTCTATCATCGTAGTTCACTGCGTGGAGTTTTTCGGATAGTCGGACCTCCAACGAATGCCGATGGCTACGGTATAAATGGAATAACCAAGCTCCAACACAGCTGGGAAATCAATGGATAAACCAGAAATACATTTTATCATCAGTGCTCCAAGAAGCGGGTCAACGTGGCTGACGACTGCGCTCAATGGCCATCCTGATGTTTTTGGAACAGAGCACAGACTATTCGGGAATTTTTGTGAAGTCTGGCAAAATAATGATGGTAGCTCATCTCCCAGAATTACGTTTGATAAATATGCTGATGCTTTTGCCATGCATTATTTTTATCAGTTCATGAACAGAAACTATGGCTCCTTTGTGGAGGACTTCAAAAAGTCATTTGTGAATTTTCTGTGTCATTTTGCCAGTGGCCGGACAGGGAAAAACGTAATTGTTGATAAGATTACGCCTTACCCAGGGACAGCGGGGTTGGTGGTAGAGGAGATTCGACGATTATTTCCGGAGTCCAAAATCATTCACCTTGTCCGCGACGGAAGAGATGTATTGACCAGCGGTACCTTCGACTGGCTACTGAAAGATGCGGAGGGAACAGATCGGCATGAGTTTTATTTTAATCCGATTCCCGGAATGAAATTGGAGAGGTTTTTTGACGCCAAGGTCATTAAGAAGTGGGCTGAAAATTGGTGTGAAACGATTGACGTTTTCTCGGACATAGCGCCGGACGTTTCAGTTACCTATGAGCAGATGAAGAGCGATATGCCCGAGGCGTTGGCAAGCATCTTCGCCGGAATCGGAGTTGAAGTTAATGAACAGGTGATTGAGCAGTGTGTTGAGAGTTCGACGTTCGAGAAAATGTCGGGTCGCCCGCCCGGGCAAGAGGAACCAACTGCCAAAGCAAGGAAGGGAATTGTTGGGGATTGGCGAAATTATTTTACTTTGATTGATGGCGAACTGTTTGATGCATTTGCCGGGGAGCAACTTAAGAAAATGGGTTACGAACCAGATAGTGAGTGGATTAAATCATTACCCGCCAAGTTAGAGATGATTCGAGAACCGGGTGTCGATCACACGATTTAAAATTGGAGCGTCGATTCAATATTCATTTGCTGTTACAGGTGGCAGGTGAAAAAGCGAGCGAAAGTACGTTCGCACGTTACAGCGGTGAGCTTTTCAGGGGGAACGGCGTGTCGAATTTGAAAGCTTACATTCTTTGTCGATTCGCAAAGACCAGTTCTATCTACACGTCGTGGATGTCGGAGTCGCCGATTCCCGCGGTGGTCGTGGATGAGTATCTTCCGGATTGGCCAGTTCCAGCTGATGCCGGCATTCTGATCACGCATATGCATTATCGGTGGGAAGAATTGACGGCGTTGAGGAAGGTTCTGGACGAAAACCGAATTCCAATTTTAATCCTGTCCGATGGTATTCTCGAATACCGGAATACCTGGGAGCACCCTGATTTGGTAGATGGATCACTGTTTCAACCCGTGTTCGGGCATAAGCTTGCCTGCATCGGGGCGGCTCAGGCAAGGGTGGTGGAATCATGGGGTAACGCTGGGAAGTGTGAAGTGGTTGGTTTGCCGCGACTGGACCAAGTGAATCAGACTGCGGTAAATGATTCAGGGTCCTCTGATCGATTTCGGATTCTGGTTGCGACGGCGAGCACTCCTGCTTTTGATGAGTCGCAACGCGAAACCGTACTTCGTTCGATTCAAGCTGTGAAGGATTGGAGTGATCGTAACCCAGTCCTAGCGGATCGACGCGTGGAAGTTGTTTGGCGATTAAGTGATGGACTTGAATCGGAATTGGGTGTCGGAGACGATCTTGCTATCGAGGATCGCGAGCCATTGTCCCAGGTGCTTGACTCGGTGGATGCGGTGTTGACGACGCCTTCAACGATTTATCTTGAAAGTGTGATGCGCAAGTTGCCAACGGCATGGTTGGATTTCCATAACAGCCCTCAGTATATTTCGTCTGCCTGGACCATCAGCAGTCCAGACCAAATCGATTCTGTTGTGAATGAATTAGCCTCACCACCGAATCACAAAATGATGTATCAAAATTTTGTACTTCATGATCAATTGGCCAATCAAACACCAGCGACTCCGCGGCTATTGGAATTGATTCAGTCGCTTGTCGAGGCTGGCTGCATGGCACGTGAAAAGGGGATTCCTATTACGTTGCCCTCGAGGATTTTGTCTGAGGAGGCTGGGCAAGCTGCCGTGGTCGGAGGCGAATCCGAGATTGGTGTGCTTCATCCTGGCCATGAAGTTTTTGGAAACAACGATGCCCGACGGTTGCAGGTTGAGTTGGCTGCCGCGATCAAACGATTAGACCAGTTGCCCTATGAATTGGCTGAAAAAAATAAGTATATAGCAAAACTGATGCGGTCGCTGGATCGGTCACGTGAGCGAGTAGAGGACATGCACAATCGTGTTGTTGCGATTAGGAAACGGTTTGGGGTCGAACCAGCGCAACCACCGGTCGAAGGCAAGGAACTGAATGACGATGGGTAATTCGCTGCTTGGCGGATTGGTGAGCCAACTATTTTTGAGACGGTGAAAACTTAATGCCGTTTGATAGAGGCGACAGGAGCAAAGAGTTCGAGGCGATGTGGCAGTTTAGTTTGAGACCGGAAGTTTAATTCATGCGTCAATACGATCCATCCAAACCTTTGATTTATACCCACATCCCAAAGTGTGCGGGTAGCAGTGTCGTGCGTTTGTTGCGGCATTGGTTTGGCGACCAGTATCACAAATTAAATCAGGATGAGCATCGCGATATTATTCTTCCGAGGGTCGAGACTCGGGACGCCAAAGGGAATTGGTTGGAGAATGTTCGCTGTATTCATGGGCATTTTAATCATGGGCGAGGGTATGGGCTCCCGTATTTTTATCCCGAGCTCGATCAATATTTTTCGATCCTTCGCGATCCGTTTGATCTAGCGGTTTCGATGTATTTTTTTGCTAAAGGGCGTAGTCGCGAGGGGCGTTTTTGGTTTCGGGGAGAAGCAGTTGATATTAGTAAACAGTTTCCCAATGTGGAAAGTTACGTGAACTCTTATCCCTATTGGTTGTTTGACCACCTCCCGCAGGATGTCACGTTGGAAAACTACGAAGAGAAAATACGTTCTCGTTTTATTTACATTGGCATTTTTGAAGATCTGCAAACCACTATTGATAACTTAGGTCGTGTGCTGGGCAAAGCCTCGGCATCGTTGCCTCACGTTAATGTCTCGACCTATGACGAGCCAATTCCCGAACGCTTGCGGGAAGGTTTTTATGCGGACTACCCACTTCTCAAAAAAGTATACGATTTGGCAGTCGATACTTACCGCCTGGAAGGGTATAGCTTTCCGGGGGAAGGGATGCCTGCCATTCCGCCGCATGCTACTGGAGTAATTGAATCTGGCTAATGTTGACGGAGGGTTGCTCACCCCATCAAATAAAGAAAGAGAGCAATTCGAACGGATTTAGTGATCTTATTCTGTCGTCTTGATTGACTAATCAAACCGACAGTACGTCGTTTTTTTACTGGAGTATTTGGTGAAGTTCGGTTTTTATTCATGCATGAGTGGGATGCCTTGGGGGGGAAGCGAAGTTCTTTGGCAAAGGACAGCGCGGTTACTCCAGCGGTCAGGCCATGAGGTTGCTGTCAATTTTAAGTGGTGGCCTTACAAGGCGCCTACATTGCAACATCTAGAAGACCACGGAGCGTCACTTTGGTTGCGTGATCCGCCACCTCGACCATTGTTGAATCGTGTTTTTTCTGCGAATCCTCAAAAGAAATCTTGGCTTGATGTAGAAAAACCGGATGCCGTGTTAATTACGCTTGGTTATCATCCTGATGCAATACCTATTGCCGATGAATGTTTTCGACGCGGTATTCCGTACGGAATTAATATTCAGTGTGCGAGCAATTCGTTTTTTATCCATGGCGATCGACTGGAAGAATATCGGCGATGGTATCGAAATGCTAAGAAAGTATATTTCGTGTCTGAGGAGAATCAGCTCAAACTTGAAAACAATATCGCATTAAAGTTAGACAACTCTGAAATTATTGCGAACCCGTTCAACGTAAGTCACGAAGCCAATCCGGCTTGGCCTAAAACCGAATCGGAATTTCAGATTGCCTTGGTTGGACGCGTGCATTTTCAATCCAAAGGGCAGGACATCATTGTCGATGTAATGCGACAGCCGAAATGGCGAAAGCGATCGTTAAAAGTTGTTTTTTACGGGCATGACCAAGGTAACAAGCTTCAGTTACTCGAATTGATTAAGCTTCATGGATTGGAAGAGCAGTTGGTGTTTCACGGATTTTCCGACAGCGTCGAGGAGATTTGGGAAAACAACCACGCCCTGCTTCTTCCGTCTCGTTATGAAGGTGCCCCGTTGGTCGTAATCGAGGCGATGTTGTGTAACCGTATCGCAATCACGACAGACATTGGTCGCAATCGCGAGCTTATGGATGACAATGAATCTGGATTTGTCGCTATGGGGACGTCGGTTGAGCTGTTGGATGAAGCACTCGAACGAGCGTGGCAAAAACGTCACCAATGGCAGGAGATGGGTGTTTTGGCTGGCAAGCATATTCGAGAGCGTTATTCAGATGATCCGGTTCGTGATTTTGCCGAAGCGCTCAAGCTAATTCGCTCTTCGTGAGTCAAACGCAAAAGGATGGTTGCCAAGTGTCAATTTTTAGTCGAACTAATCTACGGTTGATTGGGAAGTCGAGTATCTAGCATGAGCCGTCGCGTCGTTCGACATGTTGACATTGCAATCTGTACCTGGAATCGTTGCGAGATGTTGGCCAAGGCATTAACTAGCCTCTGCCGCATGCGGATTCCGGCGGGCGTAACTGCGAACGTCATTGTGGTCGATAACAATTCAACCGACGGCACTTCAGGGTTTCTCGAGCAATTTGCTTCAGCGGTTGGCGAGGAAGTCTCAGTCAAGATTTTAAAGGAATCTCAGCAGGGACATACGGTTTGCCGAAATCGGGCGATTGAATCGGCTACGGGTGACCTGATGCTTTGGACCGACGACGATATTATTGCGTCTGAGGACTGGCTTGAGCGGTATCTCGAGTTCGTGAATAACGACTTAGATTCGTCATTCTGGGGAAGTGTGATTGAACCGGAATTCCCAGCTGGAATGCCGAACTGGATTTCGGAGAATTGGAATGAGTTAAAGGGTTGTTTTGCCGATCGCAATTTAGGATTGGAGCCACTCCGTTTTCACTCAGATCGGCTTCCTTATGGTGCCAATTTTGCAATCCTGACTGAGATCCAAAAGCAATATCCTTTTGATTTATTGCTTGGCCGGCGAGGTGATGCAGTGATGGGGGAGGATGAGTTTGATTTGTTTCGTCGACTTTTGGATGATGGTCATTCCGGAACCTGGATCCCCCAAGCGAAGATTTGGCACCAGATACCTGCGTCTCGTTCGAGCCAGAAGTACGTTTATGACTACTTCGTTGGGCAGGGACGCGCTTTAGTAGCTAACAACAAGGGCTGGAATCAAGAAGTTGGGGAATTGAAAACCGAGTCCCATTCGGAGTTTCGGAAATACAAACTCAAACGTATATTTTCGAAATCGAATGTTTGGGTTAGCCATATGATTCGCAGCGGGTTGGCACGCGGTCAGTGGGAGGCGATCCGCGATTCCATTGCCCAGCAAGCTTAGCGGTCTCGAAAGTCAGTTTGGAAAATCAATCTGTTCGCTGCTCTCAGATCACTGAGCGGCATTTCGTCCGTCCTGGTCATCCTCGTTTGCGGTTGACTTCGGGAATTCGCTTCGTCCGGGGACGTCCGTTCCGGGTACCAGTAAAGGGCCCGGTGAATTTTCGTCGATGATTTCTTGAAGCTCATCTGCATCGACTGATTCAACTTCGATCAGTCGCTCTGTCAGTGCCACGAGGGCTTGTTTTCTGACGATCAGGGTCTCTCTGACAGCTTCGATTGCTTGTTCGATAATTCGTTTCACTTCGGAATCAATGTTTTTTGCGGTGTCTTCGCTGTACTGACGCATACCACCGCCTCCGCCAGTGGCACCTGCCAGGAACGGATTACTTCGATCCTCTTTGAAATTGATCCGACCCATCGAACTCATGCCGTACTGCATGACCATCGAGCGGGCAATATCCGTTGCTCGTTCGAGATCGTTCGACGCGCCTGTGGAAATGTCTTGGTAAATTAATTCCTCGGCGAGTGTTCCAGCAACGAGGACTTGAAGGTTGCTTTCCAATTCACTTTGCGTCATTAGAAAACGGTCGTCAGTGGGGCGCTGCATCGTGTATCCGAGCGCGGCTAGTCCGCGTGGAATGATGGAAACTTTATGCACGGGGTCGGTGTTGGGGAGGCTGTACGCCACGAGCGCGTGACCTGCCTCGTGGTACGCCACCCGCTGTTTCTCATCGGCATTCATGATTCGCTGTTTTTTCTCAAGCCCTGCGGTGACCCGCTCAACGCCTTCGTTGAAGTGTTGCATCTGAACGGTGTTACACCCGCCGCGAGCCGCGAGCAGTGCCGCTTCGTTAACGAGATTGGCAAGTTCGGCCCCACCAAAGCCTGGGCTGATCGCTGCTATTTGCTGGATTTCCACGTCTGGATCGAGCTTAACACTTTTAACATGAACTTTAAGTATTGCTGCGCGGCCCATCACATCGGGGCGGTCAACGAGCACATGTCGGTCGAATCTTCCCGGACGCATCAAGGCTTGGTCAAGAGTTTCGGGGCGGTTCGTCGCTCCCATCACAATGACTCCGCTGTTAGAGCTGAAACCATCCATTTCGACTAGGAGAGCATTAAGTGTTTGTTCACGTTCGTCGTGTCCCCCAACCGCATTACCGCTGCGAGTTTTTCCCAACGCGTCGAGTTCGTCAATGAAAATAATGCAAGGCGATTTGGCTTCTGCTTGTTGAAACATATCCCTGACGCGTGCGGCGCCGACGCCAACAAACATCTCAACGAAATCACTTCCTGAGAGGCTGAAAAAGGGTACTCCTGCTTCTCCAGCGATTGCTTTGGCGAGAAGCGTCTTGCCGGTTCCGGGCGGTCCGACGAGCAAAACGCCTCGCGGAATCTTGCCTCCGAGCTTTTGGTATTTCTCTGGCTTTTGAAGAAAGTCGACTACTTCTTTGACCTCTTCTACGGCTTCGTCAATTCCGGCAACGTCGCTAAACATGACTCCGAGGTCGTCTTCGGCCATCAGGCGGCCGCGGCTGCGACCGAACTGCATTGGGCCCCCTGCCCCACCGAGACGTCGAAGCATGAAATAAAACAAGCCAATGATCAGTGCCATTGTGATAAAGAAGAAACCGTAGCGATCCCACGCGCTTGGGCCATTTGCAAAATTCCAATTAGCGTTACTCTTCGTGAGTAATTCTTGCAAATCTGCGTTGGTTGATTCAGAAGCGTCTTTGTTACAGGTGAATTCTCGAACTTCGAATTTCCCCTCACCTGCATCTTTGGAATTCGTACCAGGAACGATTCGGTACTTGAGAAAGCCTCGAATCGTGGTCGTACCAATGACCATTTTGTTGGGCTCTTTGTATTCCAGTTGTCGTCCGTTGGTGCCAGATTCTTTGATCGTCAGGATTCCGTCATCGGTGAGTCCGGTGACAAGTTTTTCGTGAGAATCGTCGTAAGTCGTGATTTCAAGTAATTTTTTGAAATCACTGAAATCAAGCGTCTTTTTCTGTTGATTCAGAATCAGGAAGAGAGAAACAGCGAGTGCCGCGACCACGATCAACGCAAACAAGACCGTGGAGTTGCTTTTTGGCTCGTTGCCTCGTTTTGAATTTTCGTCCATCAAATTGCCTGAGATTAGTTCGTGTGTAAGGGCTTCGGTCGATTATTCGCGGCAAATCAGGCCAAAAGTAGATTTTGACCGGTGGATGAACCTAAAACGAAGATTGGCGGAACGCAGTGTTCATGGTACCTGCCAAACGGGAGAAAAGAAAATCGATTGCCCGAGCATCCTCATAAGCGTCCTCTTTAGACGTATAATATCGGGAAACGGGGATCTGTTCTACCGTTCGTGCGGTTCGCCTTGTGGTGTTTTTACGAGCCTTTTAAAATGATCCGACGAGTAAAATTCCGAGTTTTTCTGTATATTTGTTTTCGATCCACCGCCTGACTGGTTTCGCCCTGCGTAGGGACGTCATTACCGAGCGGGGAGGTCGCTGTTCTTTTCCAAGAGAGCGGCGTGGTTCAACGGCAAGTTAAGGTAGCAACTGCGACATTTGCTTGTGATTAACCAAAGCCAATTACGTGTAAAGTGTAGTTCAGGTTCGCTCTGATTTCGTTGCTGGAGAAATTGCCAGCCATGAAATTTTTCAATTTTGTTATTTAATGCGGACTTTCGATCTCGGTATTTTCCACCATGACCCGCAATAAAAATATTACGATCCTCGGTTCGACTGGCAGCATCGGGCAAAGTGCGCTCGAGGTGGTTCGCCACCTTGAAGGGTTCAATGTATTAGCTATCTCGGGGCGTAGCAATTTGGCTAAGTTGGTGGAGCAAGCGATAGAATTTAAGCCTCGTTATCTCGTGGCGGCCGATGAACGGATGGCTGAGGATTTTACGTTCCCTGATTTAGGGGAAACGGAAATTTTGGTGGGTGAGGGACAGCTCGATTTTATTGCAAGTCTCGAAGAGGTCGACATTGTTTTAGCGGCGATCGTCGGTGTCGCTGGCTTGCCGAGTGCTTGGGCAGCGGTTGAATCGGGAAAGACAGTCGCGTTAGCCAATAAAGAGGCGTTAGTGGTTGCCGGTCATTTAATGACTGATTCTGCCAGCCGAAGTGGAGCGACGATCCTACCAGTCGATAGCGAGCACAGTGCTGTGTTTCAGGCTTTAAAAGCAGGCAGCCCCGATGAAGTAAATCGCATTGTATTGACTGCCAGCGGTGGGCCTTTTCGGGATTGGGATGCAAATCTTATGGAATCGGTCACCGTTGAACAGGCTTTAGCCCATCCAACGTGGGATATGGGACAGAAAATTACAATCGATTCTGCCACAATGATGAACAAGTCGCTCGAGGTGATCGAGGCTAAGTGGTTGTTCGGAATGCCGGCTTCTAAAATTGAAGTCGTAATCCACCCTCAATCTATTGTGCATTCGCTGGTAGAATTTGTAGATGGCTCGACCGTCGCACAAATGAGTCCACCGGATATGATGTTGCCGATTCAATATGCATTTACGTATCCTGATCGTGTGGCAGGACCTTGTCCTAAGTTAGATTTGGGACAGGCAATGAGTCTTGATTTTTATCCTCCTGATACAGCCAAGTTTCCCGCGTTGGAACTTGGTTTTGAAGTGGCGAAATTTGGAGGGTCGACCGGGGCCGTGTTAAATGCGGTTAACGAGGAAGCGGTTGCTGCGTTTTTAAATCATAAAATTAAATTTACCGATATCTCGACAGTTTGTCGCAATATTTTAGACCAACATAATTTTGAACCTTTCCCAACAATGCCGCAATTAATTGCAGCAGACCAATGGGCCAGGCAGGAGATTTCCAAGTGGATGAATGCGTAGTGTTACTGGCGGCTAAAAGTTTTTGGCTGCAACCTTCCAATTGGTGGGCAATCTTTCAAGTTCTCATTGGACTGGGGGCGGTGATTTTTGTTCACGAGCTTGGGCATTTTTTACTTGCGAAAGCTTGCGGAGTGAAGTGCGATAAATTTTATGTTGGTTTTGATGTGCCGATTCGGCTGTTCGGACAAACGATCATTCCCGGGAAATTAGTCTCATGGAAATGGGGCGAGACCGAATACGGAATTGGATCAATTCCTTTGGGAGGTTACGTCAAAATGCTTGGTCAGGATGACAACCCCGGGAATTTGGAGGAGCAAGTCAAAGGATCGATTCGTGAAGGTGAATCGGGCGAGTCTGCTATTTTGGCTTCTGGTTTGATTGATCGTTCAAAGCTTGATCCGCGAAGTTTCCTTGCAAAGACCGTTATCCAGCGGATGCTAATCATTTCCGCAGGCGTGATTTTTAATTTAGTGTTTGCCGTGTTTTTCGCGGCCTGGGCATTTAAGTCCGGTGTGGATTATGAACCGGCGGTTATTGGGAATGTGATTGGTGGAGGCCCCGCGTGGCAGAACGATCTTACGGGTGCAGAAGTCGAGATGATCGGTGGCAAACCAGTGCAAGGTTATTTCACCTACATGGATATGGCTCAGGAAGTGGTTTTCAACGGAGATGATCCGGAGCACCCGCTCGAAATAAAGTTTAAGCGGTACGGTGAAAATACCGTGACCACAGCGTCTTTGGTGCCGCAAAAAGGATTCATCCGTCAGGCGCAGGACTTGCCATTGATTGGAGTTTCCCGGCGTCTGACGCCAGTCATTGGTGAGATGGGAGCCTTGAAAGGTAACGCCGCAGCGTTGGCTGATCCTCCGTTAATGGCGGGGGATCGAATTATCGAAGTCAATGGAACGCCGATTGGTGACGACATTGAACTTCGACAGGCACTGGCACGCAATGCAGACCAGGTTGCCACATTCGTTATCGAGCGGGATTCCAAAGGAGAGGGCTCTCAAACAGAAACGATCACGACCGATATTCCCAGAAACCCAATGCGTCAGTTTGGCTTCAGTGTTCAGTGGATGCCAATCAAGGCGATTAAAATTGGTTCGCCGGCGGAAAAAGCAGGGATAGTTGTTGGCGATGAAATTATTCGGGTCGACGGACAGCCGCGGGGTGACTTAATCACTTTAGATCAGCGAATGATCTTGGCCATTAATGCTGGGAAACCAGTTAATTTAACGCTCCTCCGCGTCGATGGTTCGGAAGAGGATGTGATGATCACTCCTGTGATGCCAAAGCTGACGCCAGACTTGGGGCCTGATCAGCCTTTGGCAGTTGATTCACTGGGTGTGGCGATTCCAATGACCCTTACCATCGAATCGGTAGACGAAGATGGCCCCGCCGCTGCCGCCGGATTGCAGGTTGGTGATGAGTTGGTTTCTGCCGAATACGTACTCAGCGAAGAGCAGGCCGCCGACGAGGCTTATGCGAGTCTAAAGAAGAAACCGGTTGTCAATTTTGTGGACGATACGACAAGCTGGGCCGAGGTTTCTGATTTGATGCAAATGATGGAAGCCGGCTCTCAGGTCAAATTCGAGATCAGACGAGCTGATTCGGATCAACTTCCATTGACAATTTCGGTTGAAACCGTGGCCTCGGATGTGTTCTTTCAAGGTAAACGAGGCATCTCGCTGACCTTGATGCAGCGGAGCTATAAATCTGAAACTTGGGCGTCGGCGTTAAGTTACGGAGTGAAACAAGTTCGCGAGGATGCGATGAGAGTAGTAAAAACACTCGCCAAGCTGATCAACGGTAAAATTTCACCGACGAACCTTGGTGGTCCGGGGACGATTGCGATGGCAGCGACATCCGAAGCGTCACGAAGTACCTCACGACTTTTATTGTTTTTGACATTCCTGAGTGCCAACCTGGCGGTTGTCAACTTCCTTCCCATTCCAATTCTTGATGGCGGCCACATGTTGTTCCTGGCGTATGAGGGGATTTTCCGCCGGCCTGTAAGTGAACGAGTTCAGGTGGTTTTGACTTACGGTGGGCTGTTTATGATTCTTGGATTAATGCTGTTTGTTATTTTTCTAGATATTGGCAGGATCGTTTCGCTCTAAGGTTCGCAGATTTTGCGACTTTACAGAGTCCTGAGGCGTCTTTTCTCTGAATTTAATAAGAACTCCGCTGCTGGAATCGTCGTAAGACCGAAGGGGATTTCGTAAACACGTCGGTTTTCGTTTTGGTAAAAACAGTTATCATAGTGAGTAAGAGACGCCGTCGAGGCGGTGTTGTTTTCTTTCAAAGCGTAGAATAAAAGTAGATAAAATGAGTGAAGTAAAAGTACAAGGCGTGGTCAGTGTCGTTGAAGAAACCAAGACCTACGGTTCGAACGGCTTTCAGAAAAGACTGATTGTGCTTGAGCAGAATGATGGACGTTTTGCTAATTTGATTCCGCTTGAGTTTATTAAAGACAATTGCTCAACTGCAGATGGTCTCAATGTTGGTGATAATGTCGAAGTAAGTTACAAGCTTTCGGGCCGTAAGTGGCAACGAGATCCCAACAGCGAAGTCAAATATTTTCTAAGCGCCGAAGCTCTCAGTTTTAAAGTCCTTTCTGGTGGCGGCGGTGGTGGCAGTGATCAGTCTGAGGTTTCCTCGGCCAATGATGCGTTTTCACAATCGTATGATGAAAACGACATTCCATTTTAATTAACCTGATTGTTTTGAGGGGTGAAACTGCGGAATCTCGTCCGCCGTTCCCCGATTCAAATAACTGCTAGGTTGACGTGATTCGAGGTAGACATTGTTTGAGTCAGCCAAAATTCCACGGATCTGCTTGGCGGTTTGCTGGTTGGTCTTTCTTTCGCAGTGGTGCGAGGCTCAATCGAGCCTGCCTTTGGATCTCTCTAAATCCAGTCGCCGGAAGCAACAGGTAGACGCCGGGGCTGAAAGAGCAGTGCCGCGGCCTAATATTATTCTGATTAATCTCGATGATGCGGATGTCGACTTATTCGACGAAGATATTCTAGCGGGTTATTTGCCAAACATTCGTCAATTGGCAAGCGATGGTTTGCGGTTCACCAACTGCCATGTGGTCACGCCGTTGTGCGGACCGTCCCGGACGTGCCTTTTGCGAGGGCAGCACGCTCATCGAACGGGGATCAAGACGAACGTCGCGTCGGGCCCGATGAATAATGGTTATACGGGAGCCTATCAAGAGTTTAAACAGTTGGGGTATGAGCAAGAGCATCTTGGGATATGGATGCAGAGGGCTGGTTATCGCACGATGATGATTGGGAAGTATCTTCATGGCCGTATGAATCCAATCGACGTTCCGGGTTGGGACGATTTGCATATTTGCTTTGGCGGAAACTACTACGCTACCTCAAGGTATGCAACTCGATTTCCGAAGGCTGAAAGGCGGCGCGCGACGGCTCCCACGGATTACCGAACGGTTGTGGAGACAGATGAAGCAGTTTGGATGATCGAGGAACAACACAGACGCAACGGTGAATCAGGGAATGTTCAACCATTTTTCTTGTACATCGCACCGCTCGCTCCTCATAAGCCAGCGGGCAAGACCCAAATGGTACAGCGGGATTATCGTGAGTTAGGAAAAGAAATTCGTCTGCCAGAAACGCCTGATTTCAACGAGGCGGATGTTTCTGACAAGCCACCTCATTTGCGAGCGCCGACGTTAAGTGCCAAGAGTGTGAAGTCCATGCATGAGGAGTTTCGATTACGAGTGCTGGCAACGAAATCGGTGGACGATATGGTGGGCCGAATTCGGGAAGTGCTCAAGAAAACACAACTCGCTCAAAATACATTCATATTTTTTACGAGTGACCATGGTTACCAGCTCGGTCACAATCGCATGATTGCGAAGAAAGTACCCTATCACCGCAACACAGTTGTACCCATGTTTGTAGTGGGCCCCGGCGTTGTGCCTGGTGTTGCGGACCACTTGTTAGCGCACATTGATTTGGTTCCCACTTTTTTGGAGATCGCGGGTGGTAGTGCATCCATTGAACTCGATGGTAAGTCTTGGAGTTCGCTTTTTTCTAATCCTCAGGTAAGCCCGGATGGATTATTTCGCAGCAACTTACTGATTCAAAACTGGGAGGCAAAAAGTCAGCTTGGCAGTCTCATTCCAGCAAGTTACGCCTCACTCCGGATGCCGCACGAGATCTTCACTCAATGGAGTAATGGCGCGCGTGAATACTACGACCTGGCTCTGGACCCGTTCCAATTAGACAACCGTTTCTCCACTCTTTCTAAAGAGCAGGTGATGGAATTTGAGAATCGGCTACGGGCGTTGAAGCGTGGAAATAAATTGCCAGTGGTGACGTTGGATTGCCCAGAACTGATTTCAAGAAACACTCCAGTAACGGGAGTGGCTGAAGATGATGATTCAATTGTCAAGGTTGAGGTTTCCGTCCAAGATCAAACCCGGGACCGTTACTGGGCGAAAGGGAAGTGGTCCCCCAGTCAGGTTTGGAACGAAGCTGAACTGGCTAACCCTCGAGGCTTGATTTCCAATTGGCAAGCTTGGGTCAATTTTTCAGAAATAGAAAACAACGGCAGTATTAGGGTAGTGGCGCGTTCTCAAAATGCAGAAGGTAGATTTTCGCAGTCGGTGATAGGACAGTACAACGTGGACGCGATTGAACCCACGACTGAAATTCGTGTCCCTCAAAACGGCGCAGAGGTAAAAACTCCGTTTATTGTTTTTGGGATTTGTAATGACAATGCAGAGATGCGTGGTGTTGAATTAGAGTTGAAGGACATAGGGTTAAATCAATACTGGGATGGTACGATTTGGACGAAAGATAAGGCAACCTTTTTTAAGCGAGTGGCGCAAGAGCGTTGGCATGTAGAACTAAACGCGAGGCCGGGATCCTACCGAGTCACTGCCAAATCGCTGGATCGGGCGGGTAATTACGACACGACGCCTGAGGTCAGAGAATTCAAAGTAAAGTAGCGGATGTCATGACTGAAGAACAACCACCCGAACATCTTCGCCACAAACCGCTGACCAACTTATCACGTCCGCGGGAATTAGTTCTTGCTTGTCCCAGTTTTAAAAGTAAGGTCAATCTTTCCAGAATTGTTCGGCTTGCAGGTTGTGCAGCGGTAGAAAAAATCATTGCTTGTGGCACAGCAAAAATTGATCCAACTATCGCGCGAGATGGAACGGGGCACGTTGTTATTGAGAGACGCCGGACGCTGGTGCCTGTCCTCAAGACGTTGAGAAAAGAGGGGTACCGCATCGTTGGGCTCGAGCAGACCGATCGTTCGCAACTAATCTATGAGTATGAGTACCACCACCGCACGGCTCTGGTTATTGGTCACGAGCGTCATGGCATGAATGCGGAAGAACTGGCATTGGTGGACGATGTGATCGAGATTCCCGTTTATGGGATGCCTTATAGCTACAATGTCGTTACAGCAACTACGATGGCGGTTTACGAATATTTGCGGCAGTTTCCACAGGGGTAAAGTTTTTATTTTTGTGTACATGGCGATCAGATTTACGCAAACAATACAGCCATTAGATTTGCACCAGTTTAGATTTCCCCAGTTAGGTTGGCTCTAATTCATTCGGAAATATGCAGTTTAGTCCGTAATATTGACTAACGGTGGGCAGTCGACCGTTGGTTCAAAGTGGCCCAGTTTGCCCAAAGAGATGTGAATTATCCGTATCGAACTGTAAATTGCTGTGAACCTGGTTTTGAAAAATTCGGTAAAGCAACTAAACTTAGGCAGCTAAGCTTTACCTTGCTATCTCATCCTGGAAGCGTCCTGTTTCCTCCATCCCTCCTCACTTTTTCAACATCAAAGGTGGTCCCGTGGAAAATAAACACGTCGGTCCCTTCAAAATTGTCAGTAAACTTGGCAATCGCCGGCAGAAGGTGTATCGCGCCATTCAAATCGAACAGGGCCGCGAAGTTGCACTGAAATTCATCAAGCTTCCCCCGACAGTGGAGTGGGAAAAGGCAATTGCCAAAATTGATCGCGAGGTGGTTGGGTTGCAAGAACTTGTACATCCAGGCCTAGTCAAGGTTTATGGTGCCGGCGTCGATGAACAGCAAGTTTTTTTTGCAAGTGAGTTGATTGAGGGTGAGTCGCTTGCAGCGGTTCTGGCAAGGCGTGGCAAACTTACGCCTGACCTTGTTGTTGAATACGGGCGGCAAATCGCCGACATCCTGCGCTATCTTCACAGTAAAGATCTGATTCATTCTAAACTGACACCGGAAAAAATATTACTGACGAGTGAGCACCGGATCAAGATTGCTGATTTGAGATTGAATCGCCCAAAAAAGCGACGTTGGGATAAGACACGGCGAAGAGAACTGGACACTGTGGCCTACATGGCACCCGAGCAGTTCGTCGATGGTGCGACACAGAAATCAGATTTCTATTCGCTGGGCGTTGTCCTGTTCGAAATGCTGACAGGCAAACTGCCGTATCCACCTGACACCATCGGGCGGATGAGGAAAATGAAATTGAAGGCTGAGGTGCCATCAGTTGCGAGTCATATTATGAATTGCCCAATATGGCTGGACAGAATCATTAGCCAGATGCTATCCCCCGATGCCAAAGCACGCCCTCATTCCGCTCGGGCTATTGTTTTGGCATTTGACGAAATCAAAAATATTGACGCCACGAAGAAAGCGGCGATCTCTCAAATTTCAGGCGGTTTCAATCCACTTACGATTGGTGCAGACAGGTCTGAGGCTCGGCGTCTGCTCGGCGTGAAAAAGAAAAAGAAGAAGCAAACACGTAAGAGCGACACCCCTCTAATTCAATCAATCGGTTTTCAAGTGGTCGCATTTTTGGCTGTCGCATGTTTTATCATTTATTGCCTGATCCCGGAAAGCCCCAGTGAAGTTGTTGCCAAGGCGGAGGTCATGGTGGAGTCTGAAGACCCGGTAAAGTGGTCCGAAGCAGAGATATTATTAAAACCTTTGATGGACGGTGAGTCGGATGTTCGGCAGGCTTCAGAGACCTTGTTCTATGAAGCGCGAAGGAAGTCACTTGTCCGTAATGCTGAGCGTGGTTTAGTGACGCGACTTCAGACGGAAAACGTTCTAGATTTTGGGCGGGCTGTTCAACTACAACTCGACGAAAGTGATGAATCTGCGAAAAGGATATTCACGAAACTCGCCGCTTCGGTAGATCCAGACGGGAGAGAGCGTCATGTCTATCAGGAATCAGTCGTGAGGCTGGGCGAGTTGACAAGCAAGCGAGTTCTGCCGACGGACATCAACGAGCTAAGCGAGATGATCGCGGTTGCGAAGGAGGTCACGACGCCCGATCAGATGGCAACGGCCCATGATCTTTTATCGGAGATCGTCTTCACCTACGCGGGGCAGAGGGATTACAGGCAATTGGTCGTCGTCGCCACAGAGCAATTGCAGCTATTAAAAGAGAGAATTGAATCGCAGGGCGATGTTGTGAAAAAGATTGAATCGGAGATTGAGGACGGTCGCGAGTAGGCGTATCTTTTAGCTGCCTAGTTCGCTCGGGGAGTGATTGACAATTTCCGCCGCGATCCAATCGCAGAGCATGATTCCACGCTGGGTTAATCGGAAATTTCTGTCTTCGTACTTAAGCAAGTCGTTGTCAATGAACTTCCGCTCTAGATCTTGTAAGAGTGTTCTTACCGAATATCCCGTACGCTCATAGAACTGAGTCTCGTCGACCCCCTCAATCATTCTTAGCCCGATCGCTAGGCGTTCGCGGGCAGCAGGTTCCGGGGGTAAGTGTTCCCGATCGGCTACAGGAGATTTTCCTGAGTGAACTAAGTTTAGGTACTGTGTTGTGCTGCGGTGGTTGGTTTCTCGAATCCCATCCACAAATCTAGCGGCACCTGGTCCAAAAGCAAAAAACGGGTCGCCCTGCCAATAGGCAAGATTGTGTCGGCAGACTTTATCGGTTTGAGCGAAACTCGATACTTCATATTGGTGCATGCCGACTTTCCGCAAACGGTTAATCGCATGAGAGTACATTTCTGCTCGGAGGTCTTCTCCTGCTTCGCTAATCGTCCCGTGGTTGAGTCGATTCCAGAATTGAGTGCCTTTTTCATAGGTCAGCTCATACGTTGAAAGATGATCAGGCTCCAGGGAGAGGGCCTGGTCGAGATCCGTTTGCCATTGAGCCAAAGTTTCTTGCGGTGCAGCAAAGATCATGTCGATGGAAACATCAAACCCAAGGTTTTTGGCTGCGGCGATGGCGCGCCGGACATCAGTTTCGCAATGGTCTCGTTCGAGCCTTTTCAGTTTTTCTTGGTTGAGTGATTGAACACCGAGGCTGATTCGATTCACACGCAAGGCTTTGAGTGCGTGAAGGCGATCTCGATCGAGGTCATTCGGATTGCATTCCGCAGTAATTTCCGCTTTCGCAAGATATGTGAACCGGCTGTTGATAATTTTTGCGAGTCTACCAAGTTGTCGCGGGTTGAGATGGCTTGGCGTCCCACCACCGAGAAATAGCGTTTCCAGTGAGTAGTGTTGATCAAGCCAGCTAATTTCAATTTCGAGTGCATCGAGAAATCGATCAATTAGATAGTCTCGCCCGGCAACTAAGGTGAAGTTGCAGTAACCGCAGCGGTGTCGGCAGAACGGAATGTGAATGTAGACTGATTTTGGCTGACTGAGTTTTGGGCGGAACGTCGAGTTCGGTGATTTTCCCTCATCATCCTCGGGGGCGGTGCCTGAAAATTGATTTCCCTTTAAACCCACAGCTTCAATCTTCCTCCAAGCATTCCCGGCAACTGTTGGTTTACCAGTTTTTTCGATTGATGGAGACTGTAACGCGTGCTGAAATGCCCGGCGATAATTATTTCATTATTGAATTTTTCCTGACGAGCAATGAAGTCATCAAGATGCATGTGGCCGTTTTTGTGAATTAACTCTTTTCGGTGTTCCGGTGAAATGAAAGTCATTTCAGTAATGAGAATTTTTGTCTCATAGAATTCGGGATTATTATCGAGGCCTGCCGGCGAAGTATCTCCCGTGAATCCAATTAAGGGTATGCGAGATTCGGTTGTGATCTCCGTTCCCTCGCTACGGAGTTTCTTGATTTCATCACCGCTTAAATCAAGTAATTCTTTTTTCAATTTCTTGCGTCGCTCAGAAACGATATACCCAACACTGGGAACGGTATGCTTCGTCGGATGTACGTTGACGATTAGTTCTCGGGAAAGCTCGATTTCATCACCGGGTGACACGCCGATCAAATCACATGGCATTTTGCCACGGTCCAGTTTGACAAACGAATTAAGCATTTGCCGGACGGCATCGGTATTTGATTGGGGAAGGTAGATTTTTGGGGGACTCATTTTCATGAGTCTGCGGCGAGCTACGTATAACGGCAATGCCGCGATATGATCGAGGTGACAATGACTGATTAGCCAAGTCGGTGTGCCCATGAAATCCCATGGGTGTGCCCCGAGGTCAAATCCAAGCTTGAGTTCGGGGATTCGCCAATAGGATTGGACTGCCGCGCGAGAGTATCCCTCGACAGTTAATCCATTGTGTTTTAGTTTTTGTACAGGGGCGTTGTTAAGCATGGGAAACGTTTGTAACAGTCAGATATCACGAAACGCTGGCAAGGTTTGCGTTAAATCTGCGGCAGGCTCGGTGTGAAGATGATTACCTCCTTAAAATTCAAATGCGATCATTCGATTCAAGCAAGGCGGAATTGCCGGCGGGCTCCGCCAACATACCACAAAAAGCCCCACGAGGGAGAAACCTCGCGGGTCAATCTAGGTTCACTGCTGTGCAGCAATGTCAAAAACTTCTAATTTCTGATTTAGCGGTGGTGCAAAGGTTAGGCTTGGTCGTCAAGGATTTCGACCGCAGCGAATGTTTTTCCTTCAAGCATAGCGAGGCTCGCCCCGCCGCCAGTGCTCACGTGCGTTACGGAATCTTCAAAGCCTAACTGTGAAATGGCAGCTGCGCTGTCTCCACCGCCAATGATGCTAATCGCCTCGCTGTCAGCAATTGCCTGAGCAACTACTTTTGTACCTTCATCAAATGGAGGCATTTCAAATACTCCCATTGGTCCGTTCCAGACGACAGTCTTCGCAGATTTAATGATGTCAGCAAATTGTTTTGCAGATTCAGGGCCGATGTCGAGCCCCTCGAAACCATCCGGAATTTCACCCGCGGCAACAACTTGTTTGTTGCACTGAGCATTAAAGTCATCGCCACAATGGGTGTCGACGGGTAGTACGAGTTTGTCTCCCGCTTGAGAGATAAGTTCTTTTGCCAATTCAACTTTATCGGGTTCGACTAGGCTGTCACCTACTTTTCCTCCTTGTGCTAAAGCAAAGGTGTAGGCCATCGCGCCGCCGATTAAAATGTGATCGCAAACGCTAATTAAATTGTCGATGACTTTAATTTTGTCTGAGACTTTGGCTCCCCCTAAAATCGCAACAAAAGGCCGCTCCGGGGTGCTGATCACATCGTTGAGATATTTGATTTCTTTTTCAACCAGCGTTCCCACTACTTTTGGTTTTCCACCCATGGCCAGAGGTACTCCGTACATGGACGCGTCTTCGCGGTGGCAGGTGCCGAATGCATTGTTGCAGTAGATATCAGCAAAATCAGCCAATTGTGCTGAGAATGATTCATCCCCTGATTTTTCTCTCGCGTCAAATCTCAGGTTTTCTAAGACTACGATCTCTCCGTCTTGGAGAGCTTGAACTTTTTCGGCAGCATCCGGGCCTACGGTGTCCGTAGCAAACGAAACTTTATTTTCGAGGATTTCTCCAAGTCGTTTAGCGACCGGTGCTAGGCTGAGCTCCGTGGAAGGTACCCCCTTGGGACGTCCAAGGTGGCTGATGAGAATTAAGCGACCGCCTCGATCAACAACCGATTTAATGGAGGGGAGTGCCATCTCGATGCGACGGTCATCGGTGATCTCAAGATTAGCGTTCAAGGGGACGTTGAAATCGACTCGCATCAGAATTGATTGACTGGCGACTTCGATATCGTTGATCGTGACTTTGGCCATGGTGGTTCCGGAAATGGTCGATGGTTGAGGTTCAATAAGACATCTAATTTACCGATGACTTGGACGTTGAAAAAGGGGCGATACCTATCGCTTTGATTGGGGAGGAAAGGGATCCGGTGTCGGGGATTAAGGGGGAGTCGTTTGCCAAGAAAAAAGGCCATCCCAAGGGTGGCCTTTCAAAGTTAAAAATTGTGCAACTGGTCGGAAGACCTTACTTCGCTTCCCGTGGAACGACTCGCTTTTGAATGTCGGTTTCGATCTTTCCAAAGACCTCTTCATGTCTCTGCACGGAAACGTGGAGGGCGTGGAGCAGGCGTTTGGCTGTGTAAAAATTGAGCACGATTCGCTGGGAGATATCGACGGGTTTCTCGTTTTGACCCATTGGCTGAGAATTCATTCCAAAATCAACGATTAACTCTTCTGGTGACCCGGTAACGCGGCAGAAGTTGGCGTAGGAGCTGATCGTCTTGGATTCGTCGACGGTAATGGGGCGGGGGTTGGGGGATTGGTCTTTTTCAGCCATGGAATTCGCCTCGTTAGGGAAAAGCTTGTTTCGAAAATTTTTTACCTAGTTAAGAATGTCGTATGGAACAGGTGTCGTCAACCTAGATCGTCGTTTGAGCTAAAACTGCTTAAGCTTGAGCTCGTCGGTGAAAATTTCAGGGCTGGCAAAGTTTCGGCAGGAACTCCGCATATTGTTTACAATGGACGCGTCGTTGACTTCGTCGAATGGATAAGATCCGTGAAGAAAATTTGTGTAATTAATACTGGTGGTACGCTTTCAATGCGGCGGTCTGAAAAGGGTTACCGTCCTTCGCCGGGTTACCTCGCCAGTCAAATGGCCAACATGGACGAATTGTCCCAATCGCCAATGCCAGAGTTTGATTTAGTAGAGTATGAACCGCTGGTCGATTCATCGAACATGACGCCTCAAATCTGGCGAAAAATCGCCGATGATGTAAAAACGCGGCATGATACTTACGATGGGTTCGTTGTTTTGCATGGAACCGACACGATGGCCTACAGTGCCGCCGCGTTGGCGTTCATGTTGGATGGATTATCAAAGCCTGTCATTTTAACGGGAGCCCAGCTTCCACTTGGCCAGATACGAAATGACGCTCGAGAAAATCTCAAAACAGCGATGGTTTTGGCGGCTAATTATGAGATCCCCGAAGTCGGTCTTCTATTTGGCGATCATTTATTCCGCGGTTGTCGCAGTACTAAAGTTAGCGCGACTCGGTTCGACGCCTTTGATTCCCCGAACTATCCCCCGTTGGCAACTGTGGGGACTTCTATCGACATATTAGAAGAGAATCTATTACCTGCAGAGGCTCAATCGCGCGGTTTGCAAGTGAAGCCCATTGAAGCTACTGAGGTGGCTGCTTTTCGTTTGTTTCCGGGGATGTCAATTGATATCCTCCACCATCTTTTGCAGAGGCCTTTGAAGGGGATTATTCTGGAGACTTTTGGTGATGGGAATGGCCCGACAGAAAACCGCGAGTTTCTGGAAGCAATCTCGTCAGCCACTCAGGCGGGGATGGTAATTCTAGGGTGTACACAGTGCCTGCATGGTGAGATGACGCAAGGCAGTTACGCCACAGGCACTGCGCTGACTGAGGCTGGAGTTATTCCCGGTCGCGATATGACAATTGAAGCAGCCTTAACGAAGATGCAATTTCTGTTTAGCCAAAATCTTTCGACAAATGAGATCAGGGATAAGATTGGCCAAAATATCGTAGGAGAGATATCCACGATTTCTACCTGAAAATTGGAATGAAATCGCTGCCAGACGATTTTTTTTTTCGTTTTTAGTTGAGCCTCGGGTATCTTAGTTGTGGTCTAAGACTGAGGTTTAATTTGTTTCGGTCCGAAGTTAATGAAGTGACCGTTTTTTTGATTTAGTAGGAAACTAACAACGTGAAGTTATCTTTCAGCTGTATTGCGTGCGGAAGCATCGCATTTGTTTGGTTGACGTCTTTGATGTTTCAAACCACCGAACCAAATTCTTTCACCGAGGTTGCTCGTTCGACGCCACAAGAGTTGCTCCAAACAGTCTCCTATGAAGTGCCGGTCTCAAAAGCAACTGGTGAGAATGAACCGGGGATTGTGAAAGAAAAGCCGGCGTCTGGACGATTCGTTGAGATTGAAGGTGGCTACATGGTGCCTTATACAGCAACCATTCCGGGAACAGAAATTCAGTTCGAAATGATCCCTGTCCCCGGTGGCAAATTCATGATGGGAAGTCCCGAAGATGAGGATGATCGCCGTGATGACGAAGGGCCTCAGTTTGAAGTTTCGGTTGAGCCGTTTTGGATGGGCAAGCATGAAGTGACCTGGCTTGAATACAAGAAATACATGCAACTCGACAAGGTTTTCAAAGCTCTTAATGGAAAAGGGCTTCGTAAAGTTGATGGCGACAACGAAGTGGATGCTGTGACAGCGCCGTCATCGTTGTACGATGCGAGTTTCACTTATTCGGCTGGAGAGGCTGACGATCAACCCGCGGCAACGATGACACAGTTCGCGGCCAAACAGTACACAAAATGGTTAAGCTTGATGGCTGGTGGTTTTTACCGTCTTCCGACTGAAGCGGAATGGGAGTACGCCTGTCGTGCCGGCACAACCACGGCTTATTACTTTGGAGACGATCCAGATGACCTCGAAGATCACGCCTGGAATATTGAGACTTCGGATGATGAACGCCACCCCGTTGGCGAATTGAAGCCCAACCCGTGGGGACTGTATGACATGTATGGAAATGTCGCTGAATGGGTGCTCGATGAATACAGTGAGAATGGATACGACCATCTCAAAGCTGGGAAGTCTGTTTCAACTGACGAAGCATTTCGTCGTCCAACTAAGTTGTATCCACGCGTAATCCGAGGAGGGTCTTGGGAATTAGAGCCTGAGGACTGCCGGAGTGCTGCCCGGCTTGGTTCCGATGACAAGGAATGGAAATACGAAGATCCAAATTTCCCTAAGAGTCCTTGGTGGTACACAGACTCACCAGGTTTAGGTGTCGGGTTTCGCTTATTAAGACCCTTGAAAACTCCAGACGCCAAAGTAGCGAGAGAGCTTTATTGGGACGCCGATGTTGAATCAATTGTTGACGATGCCAAGAACCGAATCCGTGACAATGGAAGAGGTGCTTACGGAATCGTTGATGAAAAGCTACCCAAAGATATCTCTGAGTTAACTGATGCAGATCGGTAGTCAGTAGCGACTGTGGAGAACAAAAATCGTCGGCTCAAGGCGAGGCTGGAAGGTCGGCGATTATCCACAGGAAAAAGGAGACCGGGGCGGCGAAAACAAGGGAATCCATGATGTCCAAGATGCCGCCAAGGCCGGGGAGCCAACTGCTGGAGTCTTTGGTTTTTGTATCACGTTTGATGAGTGATTCAGCGAGATCGCCCACCATGCCGGCGCTGGTAACAAGGATGCCGTAAACGAGGATCCACCACCAAGGCTTGGCAACCTCGATCGAAAAAATTCCCGGGGCGACGATGTAAATTACAATTGCAGTGCCAACGCATCCGCCAAGGAAAGCACCGAGAGCGCCCTGGACGGTTTTGCCCGGGCTTAGCTTCGGGGCTAGTTTGATCGTGCCAAATCGCTTGCCGATGAAGTAGGCGAAAGAGTCGGCAAGCTTAGTTGCTGTGATTAGGGTGATGATCGATACCAAGCCAAGCGCATTATTGTCCTGCAGTAAGCGGTGGGGAACAAGGAATGCGAAGAGCATACTCAGATAGATGAAAATCAAGGCTGAGCGGCCCAGTTGGTCAATGATTTCTCCGCTGGCTGATGAGTGCGACGGATTGAAGGTGCGCATTTGGTGAGTAAACGCGAGGACGATTGCTAGAACAATTCCAGCCATTGCCCATCCGAAGTGCCCCAGCGGGCAATTCGGCGGTTGATCTCTCCAGAGGACGGGGGCGAAGGCGGTGCAGGTCATTGCGACAGTGGCACCAACGATCACGTGGTGGTTGAGTCGGCAGGCGACATTGTCGAACATGATGACTAACTCACTGGCTGCCATCGCTGCGAGGATTACAGCTAATCCACAAAGTAGCAGTCCGGGACGCCCTAAGCTCTCTTGCCCTCCAAGAGAGAAATCGAAGTACAGCAGAAGCAGCATTGAGGAAATGATGACTGCAGCGGAGATTAAGCGACGCCCTAGCACGTTGGATCCTAACTGTTGAGTCCACCAAACCGTCGATTTCGTGTTGAAAAATCACCAATCGCTTGGTGGAAATCTGCGATTGAGAACTCGGGCCACATTTTATCAGTGACCCACATTTCAGCATAGCTGATCTGCCAAAGCAAGTAATTGCTAATTCTCATTTCGCCTGCGGTGCGAATCAGCAGGTCAGGGTCAGACATGCCAGCAGTGTAAAGGTGATCGGAAACGGTTGTTTCGGTGATCTCGGACGCGTCGAGTTTCCCAGCGGCAACCTCGGAAGTGATTTGCCGAACGGCATCCACAATTTCAGCGCGCCCGCCGTAATTAATGGCAAGGCACAAACAGGTGCCGGTATTACCAGAGGTCATCTCGAGGGATTTATCCATCTCCGTTTGAACATCCGCAGGAACTCGCTCACGCCTTCCAATGATTTCTAGACGAATGTTGTTTTCCATCATCGTCTCGCGCTCTTGAATCATGTACTGGGAGAGCAAGAACATGAGGAACTCAAGTTCGTCTTCGGGACGTTTCCAGTTCTCACTGGAGAGGCAATAGAGAGTAAGTTGTTTGATCCCAAGCCGGGCACATTCTTCCGTGATCAACCTCGCAGTTTTAGCACCCTGTTGGTGTCCGCGAACGCGAGGTAGTTCCTGCCGTTGAGCCCAGCGGCCATTTCCATCCATGATCATTGCCACATGCCTCGGAATCTTTTCCGGTGCCACATCGAGTTGCAATGGTTTATCGGATGAAGTCATAGAGGTTGAAACCGCAATTTAAATCTGCGTGTGGATTCTAAATCGATAACATCGTTTGAGTTTTAAGTTTGGAAATTCAAACCGTTTTGGCGTTTAGGTATTCTTCAAGAGATTCGTCTTGGGAAATGCGGATCGTTTGTGCTCGGTCCGGTCCAACCGAGATGAATTCGATTGGGCGGCCAATTAAGGTCTCAATCTTACGAGCGTAGCGAACTGCGTTGAGGGGCAGGTCGTCCAGCGAACGGGCGCCGGTTACGTCGATCTGCCAACCCGGGAGGGATTCGTAAACGGGCGTTAGATTTCGAAGGTCATTTACATTGGCAGGGAAATGTTCAATCCGCTCTCCATTGATCTCATAAGCGACACACACGTCGATCGATTCAAGTTCGCTAAGAACGTCAAGCATTGTTAAGGCGACAGAAGTCGCTCCGCCAAGTCGTGCGGTGTAGCGGGCGGCGACAGCATCAAACCAACCACAGCGTCGAGGCCGTCCGGTGGTGGTGCCATACTCGTTACCCATGTCGCGAATGTGTTGACCTTTTTCGTTATCCTGCTCGGTTGGAAAGGGACCTCCGCCAACGCGCGTCGCGTAGCTTTTGGTGACTCCAATGACTTTCTCGATCCAGTTTCCCGGGACACCCGAGCCTGTCGAGATGCCAACACCCGAACTGTTGCTGCTGGTGACGAATGGAAAGGTTCCGTGATCGATATCGAGCAATGAGCCTTGAGCTCCCTCGAAAAGTATATCTTTGTTTTCATCGACGGCGTCGAGCAAGATCCGATTGGTGTCGGTGATCATTGGCTCTAGTTGTTTGGCGTACGCTTGGTACTCCGTGATGATCGCCTCAGCGTCGAGCTCTGTTTCGTTGTTGCCGGATGCTGCGGAGAGAACCTTCTTTTTCACCGCGACAATTTTTCGAACTCGCTCTGCAAAATCGGGTTGAATTAGGTCACCCATTCGAATTGCAAAACTACGGCCAATTTTGTCAGCGTAGCAGGGGCCAATTCCTCGCAACGTCGTTCCAATATTATCTTCACCGGAAACAAGTTCGTTCCACATCTTGTCTTCGAGGATGTGCCAAGGCATGACAACGTGGGCGCGTTGGCTAATCTTCATTCGTGTGGAGACATCAATTCCGCGTTCTGCAAGTGAATTAATTTCCTTGAGAATCGTGGGTGGATTGATCACCACACCCGGGGTGATCAAGTTCAGGACACCTTCGTTAATAATTCCGCTAGGAATATGGTGGAGTTTGTAGACATCGTCTCCAATCACGACGGTGTGGCCAGCATTGGCTCCACCCTGATAGCGAACGACGAGGTCTTTTCCATCGGTTAGTAAGTCGACCAATTTTCCTTTGGCTTCGTCACCCCACTGCAATCCAATTACACACTGTCCAGGCACCCTGATCTCCTCAGGCAATAAGTGAAACGCCGCTCATGGAGCGGTTGGCAAGTTAATCGGCAATCACCGAAGAACGCCGGTTTAGCCAAGCGTAAAAGTGTAATTTTTCGGCGGCCTAATGGTCAACTGCCAAGAGGCGATCTGCTGATAAATCCTTGGAATTTCAACCGTATTTAACGCTAATCCGTTAAATCGTTAAACCAAAACATCAACCTGAGCGATTAGGGTGAGTTCTCGTTGACGTTCACGGTGCCGATAAATAGCCTGAGGGGAAGGCATTTTTTGTCGAGATCTTCGCCTTTCCAGTTTTTCTACAATATTTTTGGTGGTTCGTAATGCAGTTGTGCCGTTCAAATACTCGGGGTTGGTCGCAAAGGTGGCGTACAGGGGTGTTGGCTGTTTTCGTCATGATGTTTTTCAGTCCTGCTTTTATCTCAGCTGAGGATGCGGTGGTGCGCGGGAAGATTGAATATCCTAAAACCAATCGGAAATCCTGGGATGGCCTGACGTTGACGGTTCCGTTTGACCAGTTAAAGGCGACACTTAGGGAGCAGGTTGTTTGGCCGTTACCGGAGTTCCCAGCGAAATTTGATGAATGGGAAATGGAGGATAGGCTGGCTTGGTCAGAGAAATTTGTAGCCTCAAAAGAGGGGAAGGAATACTTGGCGAAGCGCGACAAACTTATGGAGCAGGCAAAGGTGTTTGACATTAAGTTTGATTCGGAAGGGCGGTTTGCCGTTTACGACGTTCCGGTGGGAACTTACTCGTTATCTGCGAGGCTGGATCGCCAGATTGAGAAGACGACCTATGTATTCGAACTCTTTGCGCAAATCGAAATTCTCAAAGATGTTGACGAGGTTTCATTGCCGCCACTTCAAGTCGAGATTACTCCTTTGTTGCAGACGGGAGCCCCTGCCCCGCCGTTTGAAATAGCCAGCATCCGAGGCGACAACAAGATTAAATTCCAGCAGTTCGATGGAAAGTTTTTACTGCTCAATTTCTGGACAACTGCGAGGCAGAATGTTGAGGCTGAGCAGCGGATGGTAAACGAAGTTTACACGGCATTAAAAGAGAAGCAGGAACTTCGTTTGTTGTCGATCAATGTCGATAACGAACAAGCCTCTGCAATCAAGTTGATCGAAGCTGGCGAATTACCAGGCTCTCATGGAAAAACATCGGGGCTCGAGCATCCGGTGCTCTTTAACTACGGCGTGCGGTCCGTTCCGGCGCTTTGGTTGCTTACTGGGGACGGCAAGGTTGCGATGACGCCCAACGAAATTTCTATGCGGCAACAGGAGGGCGTCGATTTGAAAACTATTATCTCGGATCGAATCTCTGGAAAAGACCGCGTTTTGCAACCAAAAAAATCGCCGGAGAAAAATCCCTAAAATGGCCGGAGACTCGTACGGTTACAGTCGCTGCCTAGCTCCGCCCGTTTGTTAGACTCGTGATTTAGCCATTTTTTCGAGCGCGGGGGTGGGCTCTCTCGTAAGCCTGGCGGAGGCCAGCAGTGCTAACGTGCGTATAGATCTGAGTGGTGACAAGGCTCTTGTGTCCCAGCAATTCCTGAACGCTTCGAATGTCGGCGCCACGATCGAGGAGGTGCGTCGCGAAACTATGGCGAAGTGTATGGGGGGAAGTGCGTAAGTCCAGGCCTGTTACTTTCAGGTATTTTTCCAACATTCTCGCCACACTTCGAGTCGTAAGTCGTTTCCCGAATTTATTTAGAAACACAGCCGCCGCCTCTTCTTTGCTCAGTCCGCGAGCTGGCGTTCGTTTTTTGAGCCATGAACGTAACGCTCTGACCGCAAAACTGCCGAGTGGAGCAAGACGCTCTCGTTTTCCTTTTCCCCGCACTCGAACGAGGCCATCTGCGAGATCGAGATCGTCGAGATTTACACCTACTAGTTCGCTAACGCGTAAGCCCGCGGAATAAAGGGTTTCGAGAATCGCCCGATCACGAAGCCCTAGCGGTTCATTTTTCGACGGCGCTGAAAGGAGTTGTCCAATTTCCGAGCCGGTCAGAAAGTGCGGCAGTTTTCGCTCGCGTCGCGGGTTTCTAAGTGGCTTAGCAGGGTTAGTCTCGCAAAGTCCTTCACGTTGACAAAATTTGAAGTAACTTCGCATCGATGCCAGCCGTCGCGAAACAGAGCTTTTGGCATACCCCGACTCATGAAGTGCCGAAACGTATTTCCGCAAATCCAAAGGCGTGATTTTAGAAGGTCTCGGGGTCGAAGTGAGCGTGTCGCATAAAAAGCCGTAGAGGAGTTCAAGATCTTCGCGGTATGACTTAATTGTCAGCTCAGAACAATTCCGCTCGACATTCAGGTAACGCAGAAATCGGGGGATAGATTTTTCCATAACGAGGTCGCTCCTATGCTGGGACCACGGTACCTACAAACAAGATCGACCGTCTCGAAGACGAATAAAACACGCGGATCTCTAGAAGTTGTCTTCCCCGGAAAAGAGATCTTCGTTGGAGAATAAATCCCCGAGATGCGGAGCGGCAAAGCGACCTGGCGACGGTTCGGACGGGGTTTCGGTTTTTTGAATATTTCGAACTTTTTGGCTCAAGACCGCAGCATCGTACCACGAAAAACTGAGCTTTCCGTCTGACGCGTAGCGGCCAAGCGTACGAAGTGTTTCGCCCTTCTTTTTGTCATTAAACAAAAAGATGTAGCGTTCCTCGCCTTTTACCAATGCTACTACGTTGATGTCCTGTGACACATTTGCCCCCGTCGGTGATGGTTCGAGTCGAGCGACCCGAGTCGTGCGATTGGGATTTCAATTACTTTGATTCCCACTGACTACATCGGCAGCAAATCGCTCTCTCAATAGAACGGTTTGAAGGATCGTTAATTGAATACAAATCGTGCTCTTTTTGAGCGTTAAAATCGGAACGACTTGTAAGCTCCGAATCATCATGGCAACCAATTTTTGAATTTAAGTTAGGCTGGTCTTAACGAATTGCCGAATTGAGGCGAGGGTTGTTTAAACGATAGATAACGTTGGTTTATGCGACTTATAAAGGGTGCTTCTTATCAGAGAATGATCTAAATTCGATACTAATAAAGCGTTCTGGATGCCAACCTTGGGCACCAATCAGGTAGACTTTTTATCAATCCCGCGAAGGGGATTGATCTTAAAACAGAGTGATGGCATTTTTTGATTGCGTGTTAGATGCATGCTAGGGAAATTCAAAATTTGAAATTGAGCAGTGCCAGACATCTGAAAAATTTTAGAAGATTGATCTGTAAAGCAGTTGGAAGGTTAAAGATAAGCGGATGGAACAAAATCATACTGATCAAGCGATGTCTCAATCTGCTTCAACTGGCCCCGATGAGGTTGATGCTGAACTTAAGCCTTGGATTCACGATCTGTTGGATATCCGAGTCGTTGTGTTTTTGGTTTCGACCGGTGTAATTGCGATGACAGTGACCGTTTTATTGCTCTCCAACGAAGACGAAGCGGGCGAGATCGATCCTGCAGGCCAGACGAATTCGGCTGGAGCGGACGTGGTTCCCGATGGCGGGGAAGCCTCAGTAATCACCGTGAAATCAGCTGGCGGAGGCGAGTTGGAGGTCGTGGACTCCATGCCGGAGGATGCAAGCAAACCGAAAGTTTCCAAATTGACTGTGCGGCAAGAGTCTGACGGTAGTTTTAATTTACCAATCCGTTTAGCAAAAGTTGCAGGATGTGAGGCAAAGAGTTCCGGAATTAGTGGTTGGTCGAATGATGGCGAAGCGAGATGGGAGTTAGCTATCGAAGATCGAAAGACGGGTTATTTCCGGTGCTTCATCACTTACCGTTCTAAATACGAAGGAAGTCTTGACATTTGTTTAGGAGATCGAAGGCCGGTCAAGTTTTATGCGCTCCCTCAGGATACCGATTTTACTGAGCAAGTGATGGTGCGACTTGGTAAACCGGAAAGCCCAACCCTAGCATTAATTGCCAAAGAAATTGACTCCAATTCTGATCTGATCATCACGCGAATCCGGATGGTGCCGCGGTAATTGTTGCGTTCGGGTAAACCACTCCCAAGTGCGCTAATTGGCGAAGGTCGCCATTGAGGCGATTACTTCGCTAACCGGATCATCAAATACGCCTGCTTCGTCTGACTCAAATGCCGTTCGCCAAAGTTGGTAGGCATCTTCGTAATCGGGCAACTCACTGGATTCTCCATCGAGTTGGAGCACGCATTTTTCCAAGGCCTCTTCGGCATACGGGAGGTGCGCGATGAAGGTCGTGACTCCGCCAGGCGCCTGCGCATTGGGAATGGAAACACCAGACACAAAGACATGGACGATCGTACCAAAATCGGGGTCTTCATCGAGTCGGACGATGGTCATTCGTGAATTAGGTTCGCAGTCGCGAGTTGCGTAGGTCCAAACTTGGCCTACGGAAAATTGGGTAAGCATTGATTTGTTACGGGGATGATCGATTGAATGTTGTGTGAAGTTGGTTCCGCGAACGATTGAATGATTAGGCTATGACTTGCCGCGTTCCAATCGTCGGACAAATGCCTCTCGCGGAATTTTTGTAACTTCGGTGGTTGCGACGAGGTCAGTTCGCAGGATATCAGTTTCTTTTTTACTGGTGGGCATTGTAAATTTGACCATGAATCCTCCTACCTGGATTCCTTGCATTTCGTAAATTGGTGGCCAGAAATCCTCGGCACGTGTCGCGAGAGCCCGAGCGAGAAGTCGCGTTGCTCGCCCGGAAAACCCACCTAAAACCATCTCGAGACGGCCTTGGGATTCACGGTGTACATAAAATACAAAGGCGACCTCCTCTTTTGGATTGTCGCTTCCAAAACGATTCCAAACACCTTGTTCATTTTCATAATAAAGCCCAGCGTCGAGTGTTTTGTCATTTTCGCTGAGGTTTAAGCCGGCAAAACAAGACGGAATGTGGGGGTCGTTGTCCCGGTATCTCATGAAAAAGGGAAGTGCTCTTTGGTCAGCGTTGCTGACATTATCCTGGCTCTCAAAGGGATCACAGTTAAATGCTTTGGATAGCACGATTTCAACAACAGGGTTGCTTTTGGTGCTCCCAATTCCGATCAGCGCTTTGTCACCTTTGGATTCAGAAAACTCGTTGTATACCATTGACGCTCGGCGGATGACTTCTTGTTCGTCCGCCTGACCTGGGCTCCAAACGAGTGATTGTTTCAAGTGTTCAGGGTGGGGGAGTGAGTCGGATGTCATCATGGACATGTTCCCGTCCGACTTTCTAAGCTTTGCGGTTCCGCCAAGCGTGGTGACTCCATTTAGGATCTCGCCGAGCAACACAGAGTCAGAGGCAACGACGAACGAAACGTCTGGGTTTTCTGCACTGACATCCTTACGAACGCCGACGCACATTTCCAAACGCCGTCGCCTGGCAAGTAACTCCCAGAAATTCTCTGGTTCGACAGAAAACAGGGCGCCAGGTAATTGATCTGCCGTGGCGTGCCCGTGTTCAATTAGGAAATCACATAATCGAGACAAGGCTTTTAAAGGAATGTACTTAACTTCGTTTTTAAGAAGCGCAGCGACCTGGTGTCGATCGAGACCGGTGTACTCCACGATTGCTTTAATGGTACCGGGGCGTTTTCTTGGATCGGGAACGTGCCCTAAAAGCTCAGCGAGACGGAAACTGTATTGCATTTCTTCAACCTCGAAAATGTCGTCGCAGTCGCAAGTCTATTAGGCAGCGGAGTGAATCTCACCGTAAACTGTGCGAAAGCGGCAATGTTAAATATGTGTCCATTAGACACCAGATTTCGAGATTTTAAGGTATTTGAGGAAGCGATGCAAAATTTCCGAGCGAATATTTGGCTTTTTGGTGGGATTTTTCCCTTTAGCTATTTGAAATGATATTGGGTTTGGTTTTTTTTCGTGATTTAAATTGGTATGGCTCAAGTTTTACTGGTTTGGTACCGTCCCGCCGTGATGAAAACCGCCCTGAAATAAAGCACGGATTGCGATCGTTGGCGGCACAAATGTCAGGAGAAAGAGATGAGATCAGTTCGACTGTGTATTATTGGATTGCTAGCCGTAGCGGTATTTTCTCAATCGGCCAGCGCCCAGCGGTTTAAGCTGCCTTTTGGAAGTAAAAAATCGGAAGGTCAATCTGGTGAGTCGAGAGAGCTAACCAAAAAGGCGGGTCCTTGGTTGATTATGTGTGCCTCGTTTGTTGGCGAGGATGGTAAACAACAGGCTCAGCGATTGGCTGCTGAATTAAGTGACCAGCATCGCCTAAAGACCTATGTTTATGTCCACGAATTCGATTTGAATCCGATTGTTGCCGATCAGGGTTTGGGGTTTGAGGTTTTCGAGGATGGAGGACAAAAGCGGCTTCGTCCCAAGCGAATGAAACCGGCTAGTGCATCTCAGATCACAGAGACTGCAGTTTTGGTGGGTGAATTCGCTTCTGTCGAGGACAGTCGTGCTCAGAAAACACTCGCCATGATCAAAACCCTAAAGCCTGAATCAATGGTCACCTATGACAAAGTTGGTATCGATAAAGATTCGACCTCCGTATTACGGGCTTGGAGGAATTTTTCGATGCTGAAGAGTGATGATCCTAAGGACCGGGTCAAGGGACCGATGAAGGCTGCGTTTATGATGCCCAACCCGATGCTCCCGGACGAGTATTTTCAAGCTCGGAAAACTGACGACATCGTTATTAGTTGGAACCGAGATTCAAAATACAGTCTGTTGAAGAACAAGAGCATTTATACAGTCAAAATTGCGTCCTTCAGTGGAGATTCCACCATGGAGCTCGAAGAAATCGCACAAACCCGAGCTGAGGAATCTTGGCGAAAAAAGAATGATCGAGCGCAAACGGAGAGCAAGCTGGTCAACGCCGCAAAAAAAGCGACCGTGTTAACCGACTTCCTGAGAAAGCAAGGCGTCGAAGCGTACGAGTTCCACGATCGCTATGAGAGCTATGTCTGTGTCGGCGGATATGATTGGCTGAAGCAGAGTGATGAAAATGGTATCGATCGACAAAATCCGGAGATGGTGAAAATGATCGAGAAGTTCAAGGGTTCTCCCGCGAATTTGCCTGGCAGGCCTAATGCGATTCGCTCGTATTCCTTGCCGTCGAAACTCGCCAAGGCAGGAATCGCTTGTGATTTGCAACCAGTTCCAGTAGGAGTTCCGCAGGCTACTGAGCAAACCGCTTCGGGCGTATTTAGTCGGTTTAAGTAGAATTACGGTGAACGAAAGTTTCACATAGGCCTGAAGCCGATGGGTTTCAGGTCTTTTTCGTAGATTTAGGTTGGTGGCTTGGTGAAGGTTGGTCGCTATTTGAGGCGAAATGCTAGTTTTATTGGGACATTTTCGGCGACTTAGTTAGGTTAGATGCACCAACTCAAGTCTGGTTTGCCGATGGAACGCATAGCCATTGAGTTGGCAATATTTCCTGTAATTACCGAGGTTGGGACGAGTCTTCGGTAAGCGGTCGGTAAAATCCAAGCCTGGGTGTAGGGGGAAGTCCTCTGGCGTTCAAATTCAGGATTTTTCGAAGGGAAATAGGGGATAATTCACCGTGACGTGAGCCCCGTGCCGGTTTTCGCAAGAAATTTTGATGGAATTGGCAAACTCCCTTAGTAATTGGGGAGATTGGGATAAAAGCCCTTTAATAAAGACTCGTTTCCGCTTACAATCCTCGACTCAATTTTGATTTTAGAAATACGACGGCGATTCAATGTCAAACAAAATGAAAACCCACAAGGGCACGAAAAAGCGTTTTCGCTTGACCGCGTCCGGTAAAGTTAAGCACCGTGCTTCGGGTAAATCCCACCGAAATGTTCGAATGAGTGCGAAGCGTACTCGCAATCTTCGAGGCGGAACAATCCTCGATGAGTGCATGGTTCAATCGGTTGTGAAGGCTCTTGGTAAGTACAGTTACTAAACGGTTTTCGTGGAAAGCGGCCTGATTGGCCGCGCCAAGAAACGGGAACCAAAGCAGAGACACGTTCTTTGCGTGCTTTGATGGGCAACCAACTTCAGACGATTGTTTGAGGCCTGTTTAGCAAAATTAAAGGTAGATCAGATGCGTACAACAAAGGGTGCAGCTCGCACCAAAGCAAAGCGTAAGCTTTTCAAAAGAGCAAAAGGTTATCGTGGCGGTCGTCGCAACATGTTGCGAACGGTTAAAGAGACGTTAATTCGAGCGGGTGTTTTCTCGTTCCGAGATCGACGGGTCAAAAAGCGAACCTATCGCCGACTGTGGATCACACGAATCAACGCAGCCTGCCGTCAACGGGGCTTGCGATACAGCGAATTTATCCACGGTTTGCACAAAGCCGAAATCGAACTCGATCGCAAGTCACTCTCGGAGATCGCAATTCGTGATCCAGCTGGTTTTGATGTGATCGTAGAATCTGTCAAAGAAGCACTGGCCGCTTAGGACAGCATTCGGGAACTTGATATATTAATAAGGGAGACAACTTTGGCCGGTTGTCTCCCTTTTTCTATGAGATTAACCAAGCTGAGATCACTAGTTTTTGAGAGAATTTGGCATGGTTTGATCCTTGTATTTGAGGCAGTGCGGACCAAGCGAAATCATTTTCTTGTTCGAGAGCTAATCTGCGGATGACTGTTGGGCGATCCGACAGGCTGTGATGAGACTTTAATTTACAATTCCTTCCAATTTTTAAACAGGCAAACTGCCTGCTGCCGAAATGTCCATTGAACTCTTTATAGAACAGCTCGAAGCTCTGGCTCAAGAGGCTGACAAAGCATTCTCGGAGGCTGCTGATTCCGATCAGTTAGACCTGGCGCGTGTGGAGTTTTTGGGCGCGAAAAAAGGGCGGCTGAAATCGCTTCAGAAAAATATGGGAGCGGTTCCGGGCGATCAGAAAAAAACAGCCGGGATGAAGTTGAATGCGGTCAAAAATAGTATTCAGGACGCATTTGAATCTGCGCAAAGTCGACTGTCCTCAGCGAGCAGTGATGGGCAGCGAGATGTAAAGTTTGATGCAACTTTGCCCGGCGAAGCATTTCATGTCGGCCGCCTGCATCCAATCACTCAGACAATCAATGAGTTGAAAGATATTATGGGTCGCCTTGGATTCACTCCAGCGGAGGGACCGGAAATTGAGGACGACTATCACAATTTCGAAGCTTTGAATATTCCGCGGGCCCATCCGGCGCGGGATCCGCTTGATAATTTTTATCTTTCTGTTGCCGAGACGACATCGGGAAATGATTCGGCTCTCTCGGGCAATCCATTATTGTTGCGTAGTCAAACAAGTACGGTGCAGATTCGTGTAATGGAAAATACGCAGCCGCCGGTGAGGATCGTTTCTCTCGGACGCGTTTACCGCCCCGATACCGCTGATTGGTCGCACTATCCCATGTTTCATCAGATCGAAGGACTGATGGTGGATGAGAACGTTAGTCTCGCTGACTTAAAGACAGTGCTCAAGCTTTTCGCTTCAAACTATTTAGGGGATGAAGTGCCGGTTCGAATTCGCCCCTCGTTTTTCCCTTTCACTGAGCCAAGCGTAGAGGCGGATTACTACTGGGACGGCAAATGGGTCGAATTTGGAGGCGCGGGAATCGTCGATCCTAATGTTCTTCGTGCAGTCGGCTATGACCCTGAAAAAGTAAGTGGATTCGCATTCGGGCTTGGAATTGAGCGGCTTTGCATGATTCGACATCAGATCACTGACATTCGATATTTGTTTACCAACGACACGCGATTCCTTCATCAGTTTTAACTTTTCCCGGGCTGTAAATTATTGAACGGCCAGTGGTTTTTTTAGTTTCTCACTCTCTCAAATTTAGACGATAGAAAAATGATTGTCTCCTGGAATTGGCTTACAGAGTACGTTGACTTGGCGATGACCCATGACGACTTGGTAGATCGTTTGACGATGTCCGGGTTGAACCACGAGGGAACCGACGCCGTTGACAAGGATCATGCGATTGATCTGGAGGTTACTAGTAACCGTGCGGATTGCCTCGGGCACATTGGGGTGGCACGCGAGATCGCAGCGCTTTATGAAATTCCACTTAATGTTCCCGATCCTCAGCCAGTCACCGGTTCTGATTCTATTTCTCAACACTGCAGCGTAGTGATTGAATCGGAAGCGGCATGCGAGCGGTATACGGCTAGATTGATTCGCGGAGTTAAGATCGGTCCAAGTCCGCAGTGGATGCAGGAGCGATTGAAGTCCCTGGGAATTGGCATTGTTAACAATGTTGTGGATGCGACGAACTACGTCATGTTTGAATGTGGGCAGCCGCTGCATGCGTTTGACTTTGCCAAGCTCAAGGATGGGAAAATAATTGTCCGGGAAGCCCAACCTGAGGAAACATTTGAAGCGATTGATCATCGTACCTATCAGCTTGCTCCGGGGATGTGCGTGATCGCTGACTCTGGCAGTGCTGTGGCATTGGGTGGAGTGATGGGCGGGGCAGACTCCGAAGTTTCGGAGGCCACAGTCGACGTATTAATCGAAGCTGCTTATTTTGATCCATTAACCGTGAGAAGCGCTGCTCGAAAATTGAAATTGCATAGTCCCTCTTCGTTTCGTTTCGAGCGAAATGTCGACTCCGAAAATTTAGACTGGGCGAGTCGTCGTGTCTGCGAACTGATTTTGGAGTCCGCCGGAGGAGAATTGTTAGAAGGTGTGATTGATGTGGGTTCGCCTCTTCCGTCTCGTCAGCCTGTTAACCTTCGTTACAGCCAGTTGCAACGTTTGCTTGGAATTGAGATTCCTGTTGATTTTGTCGCACCCACGCTCGAAAAACTTGGCTTGGTAATTGAGTCGTCCGACGAAAATTCTGTTACAGCGGTTCCTCCAAGTTGGCGGAAGGATTTGACGCGAGACGTAGATCTCGTGGAAGAGGTTGGCAGAATCTACGGGTTTGAAAAAATCCCTGATGACGTGAACGTTCCCATGTCAGCGTCTTATCGACCCAAAGCGGATCGCGTTGTCGATAAAGTCCGCAATGTTTTGACAGCAGCAGGTTTCGATGAGGCAGTAACGCCAAGCCTCGTTCCACAACCCTGGTCGGATGCGTTTACTCCGTGGTGTGATTCGCCTCCTTTGATCAGCAGTCAACCGATGCTGGGAGTGCTTGAAGAGTATTCACATAATATAGGTACAGTCAATTTGTTGCGACGCAGTTTAGTCCCAAGTTTGCTGGAGGTGCGACGGATCAATGATTACCGCTCCAATGCAAATGTAAATTTGTTTGAAACTGCGAAAGTGTATCTCCCTTCCGACGGCCAGGAGATTCCCGATCAGCCAATGAAGTTAGCATTGGTTAGTCATCGTGATTTTTTTGCAGTAAAAGGTGTGGTTGAAGCACTCGTAAAGGAATTAAACCCATTGGCGGCAGTTCAAATCAAAGAATGTGAAGAGGCTTTGCTGGATGCAAGTCAGTCGGGGGAACTCTGGCTTGGAGGGCAGCGATTGGGTTGGATGGGAAGCGTTTCAGAATCGGCCAAAAAACAATTTGGATTACGGTCTGATGCAATCGTTGTTGAAATTGACCTCGGTGTTCTCGAGGGTGAGACGCAGTTGATCGCGTGTCATGCCAATCAAAGTCCGTTTCCACCGGTGACGCGTGATTTTAATTTTATCATGGACGACGAAGTTCGTTGGGCAAGTCTGGAATCAACCATCCGTTCGGAGAGCGGTCCCTTGCTGGAGTCTGTCAAATACCTTGAAACATTTCGAGATGAGGCAAGGGACGGACCCGGTAAGAAGCGTGTTCTGTTTTCGGTGGTGTTTCGATCGAACGAGGCAACGCTGACTGGTACTCAAGCTGAGGAATTGTGCAACCGCATTATTACGAATTGCACGAGTGCCCATCACGCTACTCTAGTTGGATAAACGCAACGGCAAGTGGCATATGTCCAGTAACTCCGAAACAAAAATAATCTACTTGACCGCCGGCGCCGGCGGTATGTTCTGCGGAAGTTGTATGCACGACAACGCGCTCTCGCGTGCTCTGTCGGCAGAGGGGTGGAATATCCAACTCGTTCCAACCTATACGCCCATTCGGACAGATGAGTCCGATTTTAGCGTCGATAAAGTTCTGTTTGGTGGGATCAACGTCTACCTTCAGCAAAAAATTCCATTTCTGAGGTACTTGCCTTCGGTCTTTGATCGCTTTCTTGATTCGCCATGGTTGATTCGCAAGGTTACCTCCCGCGCGATGGAAACCGATGGTGCGATGCTCGGTAGTTTGGCCTATTCAATGCTGCTTGGTTCTCGCGGTAACCAACGAAAGGAAGTCCGTAAGATCTGTCGTTGGATGAGTCTGGCTCGCCCGGACGTGCTTATTTTTTCCAACATATTGATCGGCGGATGTATCGAAGACATTAAGCAAGTTGTCGATTGTCCCGTGCTCGTGACCCTGCAGGGGGACGATGTTTTTCTCGACAGTTTAAAGCCGCCTTACCGATCGCAATGTATTAATCGTGTCAAAGAAATCGCGAACAAAGTCGATGGTTTTATTGTGCAGAGTCACTTTTTTAAAAAATACATGTGTGATTATTTTTCGCTCGACCCTCTCAAGGTGCACGTGACTCCGTTGGGGCTGGAGGTAGCGGATTACAATTCATTTTTGAGTCGCGCGGAAGACGAGCCGGTCCGTCGCACACAAACCGTTGGTTATCTTGCTCGGATTGCTCCGGAGAAGGGGCTGCATCATTTGGTTGAGGCTTTTATTAAGCTGAAGTCGATGCCAGGTACAGAGGATGCAAGGCTGCACGTGGCGGGTTGGCTAAGTCCTGAAAATCAGGCTTACGCGGATGAGCAGTGGGAGCGTCTTGATCACTGCGGATTGCAGGGCTCTTATCAATACGAGGGTGCCGTGGATCGAGAGGCCAAATTGGAATTTTTCCGCAATATCGATCTCTTGTCGGTGCCAACGTCGTTTCAAGAGCCCAAGGGGCTTTATGCACTGGAGGCAATGGCTGCCGGTGTCCCTGTCGTCTTGCCCTCGCACGGAGCATTTCCGGAGCTGTTAGAGACTTCCGGAGGTGGATTGCTCTTCGAGCCCGAGAATGAAACTGAACTGGCTAAAACGCTATCCGAGTTGCTGCTGGATGGTGAGCGGCGATTGAAACTTGGCGGGCTTGGGCAACGGTTTATACATCAGCACCGAAATGCATCGGTCATGGCTGAATCCACTTCTGAGATAATTAAAAAATTTCTGGTGTGATGGTTGGATTGGGGTTCCGCGAGAGCGGGTGATCGCAGGGTCTTAGCGAACAATGGAGACGGTTATTTTCAGTGAGAGGCTCGCCGTTGGCGTCTAGTAGAGATAGTCCGCCCTACCAGTAGCAGGCAAATTATGATTGTCGCTATGAATCCAAAGACGTTTGAAATCGAAAGAGAGAGTCCGATCAGGCACAGGCCTAAACCAAGGTAGGGGGGATTTTTGTCGCTGGTTTTAAGGAATCCGAAGTACCACATCAAGATTCCAAGGAACCCGTTTATGGTACTGTAAGGAGAGAAAAATGCCCCGGCAATGGATAGGATTCCGAGAACGACGCTCGCGATGGCTGCCCCTCTCGCCGTCATGTCTTCTGTTTTAAACCCTGTCGGCGCGGGTACGGGGATAAAATTGTCGCTGGTAGATCTGTCGAGTTCCGCTACGACTACTTCATTTTCATTCGAAGAAACATCCGCTAATTCGGCCAAAACAATCTCTTCTTCTGATTCTGATGCGTCTATTGAAGAGGAAGAGAGGTTCTCATCCTGCGGTACTTCGTTTTCAGTCAATTTATTACTGGGCGTCAGATTCATTTCGTTGGGAGGGTTTTCTTCAGCACTCATATTTAGGACAATACTTCCCTTACTGGACTAGAAGAGCTTACACTCGATTGACTGGAAAGCCAAGATTGGCGTTGTTGGATCGACGGAACGCTGGGGCGAAGTCTAATTTAATCAGACTTCCGAATTATTAGCAACTTCCAACTCTCTGTGTCCCCATTGAATTTTGTTAAGACTAAAGAATATGACACGATTTATAACCCACTTTGAGAGTGCAATTGATCCTTCGGTTTCGTTATCTGCTGACTGCGAGCAGACGATGCATGAAAATCGTCCTCTCTGGTCTCGCTATGATCTTGAAGGTGTGCGGGACAGTATGACCAAGGCTGCGTTGCTGGAGCGGCCGCGAGATATGTGGCGGTATCGAGAGCTATTGCCAATTGGAGATGAGATTGAACCCGTCTCGTTAAATAAGTCGATGAGTCCAGTTATTGAGTGCCCAACTTTTGCGAAGCAGATGGGCATGCAGCACGTATGGATTAAAGATGAGTCCCAATTGCCGACCTGCAGTTTTAAATGCCGTGGCATGTCGTTAGCGACAACGATGGCCAAGCATTTCGGGCAGACTCGAATTGCGATGGCAAGTAACGGAAATGCGGGTGGTGCCATGGGGATGTACGCGGCTCGTGCTGGAATGCAGTGCGTCTGTTTCATGCCTCATGACACGCCGATTGTAAATCAGACAGAGTGTTATTTCAGCGGTGCAAAATTGTTTGTGACCAATGGCCTGATCGATGAATCTGGAAAGCGAATTCGGGAGGGGCACAATCATGGACTGTGGTTTGACATTTCCACGTTGAAAGAGCCCTATCGACTAGAGGGAAAGAAAACGATGGGCCTGGAATTGGCTGAGCAGTTTAACTGGGAGCTGCCTGATGTCATCCTCTACCCAACGGGTGGCGGGACTGCATTGATTGCAATGTGGAAAGCTTTTGAGGAACTCCGTGAAATGGGTTTTCTGACGAGCGAGACAATGCCAAGAATGTATGCGGTGCAGTCCGATGGTTGTCAGCCAATGGTTACCGCGTTTGAGGCGGGAGAGCGGTTTGCCAAGCGTCATGAAAATGCTCACACCATCGCTTCAGGGATGCGCGTGCCAGCGGCACTGGGAGATTTCATGGTTCTCGATACTGTCCGGGCCAGTGGCGGTGCGGCAATTTCTGTTGAAGAGACTCGATTAATTGAATGGCAGAAAAAAGTCTCCTCGGCGGAAGGAATAATCATATGTCCGGAAGCGGCTACCTGTATTGGTGGATTGGAAAAGTTAATTGAACAGGGCCAGGTAGCACTCGACGAACGGGTAGTGATTTTTAACACCGCTGCAGGGCAGAAATACTTCGGAAAAGGCGATCCTCTCGATGTGCCATCCATTGATTTGTCCAAGGCTACCGATTGGGATACGTTCGAGCAAGATTATTTGTTGAAGTGATCGGCTGTTTGGAGCGATTGGCTTGTTGATGCCGTGTCGCTCGTGCCCCCAGATTTGTTTTTTGAATTCTCGACAACTTGCCGTATTTATTTTTCTGAAGCTCCGATTGATGGCAAAGCGGAAACCTGAAATTCGAATTCGGAGTTTTGGGATTTATTCGAACTGGGACTCCCAGTCAAAAATCCTCCCAAAAATTGAACAGTTCACCACGGAAGTGCCGGCTGATCTTGGGATTGAGTTCGGATTTATCGTGAATATTAAAGGGGCAAAAAACAGGGAATTGGATTATTGCATTGATCACCCTGGAATCTTGGATTCGGAGGGTATTCGTCGCGCACCTTTTGACGGCTCGGTCTTTGTGAAAACCAACGATTGGGATTTTTATCTAGGTGATACAGTTTGGGAACCGGTTTCTGATAAGTTGGGGCCCTGGCGAATGACCATGGAATTAGACGGCGTTGTCATTGGTGAAAAAGTGTTCAATGTTGTTCTAAGTCGCGAACCTGATTAGTGTCGTTTGAACTTGAGCTACCGCCTCGGTGTCTTTGATTTGTTAAACTAACGAGTGATTAAAAGTCGTCAGTTTGAAAGTCGTCAATTCTATTTTCATCTTTACTAAGCGAAGCATGTATGGCCGATTCTGAAAAAAAAGCTGAAAAGAAACTTTATCTTCTCGACGCAATGGCTTTAATTTATCGAGCACATTTCGCGCTGATTCGATCGCCGCGATTTACTACGTCGGGGGTTTGTACCTCGGCTGTATTCGGTGTGGCTAACACTGTTTTCGATATCATTTCCAAGTATGAGCCGACTCATTTGGCGGTTGCCTTCGATACTCGCGAACCGACCTTTCGGCACGAAGCGTTCCCCGAGTACAAGGCACAACGAGACGCATTGCCAGAGGATATTGCCTTGCAGTTTCCTTGGGTCGACCGACTGTTTGAAGCGATGAATATCACCATGATTCGCAAGCCGGGATTCGAGGCGGATGATATTATTGGAACGTTGTCTGTGGAGGCAGAGGCGGCTGGATTTGAAACGTTTATGGTGACTCCGGATAAGGACTATACGCAATTGGTCTCGGAGCATGTCACGATGCTCAAGCCAGGGCGTCAGGGGGGAAGTCCAGAGATGCTGGGCGTCAAGGAAGTTCTCGAAAAGTGGCAAATCGAACGAGTGGATCAAGTCGTTGATATTCTTGGGTTGATGGGAGACGCCAGTGATAACATTCCGGGGGTACCCGGGATTGGCCCCAAGACCGCTCAGAAATTAATCGCAAAATTTGGTTCGATGGAGTCCTTGTTAGAAAATACCGACCAATTAAAGGGCAAGCAAAAGGAGCGAGTTGAGGAGAATAAAGATCAAGCGATTCTCTCGAAAGAATTGGTCACGATCTGTCTTGATGTACCTCATGATGTTGTTTTGGATGACTTGAAATGGTCGGGTTTTGATAAGGCAAAACTAACAGAGCTTTTTGGAGAACTGGAATTTGATACGCTCGGGAAACGCATGTTAGGCAAGTCGTTCTCAGCAGCGCCCGCGAGGCAGGCGGCGATAAGAGATAAGCGCGAAAAAGAAATCCAGGCGACGCTGTTTGATGATCCTGCGGTAGAGGAAAAAACAATAGCCGACGTTCCTCATCAGTACACCACAATTAAGACGAAAAAGGAGCGGGCTGAATTAATTGAAACACTAATGAATCAAAAGCGTTTTTGTTTTGACACCGAGACGACCGGGCTGGACCCGCGTTTAGCGACACCTCTGGGCATTGCATTTTCGTTTGAAAAGCATCGTGCTTATTATGTTGTGGTTCCAGAATCTGAAGAAATGTCAGCGGCCGTTTTAGAGGAGTTTCGTTCTGTTTTTGAGAATGAGTCGATTGTTAAAGTTGGCCATAACCTTAAATACGATGTCAGCCTTTTGAGATGGCGGGGCATTGACGTTCGCGGCGAGCTAATCGACACCATGTTGGTTCACTCAATGAAAGAGCCGGACATGAAACACGGGCTCGATTACCTTGCGACGATCTATCTTGGCTACCGTCCAATTCCGACCAGTGACTTGATCGGTAAGAAAGGCGAAGAGCAACGGAATATGCGAGATGTTCCTCTGGAAATTATTGCCGAGTATGCCTGTGAGGACGCTGATATTACGCTTCAGGTGGCAGACGCGCTTGCCCCCGAAGTGGAGGCAAGAGGCGTGGCTGAGGTTTGTTACGAGGTCGAGTGTCCGTTGATACCCGTGCTTGTTGAGATGGAATATCAGGGGATTCGGCTCGATTCGGAAGCTTTGAATAAATATTCAGTCGTCTTGGCAACAGAGATTGAGGAGCTGCGAGCTAAGATTTTTGACGAGGCGGGGCGAGAGTTTAATATTGCCTCGCCCAAGCAACTTGGAATCGTTCTCTATGATGAATTAAAATTAGTTGACAATCCAAAAAAGACCGCGACTGGGCAATATTCCACCAAGGAATCTGAATTGCTGCGTTTAGCACCCAAGCACGAAATTGTTGCGAACGTTTTAGAGTTTCGCAGCGCCCAAAAACTTAAATCGGTTTATGTCGATCAGTTACCCGATGCCGTCGACCCCAAGACTGGCAAGCTCCACACTCATTACAGCCAGACCTGGACGTCCACAGGGAGAATGCAGTCCAACAATCCAAATCTGCAAACGATTCCTGTTCGCAAAGAGCGGGGGCGTGAAATTCGAGCTGCTTTTGTGCCAAGAGATTCAGAGCATTTGATTTTGGCTGCTGATTATTCTCAGATTGAATTGCGTATTATGGCTGCCTTGAGCCAGGATCCGACGATGCTCGAGGCCTTCCGGTCGGGAACCGACATTCACTCGGTCACAGCCGCTCAGGTCTATAAAGTGCCTATGGAAGAAGTTGACAGGGAAATGCGTGCAAAAGCCAAAATGGTGAATTTTGGAATCCTCTACGGGATCTCGGCATTTGGATTGCAGCAACGACTTAATATTCCCCGCGCTGAAGCCAATTCGTTGATCAACAACTATTACGAAAAGTATCCCGGCGTTCGAGAGTATTTTGATCGGACAATTCGTTTTGCAGAAGAAAATGAGTTTGTGAAAACTCAAACGGGGCGTCGCCGGCAACTTCGTGATATTAATTCTCGAAATAGAACGTTGAAAAATGCATCCGAACGACTCGCAATGAACAGTCCCATTCAGGGGACGGCGGCTGACATGCTAAAACTGGCGATGATCAAAGTGCATCACGCTCTACGCGAAGGGGCGTTTAGAACCAAGATGTTACTTACCGTTCACGATGAATTAGTGTTCGACATGCATCGTGAAGAAGCAGAGACTGTAATCCCCGTGATTGAATCCTGCATGAAAACGGCTCTAGAAATTGACGTCCCCATTGAAGTCGAGATGGGCACCGGTGAGAGTTGGCTAGACGCTCATTGAGCGTTAGCTTTGGGATCGCGCGGCGAATTGGATTGCCGGATACTTGTCGATAAGAGACGCGACCGTGAAGGTTCCGATCGGACTATTTACCGAGGAATTTTAGCCAAGACATTCGATCTTTCTTAGTTGCTTGCCCTTCATCGTCTTCGAAGTCACCGGAAAGCTTTTCGGCGAGTTCGCAAATCGATTGAGTAATCGCAGCATTCTTGGCGTTCTCCAGCAAAGGCACGCCGTTGTTTCTGCATTCGGAAATGACCGGGTAGTTGTTGGGTATTCTCCAAAAAATGTCTCGATCGATTGTCTCTTCTGCTTTCGTCGAGCTGATCTGCATTTTGTCGAGGCCTACACGGTTAACGACAATTTTAATTTTGTCGTTGACGTCGTCGTAGGTCTCCAGTGAAGAGAGAAGTCTCACAACATTTCTGAGACAAGGCAGGTCAAGTTGTGTCAGCAAGACTATGCTGTTTGCACTTTCTAAGGCGGTGATGTCGAGCCGACTGTATGATTTTGAGAGATCGATGATGAGGTGTGTAAACGAGGCTTTTAATAATCCAATTACCCGTTTTAAATCTTCGTTAGAAATCGCGGACATGTCTTCGATTTGTACCGGTCGCGGAAGCAGGTACACACCAGATTCGTGCTTCGTCAGTGATTTTCTTAAAAGCGCGAGGTCGAGCCTTGAGATATTCTGAGCGACATCGAGCAGGGTGTAGTCCGGAATCATGTCAAGGAAGACATCAGCGTCACCGAGGGCAAGGTCGAGGTCGATCAGCACGACGCTACGCTCTGGGTTGGTGGCCAAGGCAACGGCAAGATTAACAGCGATGGAGGTGTTTCCCACACCCCCGGACGCTCCCGCGACAGCAATGATATTTCCAGCGTTGCTACGTTGCTTACCATCTTGGTTGGCAGCAACTCGATCAAGGGCGCCGACGAGTTCGTCGATTTGAACTGGGGAGTTAAGGAATTCTCTTGCTCCGGACCGCATTGCTCGGAGAATCATTTGGCCATCAGTTCGGCTGCTGACGACAATAATGCCAATGGACGGATGTGTTTTTGAAATTTCTTCTACGAGCTGCATCGCCTTTTCGTCATCGGAATCAATGTCGATGATTGCGATTTCGGGAGTGGTTTGAGAAACAATTTCAGCGAAAAACTCGTAACGAGAACAATCGGCCTCAAGCCAGATTTGGTCCATGCCAATGAGGTAGCGTTTCAGATTTTCTCGAGTTGTTTCGTCTGGATCGCAAATCGAGATGCGTAGCGTATCGCTCATTTGTCATCCGTGTGTTTTGGCTGCCGAGGGGCGTTGTTAGGCCGGTCCCGCATTTTACAATTCCAGCGAAGTGATTAATAATCTGTCAGTTTAGCGGACTTTTGTCTTAAAGGGCCATTTAAAAATTGACTTTGACTCACGCTCTGGTTGAGACTTACCTTTTGCGTTTTGCGAACCGTTCGTTTGGTTCGCAATCGTTTTCAGTTGAAACGGAGAGTTACTTGCCGGGGTTGACTGCTTGGCAGATTCGGGGGTCATGAATGGGAAATTCCCTCTTCCGCGAGTGCTGCCAAAACTGTCATCAATCGGGCAGTCGTCTTCACAGCGTGGCACTTCGGTGTAGCCGTTGATATACAGTTCACGATCTGATGGCCGCGCTGTGAGCCTGCCTGGGCCGTACTCGGGAAGTTGATCTGATTCGACTTCGCTGATGAAATTCGGAGTAAGTAAGAAGACCAGTTCGGTCTCATTGGATTTGTCCAGGACCGACCGGAAGGCGGGGCCAAACCATGGGTTGTGCATCAACTTAGGAATTCCACGCACTTCTGTCTCATCCTTTTCGCGGTAATCTCCTGCAAGAGCAAGGGTGTGGCCAGCTTTCATTTTTACACCAGTGTTGACACGTCGCACCCGAAATCCTGGGACACCAGCGTCACCAGCAAGGTCAGCAGCGACCTCGGAAACTTCTGCTCGAATTTCAAGCGTAAGTTGACCCTGGCCGTGAATGATTGGCACGACATCAAGCTTGGTACCAAAGGGGCGGTACTCGATAGAGTTGGTTCCCAGTCCGCTAGCGACCTGGATGGCGATTTCACCACCGGAGAGAAATTCGGCAGGCCGTCCATTTTGGGCAACGAGGACCGGTTGGTCCAACAGTTTCGCCAGGTTGTTGCTTTCGAGTGCTTCGATGAACGCGTTGAATCGTTTACCATCGTTTAGAACACCAAAGGCAAAGTTCGCCGAGGTACCAGCGGAATCTCCAGTAGAAACATCTTGAATCAACTGAGCCACACTTGAGACGACATTGAACTCCTCACCTAAATAGGCCCAGTCGACACCAAGTTTTCGAAGTTTACCGCGGGCGACTTCGTAAACTTTCACTTTGATCGCAATGTTTTGCGTACCGTTGACCTGAAGCTCATTGATTACATTCGCTGGGAAGTAATCCCGTGCGACTTTGACTATGTTTTCCACCTGATCGGCCCTTGCTACGTTACCCGTCAGGATAATGCTAGACTTCAAGGGGTTAACACTGACCTGAGAATCGGGGAAAATCTTTGCAATCGCCGCTTCGACTTCTCTCACATCAATCGAGACTTCGATGTTGATCATCTCAAGATTCTTATCTGGATCGCTGATCGTCAGAGTCGACATTCCGGGTTTAAGCGCGCTCACTAGAATCGTGTTTGGGGTAACCGGAACCGCCCCGATAACTTCGGGGTTCTCTACCATCAACTCGGGAATGTTGTAGTCGAATTGAAGACGTTGGTTAGACCCTTCCACCATCTGAATTGTCTTCACTTCTTGACGGATCTGATAATTCAAACCTACTTGGGCCTGGATCGTGCCAGGTAGACCAATTAGGGCAGTTGCAGCTAAAGCAAAAACAATGCGAAATTGAGTTGAAAGACGCTTGTTCATCCATGAATCCTTGCGTTGGACGGATCGGCTTTTGTAATTTGAAACGAAGCCAGTCTTACCGGAGTCATCCTTGACGGCTGCAGCCGGTGAAATTGCACCTGAGCTGCCCAGCGGTTTTTCAGTGTTAAAACCAGACAAAGTCATACGTTACATATAGCTAGTTCGAACCTATTCACCCTGATATTGATCTTCTTCCAAATTGCGATCAATTTCGTTAGAGCCGTCAGAGTCAGCCTCATCGTCGTCATCCGCATCTTCGGAATTCACGGGTACGATCGGGGCCATATTGATATCAGGAATGGTGCTTTGCGGAAGTAATCCGGGGGTGAATGTGTAATTGTCAGGCGAATTCCCGCTCCAAATCGTCATTGTGAGGGGGGCCTTGGTTTCCGTGTCCGTATCATTTCCGGCGACAGTGACGATATTTCCATCGTTTTCAGGCTCCTCTTCGTCGACGAGGTTCCAGCCCATGATTTCATCTAGGCTTTCGATGTCGTCATCGTTGGTCGCTTCGTCGCCTCGAAGAGTGAGTTTGATTTGGGCTGTTCTTTGAACGTAGTACATCGCTTCCGCTTGTTCTTCCGTAGCTAACACACCGACAACCGCTGAGTTCGTTCCCGCAGTTGGACTATCTTCACGAGTTTCCACTGATTTCATGCTGTTATTGATGCTGAAAACCTGAAGCCCTCGCAGGAATGTTTTGGAAGTCTGGTTGATACGGTTCGGGTTTTTCTTATCCCGTTTCGTAAACAATCCGATTACGTCGACTTTGTCGCCTGGGCTAAGTAGACCACCAAATAGATCATCCGAAGGGACTTTGATCGCAACCACTTTCATATCACTTGGGATTGAGAGAGAGGCAACCGATTTTTCGTTGACGATTACCGATTTTTGGATAGGCATACCTTTTCCAAGACGGTTGCGGTTAACCATGTCTTCAATGTCGTCGAGGCTCGTAGCGGCATCATCGGGAACGATGTCGAGCGGCCAGTTCTCAATTTTGACGTTTTCTTCTGTCAAACGTGAGTTAGGATCCAAATCCATGGCAGCCACGATGACCGGTCCGTGTTCTTTCTCTGGTTCAGCGTTAGCTGATTTCTGCCCTAAAACCTGGCTGATGCCGATCGCGGCAACGAGTCCAAACCCCATCGATAGAACCATTAGCATGAATGACTTAGATTTCATAGGTTTCACCTCAACAACTGCGGTTTAGGGCTGTTCACCAATCGCTTCAAATGATTCGAAGATTTGGCTTAAATAATTGGCTTAAATAAAAATCGCTTCAGTCTGGCAATGCAATCAACAACCCGTCCTTGAAACTCGTTTCCTTCAAATCGAAACTTCGATCCGACGAGCTGCTTGCTTGCATTGCACCGTGCAAGCAGCCCTTTTCGGATTAATTCGGTTCTATTGGGTTCTCAGTCCAAAAAAAGCCGGACAGGTCTAATTGGAATCAAATCCGGCAGAATCGGAACAATGCGTAGGTCTTAGATGAGGTATCCCATCCAAGCGAAATACAATACGGTTCCGATGGCTAATGGAATTCCGTAGGGCAGCAAACGCATAGAGCTTTTTCTTTCGGTAGCAATCTCTGCAAGTGTTTCGGGATTTTGAATCGTGGTGATTTCATTGAGGATGAAGAAGAACTGATTGAAGTGTTTTCTTCCCTCCCCTGCGGCGATCACCATGATCACGGCAAGGATGGCACCAACGATTGCGGAAACGCAGAAGGCATAAAATGTAATCGTGCAGTGAACCCAGGCTCCAATGGCAGCCATCATTTTCACATCGCCTGCCCCCATTCCGCCGACGGCGTAGGCTGGGAGCAGCGTAGCGATTCCGACGGCGGTGCCAGCGAGGCTCCACATCAGTCCGATGTACCAGCCCTGTCCGTCCATTCCATAAAAAATGGCACTGTAAATCCAGCCGCTGATAATCATTGGAAACGTAATTTTGTTGGGAACTCGAAGTTCCTTGCCGTCGATGTACGCGGCAATGATCGCAAAAATACTGACGGCCCAATAAACCCAGTTATCGGCCATGGTAACTAGAATCTCTTCCATAACAAAAACTCCTGCACTCTGTGTTGTGTTGTGTTGGTTCGCGAGAGAAAAACTCATTTTTTCTCGTGTTGACGGTCTCGGTTTCCAAAACCGATGGGTCGGCGATCGCGTGGTCGTTCCGCTTAAAATCTGAGCGTGAATAAATAGCTCAGGAAAACAGCGATCAAAGTGCAAAAGTAGCAGACAAGCTCGACGGCTTGCTCAAACGTTCCAATTGTGACGAACCATTCCATTTGATTTTCTCGATCCAAATAGAGGTTTTGAATGAATTCCGTTCGTAAACTGTTACCTTGTCCTTGATGCGGTTTTAACGTGGAAAAAGCCCCTGAGCTCGAAGAGCTGAGGGGCTAATGATTTAGCAAAGTCTACCTGATGGCAGACCCCAACCTAGTTCGACGGCAAACCGCTGATTTGTGAACCAATGTTTTGGAACGCTGTGTTTGCAGCTGTACCAACAGCTTGAATAGCTGTTAGGCAAACAATAACGATCAAAGCAAGCATGATGGCGTACTCAACTGCTGTTGGGCCATCTTCCGACTTCATGAACTTTTCGATTTTGTTAATAAACTTCTTCATCTTGTCTTTCCTCCGACGGATTTGACGTGCCCGTGTGGGCATCTGAACCAAATGGTTCTAAATTAAAAAAGGGCCGGGCTGACCAAGTGGATGAGCACTTTTCCTGCGAATGTCAGCTGTCCCACGTTATCAAATTGCTTTCTTCAAAAGCGTGCAGGATTGCCAATTCGACGTGGCGATTTGGCGTGAATCGAAACAACAAATTGGTCGTTCTCTCAACTCACTAGAAACCTAAGTCACGACTAGATTTAGTCAAACTTTAAGGGTTAAATAAAAACGAATTATTTCGTTGAGGCTGCGGGTTAGGGGCGGGTTAAACCGAAATTAGCGCTGGTCGCGTAGAGCATCTGCTATAACCGTTGCAGACGTATTGAAATGCGGGCATCGGCGTGTTGAAAAAAAACACCATGAAAAGAAAAGAGTTCGTACGTCAACTTTCCGCCTCGTTAAAAAAGAGGGGATGAACTTGGTTGCCGCGAGCCTTGATTGGCATCTAGAGGAATCAATTTGGCAGCTAATTGGTGCTTAGCCCATTCGGCTGTCGAGTTGCTTTTTTCGTCGCCGATAATATTTCAGGCCGGAGAAAAAGAAACAGCCGGCTGAAACAAAGGCAAATAAAGGCATCGCGATTGAACTGAAGACTGCCATGATAATTGCTGTAACAAACAGCGTGATCGCCTGAATATAGAAAGATCCGGATAGAATGCCGGCCTTTATTAAAAAAACCATCCCTGCAAATACCGCTAACAGGGGCGCCATGCTGAGGCGTTCCAGATCGAATTGAACCTCAAGAGGGAAAATGAAGGCAACGCAGCACATCGCTCCGGCCCATACATGAGCGATTTGACGTTCGACGAACGTGACCGGACCCATCCTACGACGAACGAACCAAAATACGACTGCCCAGGCTCCCAGGCCAAAAGTCCACATTACGCCGTAGGCCCACGGGGAGTCGACGCCGTAAAGTTGGAGGGCATAAGTTGCCATGCAGGCAACAAACAGAACCATGCTATGCCATATCCAAATCAGCCCCCAATTTTCAAGAATTACCGCGTGATGCGTTTCCCGAAAGACGTTACCAATGATTTGGCCGAATTTTCCTTCGCTTGCGGCGACGGATTCGTTGTTCAGAAATGCCCGTAAATCGTTCCGCAGATCTGTCGCACTGCTGTAGCGAAGATCCTGAGGCTTTTGCAGGCATTGCATGGCGATGTTCTCGAGTCGGCGATCGACACGCCGATTAAGCACACGGGGGGCGACGGGGTCCTGTTCGAGAACCATTAATACCGTTTCGACCGGGGTTGAGCCCATGAAAGGTGGGTGTCCGGTTAGCAAATGGTAAAGCACTGCTCCCAAACTGTAGACGTCGCTGGTGATTCCAACTTCCCCGCGGTGTCCCGTTGCCTGTTCAGGCGACATGTAAGATGGAGTCCCGAGGATCGCCCCTGTTCGTGTCAGGCTGGTTCGCCCGTCAGCCTCTTTGGCTAATCCAAAGTCGGCAACGTAAGCGGTCCAATCATCGTCGAGCATGATATTGGACGGCTTGAGGTCTCGGTGCAATATTCCGTTTTGATGAGCGAAGCTGATCGCATCACTGATCTCATTCATGATCTTTGCCGCACGCATCGGCGGCAGAGGTCCACGGGATAATCGTTCTGAAAGTGATTGACCCGTAATCAGTTTCATGCAGAAATAACTGCGGCCCTGATGTTCTCCAATTTCGTAAATTGGAATAATGTTGGGGTGATTGAGTCGCGAGGCAGCGTCTGCTTCGGCTTCAAACCGCTGGCGATCGGTGTCACTTGCAAAGTCACCTTTGAGGATCATTTTGATCGCGACCAGCTCGCCGTCACTGAATCGCGATGCCCGGTAAACGATGCCCATTCCGCCTCTACCAATTTCCTCTTCGAGGCGGTAGTTGCCGAAGTCGCAGGGAAGCTCAAGTTGCGGGATCGCTAATTCTCGCGTCGACGACGAAAACTGACTTTGCTCTTTCGCCGCCGCTCCAGTCACGATGATCGTGCCCCAAAGCTCTCGAAGGTCTGTCTCGAATTCCGGATTCTGAAGACAAGCCTCTTCGAGGCTTACCTGCTTTCCCTGATTAGCTTGATCGGCTAATTCAGTGACGAGCACCGCGAGTCTCATCTCGGCTTCGTCTTCCTGATTTTCCTGGTACTTCTGAGTCACGAAATTTTGGTTTGGGTATGGCTAAGGTTCGATCGAGTTCTGGCCGTCTTGCATAACCGACTTTAATCTTCGAATTGCTCGTAGGTAACGCATGCTCGCGGCCGGCTCGGATAATTCCAAGATTTGACCAATTTCTTGATTGGTCAGGTGTTCGTAGTGACGCATCACAATAATTTCACAATCCTTTTGGTCGAGTTGTGAAATTGAGGCCTCAACTTTCTTCGCCATCTCTCGCTGAAGCGCCGCTGCAGCAGGAGTCAGTCTTGAGTCGCCGAGGATAGACGCCAATTGAATAGAAGATTTATCGTAGCCGCGTGGAGCACAGAGTTGCTGTTCACGATCCACCGAACGTTTTGCCGAAACACGATGTCGACGGTGAGCATCAATAATTCGGTCTTTTGCAATCTGGCGAAGCCAGAGATGAAAGGGCATTACGGGATCGGCAAGATAGCGATCCAGACGCCGATTCGCTTCAATCAGTACGTCCTGAACGACGTCACTGACATCAATTCGTTTTTGAATTTTGTTATCTAATCGCATCCGTATCAATTGCCGAAGCGAATTGCGATGGCGGTCCATAAGATGGTTCACCGCGGAGGCGTCGCCATCTTTGGCTCGGACGATTAACTGTTCGGTTTGGGGTTTATCTGGCCACATGGTGCCATTATGGACAAAAAAGCGTTTTGCGGTATGCGATTCGATCAAATCGAGAGATTATCTTCAAAACAAATATTGCCTAGGTGCGATTGCAGCGACAGGAGGTGGTCACTAGGTCAGTTAAACATTGGGTTCTAGGGGGCATGTGGTGGCTGGGAGAGTCTTTTTCTTCCACCTGAAAAAAGGCCAGTTCACAGCTTTTATGTGCTTCGACTCACTTAAGCAGTCATTCTGGAGATGGCTTTGATGAAAGTGTTGATTTGGGTCTGGTTGTTATAGAGGTGATGAGAGACGCGAACATACCAGCGTTCTTTGAATTGGATGATCATAACTTCGATTCCAATCTGTTCCCAAAGTTGTTTCTGCAGACCACTCCAGTCCCCGGGGGGTAAGGGGACGTGGGTCATCGCTCCATACCATCCGTCGTTCCGGTCGCCGATAGGCTGGGTGTTGAATAGGTCACGTAAACAGTCTTCGGTGTAGCTTGCCAGCCAGCATGCCCGTTCGCGGAAATTATCTAGGCCGATGTCCTGAATCCAGGCGATCGCCTGCGGAACCGATAGAAACGGACTTGGGTCACGTGAGCCAATCCAAGTGAATTCTTCGTCCCACGTTTCAGGGATGGCAGGCAGCAAGCGTCCCCAGCTTTTCACCGGGGGTTGAATTGAATTTTGGAAGCGAGGATGGACGTAAAGGAAACCGCTGCCCAGAGGAGCGCATAGCCACTTGTGTAAACTGGCGGTGTAGAAATCACATTTTAAATTGTCTACTGATAGTTCGACGTGGGCCGGGGCGTGAGGGCCGTCGACGCAGATGGCGATCCCTTGGTTGTGGAAAGCGTCACAGATTTCTTCGATCGGCATGATCAAGGCAGTCGCGGAGGTTATATGACTTACCACCAATAGACGGGTTTTGCTCGTGGCCGACTGCGTTAAACAATCTACGATTTGTTCTTTGGATTCGAACGAATCCGGGAGGGTGGCAGATACAAGTCTTGCCCCCGCAGCATCGCAAGCTCGCTGCCAGATTCGGTGAACCGCTCCATACTCATGGTCGTTGATCAGAACTTCATCTCCCGGGTTAAGGGAGAAGCTGTTAGCCACGATGTTCATGGCATAGGTTGCATTGTCAATCAGAACGAGGTTGGCAGCGCTAGTGCCCACAAATTTTGCAAGGGATGCCCGGGCTTCGTAAAGAGCACTCTCCATCTGCCGAAGATAAAAATCCATCGGCTGTTCATCGAGCCTATCAATCCAGCCGCGTCGGTGGTGCCGAACGACGTTTGGCTGCAGGCCGAACGAGCCGTGATTTAGATAAATTGTATCGCTTCGTAATTTCCAGTGCGTTGCCAGATCAAACCAGTCGCGATCATTGGAAGGATCTCGTTTGGAAATTGGATTGGGAGTGTTCATCCCATTATTTGAACCTTTGCTGGCATTGGGTCAATGGACTGTTGTGAGAATTTGTTTGATTGAGATTGGGAAGATACTTGTGGTAGCAAGGTGTGCTTCGATCGCCTGCGTAAAAAAAGCCGCTGCCCGGATGGGGCAGCAGCTCTTCGTTATTTTAGTTGCTCGTTGATCCACATCGTAAACTTGAATCAACCGATCACGCCAAGCTAAACTGTCACCAACGCTCCTTTGACAGTTTTGATGATCTCGGCAGCAACCTTATAGGGATCGGCATTGGAAGCAGGTCGGCGATCTTCCAGCCAGCCCTTCCAGCCATTAGTAACGGTGCCTACCGGGATGCGAATAGACGCTCCCCGATCAGAGACGCCATAGCTAAACTGAGTGATCGACTGGGTTTCATGTTTACCGGTTAAGCGTTGGTCGTTGTCCGCACCGTAAACTGCAATGTGCTCACTTACCCGTGGCTCAAATGCTTTGCAAACTTGCTCGTAAACAGACTGATCACCACATTCACGGAGAGTTGTGTTTGAGAAGTTGGCGTGCATTCCAGAGCCGTTCCAGTCGGTATCGCCCAAAGGTTTGGGATGGTACTCGATTGCGAGTCCGTATTTTTCGCCGATTCGCTCAAGCAGGTAGCGAGCAACCCAAATCTGGTCACCAGCTTGTTTTGCTCCTTCGGCGAAGCATTGGAATTCCCACTGACCGGCGGCAACTTCGGCGTTGATTCCTTCCACATTAATTCCGGCGTCCAGGCAAACGTCGAGGTGCTCTTCGATCATGTGACGACCGTGGGCATTTTTTGCGCCTACCGAACAGTAGTACGGTCCCTGGGGTCCCGGGTAACCGCCTGTTGGGAATCCGGGAGGGCTGTTGGTCTCGGTGTCCCAGAGGAAGTACTCTTGTTCGAAGCCGAACCAGAAATCGTTATCGTCGTCTTCGATGGTCGCTCGACCATTGGAGTCATGCGGTGTGCCATCTGCGTTCAAGACTTCGCACATGACGAGAAAGCCACTGAACCGCTCAGGATCGGGGAAAATGGCGACAGGCTTGAGAAGACAATCAGATGCTCCACCTTCGGCCTGTTCTGTCGAACTGCCATCAAAGCACCATTCAGGACAGTCCGCCAATTCGCCGCTGAAGTCAGCGACAATTTTTGTTTTGCTGCGAAGACTCTGGGTGGGCTTGTAGCCGTCAAGCCAGATGTACTCAAGTTTCGATTTGCTCATTCTGGTGTTAGCTCCATACTCTTGATTCATTGGTCGGATCACCTCGGCATCGTTCCCATGATGCAAAAGAAGTAATCATCGTTAGGTGTGATCTGGGCAAGGGGCAGCAGTTCGTTTAGAGCCGGGAGGCTACGTAAAAACGCAATTTTCCCGAATCTTGCACTGACCGAAGCACAGCAGACTGTGATCTTAACAATTAAAAATCTCAATTTATAGTACCGAAATCAACTCTGGCTCGGCTTTGGCGGTTGGCGCCTGCTGGAAATTAATTCAACGCTGCTTGAATTCGAGGCAGGGATTGGGCATTATCTGTGCAAGTGAAAATGGTCTCTGGAGGTGAGGGAACCGAAAAAGTCGTTTTATGGCAGGTTCTTGTTCACTGAGGCAATCTTTGTGATTGTGGCACGAAGATTGCTTTTAGAAATATGGCTTAAATTTTTGAAATGTCAGTTCTCGAGATTAGATTTTAGCCCGTCAAAAAAAAGAAATTTTATTTCCCGCTTTGGTTGGGATCAATTTTTTCAATGCGTGAAAGGTCAAGCTTTGACTCCTAAAGAAGTAATCGCGTTTTGTCGATCGGCGAACGTCAAGGCGATTGATTTGCGTTTTGTCGATTTTTTAGGTCATTGGGGGCATACAACCATCCCTGTCAGCGCGCTCTCAGAATCAATTTTTGAGAATGGGCTCGGCTTCGATGGTTCGAGTGTCCGAGGTTGGCAGCAAGTCGACGAAAGCGACATGTTATTAATCCCGCGCCCGGAAACAAACTTCATTGATCCATTTGCCGCGTTACCCACCTTGAATCTCATCTGTGATGTTGTCGATCCGATCACGCATGAAAATTACAGCCGAGATCCTCGGTTTGTCGCAAGGAAAGCGGCCAGTTATCTGAGTAGCACAGGGATTGCGGACACAGCTTGTTTTGGCCCGGAAGCAGAGTTTTTCATTTTTGATAACGTCCGTTTCGATCAACGACCGGATGCTGCGTTCTATCACCTCGACAGTGTTGAAGCCCAGTGGAATCGCGGTCGAGAGGAGAACCCTAATTTAGGTTACAAGATTCGTCATCAGCAAGGCTACCTCCCCTGCCCTCCCGCCGACCAAATGGTGAATCTGCGAACGGAAATGATGCAGACGCTGATTGACTGTGGCATTGAGGTCGAGTGTCAGCACCATGAAGTTGGAACGGCTGGTCAGTCAGAAATCGACCTGAAATTTGGGCCATTGGTTCAGATGGCGGATCGCATGATGATGTACAAGTACATCGTTAAAAACGTTGCGTTCCGTCACAACAAAACGGTGACGTTTATGCCAAAGCCGATTTTCGGTGATGCTGGTTCGGGCATGCACACTCACCTCTCTTTTTGGAAAGACGGTTGTCCACTGTTCGGTGGTGATGGTTACGCTGGCTTAAGCCAGATGGGATTGCATGCGATCGGTGGCATACTGAAACATGCTCCTGCACTTTTAGCGCTGACCAATCCGACAACCAATAGCTATAAGCGATTGGTGCCGGGCTACGAAGCTCCGGTGAATCTTGCCTATTCCCAGCGAAACCGTTCTGCGGCGTGTCGGATTCCGATGTACAGCAACGATCCCGCGAGTAAGCGAATTGAGTTTCGGTGTCCCGACGGTGGTTGTAATCCGTATTTCGCCTTTGCTGCCATTACAATGGCCGCGATTGATGGGATTGAAAACAAGCTTGATCCCGGCAATCCGCTCGATAAGGATATTTATGACTTGCCTCCGGAAGAGTCAAGGAATGTGCCAAAAACGCCAAGGTCACTTGAAGAGTCTATTCATGCATTGCAACTGGATCATGAATTCCTTTTGCGGGGAGATGTGTTTACAAAAGATGTAATCAACACTTGGATTTCTTTTAAGACGAGAAACGAAATTGAAGCGATTCGTTCTCGTCCACATCCCTACGAATTTTGCATGTACTTCGACTGTTAAATTATCTCGGTTGGAGTAATCCCCGAGTGTCTCATTGGGTCGCTGTTGAATTTGACCTGCGTCTCGTTATCGCTTGATTAGGAAGCTAAGATGAAAAAAGTACTGATTTTGTGCACGGGAAATTCCTGCCGCTCGCAAATGGCTCAGGCAATTTGGCAGAATGCGGGGGATTCAGAATGGGTTGCTGTGTCAGCTGGCTCGCGACCCTCCGGCTACGTGCATCCTTTGGCTTTAAAATCGATTGAAGAGCTTGGACTTTCGATTGATGGCCTTGAGAGTAAATCGGTGGATCTGTTTGTTGGAGAGGAAATTGATTTGGCCGTAACCGTCTGTGATCATGCGAAAGAGGCCTGCCCTGTGATTCCAGGGGTTAAGCAGACGCTTCACTGGCCGTTTGAGGATCCTGCGGATGCGATCGGTTCGGATAACCAAAAGTTAATTCAGTTTCGAAAAATTCGCGATCAAATTAAAAATAGAATCGAAGGTTTTTTGAGTGGCGAAGCAGGCGATCACTGATTGCTAAAACAGTCCGAGCAACGGCAGTTTGAACTTTTTGCAAAGATCGTCAGTGACCAAACAGATGAGCAAAGATTTGATTCGGTTTACTAGAGTCGATTAACTGGAGTCGACTCACATTTGGCAATAATCATTTGACAAGTTTTAATCATTTGACAAGTTTTGAACTAGGATTGTTTTGATGAAGGAAGCCCCAATTTTTTCTGAGTCAACGCGACGAGATTGCCTGCGCTTAATCGAAATGGCGATTCTTGAAGATCTCAACGCTGCCGATCTGGAATCGGGTGTGGATTGCACGACCGCTGCGATTGTGCCGGATTCTGTTCATGCGAAGGCGGCGTTTGTAAGTCGAAGTAAGGGAGTGATTTGCGGAATCGAAGTCGTGAAACTTGCTTTGCAGCAGTGGGCGCCTAACATTCAATTGACGGTGCATGTTAACGATGGTGAACCAGTTGATGCGGGACATACGATCGGTGTAATGAGTGGACTGGCGCACGACATTTTAACGATGGAGCGGACCTGTTTGAATTTCATGTGCCGCCTCTCAGGTATAAGTTCGTTGACGCATGAGTTTGTTGATAAAATCAGCGGGACCTCCGCATGTGTGCTAGATACTCGTAAAACGACTCCAGGTTGGAGGCGGTTGGAGAAGTACGCAGTCGCTTGTGGTGGTGGCAGAAATCATCGCATGGGGCTCTATGACGCCATCATGATTAAGGACAATCACTTGGCATTCTTTCGGACTCAAGTTCGTGAGGAGGCCGAGGTGATTCCAGTCGCAATTCAGAATGCGAAAAACTGGATTGGCGAACACGCCGCCGAATTACCCAGTGGCAAAGAGACCGTCTTGCAATTGGAAGTGGACACACTTGAACAATTACGAGTTGCCTTAAAAACGGATTGCGACATCGTGTTATTGGATAACATGAGTAACGAACAACTAAGAGAGGCGGTCGAAATTCGCAACGAAACAGCTCCAAAGATAATCTTGGAAGCTTCTGGAGGCGTCAATTTGGATTCAATCGTTAAAATCGCCAAAACTGGTGTAGAGCGAATTAGCGTTGGCGCGGTAACGCACTCGGCCACCAATTTCGACATCGGACTCGACTGGGATATTTCGCAATAGCACCGCATTTTTACGGGTGAAGTGAATAGTTGTCTTGTTGTGCCCGCACGGTTTCATGCCTTTGTCTTCGTTCCTAATGACCCGCTAATTTCTCGCGATGGGTGGCTTTCTGGGCTTTCATGTGTGCGAAAGGAACAGGTAACCGATCTTCTTTGCTTATTTCAAGCTTTTAATGATTTCGGGGAGATTCCCGCTTTGACATTCTAGGAATGCGACCTAACTTTTAGGGAGCTTGTTTGAGCTGGGGAGCATTGAGCAAGCTTTTGGCGGTAAGGGTTGGCGGGATGCCAAAAGGGGCCTTACCGCCATTTTTATGCGCTGACTTCTGTGCCAACATTTTCTGCAGCGGCTTATGTCCATCCCAAAAGCACGCTGAGTTTTATCGATTCGTAGCGGTTGCTTTCCAGCGGGGCGTTTCTATTGCTACGATTGCCAGTCCCAGTAAGCAGAAGGTAACCGAGAAAAGCAGTAGGTTTGAGAGGAACGTGATTCCCAATAGCATTGCGATTGCGATCATGCCACCATGCTTAGGTTTGAGCAACCAAAGAAACGCGCAGGCGGTCTCAGAGAGTACGATTACCCTCGAATAGAGTGTTGCAACATTTCGTAGTGACTCAGAGTCGAGTTGGTTGCGAAGCAAATTGAAAAACCAGAAATCCCGATGGCTAAAGTAGATTTCGTAGATTACTTCTCCAGACCAGTAACCTGGAGTCCACTTCCCGGCTGCTCCACCAAGAAAAATTAATGAAATGATGAGTAAACTAAACCTCTGAGATTTTTTAAGGAGTTCTTCAGGCGGTTCGTTAATTTTCAGAGTGTACCAAACGCACCAAAGAGAAACCCAAAGGCAAGTTACGAATGTGACATCGTTGTAGCTCCCCTGGTGAATGCAAAGCCCGAACATGCAAGTCAGTGTGGTCAATGCCTGGGCTCGTAAAAGCGTGATGCTGCGTGTGAATAAGGCAATGATGCCGAAGGCAATCGGAGCAAGGTAAAGCCCGGCTAAGACGTAGAGGCTGGTGAGAAATGGTGGGAAAAACGAATCGGTTATTTCCAGTTGCGCGTAGCTTTGGAAAATCGGAATAAAGTAAGCATACTTCCAAATCATTGACGCAATAATTGTTAGCGTTACTACACGGTAGATCGGGAGTACGAGTGATAAATGGTCGCTTCCGAGATCGCCGTTGTCATGGCCGTTCTGAAAATTTCTGACCGATCGTGAAGGTTCTTGTGTGGTTGGCTGGTTAGTCACTTAACGGCTCCAGTCGTGTGACTCCAAACTGACGGTCCGAAATTGGAGAAAGACGAAAAGCCGAGTTATGTTCAACATCTCGGTAACGCGAGTTGAGGTAGTAGTAACGGGTCTCGGATTGCTGTTTGAGAATCCAGCGGGTTTTTCCAAAGGTAAACGCCCGTGTTGGAAAGTGGTTAATCTGTTCGGTTTCAACTGTCTCTAGGTCTGTCAGGGAGGTAGCCGGTAGACCGACTCGAGGATTTGAGTTGTTGCTTTTGCTGAGCGCTTGATTTAATTCGCTTTGCGTAATCGGTACTGGGCTGATCCAAACCCTGTTTTCGAAGTTGTACATTGAGGGAATGGGTTGCTGCACTGCCCAAATTGGAAAACTGGATGAGGCTAGATGAAACCGAGCCAAAAATGTTTTCTGTACGGTTTGGTTTAATGGCAGCAATAGGATCCAGAAGGCTGCCAGGATGATTAGGCTTAATAAAGTGGCCGAGGCAAGATCGCGAGAGAACCAGATTGACTTAATGAGCGTTTTCATTGACGCGGTCCAGTATCGACAAAGACAAGACTTTGGTTCAAAGCTTGATTTAAATCACCGTAAGTTTGGTGGGGGCGCAAAAGCTTTCGGGCGGGCAGTTCGTGACATGATCACAATTCGTCATCTTGGCTTTAAGAATCGGCATTTTTTTGCGAATCAAAGTCAGGAAAATAGCTAAAACACGCCTGAAAGCCCAAAACGGAGCAGGAATAAACAAATCAGCAGGGTGGTGCGGCAGCAGGCTTTTGAAAATATTTCTAAATTTTCCAAAGATCCGAACTGCATGGGCGAACAACCTACAACGGCGATCAGGCTCGTTAGCCAACAGTGTTTTATTAACGAACGCCGGTTCATCCAACAAAAGTTCAGGAGAGCGGAATATGTTTAAAAAATTGGCCATTGGGGTCGCGGGTGTAGTTGTGATTGGTGGATTGCTGTTTGGTGGGAAGTTAATCCCTTACGCAAAGACGGCGGTAACCAAGGTCAGAACAGCAGCTCAGGATCAAGTTCCTGTTGCCTATCAGTTAGATGCCGCCAAAATTCAACTGGACGAAATTGGTCCAGAAATTCATGGCATGGTTCACAAGATTTCCAAGGAGCAAGTCAAAGTAAAACGGCTAGCGGCAGATCTTAAGTCTCATGAGCAAATGTTGAAAAAGAGTTATGACGAAATGATGGCACTCCGCTCGCACGTTGAATCTGGCGGTCAGGTTTACGTAGATACACGGGGAAAGGCTCATGATTTGCCACGTGTCAAACAAGATTTAAGGCATCGATTTACGCTCTATCAAACTGCCGAAAAAACGTTTGAGAAGAAGGGCGAGATTTTAAATCTCCGCAAGGAATCTTTGGCTGCCGCCCATTTAAAGCTGGGCGAAGCAAAATCGCAGCAACGAGAATTGGAATTGCAAATTGAGAATTTAACGGCACGGAATCGCATGAACGAAGTCATCGCGACCGCGACTCAGATAAAGCTAGATAACAGTCAGTTGTCTAGGACACGTGAGATGTTAGACGACATTGATGCTCGGATTTCAGCAGACGAAGAGTATTACAATATCGCTCCCAAGTACTTTGGGCAGATTCCAGTAAATGATGATTCGATTACTCCAAGTTCGGATGTGCTGAACGATATGGACGCCTATTTTGACGCAAAAGAAGCAGGCGATGGAGATGTTTCTGACGAATCATCCGAAGCTGACTTGGTGGTTAACTAGCTCGTCTTGAGTTGGATGTCTCAGCTGGTTCAATTGTTTGATTAATGAAAGCGGGGCAGCAGGTTCACGAACCAGCTGTCCCGCTTTTTATTTGCGTCTTGAGCTTCTTCCGGGAGACGACCTTTGATGAAGTGGAATTTGAAAATAAAGTCTGCAGAACAGGCGCTGCGATGTGGCGACCTGGATAAAGCGGTGCGTTGCTACGAACGCGGCGAGATATGTAAGAAGAATAAGAAGCTTTCTTTGGCGCGACAACTTGCCGGTGCCTTGCTGGATCGAGCTCAAGCATCGGTGTCGACGGGGCAATTCTGCGTGGCTTGGAAGGATCTCGACGAGGTCGCAAAACTCAATTTGCAAGAATTTGGAGAAGAGACTCGCGGAAGGAAGAATCAGCTAATTGAACTGACGATCGAATCTGCAGATGCCTCGCTTGTGCGTGGTGAGCCGGTTTCCGCTTTGAGTTGCATTGAAGTTCTCGGGCATCGTCGCGTCATGGACTGGCGGCTCGATAACATTAAAACGGTCTCCGAATGTTTGAAGGCGGCGAACCGTTTCGCTGCCAAAGGTCAGTTTGAGAAATCTGTTGCTGAGTTGGAGAAGGCAAAAACCGTTCGGCCGGATTTACCCTTTCTTGCGGGCAGGATTTCTGCGTTAAAGGGCCGACAACGTCAAATGAAAAAATATGTGACCGACATCGAGGCCTACGCACTCCAATGCAAATGGGGTGACGTTAGTCAAAGTTGTAAACAGATTCTGCATATTGCTCCAACCAACCAAGTTGCTTTCGAGGCGGGGCGGGAGTGCAGAGCACGTCTTAAGAAAAAAACCAGAAGGCAGTTGGATTCGACAACGGTGGGTTCTGCAGGAAAAAAAGTGGTTGTCGAACAGGGCGCGTCCGATAGGATAAGACCCATGGATAATCAAAGTTCTGGAAAAAAGTTTCTTCTCTGGGTTGATGGCGTCGGTGGCTACCTCGTTTGTGGCGGTCGCGTCAGCTCGTTGGGACAAGCGATCGATAGTGCAAAAGTTGACATTGGGATTCAGGGTGATTTACGCAGCCACCATGCCAATGTTGAGCGAGTCCAAGGGGGGCATGTTTTAGAGCCCATCGGCAATATCTCGATAGGCGGCGTCGATTTGGATTCAAAAGTTGTTCTAAAAAATGGGCAGAAGCTGGCTTTCGAGGGTGGAGTTGAATTAGCTTATTGTCAAACGCATGCTTTGAGTAAAACGGCGCGACTTGATTTCGTTTCCCGCCACCGGTCTGTGCCTTGGGCTGATGCCGTCATACTTCCTGTGACTTCAATTATCTTGGGGCCAAATCGATTGAACCATGTTTACTGTCCAACCTGGAGCGAGAACCTGATGTTGTTTGAAAGATCGGGGCAATGGTTTTGCCGATCGAAGCAGCCGATGGAGGTCGATGGTAGGTTGGTCACCAAGGAGACAGCGATTGGGTTGGATTCCCGTATCGTTGGTGACGACTTTTCTATAACACTTGAGCCTGTTTGATTTCTCGATAGCAAGGCGATGCTTAAAACGTTCTGAATCGACGGTTTGGCTTTGCTGGTCAAAGCCAACATTGGTCAAAACGAAGATTGGGAAGCGGTCCGTCCTTCCGAGGGGAGCCAGCTTGTGAACACAATAATTGCCAAACCAGTGTGAAACCTAGACAAACAGGCGGTGTTGCGGCTAGGCTAGAAAACAGCGAAATTTAAATGTTTGATCAAAGCAGCCAGCCGGCATGGTTGGGAGGCGTTCATGAAGTTTACTTATCCCAGCGGAGCGACCCCGCTCGAAGGATACACCATCAAACGCGGGATTGGCATCGGCGGCTTTGGTGAAGTTTACTTTGCGCTGAATGATGCGGGTAAAGAAGTTGCGTTAAAAAAAATTCAACGTAATTTGGATATTGAGTTGAGGGGTGTGCGTCAGTGTTTGAACATGAAGCACGTGAATCTGATCTCGCTTTGGGATATCCGAACCACAGGTGAAGGCGAGAGCTGGGTTGTGATGGAGTATGTTCCCGGCCCATCGTTGCGAGATGTGCTTGAAGTAAATCAAAACGGTCTGAAAGACGATGATGTTAAATCGTGGTTTGCTTCGACTGCTGCGGGGGTGTCCTATCTGCATGAGAACGGAATCGTACATCGCGATTTAAAGCCGGGTAATATTTTTTGTGATCTACATGAACAGGTCATCAAGATAGGAGACTACGGCCTGTCGAAGTATATTTCCTGTAGCCGACGTTCGGGGCAAACTGAATCGGTGGGTACATTTCACTACATGGCTCCCGAGATTGGAAAAGGCGTTTATGGTAAAGAGATAGATCTCTATGCTTTGGGGATTATTCTGTTTGAGTTGACGACTGGCTTAGTGCCTTTTGATGGTGAGAGCGCTCAAGAAATCATTATGAAGCATCTGACTGCAGAGCCGGATGTGTCAGCCGTACCGGTTCGTTTTCGAAAGGTAGTGGCTAAGGCGTTGCGTAAGGATCCTGAGGATCGATATCGAAGTATCTCCGAGATGGCAGCGGATCTACCGTGGCCGGACGTAGCCTCGCGGAGTGATTCGATTGTTTCGCAGCACTCGATCGGTTCGCTTGTCCAGCCTGATTCGGCCAAACCAAATCGGCAATCAACCAAGCCTAATCGGACAAAAACGACAGAACTGATCGATAAGTTGCCCAAGGCAATTATTGGTAATTTTCAGCAGGCGAGTTCGAAAGAAACTGTATTTTCGGTCGCAAATCGAATGGAATCGGAGACTGCTGCGACGCTCAAGCCAAATACATCGGGCAATCCCTTGGGCGAAGATCAGGAAGATGAGCCAATTGCAGCAGTGCTTCATGCGGGATTAGCAAAATTTACGTTGTGGTGGGAAACTGCTAATTTTTCTACACCGATCAAGATGGTGATGTTGATCATCGCCGGGATTGTCCTGGTCCAAAACTCACAGTGGCTGTTGCCGTTGATGTTGTCCGTTGGTGGTCTTTATCTTAGTTACTATTTGTTGCGATATTCGATTGCAAAAAAGCTGGGTTTGTCATCGCGTTGGCTTGTGCAAATTGGACAATCGGAAGAAAGTCCGTATCTTCGCCAGTGGTTGCTGAGTCGCCCTTCGATAGACCGGTTTACCGAGTTGATTGGTTCGATGCTCATCGCCGCCTTTAGTTGTGCTGTGTTGAATCTATTAGGGTTTGCAATGGTCACGGGGGTTCTTGAGGGAGGTCCCTGGGGTTCATCGATAGAGAGCTGGGCGAATTACACCTGGCTGACTTTGGTGAGTATTATGGGGTGCTGGGCGATACTGATGGTTACCAAGCGTTGGGATTGGCGACCGCAGAAATCGCGATGGCGGTACTTGGAGATGATGGGATTAGGGATGTTGCTTGGTGTGTCTGCGTTTTTTGCAGCCAGTTGGTTTTATATTGATTTGACGACTTTGTCACTTGAGACGTCTCGACCTTTTGGCCAAGGGTGGGATTTGCTGGCTGGCTTAGGGCCGTTGGCTGCTTACATGTTTTTCTTCACTTGTTTCCTTGGAGGAATGCGTTGGTGGAGGCAATGTGACCCTGTTCGAAGGACGCGGTTAAGCATCTCCGCAATTTTGCTCTGCATGGTTTGGGGGGTATTGTTGAGTTACCTGTTGTCGATTCCATTCACAGCGGTGTGTATTTGGGCCGTGGTGATCTCGTTCTCCGTGCAGTTGTCAGCGCCCTGGCTCGACATGCAAAAACGGATGGAAATTTGTAACCTGCAGAATGTAAAGTCAGCCAACTGACGGTCTGCTTTGTGGTGGCTTTAAGACTGGATTAATTGCAATCGGAAATAATTTGACGACGATATTACTTCAAAGCGAGAATCGGGAAAAAGATTGGTCTTCGGGCAGATGTTTGTGCTCGATGAGAACCTTGGTGGTGTTTGTTATTTTTCTCGGTTGCACATGGGCCAGTTCCGCTATCGCAGTGGAGCCGGTCACACCCGCAGGTAAACGGACTGGCGAGCATCCGAGTTTGCAAGCATCTAAGCAGATTGGGGAAGCTGTTGGTTCGGAGGGCAGGGCTGAATTGGAAACCCGTCGATTGATTCGAAATCGCATCGCTGGCTTGGCCATTGTATTTTCCGGATTGCTGTCACTGCTTGGTTTGTCGTTTGTGTATTTGCGGCTAGATCATGCGACGCGAGGGTTTCATTCTGGGCGATTGCAATTGTTGGCTGTGTTTTTAGGATTAGCGATTGTTGGAGTCTGCTTTTTTTTCTTGAATAAGATGGTGCTTTCGAGTCCGTGATTCGTGCCGATAAGTTGGTTGGGTAAGTGCGTTTGAGCAATGCGGACTCCAAACTTGGAACAGGGAAAACATGTTGGAACTTATTGCAGAGGGAGCCGAGGTCGGTTCTCGTTGGCGGCGACGAATACCGGAGCGTGAGATTTTCGTTGGTCGGGCAACAGAGACCTATCGTGTTCCATGGGATAGTCAAATTTCTCGTGTACACATATCCCTTTGCTTGGCCGGGGACAGAGTTCGCATTCAAAAGCTTAAAAGTTCTTCGAATCCAGTTTTTTACGACGGCAAGTCCGAGGATTGTTTCGAACTGGGGGCAGGCGAACATTTTGTCATTGGCAAAACTCAATTCACGATCGCAGTTGAAGAAGCATTTGCGTCGTTAGACGCGCCGGATCCGATTAGTCAAAAAACTTTTTCAGCCGATTACTTGCGTAAAGTTTCTTATCGTGATGTTGATCGCCGGATCGATGTGTTAAGCCAGCTACCCACGGTCATTGCGAAAGCGTCAGACAATCAGAATTTATTGATTCAAATCGTCAATACGCTGATGCAGGGGATTGCGTCGGCGTCGACGGTTGGGCTGGTAAGGGTTCGAGATGCAGCGTCTGTCCAGAATTTCGATTCAGTGGTTGATGCCTCCCAAACTCAACAGCTTGGCAACTCAGAGATTGAGATCATGCAATGGGACCGTCGCGATGCGAGTTCTGGCGGATTTCAGCCTAGTGAGACACTTGTCAAACAGGCGCTTGAATCGAATGAGTCGGTTTTACACATCTGGAGCCATGGTAAAGATGGGAAATCGAAATACACAATCGACTACGAAAATGACTGGGCTTTTGTGTCTCCGATCTCAAGTTCAGCAACACCTGGGTGGGGCGTTTACGTTGCCGGCAAAGAGCGTGGAGATCGTGATTCCAGTTTAAGTTCTGTTTCTCAGGAATTAGATTTTCAAGGCGATCTTAAATTCTGTGAGCTGGTCGGATCTTCGCTCAGAAATTTGTTGCTCGTGAAAAAACTTGAGCGACAGGAGGCGAGTCTCCGGACATTCTTTTCTCCGGTGGTGATGAAGGCGATTTCAGTGCTCGATTCCGAGGAGGTGTTGCAGCCACGTGAGTGTGACCTGTCGGTGTTGTTTTGTGATTTGAGGGGTTTTTCAAAAACGTCTGAGCAATTATCGGATGACTTGCTGGAACTTTTGGATCGAGTTAGCGAGGCGTTGGGGATTACCACATCAAATATTTTAGATTTTGGTGGAGTTATTGGGGATTTTCACGGAGACTCAGCGATGGGTTTTTGGGGGTGGCCTATTCCCCCCAAGAGTGGCGAACAAAATGCGGTATCTGCCGTCAAAGCGGCACTGGCGATTCATTCACACGTTGATAACCACGCCCGGCTAAAGGAAGTTGGGCGTACTGATCGCGACGATCGTGGATTTCAGTTTGGAATCGGCATTGCATCGGGCGAATCCGTTGCGGGAAAGATTGGCACGCGTGATCAGGTGAAAGTAACCGCTTTTGGGCCGGTCGTTAACTTAGCCTCTCGGCTCGAAGGGATGACGAAGTGGCTCAACTCGAAAATACTCATCGATGCGGTCACGCTCGAGGCGTTGAAAGCTGATTCTAAGTTCTTTGATGAAATTTCGGTGCGTGGGATGGGTAACTTTCAGCCATTCGGAATGGAGGGTTCGTTCGACGTTTTCCAAGTCTGCGCGGCAACGGAACTGGCGGCCGAAGATTTGGTTCATTCGAAAAATCTATTGGAGCGGTTTCGGGCGGGCGAATGGATGCGATTAGAAACCGAATTGGCTATACTGGATGCTGAGGATTCACTGAGAATGTTTTTAGAAAAGTTTATTGGCCAGTCTCAGGGCGAACCTCCTGATGGCTGGCGCGGGACGATTGAGATGCAGACGAAGTGATGACAGTGTTAAGCATTCGTTTGAGAGTCCGCCGGTTCTGCAATCAGAGGCAAAACGCCGCAAGGTAAATTTGCGGCGGCGTTGCAGTAGGTATTGGGTGTGTATGAGTTTGATTTTCTTACTTCGGTTGTGAAATGGTATCTTCTGAAATTCAACTTCCTGAGAAGAATGCGAGTCTCAAAACGAAGACTTCGGGAGACTTCCTTTTTAAGAGTCAGCATCAAGGCCCCATCTCAGACCTTTCGGTCCTGCGAAGATCGCTGCTGTTTTGCGAAATGGCATTGGCGAGTTATCTTCCTCTACATGATGCGAATTCGATCGCCGGTAAACTCGGATTTACGGACGGCAAGGTTATCCCCGGCGGTGCTGTTGATATTTTCTGGTTCCAGAATGAATTTGATGCGGTGATGGTATTCAGGGGTAAGGAGATCAGGGAGTTAGATGAAGCGATTCAACTTGGAGACTTGCCCGCAGTAATGGCGGAGACAACGGGCTGG
>Ga0208971_1000047_pt1 | contig 83684 bp, 65 predicted proteins | sample AOAMet1_18_M0_10_2_FD_188229 | JGI IMG/M metagenome (GOLD analysis project Ga0208971, IMG submission 188229) | Ammonia-oxidizing marine microbial communities from Monterey Bay, California, USA - CAN11_18_M0_10 (SPAdes) | ecosystem: Environmental > Aquatic > Marine > Intertidal zone | place...
TTGAGCGGGCTTATCTATCGGGCTTACGGCTGGTAGTACAGCATGCCACCACCCAGGAGACTCTCTGCCAGTTGACCACAGCAGTAGGTGCTCAGGCCAACCGCTACGACTGTAATGACATGGTGGCAGTAGACAGGATCATTGAGGCTACCTATGACATGGAACGCTATATTGACGCTCAGTCGGGTGGCCCCGGTGAGGGCTGGTTTCGTATTGTCTTGACGCCAGAGGCGGCGAGAGCAGAGATCAGCGCCGGCAACCTGGCGGTAGTCCTTGGCATTGAGACGTCCGATTTGTTCGACTGCTTTCTCTCCCCCCGCGGCGCTTTTGAGCGCTGCTCCGAGCAAGATGTGCTGGATAAGCTCGATGAATACCATGGCAAGGGGGTGCGGGTGCTGTTTCCCGTCCACAAAATGGATAACGGCTTTTCCGCTGGCGACGGCGACCGGCGGGTCAGCGATATCGGCAATTACGCCCACACAGGTCATTATTCCAACTTCGTACTCTGCCCGGATGAGTTCCTGAATTGGCGGCAGGTCTGCCATGAATCGGACATTCGTTTCCAAGTCTCTCACTGACGCTTGCGTGTTTGTTCGTAACTCACGACCTTCCATACGCATCGTCTCATATTCGGATTGCCGTTGCCCCTGGTTAACCATCCAGCGTTCGACATCATTTGCTAATTCAGAAGCGGTGTCGTGTCTGGCGAATTTTTTTAACGCCATCGCTTTCATGCAAATTGCTTCTAGTTCAATTGGAATATCTGAGCGGAGATCTCTTGGTCGTGGCGACTCGCTCTTTTGGATATCCTTAAGAACTTCCTTGATCTTGAGAGGCGCTGATGTTTTAGATTTCTTAGGTTCGTGCGGGGCATAACCTGTCAAAATAGCAAACAGAATGGCCCCAAGTCCGTAGATGTCTGCTTGTTGGGAAACGCTCTCCCCTGCTGCCTGCTCTGGCGACATGAAAAGGGGGGTTCCGATCACTTCGCCAGCCAGAGTTTCGGCAAGCGCTTCTCCAGAAAGTTCAACATCTCCGGAAAGCTGGCTACTCAGGTCGCTATCGTCAACTACTTTTGCGAGTCCCCAGTCGAGCACCATGACCTGCCCAAAATTATCAAGTCCGACATTTTCCGGTTTCAGGTCACGGTGAATCACACCTCGCGAATGAGCATAGGCAATCGCCTGACAGACGCCCAGAAACGCGGTTAATAATCGATGGAGAATCAATGGGTCACATTTGCCGGCAAGGCAGCGATCGTGGTATTCCGTGATCGCGTCAGCGAGTGTCCGTTTCCCAACAAATCGCATGGAATAAAAGGGCTCGCCTGTTTTCCGATCGGTTCCATATTGATAGAGGGAAACCACATTGGGATGCTCGAGTTGCCCCGTGATTTCAGCCTCTCGCTCGAAACGTTGCCACGCGTTTGGAGATTCCAACGCGTGGCTATTCATTTCTTTAATTGCCACGTTGCGATTCAACTTTTCATCTCTTGCCAGCCAAACATTGCCCAGTCCACCCTCACCAAGTTTGCGAACGATGGTGTAAGGCGAAGAAGTTTCGCGTGAGTCGTGCAATTGGTTTTCTTTGGGGCTTTGCAGAGCGAATTGCTGGTCCTCGGGTGAGTCGTTGCTATCGAGTAGTGTGGCAGCGAGATTGGAGTTTTTTTCCATGGCTCGCAAAATCGAATCCGACATTCTGTTTTTAGCATCCTGGCTTAATGCGGATTCTCCAAGGCTTGAGTCGGAAATTCCACTGTTTTCGACGATTGATTTGTCGATAGTTTTTGCAAGTTCAGCGAATGCCTTGGCGGCTTCACTGTTAGAAAGATGAGCCTCGAGTTGAGTGGCTTCTCCTTCGGTGAGTTCCCCGTCGAGCGATTTTGAAAAAAGTTCGGTCGCTTTTTTATCATTCAGCATGGGTTGCAGCCTCTTCGTTACTATTCCATTGACGTCCCACGCAGTTGGCAAGCCCCAGTCGCGCTCGGTGCATCCTCACCCAGTAATTTGACGGAGTAATCGCGAGTTCCTTACAGATTTGATCTGAGTTAAGTTCTTCCATCACGCTCAAGGTAAATACATCTGCCTGACTCTGTGGTAAATGGGTTAAACAGCCTTTTACGATGGTCCAGAGTTCGTTTGATTGAAGGTTGCGATCGGGACTACTTGTCCAACTGGAGGCACCTTTGTGGTAATTTCCTTGTTGGTCAAATAAGTGATTGGAAGGATCGTGTCCTTCTGTCTGATCGTGCTGGTGCTTATTTCGTTTGCGGATGAAATCGATAATTTTTCGTTTCAGGATGCCGGTTAACCAGGCTTGTTGAGAGCCTTTGCCTGAGTACTGAGAATAATATTTAATCCCGTTTAGAAAGGTTTCCTGCACGACCTCTTCTGCCGCACTTTCGTCGCGCAGCCGCTTAATCGCATAATTAAATAGAAAGTCACCGTATTGTTCCACCCAAAATTCGGGGGTACTCTGTTCCGTGGGCACCAAGAATTTATCCTTTTGTTATCCGTCCAAGCTGGCTTAATGATGTTTCGAAGAGTAGTAAGCTGGGGCGAAGGAGTTTTGACCATAGGTGAACGAGGTCGAAATTTAGTTTTTGGGAACCGTTGTTCCTGTTTCGGTTATAGCTGTGGTTTCAAGTTGAATCAACTGATACAGGGGATTGTGAGACTGCGAGAGCTGAGTTGAGTGCTTGAGCGGGGCAAGTCTTATAGTTTGAGTCGCGATGAAAAAAGGTCTGCCAGAACATTTGTAATGGATCGAGACTCGCTTGGTCTGTGTTGAGCTAACGGCACCGATTAGTCAAGTTGAAAGATCAAGCGGTGTACGTCAAATCCTGGATGCCTAACCTAATTCAACGTCGGTGTCTTGGACATTGTCATCAACTGGGACAGACGGTTCCGCGCCATAGGTTTCAGAAATTTGTGCAGACAGGGCATTCATGTCGATGTCCAGCAACTTTCGGAGCGTTCTTTGGATGTGTTTGAATTTAACGGGCAGATTGAGCATCGCTCGTTTTTCATTGAACCACTCTTGCCTCACGAGTTTCCCGAGTTTTCCAGTGACGACTAAGATTGCGGGAACCTGAGCGGTGTAGGTGCCGCTAAGAAATTTCTCAAACCAACTGATTGCATCTTTGCCGAGTCCAGCGCTACTGAAGATTACGCAGTCGACGGGAGAATCTTCTAATGGGTCGAGGTCACTGAATCGTTCGAGTCCGCGTTCTGGGTTGCCAGTGATGAGCACACGATAGCCTAAGTCTTTCAGGCGATCTCTTAGGTTGTCTTGAACTTTGATATTTGATTCGATGAGTAAAACTGTTTTGCCGCGTCCCTCTTCGTTTTTGGTCATCAGTGAGGAATAGGCTTGAGCCTCTTTTTCAGAAAGCTCTTCGTCGTACCGTTTTAGATCCCCTGATTCAATCGCGGTGAGCACGGCATCGATCTCGCCCTGCGCGAGAGCAGCGGATTGTACTCGCTTTTTTGGATCGAGATCCATCAGGCGATTAATTAGGATTACGATCCGGTGAGGTAGATTTGGTTCGTGCAAGGTTACCGGGGCAACTTCCTGAAAACGTCGGGGGGAAAGACGTTTCATACGTTCCCGCGTTTCGTACAGAGGAGGCACGCCGGCAACCATGTGGTAGAGCATGCAGCCGAGGAAATAAATGTCACTTTTAGGGTCGTCACGGAGAACTGCCGTGCATCGCTCAAGCCCGGCGTAGTCGATACTGCGAGGCCCCCCTTTGCCATCGTCTTCACGATCGCTACTTACGGTTGCGAGACCGAAGTCAACAAGTTTCGCTTGACCTTTTGCAGAGAGAAGAACATTGGATAGCTTCATATCTCTGTGATAGATGCCTTGGGCTGCGGCATAGGCGAGCCCTCCGGCGATGTCACTGCAGATCCGCAATGAGGTGAGGTTGGGAATTCGCTTGTGGGCCTTAACGTATTCGCGAAGATTTTGCCCCTCCACAAAGTCCATGACCATGTAAATGCGGCCGCGGTCTTCGCCAACTTCACTAATGGGTACGATGTTAGGGTGCCGCAATCGCATTACCATTTTCGCTTCCCGCATAAACTGCTCGCGGGTATCGTTGTCGGTACTGTATCTCTGGCGGAGTACTTTGATCGCTTTGATGTCACCGGTTTTGCGGTGCAACGCCCGATAAACCCGCGCAAAGGTTCCAGCTCCGATCAGGTAGAGAACCTGCCACTGCCCATAAAAGTAGCCCCGTCTTTGACCGTCAGCGATTCTGGAGATCTGCCAGTTGGTCATTTGCTCTTTTTCGAGCAACTTCATGATGAAGTCGTTGAAACTCGCGCGACCTCTTCCGCCGGCTTCACTGAGGGTAACCTCAAGATCTTTTGTGCTCATCAGCCCACAATCGTGGATGCGTTGAGCAAATTGTTCGGCCGTTAAATCGTTCATACTGAATTAGAACTCTGGCTCAGTTCGAATCTCCACGGTCAATGAAAAGTGTGGATCCGTTGCTGAAGGGATAATTGAGATTGGTAGAGTTATGTACTAAGAGTATTGCACAATATTATTGGAATGAATGGCTTGGGACAACTTTTACCGACTATTTAACGGTTTGGGCTGCGACGAAGGATGTTTTTTTGCATTGTTCCCCTTTTGCCTCTGTTTCACTCAACTCTGATCCCTATTTTCCAGGTGTTTGGTCGCTATATTTCATTCAACCAGAATTATTAGCATCGAGCGGTGGATGCTTACTCCGACGCCACCGCGAAGTTCTCAGGGCCCGAAATACGATTTAAATGTGATTTCATTCCGAGCGGGTTTGCTTACCTAGTTTAGTCTTCTAAAGCATTCTTGTACGAGTCACGCTCTCGGCGAGTCGCTTCCAAGTCAAACATAAGGTATTTCATGTCCATTCGAAGCTGGCTCAGAGCTTCTTGGATTAGATTTAGAATCCTTCGCCGACGACGCGTGTAGTCAACCACCCGGTTTAGGGGGCGTTCTAGTTCTTGGCGGTATTGCTCTGGAAGTGTTTGAACTGCCGAGAGCAAGTCGTTGAGGTCCATTGGAAGTTGGTCAGTGTTTGTGTTGCGATCGGTTTTAATGTTCATCTTGGTAACGCCTTGTGCATGAGTGTGTTTCTGTTGAAGGCGACTTATTGCGAACCCAATGCCAAAGCGGGTCCGTTTTGGGGGATTAAGACTTAAACCTCGGAAAAAACCGTGCTAGCGGCTAAAAGAAAAAATAATTGGCTTCGATCGTATTGAGGCCGGTGAGGTGCAAATGCAACATCTTTGACGTAGCGATTGGGCCAATATCTTGCTAAAAGTCTCGAAACCGTGGGTTTTGCGGAAAAACACTAGCGTTGGACCCAAGAAACAAGCGATTCTCGCGATCGTTGGCTTTGTGAATCGCCAATCCGAGTATGTTGTTTTTTTGCGACACTAAGCATGAAATCTCGACTTACCAAATTGATTATCTTCGTTCTTGTAGGGTTGATTCCTGTGGGAGCAGTCCAGGGGCAATTCCATGAGGAATTTGAATCGGGGCAATCCTCTTGGCAGCGACATGAGACCGACTGCGCAATCACTCAGGCGAGTTGGATTCAAAGACGATTCCGCGAACCGGATTCCAACAATGGCTGCGAAAGCGTTCATTTTACCAACGGACCGGGAACCAAGATCTATTTGTCGCACAAGGTTTCTCCTGCGTTCGTAATTTCGGAACTCAATCCGTCGGTGCGAATTAAGGCGACGCGTCCCGGAGTTCAATTAATGGCGCGCATCGTCCTGCCTCACGCCCCTTCTCCGTCGGGTGAAGGGCCCTTAACGACCATGCTGGCGGGGCCGAAGTATGAAGGGAGGGGGCGTTGGGAAACGCTCTCGTTTGAAAAGAAGTCCTTTGATTTGCAGCGTCAACTCACTGAGCGTGTTTGGCTTTTGCGACGCAAGTATGGATCGCGTGTGGATCAACGGGATGCCTATGTTGATAAATTGGTACTGAACCTGTATTCGGGGCCCGGTAAAACGGCGGTGCAGATTGACGATCTCAAGTTAAATGGAATTGTGGCGGCGGACGCGATTGCTGATGGAGTCGCTGCAAGTGATTCGATGGTGGTAAAGGACGCTCATCTGCGCCCAGCAAGTTTTGAGGTGACTGACGAAAAACACAAATCGCTCGTGACGCGAGAGGGAACCGTTTTATTAGTCAAAAAGAAGCCCTTCTTTCCTAAAATTATCCAACACAACGGAGAGTCGTTTGACTTTTTAAAAGCACTTGGATTTAATACGATCGAGCTAAAGTCGACGGCAACGGAAACTCAACTTCAACTCGCCCAATCGCTCGATCTGTGGTTGATCTGCCCTCCCCCATCGTCGGTTGGTGTGCAGGCGATCGGCCTGAAATTCGACCGAGTGTTGGTTTGGCAGGTAGGTGAAAATTTAACCTCTGCTGATCTTTCAAGTCTCAGGCGCAAGGTTCGGGAAATTCGCTCATCTGATCGCCGCGACGGGCGACCGATTATGGCAGAGATTGGTTCCGATTGGTCTCAGTTGTCACAAGCGGTCGACGTAGTTTCGCTGGGGCTCAGTCCAATCGGCACCAGTTTCATTGCAAGTCAGTATGGAGATTGGATTGCCGCACGTCGGTTATTGGTTGGTGAAACTAAACCGGTCTGGGCGAATATTCAAACTGAGTTGCCTGAATCATTGCTTACTCAAATAGCAATACTGGCCAGGAAAATCCCTCCGGTACCGATTGAGCCGCAGCAGGTAAAGTTTTTAGTTTATGAGGCCATATCGGCGGGAGCCCGTGGCCTGCGATTCGGCTCTCGTTCACGATTGGATGACCCGAGTCCGGGGACTCGTTTAAGATCTCAAACCATTCAGTGGGCATTAGCTCATGTGGATCAAATTGAACCATGGGCGGTTGGCGGCGCACTGATGAGTTCGTTGGCCAACGCGAATGACGAGCTTGAAATTGCAGTCATCAAAACAAATCGTTCGCGTTTATTGCTGATTGAGCGTCCGACTCACCACGAGCAATATTTGGCGGGTGATCTGCCTGTGCAGCCGATGGCAATTAAGGATCCTACCGCCGGTGCGACTGAATTGGCCTATCTGATTGGTGACACCGGACTTCAACCGTTGTCCAAAACGCGGGATATTTCTGGAGCCGTTATTCGGATTAATAATTGTCCAGCCATGATGGCGGTCGTCCTAACGCAAGATCCGTTGGTGATTAAAAAATTAAATAGTAGCTATGAGCGAGTTGGAAAGCAGTCGATCCTTCAAATGCATGTCGATTTGACGCGTCAGTGGTTGGCAATCATGCAATTGATTGATAAACAAATGGGACGAATGGGCCGTAGTTCATCTGCCGGTAGCACCGCACTTAATGATGCTGTGAATGCGTTTCAGAACGCTCAGCAACGCATTGCGGGAAACAATGCCTCGATGGCAGTTCCGTATCTTGATCGAGCGGACGAACGGCTTGCCTTTGTGCGTCGTGACATGATCATTGAGCAATTGGGAAAGTTTCAATCAAAAACGTCTACTCCCTTTACCGTCCATTCGAGTTTGATCCCTCTTCATTGGGAACTCACCGAACGATTGAACCGGGGGAATTGGCAGCCTAACGGATTGGCAGGCGGAGATTTTGAAGATTTAAATCACATGCTTACCAATGGCTGGGAAAACCATCGGGAAGATAGTGAGCTCGTCAGCACTCGCGTAGAATTAGCGGCGAGTGCAGCGGTTGACGGCCGTTATGGATTGAAGATGTCGGTGTTAGAGAAACAGCCAAATCAAGGTGTGATCGAATCCACTCCGCTGTGGATTACTTCACCGGAGACTTTGGTGAAGGCGGGGCAGTTAGTACGAATCCACGGGTGGGTCAATATTCCTAAAGTCATCCGTGGGACACATGACGGTTTGACCATTACCGATTCTCTTGGTGGCTCGGAAATGATGGAGCGGATTCCGATTACTGCTGGTTGGGAGGAGTTCACTTTGTATCGAGCGGCGCCGGAGAATGGTCGCGTTCAAGTAACTTTCGCGATGACCGGCACCGGAACCGCAATGCTGGATAAGGTTACCGTGAGAGCGGTAGACTTGCCCGCTGAAACGGTTCGGCAGGCAAAAAACTAACGTCTTGCTGTCGTGTTTAAATTTCTCCGAGCGCGTGGCTGTTTATCTGGCAAGCCAACTGCAAACTAAACTCCGTTAAAAACCGATCGCATTTGGGCCAGCACCCGAGGAATATTTTCGAGCGGATTTTCCTCTTCATATTCAAGGACAATATGTCCTTTGTATTTTGACTCGGTTAGCAATTGATTGATTCGCTGCATGTTGACCGCTGTTTTCTCACCTGACGGCTGTTTCATCTTTATTTTGTATTGAACATTTACAGACACAGGTGCACATTTTTTCAGGTCTTGATAAGGGGTCGATGAGATGAAGTTCCCTGTGTCAAGATTAACGCCTAGCCACGGGCTATCGACGCCTTTAACGATCTCCATGACTTGGTTCGCCGTTAACTGGCCGTGATTTTCGACTCCGATAAATATGCCGAGTTTCGCGGCGTGTTTGGCACATCGTTGCAGAGAGGTGATGGCGGAGGTGAGCGCGTTAGGATTGGCTTCGATTTGTTTTTTTGTTCCTGCGAAAAATCGAATGTGATTCGCTCCCATTGTCGAAGCTCGGTCAATCCACTGGTTGGCTAATATGATTTCTTTTTCTAATTTAGCTTGGTTGGGAATCGTAAAGTTATTTCCAATGGCTGTTCCCACGATCGGAACACCCGATAAAAACGCATGGCGTTTAATTTTTAAGAAGTACTCCTGGTCGGCATCCGGCGGGAAGAAATAGCTGGTCAATTCCGCTGCGCATTGCTGCGTGGCGCAATAGTCAATGAACGAAAACATGTCAAATTCTTGAAGTCCGTTAGTGGGCTGAGGTTGCCCTTTAAAAAATCGAAAGTGTTTCCTCAAAGAGTAGGCAGCCAGTCCAAGGCGATATTTGTTAGGCGGGCTCAGACTTAGTTTTGAATTTGTTTGATCTAGGGCTTCGCTTCCCCCTGCGAGCCGGCCAACATTGCTTGAAGTCAGGCAAAGTGCGGAGGAGGCGGACAGTTGAAAAAATGTTCTACGATTCAGTGGCATGGTATATCCCTAATTGCTAAAAGGGGTTTGTCGTGCGAGCTTGTGTGCAATCGCGAGGCCGGTCCGCATAAATTCGATGTGCGTTCATTCGAATCGCGGCTAAAGGTCAGAGTGAAGTTTAACCAATTCCATAAACCGGCGCGTAAAAAAAGCGTTCCTGGAGGGAACGCTTTTTCAAATTCTAAATCTACTGGAGGAACCTACTTTTTCGCGTAGGAAGCCTTGGCTGGGGAAATCTCGCCAAGTGACGCACCGCTGACGCGTGCGAACCGCTCCTTCGTGCCGTCTTCCAAATAACGATAACCAATTCTTGTTGGCTTGTTCGTCTTGGGGCAGACTACCATGACTTTGCTGGCTCGGATTGGGGTTTCCTTGTGAAGACGCCCGCCTTGAGGGTTCTTTTGACTTGGCTTTACGTGTTTGTAAGCCAAGTTAACGCCTTCCACGACCAACATTTGGTTTTTGTGGTCGACTGAAATGACTTTACCTGTCACGGATTTGTCTTTACCACTGATGACTGTGACTGTATCGCCGTTGTGAATCTTCATTTTTCTCGCCGCTTTCTCGAATTAGTGAATCGAGGAGTTTCCGTCATTTCCTGCCTATTGTCAAGGCTTAATGGTGAAATGATAGGTTCGTCAACTCAGAGATGGTTTGTTCAATCTCAAGTCGTAAATTGCCACATTTACCGGATGAAAAGCTTCCGTGAAGCTGGCGGCATCCGGAGGTTTGGGCGATTTTTTTCGCGTTTTGGGCGTTAATTCCGCCTGCCGGCAGGATTTCGATCCTCTGTTCAGCCTGTCTGTGAGCTGAAGTAATGTTGGTAAGTCCGTCCAGTGCTGTTGGCCGGTGGCCGCTGGTCATTACGCGGTCAATACCGACCTCAACTAGTTGCTCAAGGCTTTTCCGGGGGTCTCGAACGTCGTCAAAAGCCTTGTGAAACACTAATTTTTTGCCGGTCGTGAGCGAACGCATTTCCTTGCATCGATCTAATGCGATGTCATTGTTTTCATCGAGGCAGCCGAAGGCGAGCCCGGCGACACCTTGGTTGAGCAGCCATTTTGCGTCGTGGACTAGGGTTTGCCACTCGAAATCAGAATAATTGAAGTTCCCAGCCCGGGGGCGAGCCATCGCAATAATTGGAATTTGAATCGAATTCATTACCAATTCGAGCAGCCCAGCCGACGGTGTAAGGCCATCAAGTTCCAACGCAGAGTTCAGTTCAATTCGGTCCGCACCGGCAATTTGAGCGGTGCGGGCGGCCTCGAGTGAGCCACAGCAGACTTCGATCTGAAACCCTCGAGAGGTTTGGGGGGCATCACTCATTTTCGGCTTTGGCGAGAGAATTAGGGTCGCAGTATTTGAGTGCCAGCATTGCGTAGGCGGTTACGAGATTGGGGTCTCCCTCAAACCAGCGATCAGCAGGGTTAGTCCATGAGCCGTCATTCCGTTGGAGTTCAGACAGGCGACGTGTCAGGTCGGCTTGCCAGTCTTGCTTTTTTTGATCTTCGGTTAAAACGAATCGGTCGCCGGTAGCAGCGAGTGTTTTGGCAAAAATATGGTAATAGTAGAACAGCCCTTGCTGTCCCATGCCGGGGTTACTGGTTAAGTCGTAGTGTCTTCCAATCCAGTCCTTCGCCGCCTGAACTCGGATGTCGTCTTGATCGACGCCGGAATAAAGGAGGCTTTTTAAACCGGCGTAAGTCATCGAAGCGTAGCTTCGCAATCCACCTTCGGGCGTTTCCCCCGCCTTCGATTCTCCCTTTCCAACGGCGGTGTAAATGAAACCGCCTTCGTCATCAATGGATGCTTTGCCAACCCATTCCGCTGTATTGTGAGGCGTTGATAAATTTTGACACCGGGACATGAAGGTCGCCGCTTTTTGAAAGGCTTCACTTTGCGGATCCTCTGCGACGGCTTTCAGGGCATCGAGGAAATAGGAAGTGTTGGAAGCGTCGGGTCGTTTATGCGTTCCGTATCCTTGGCCTCCATAGAAGGTGCTGTTGAGGTCGTATCCCTCCGCTTCATCCCATTGTAGGCCTTTGAGGAATGCGATTGCTTTTTGAATTGTCTCGTCGTAGTTTCCGTCTTTGTTGACGCGATTGAAGCACATGAGGGAAACACTTGTTTCGTAATTCCGGAGGTTGCTTCCCTTTCCATAAATTCCGCCATCGGGGCGGATTTGTGTTTTGAGAAACGCGAGTGCTTTTTGAATTTTTGGGTCGGTTTGAGGAACTCCATGTTCGAGTAGAGCACTAGTGCAAAGCGCGGTCACGGCGGGACTGAGTTGCTTGCTAAAAGAACCATCAGGAGCTTGGCCTTTTTCCAGCAGGAAGGTGGTTCCCGCTTTTGATGTTTTTTGAAAGAGCAGTTCGACAGTTTCATCGGTCGCGGGGGAAGTCGCTTGCGACGTTTGAGGTTGTTGGGTTTTGGTTAGTTGCTGGAGGGGGAGTTTTGTAGGTGGAGTTTTCGTGTTGGAAGCCTGAGCGTTTTGGGGTGGCGGCGTTGCGGAGGCGGGGGAATCATCCACTTTTACCGGGGACCCCACGGCAGTGTCCTGGCTTGGGGGAGTCTGAGGCGAGGTTGGAGGAGTCGAGGGCTCGGAGACTTGAATCGGTTCTTCGTGATTGGTTTTTGAGCAGCCTAAACTAAGGCATAGCAATGCCAGGATGCAGGTGGTTAACAGTGTCATGGGGGCAAGATTGACGCGTGGCAACATTGTTCATTCCTGACTGGGTTTGCACGGCAAGACAGGACCTGTCTGCCGGTATACCGTGCGAGGTAGTCAAGCATGAGTCTGCAAGAGAACCAGTGCTTGATCAAAATTTGAGTACATTCATTCAGCTTCAACTGTGCCGTGGAATTTCAAACACACGGCCTGTCAAAGGTATCATTGCTGATTACTCTAAAACGGCAAGGATGTCGGTCTCATTCATGATCAGTAACTGTCCGCCATCTACCTCGATTTCGGTACCCGCGTAGCTTGAGAATAGAACGCGATCTCCTTCGCTGACTTGGAGATCCGAGCGACTTCCATCGACCATCAGCCTTCCGTTCCCGACGGATAAAATGCGACCTTCTTGTGGTTTTTCACGGGCGGCATCTGGTAAGACAATTCCACCGGCGGTTGTTTCGTCAGCTTCAGTACGTTTCACAACCACTTTGTCGTCTAGAGGTTCAATTCTCATAAAAAAAATCCGCGAGTGTCGAGCAAGAATGTGACACCTTTCAAAAGTTGGGTGTCACCCAAGCTCAACATTGTTCCATGAGCGGTTCTGGGGTTCAAGCCGATATCTGGAAATCGAAATTGAGAATCCAGAGATCGTGTTAAATTGGGCGAAGCGGAGCAAAGTGGTGGTGTTTTGCAAGGTTTTCGTTGCGTTTTGCAGCTTTTCAAGGCCGTAAAGTCTGCACAATCGTTGGAAGCCACTTCGGGCGTTGTTTCCACCGTTTTAAGGCGAAAATGCCGAAAACTGGGATAGAAGCTTTTTTGTTCCTCTTAGAACAGCGGTGTGAAATCAATGAATTCAGCCCAAAACGCGCCTCAGCCCGAGACGAATCCACGAACGATCCTGCAAGCCATCTGTGCGCGGCATGGATTTGATCTCGCTCAAAGTAATTTCAAAAATGAAATTCCGGAGGCTATCGAGCAAGCTGAATTAAGTGATGGGAGTGCCGAAGGTGGAGATGAGTTGGTCTCAATTCGAATCGATCCCAGCACAACTCCGAATTATTCTGCGAACGACGCAAGTATTCTTGAGTCGGTGGTTGAGTCTGCAAGTCAGATCCAGCAGCTTGCTGAGCGGCTCTCGTTAAAAGAAGACGAGCTTTATCAAAACGAAGAACAGCTCGAACGCAGAATCAGCGAGTGGGAGACGGCGACGGGGATACAGGAAAAAGATTATGAAATGAGGGTTCAGCATCTTTCTCAGCAAGCATCTCAGGTGAGCTGTCAGCAACTGCACCTGATGAAGCTGCAATCGGACATCGTTAAAAGCTATGACGCAGTGCGAGTTGCGATCGAGACCTTGCTTGAACATCCCGAAAACGAAGGTGATGTGCTGGCAGCATGTAAAGCTCTTAAATTCGAATTAGCCGGACGTTTTGACTACATCGCTCACCGCTGGGAACACCTCTCAGGGTTAATGAAAAAAACGCAACTCACACAACAGGCAGAGCGTAGTGAAATCGACTGGTCGAATTGGCTTGCTGGTTAGTGGCTCACGTCGCCTCCCGGCTGCGAGGGCAGTCGGGGCCTCTCCATTTGTTTTACTGAGCCTACTAGTGCGTACGCTTACCGAGTTATCTTGCCTGGATGGTTCTCTGCCCACTTCATAAGTGAAACGACGAACCTTTCGATAACCGGAATGACATCAACCGATTTGTCAAAGTCCCATTCGAGCGTTTCTTCGTCCATGTAAGTTGAGCGATTCAGCTCCAGTTGGACCGCGTGAACGTTATCCATCGCGCCATAATGCCGAGTGATGTAGCCGCCGACGAAACGCTCGTTAATGACATGTGAAAAGTCACTGATGGTTCCGGCAAATTCTTCGATTAGTTCCTGAAATGCCGCGCCACAAGACTTTCCATGGTTCGTACCAAAATTGAAGTCAGGCAGATCCCCCTCAAATAACCTTGGGACTCGTTGTTTAATTGAATGGACATCGAGCAGAACCACGAAGCCAAACTTTTCAATCAGCCGTTTCAGTTCCGCTTCTAGCTGAGTGTGGTAGGGTTGCCAGTAATGTTCGATACGGTTGTTTCTTTCGGTCTCATTAGGTTCGTTGCCGGATTGGTAAATTGCATCGCCTCGGAAGGTGAAGTTGGGGCAAATACCTGTCGAAACCTGTCCGGGGTAAAGGGCTTGATCATCCGCAGATCGGTTGAGATCTGCGACGTAACGTGAAGTATTTGCGGAGATCATAGCTCCGCTTTCGATCGCGGGGAGATCGTAAAGTCGTGTTAGATGCCAATCAGTATCGGTCTTCCTGAGGCCTTCATCGGTCATTTTTTCAGCAATTTCAGGCGGAATGAACACGCCGCTATGCGGATTGCTGATCACAAAAGGAGAATAGCCTTTTTGAAATCGAAAAAGTTTCATGAGAATTCGTTTTGTTAGCTGAAATTTTTTGGGGAAATCGCGGACGCAACTAAACGCTAGCATAGCTCAAACCGGATTCGACTTGGAGCAGGCAACCGTTTCGCCGTATACTTTCGAACTCTTGCCGAGTAAAAGCCCGAGGAAAAAGGAGTTTCCACGATGCGAAGTATTGCGGTCATCAATCAAAAAGGTGGTGTTGGAAAAACAACGACCGCCGTTAATTTAAGTGCTGCGCTCGCTGAAGCGGGCAATCGAGTCTGGCTGATTGATTTGGATCCGCAAGCCCATGCGTCTCTTCATCTCGGTTTCGGAATGGAGGAGGACTATCTTTCGGTATACGACGTTTTGACTGCGGATGTTGGGTTGGATGAAGTGCGGCATTTGGTGGACGACAATCTTTGGTTGAGTCCGGCGCACATTGATCTTGCCGCTGCTGAGATGGAGTTAGCCGGCGCCGTTGGCCGCGAGATCATCTTGCGTGACCGGATGGCAGAAGTAAGCGAGCGGTTCGATTACATCATTTTTGACTGCCCCCCTTCTTTGGGGATTTTAACGCTTAATGCGTTAACGACGGTGGATGAAGTTTTCCTTCCACTGCAGCCACATTTCCTCGCACTTCATGGGTTGAGTAAATTATTACGAACGATCGAACTGGTCGGACGCCGTCTAAACCCAGTGTTGCAGTTGACTAGCGTGGTGTATTGCATGTTTGACACTGGGACGAGATTAGCCAATGAAGTTGTAGAGGATGTCGAGCTGTTCTTTGAGGATCAGCGACTGACTGATTCAATTTGGTCCAACGCTTATAGTTTTGATACGAGAATCAGGCGAAACATTCGATTGGCGGAGGCGCCGAGTTATGGCCAGTCAATTTTCCAGTACTCGAACGATTCCAATGGTGCTCAGGATTATCGAAGTTTAGCGCAAGAGGTTATTCAGCAGACGGCCGCGATGCAAACGGTGGCCGCCGAGATACCAGCTGACGAACCGTCGCTGGCGCCTGACCCGTTCTACGCTCCTGAAAATCACTTCCATTATTAGTCTCTTCGCTTCTGCGGCCCGGGCTTGCCGATGTTTTGTGGTGTAAGGGGCGTGTTGAGGAAGACGGCTGGAGTTGGGGTGCTCGAATTGCGGAAAGCCGAGCCAGAACCTCGCTGGCGAGCAGTTAACGCGTGGCAAAAAAACGCGGTTTTAGCCCAACACGGGTCGCTCTTTTTAAAATGCTTGTTAGCATGACTCCGAGTTTTATAGCCCTATTTTTGGATCGTTAATATGTCGGATTTCCCACCCAGCATGGAAGAATTAGTCGAGACTTTCGAGGAACTTCCGGAATGGGATGAGCGTTACGATTTTATGATCGATTTGGGGAGGGAGCTTCCTTCGTTACCGGTCGAATTGCAAACCGAAGAAAACATCGTCGAAGGCTGCATGAGCACCGTTTGGCTGGTAACAGCACTTCCAGGCGGGGTCGACCAGCCAATGGCAATTCAGGCGGACAGCGACTCGATTATTGTAAAAGGGTTGATCGTCATTTTACTGGCCTTTTATTCCCGTCAGACGTCGGCTGAGATTGTTGATTCGAACGTCGGAGAGTTCTTGAAACAACTGGGGCTAGACCAGCATCTGAGTCCCCAGCGGCGGAACGGTCTTTTTTCGATGATCAAACGTTTGAAGGGGTTGGCAGCGGCCTATTCCAGTGCGCCGCCAAATTAGGCGAGGAAAGTGTTGTTGCCAGCAATGGGGCAATCGCGGCGTCGCTTACTTGCCGTAGTCCTCTGACTCTGGATCGAGGCTGGCAATATTGCCTTCTTTGAACGCCTCTGCCATTGCCAGCGGCACGGTGGCTTCGGCGGCCACAAGAATAGCACGATTGGCGACCACTTTCGCTCTGTTCTCCTGTTCGACTGCGACGGCTTCGGCTCGTCTTTTTTCAGCGAGCGCTTGAGCAACACGCGTATCGGCTTCGGCCTGGTCAGCTTGGAGGCGGGCGCCGATGTTGTCTCCAATATCGATATCTGCGATGTCGATCGAGACAATTTCAAATGCTGTGTTACTATCGAGAGCGCGATCGAGCACGGCTTTCGAAATACGATCGGGCGTTTCCATGACCTGTAAATAATCAGTCGAAGAGCCGATTGAGGTGATGATCCCCTCCCCTACTCTAGCGATGATGGTTTCTTCGGTCGCTCCTCCAATTAACTGATCGAGATTGGTTCGAACCGTGACCCTCGCTCGCACGCGAAGCTCAATCCCATCCTTTGAGATTGCACTCAGAGTCGATTTATCGGTGAAGCTTCGGTCAGGGCATTCAATGACCCGTGGGTAGACGCTTGTTTTGACAGCCTCTAGTACATCGCGGCCCGCCAGATCAATTGCCGCGGCACGGTCGAAATCAAGATCGATATTTGCACGTTCAGCCGCAATGATCGCTTGCGTCACACGGTCGATATCGCCGCCTGCGAGATAATGAGCTTCGAGATTTTGGGTCTCGATTCCCGACTTTTCATTTGATTGGATGCCTGCCTGATGTGCCATGATTTTTGCATTGATAACCTTGGCCGCATCGACACGACGGAGTTGCATTGCAATCAGATGAACCATTTTTACTGGCGCACCGGACGTCAATGCTCGAAACCAAAGGGCTCCGAAATTTAAGAACGCGAAAAAAACGATGAGCAAGAACAAGCCACCGATCGCGGTTCCAGTCCAAAGCAAAATTGGCAAGATCGGTGGCACGCTTTACCCTTTCGATGGACTTTTGGTTTGACGGAAAACGTGTCCGCAGTCACACTCTTTTCTTCTAACGTGCAATTGAGATTTGCATTGCGGACATTGCTTGTTCCAAGATTTTTGTTTTGGCTCGCCAGCTTGGCTTGCTTTGCGTGCCGCGTGCAATTGCTCTTTTCGAGATTCGTCGGCTAACTGGACAGCACATTGAGGGTGGATTCCATCCTTGGAGTAGGATGATTCTCCGCAGACGGGGCACGATTTTGATTTTCGAATCGCGTATTCAAAGGTCCGAGTTCCATTCGTCATCTTGCCGCCTTTTCGTAAACGAGTTCGGGCGTTTGCCATGCCGTTTTCCTGACAAACTGGAAAGTTTTTTCGGTCTCGCAAGAAGCTCAGTACAACTGGACAAAGTTACTGGACAAAGTTTCAGTTTGAGTGAACAAGCAAGCGAACGTTCGGCCGTGGTCGTCAGTCGCTGATTAAGGAATCGGGGGATGTCTGAGACATCTCTCACGGACGCAATCGCATCGACCCTCCTGTGATCCGATTGCAACCTGTAACGAAGTCGACGCCGGATTGTACGGCACGCCAGAGGCTTCGTCCATCATGTAAAATGAGATCGCAAGGTTATTAGATCAAATACTCAACTCAGAAAGTATCGCTTTGTAGCAAGATGCCTCTGCGGTGAAGATCCGTTCGGGAGATGTTTCCCCAATGGCGCATAAAAAAAGCCTTGGCAAAAATTACCAAGGCAGTTTAGCGACGCTGACGGGACTCGAACCCGCAACCTCCGGATCGACAGTCCGGGACTCTAACCAATTGAGCTACAGCGCCTGAAACACTCTGACGAGCACTTGTGAAATAGAAAATTATCCTTAATCCACGTCGTTTGCAAGTCGTAATGTTAATTTCGGTGAAATCCATATGGAACTATAGGAAATGCTGGGTTTCCTGTAATAGTTTTTACTAATCTTTGAATTTTTCCAGTCTGGAAACGGCATTGGCAGAATGAAAGAAGATTGCTTTGGTTATCACAGGCAAAAATGTCATTCTGTTTTTGTTATTCGCTGTGCCGTGAAACTGGCATTTTCGACCTGAAATATCCCTACAATCGCTTTCAAAGTGGGGCAAGCGTCTAAAACTTTCTCCATTGATAACTGCAGTCGATCCTCGTGGCAGTCTAAAAACCTAAGTTTACGCGGTTACTGAAATAGTTTCCGATTAGATTCGGAGTTGGAAGGGAGAAATTATGAATTCTTTGACAGACTCAATTGGCGACCTTGCTCAACAAGTTTCGAGGGAAATGGGTGGCATAACGCAAAATCTAACTGGCACCGGTTGGGCAACCCTCTCCATCGCTCTGCTTATCACCGGTTGGTATTTCTTGAGTGGGAACTCAATTAAGACGTCTTGATCGTAGGGATAGCCAAGAACCGAAGCATTGGCAAGTAGCCGTAAGCAGCAACTGATTGCGTACCCAGCGACGGGCTCGGGTTAGAAAAGACTTCCGTTCGCTTCAAATCCAAGATCCTCGATAATTTCTCTATCTTGGGCGGCCGCCTGCTTGTTACCGGCACGCCGGTGGATTTCCATGCGGTGGTAGATCAAAACGGCAGTCATTCGCCGGGCCATTTTCTTCCGTCGAGCGATTTGTTGTGCGGAAAAATCCGGTGTGTTGTAGAGTGAACTTTTGAGAGCAAGTTCCATGAATTCGGAAGCCAAAACCGCACAATCGAGATCATCGAGTGCATTTTCGTAGCTGCTCGGTGTATTCAGCATTCCCGGCCTTTGATCGAACGGAGGCAAAACAATGGATTGCCAATTTCGCCGACCAGATACAAAGCCACGGGTGTCCAGATACATGCTGGCTTTTTGTAGTTGTGTCAGGCATGCTTCCGCGTTCGGGAGACTGGTCGCGAGGGTTTTGAAATCCAGCCCAAGTTGTTGGAGCCTTTTTCGATCACGGTCAGCGAGCGCGAGTGCCCCGAGGTCTTCATTAATTAAAGCCCGTGTCGCGAGCATTACTGCCAAACTGTTTTTGTCTATCTGTTTTAACGCTCTCGCGTTAGAAATTCCTTTTTCAAGTTTTTCACCGAACGGAAAGCTCGCCTTGGATTCAGTTGTCTCAACTGGAGGGCTTCCGACCGTTGCCTGCTCCTGCGGAATTGATTGCTGGATTTCTGGAGGATTTTCTTGCATTAGCTCGGTGACGACACCTTGAATGAAGGAAACCTGGGTTTCCAGTTTACTTTCGTAGGTGTCAATTCTCCTGCCGAGCTCGGCTAAAGCTTGGTCGCGCTGGTTGAGCGTGCGCGAGAGCAAGCCAACAGCAACGGCGGTTCGCACGTCGAGGGGGACAATATAGTTGCATCCCCAGTACTCTAATTCTTCAGAGTCAATTGCTTTGTTGATGTCTCGGTTCGCTCGCGACAGTTCTTTGCGGGCCAGTGCTCGGAAATACGCGAGGTTGTTTAGTTCGATGGGAGTTCGCGACATTTTCCCTGAGAGATGGCGTTTGTAGTTTTCGAGGGCTAGATCAAATTCCCCGAGGTACTGAAAGCAGGTCGAGCGGACTTGGTGGGCCAGTTCGTCTTCCGGTGTCAACTCAAGAATTTCATCGCAAAGGGTAATTCCTAGTTCGCCCTGATCGTTTTCGGCGAGCATATTTGCGTAGGCTAATTTGATTTGCCGGTTGTCAGGCGCCTCTCGGAATGCAATCTCCATGACTTCCATGGCTTCTTCGGATTGCCCCGCCTCGGCAAGGTTCATGGCTTTGGCAAAGTTCCATTTTGCTGATTCTTCTCGGCAACCAATCAGGCTGGAGAGAACGATTAAAAGAGCGGCCAAGCTGAGTTGGCTTTTCCCTGAAAACCGGAAGTATTTATTCGAACAAAGGGATTTGAAAGTCAATGAATTTTGAGATTTAAGAAAGATGTGATTGAAAAGAAATTCTGGTGTGTCGTCGGTCTAGGGGGCAGAAGATTCAGGGGGCTCGAGGAAATTGCGGGTCGACTGGAGCAGTTCATTTTTGATGAGTTGGAGTTGGTTGCGGTTGCGAATCTTATTCCCCTGCTCATCGGTCACATAAAAAACATCGATGACCTGATGGGCGTAGGTAGAGATTCTCGCGTAGGTAACATCGAGGCCGAGTCGATGTAACTTCTTAGTTAACTTATACAATAAACCTGACTTGTCGTAAGCAAAAACATCGATAATGGTAGCCGAGCTAACGGTTTCATTGTCAATTTTCACACGAATCTCTGGTCGTGACAGTTTGAGGGCGGCGCTTTCTTCTTTTTCCCACTTTGCAGGAAATCTCGGTGGGTCTTCATCGACTTCTAAAACTAAATCGAGTGCTCGTTGTTTAATGTCGGCGTAGCGAGCCTGGTTGGGTTGAGAGAATTGCTTGTCCTCGAACTGAATCCAGTAAAAGACTAACGAATCACCCATGGGTTTGATGTCAGCTGCCCGAATTTGCAAGCCTAAGCTGCTGAGCATCCCTGTGATCTTGTAGAAGATTCCAGTTCTTCGGCTTGATACTTTGCCAATGCAAATTTCGTAGAGTTTGGATTTTTCCAAGCGGCTAATGTCGCAGATCGCTTCGCGAGGGTTGACGCGTCGAATCTCATTTAGCCGCGCTGCGATCGTTTCGGGCGTGTGGGATTCGCAATAACTGCTAGGAAGGGTTTCAACTTTATTTCTTAGCCAATTCTGTCCGTCCTCTGTTTCCGCTTGTGCGGCGACCAGATTGTAGACGCCATCAAATCGTTCTTTTTCAAGATTTTCATTTTCGCCTGACAGGACGCTCTTCGCGCGTTTGTATAACCCCGTAAGCAATCCTTGTTTCCATGGAGTTAAAACCCCCGGTCCGACGGCAGAGATGTCTGCACAGGTGAGAACATAGAGCATCGAGAGCATTTGGACCGAGCCAACGTTGGAGGCAAATTCAGCGACCATTTCGTCGTCGTTGATGTCTCGGTGAAGCGCTAGGTGCGACATGACGAGGTGGTTGTGGACAAGAAATTTAATGGTCTCGGTTTCGTCTTCGGTCAAGTCGAAACGCTCGCCGGTGGACGCCGCTATCCGCCGTCCAACCTCGCTGTGGTCTTCATGGAATCCTTTTCCGAGATCATGGAGCAGGATTGCTAGATGCAGGATGTTTTTTTCGCGAATGTTACGGTAGGTGGCTCCCACGGTATTTTGGGCGTCGGCAAATTTTGTCAAATTTTCCAGAGCCTGCATGGAGTGTTCATCTACCGTGAATTTGTGATACTCATTGAATTGCAGTAGACCGCGAGCATGTTCGAACTCCGGGATAATTTTCCAGAGGACTTTCATTTCATGGAGGCGTCGCAATTGGGAGGCGAGTCCGTGGGTGTTTGAAAGTAACGCCATGAATCGCCGCGCGCTTTCGCGAGTGAATTTAATGTCTGGATTCTTCAGCATCTCATGTCGAATGGCGATCCACGTATCGTGTTCGATGGTTTTGTCGTGAAGACAAGCCAGTTGCATCAATCTCAGTACCTGTTCCAGGTTTTTCTTGACGGACTCAAGGTGTGGCTTGGTAACGCCAATTTGAGTAGCCCCCATTCGGAAATGGTCGTCGATTTGACGTGTCACTAGGGGCTCTATCATCGTCACGGCTTGAGCCTTTTTGCGACTGGTACTTTTGGCAACAAAATGTTCGCAGATATAGTGAATTCGGCTGGTGTAGCGAAAGTACTGACGCATAAATTCTTCGACGGAAAGAAGCGCGTCGTCTCCTGAAAATCCAAATCGCTCAGCTAGGCGAACCTGTTCATTTCGGCCAAGTCCATCGTTAGCGCGATTTGCATGGAAATGCATTTCATTGCGAACTCGCAAAAGAAATTCGCTGGAGTTATTCAGTTGTGTCGAATCCGCTGTTGAGAGCGCGCCTTTGGCGAGTAGACGGTTAATATCCGTTTCGCCAAATTGGACATAGCCGAGCCAGCGGACGAGATGGATATCTCTCAATCCGCCACGAGATTTTTTAACATTAGGACGGAGCAGGTAGACGGTTTCACCAAACTCGACTCGCTCTTTCTCTCGGGCTGCGATAATCGCTTTGATGATGTTAAACGTTTTTCGATTGGTGATTCGTTTGAATCGTCCGGCAAAGTATCGAAACAACTCTTCATTGCCAGCCAGCAAACGGGCTTCGGTGAGCGAGGAAAAAATGTAAGCATCTTTGAGCGACATACTGCAGGCGTCGCGGGGAGTCCGAAGGCTGTAGCCCAACTGGAATCCAGAGTCGGTTATGTCTTGCGAGATTCGGCGAGAAAATTCAACAATGTCATCCGTTAAACTTCCTTGGTAAAGCACCATCAGGTCGACATCAGAAAACGGTGCGACGTCTCGCCGTCCGCAGCCACCCAAAAGTACAAGGCTGATTCGAGAAACCAGCCCCGGCGAAATTTCTGCGAGTGCTGTTTCGTATATCTTTATTAAGATTGAGTCGAGTAGGTCGGAGATGAGGTGGCAGGTTTCTCTACCGGAAGCGCCCTCGTCATGCAGTTTCCGAATATCGACAAGGCTCGATTTCCACCGCTCGCGGGACTCGAGAACGTTAGGGCGAATACCGATTCCATTGGTCATGGTAGGACTTGCTCTTTCCATCCCGTGAGATGGCTTATTATCGATGATTACCGTTGGGGGTACGTTTCTTCCATGGTGAAACGGTTGTGGTCAAACAGAGGGCAACGCGTGTGGTCGGTCGCGAAGCCCTATTGCTCATTCCATCCCATTTATTTCTAGGGGGTAAGTTTTAAACCGCGTCCGCGCCGGTTTCGCCGGTTCGAATTCGAATAACTTCGGAAAGATCGGAGACGAATATTTTGCCATCGCCCATTTGGCCGGTCTGTGCTTTTCCGATAATGGTGTCAATCACCCCGCGAAGTCTGTCTTCAGAAACGACCACTTCGACTTTAACTTTTGGGACAAAGTCGATGGCGTATTCGTTGCCACGGTACATTTCAGTATGGCCTTTTTGTCGACCATAGCCTTTAACTTCGGTAATCGTCATACCCTCTACACCGCACTCTGTGAGTGCCGTTTTGATGTCATCGAGTTTAAAGTGACGAATAATGGCTTCTATTTTTTTCATAAAACGTATCCTTGACCACCGTATTATTTAGTTCGCAGCACATCCGACTCTCGGTGGGTGCCGCAAAAGACTCGTGACCGACTACCTGTCGGTGACCACACTGGAGCCTTCTCAATTGTAACGCATTGTCGCTGAATTCTAATCCTGCTGACAAGATTGTTTTTGCTGTTGAACCCGAGAAGTCAAAATCTTCGGACAATCGATTATCTTAGGGAAATCAGCCATTGCGACGCCGGCAAGGATGGAATCTTAGCCAACGAAGGCGCGTTTGCATTTTGAAGGTGAAGAATTTTTCTCAAGATTTGTCTTTCCGCCCGACATTCCATTCAGTTTCCGGGCACTGGTCGAGCTGGTTTGTGTATCTCGCCAAAACAAAAAGTAAGTCACCGAGGCGGTTAAGGTAGATAAGCTCGAGTGACAGGTCCGCTTCTGTTTTCGAGTTGATTAACTCCACGAGTTGTCGTTCAGCACGACGGCAAACCGATCTGGCGAGATGCAACGTACTGCCAGTACGCCCGCCCCCGGGGAGTATAAAAGCTTTTAACGGGGCGAGTTCTTCGTCATATTGATCGATGGCTTTTTCTAATTCTGCCACTCGCTCAGCGGGGAAGTTCGGGATGCGGTCAGAACTGCTCAAGCAGGCTGCGACTCGACTGCCGAGGTCAAATAGGTCATGCTGGATCTGTGTCAGAAGTGAGTTGAGCGATTCTGATTGGTTTTCAACCCGCGCTAAACCAATAAAAGAGTTGACTTCGTCTATCGAACCACAGACTTTGATCGCTGAATGAGACTTCGAAACACGAACTCCACCGAGTAGGCCGGTTTCACCTTGGTCACCGGTTTTAGTATAAATTTTCATCGAATTCCTAAACGACTTTAAGGGTCATTCATTTCTTGGGTCGGATATTAAAAGGATCTCGCCGTGGCTAAAGTAAAATCTTGCGGATTTTTGATTTATCGAGAAGATCCTAGCCCATCTTTTCTTTTAATGCGACATGCGGATCGGTGGGATCTACCGAAGGGGCATGTAGACGAAGGTGAAACTAATCTTGAGTGTGCCTATCGTGAACTCGAAGAGGAAACTGGAATTCGTGCAGAGCACGTTTTGATGGATGAGCAGTTTAAATTCAAGAATAAGTATGTCGTAAAATACGATGAAAACGGTGAGGTCGTCAAAAAGAAGAAGTTGATTATCTATCTTGCTAAATTGTTGGTGCCAGTTGAAATTAATCCCACGGAGCATGAGGGATTTGAGTGGTTCTCTTGGGCGCCACCTCATCAAATTCAGAAAAAAACGATTGACCCATTGCTGCAGCACCTAGAAGAGTACTGGAGTGAGATCGGAGAGAGAGTCCACGGTAATGTTTAATGCTCCGATGCTTGTCGAGCGTTCTAACCAGTTGGCCCCCGATTAACCCGTGCGGTTTTACCCACTCAATTGAGTGGGTTGTAAGCGGAGAGCCGTAGTTAAGTTTGGAGGCATCGTTGAAATTCACTCTTCAGAAAAATCTGGTCGATGTAAGTCGGCGACTTGTGTTTCCCGCTGAAATTACAGTTGCCCAGGGAAGAATTGCAGGCATACGGCGGATTGAGAGTGCTCAAGGTTTTATCATGCCTGGATTTATTGATTCACATATTCATATTGAGAGTTCGATGTTGCTGCCGAGTGAGTTCGCTCGTGTCGCGGTAACTCACGGCACGGTCGCAACCGTGTCCGACCCCCATGAAATTGCGAACGTTTGTGGATTGGCAGGAATTGAATTAATGCTTCGCAATGCCGAGCAAACTCAATTCAAGTTCTGCTTTGGAGCGCCGTCTTGTGTACCCGCGACTAGTTTTGAGACCACGGGAGCAGCGCTCAACTCGTCAGAGGTAAGGCAGTTATTGAAGGACCCACGGATTGGTTATTTGAGTGAGGTCATGAATTTCCCGGGAGTGCTCAACGGTGACCGTGAGGTGATGAAAAAAATCGCGGCGGCGAAAGAGTTGGGTAAACCAATAGATGGGCATGCACCGGGACTTCGCGGGGAAGATGTGGAGAACTACATCCGTGCCGGGATCACAACCGATCATGAGTGTTATTCAAAACCTGAAGCGCTCGAAAAAATTGCGGCGGGATGTAAAATCGCTATTCGAGAAGGGTCGGCTGCTCGAAATTTCGACGCGCTACAGACTCTCATCGATGAGTTTCCCGACTGTTGCATGTTGTGCAGTGATGACAAACATCCCGACGAATTAGTACTTGGGCACATAGATCGACTGGTTGCCAGAGCGGTTTGCGAGGGACGCGAACTGATGAACGTTCTCCAGGTGGCATGTGTAAACCCAGTTGAGCATTATGGGTTAGACGTTGGATTGTTAAGAGTTGGTGATCCAGCTGACTTCATTCTGGTTGAGGACCTCGTTGGGTTTAGAGTACTCGAAACTTACTTAGACGGTGTCTTGGTCGCTAAAGACGGGGTTTGCAGGATGCCGAGCATTGTCCCGGAATCAATTAATCGTTTTGATGCCGCACCGATTAAGCTCCCTCAATTGCAAACCGAGGCCCTGTCGGAAAAAATCCGAGTCATTCAGGCAATTGATGGTCAGTTGGTAACACAGGCATCCATCGAAAATTGCAAGATAGAAGGTGGCTTCGCTGTCTCCGATACACAGAGAGATCTCCTGAAAATTGTGGTTGTCAATCGCTTTGAGAATGCTGAGCCTGCGATTGGATTTGTCTCTGGATTTGGGTTGAAGTCCGGAGCGTTTGCTTCGTCAGTAGCTCATGATTCTCATAATATCATTGCAGTCGGTGCGAATGATGAAGATTTGTTGTCAGCAATTAACGCCGTCATCGACCAGCAAGGGGGGCTTAGCGTGGTAGAAGGTGGGAATCAACTTGTTCTACCGCTCCCTGTGGCCGGGCTTCTTTCGATGGAATCGTGCGAGGTCGTTGCGGAGCATTACAGCTCACTCGATCAAAAAGTGAAACAGTTGGGGACGCAGTTGAGGGCTCCTTTTATGACGCTCTCTTTTATGGCGTTACTTGTCATTCCATCGCTTAAAATCAGTGATCAGGGTCTGTTTGATGGGAGCAGTTTTGATTTCGTTTCCCTGTTTGTCGATGGGAATTGAATTCAGTCATTCCTGATTAGCATTTCCATCGGGCAACTGGTGTTTGGCTACTGCCGATTCATTCAGATTTCAGAAGTCGAAAAATAGGACGTTCCCTGGCAAGCATAAGTTGCACACTGCCGATTGTATTCCCAGCAATCTCGACAATGGGGAGTTTTGCATCTTTCGCAGAGCACCATTTGTTCAGTAATCCCCCCGCTGCAGATTGGACAGGTGATCGATTCAAGAACGGTTGCATTGTTCTCGTTTAGGAAATCGATTCCTTCGGTAGAAACTAGCATTAACTGATCGAATAGATCGAGTGAATAACGGATGAAGTCATGCAGTGGAGCAAGATCTTTAATAAAGCCAGGTTTTTGAATTCTTAGCTTGCCTCGTTTGATCGAAATGTTGAGTTCATTGGGTTGAGTTAAATTTCTCAGTCGAATCAAGAGGCTTTGGACATTGTAATTTAGTACTTTGTTTACTTGCTCGAACTGATTAGTCCGAACTGAGAATTGAGAGTTAAAAGCGACTTGTCTAAATTCGATGGGCAGAATTTTCTTCGTGCCTCGCTCTATTTTGGCGTCGAATAGAGTTGTGATTTGAAGCTTGAGTTTGGGGTTGGGCCACTGCAATGCCATTTCGGTGAGTTTTCCAGTTTTGAAAATGGAACTTGCTTGGCTTTGAAGGAGGCAACTTGTCCGACCGTAATCAAACGCGAGCGTCGGTTTTATAAAACCGAGGCCAAAGGTTGCCCCGCCAGTTTGGCTCTTGCCTACAAAGTGCCCCTCAAGTTGGGAGTATGTGCGATTCCATTTCCCAAATTGTTTTAACATGGAATTCTCTTTTCTAAGTCAGTCGGAGCAGTAGTTGGGATCGTCATTGGTTTGAAATGTTGGAAGTAATTAAGATTGCAGTTCTCTATCTGTCTGCTCACTCATGGTGTTTGGCGGGTGGTCTACAAAAAACATTTGGCTTGCATTTGGGGATGAGTCTTTTTCGGTTGGCTCGAGTGTCAGTGGCGAAGCGACGGGGGCGTTGAATTTGTTTTTTCGACCCGATTGATTTATCACGAAACCAGTTGCCAAGATCACAACGCCAACTCCTCCGAAGATTGCCCAATACCATGCAGAGGGTATTTGATTCAATGAGGAACTTAAAAGTTTCGATTCCATGTCTTGGTTGGGGGATTGTTGAATCTTTTTTTCTAATGCCTCTTTTGTTTTTTCCTGCGTTTTCAACAGCTCGCTTAGTTTTTGAGCGTGTGCTTGTTGCTGTTGGTCGAGCGCGGCTTGGTAGGCTGAAGTCTCTGTGGTTAAGTTGTCGATCAGCAGCTGTTGGTTTTGGTAACTTGATTGAAGTTGGTTTTGGGAAACTCGCAGTTGGGTGTACTGGTCGACCAATTGAGGGTAACCCGTCTCGTGGGCCACGATTGTGGTAAGGATTTCACGGTAAGCATTTTCCTTTGCCGACAAATCGGCGTTGGCATCGAGTTGAGATTGGGCAGCCACCGACTGAGTCGTTAGAGACGGTGCGACGCTGTTTGATTTATGACCAGACCATTGGTTGTAGCTGAGGAAGCAGAGGAAGATGAACTGCATCACTAGCATCCCAGCGATAGAGATTTCAGAAATTGTTCTACGGTTTTCCATTACCACCACTGGGGAGGGATTCGTGTTTTGGAGTGAGTATCGAGGATCTTGATTCAAGACGGGCTCCTTGTTGTAGAAATTTGCGTATTGTTCCAATTCCGCACATCTCAGACGGTTCGTGGTTAAAATAAATCCCTGTGTCTGACGCTTTTTTCTTGGGGTACTGGTAGTCCAGTGAAACCAACCACGATCCTGCTTGCAGGGATCGATCACTAGTGCCACGTCGAGTGCTCGGTTGAAAAAATTGTTGCAAATAAATAGGTCCATGCCGGATAAGAAGACACCCCAGTCGGGATGCGTGTGATACCAGCCAACCATTTCTAAATCAGGTCGAAACCCTTCTCGTTGACGTGTGATTTCCCGCCACGTCTCATGTGTGAATTTAAAAGTGCCTTTGGTTGCCTCGAAGTGGGTTGCTCTCAGGCAATCCGAGATGACCACAAATGGTTTGCCGGCGTGATCGATGAATTGCCGCCCCATTAACACTCCGCCTAATTCGACATTCGTGTTACTTAGGGCGTGGGCTTCCATGTCACGTTGGACATCGAGGTCAACGAAAATAGCGAGGTCATCCGAATCGGTCTGGCCGACGACTTTCGTGGAAAAGTGAGCGTCTTGATCAGGGCGAATCGAGGTCTGGGGTTCGGCCTGAGCCAGTTCGCCTAGTTGGATTTCGTCATCCATTGCTAACCTACCTTGCACTGGGCTGGAGCGTCAGTTGAGCCCTCGCAATCGGATTGTAGGTTGCTTGCTTTTGCGGCAGAGCGGGATGGTTCAGGTGAGTCGTTTTGTAATTTAACAAAGACAGTCTGAAGGCCGTCTGAGACCTTGATGATGTCATATTCGGGAATGCCAAGTTCAAAGAGAGTTTTTTTGGCAAGTTTAGAGTTGCACTCAATTTCACTGATTGTGAACGGGTAGCAGACTTCTGCACATTGATGGCAAACCCCCTTTTCAGCAGTCACCTGGCTCAAGGGGGTCTGTTCTTGCCGCTCGATGCCACAATTACGGCAATTGAGCGAAATGAGGAAATCTCTATCCAATAAGATTTGCCAGGATTTACGGTTCCGGTCCAAACCGCTGGTTGTGTTTTTCAGCTGACGAAAAAGTTCTTCGGCAGTCGCCGTTTTAGACATCAATGGGAGGTCAATAATCTCGTCGTATGTCTCGTGGGACAGGCAGTCAGGACGTCTCGGGTACCGAGTTTGATAAAATTTATTAGCAAGCCCGTTGAATACTAAAGCTGAACCCTCGGCGGTTGGCAATTTGTGAATCAATTTAAGTGCTTCTTGGACTTGGAGTCCACCAATAATTGAAGCGATCGTCGGTGCGGTTGGAACCTTGCCCTGTTGGATATCTTCTTTACGTAAAAGTGGGCAGCTATAGCGCAGTGAAATTAAGCGATAGTCATTTTCAGTCATCGCGCATTCGTAGCAGGCGCCTAATGGAGGACAGAAGACTTTGGCAACCCCGTTTATTTCCTGAATTCCGCCATCAATCCAAGGGCGATTTGTTTTCCAGCACATCCGATTGATCCACAGTCGTGCCTCGCGGTTGTCGACGCAGCAGATAACGAGGTTCATGTCAGCAATAAATCCCAATCCAATGTCAGTTAGCACATCTCCAACGATTGGGTTAATGTCACAGTCTGGATTCAAGTCACGTGCCATCTCTGCAGCGACGAGAGCTTTCGCTTGCCCTTCGTGAGAGGCTCGGAAAAGAACGGAGCGAGAGAGGTTGGATTCCTGAACTTCGTCGAAATCAATAATGTTGATTTCACCTATTCCCATCAAAGCGAGGTTCTTGATGACCTCATTTCCCAAAGCTCCCGCACCGACGACAAGGATTCGAGCTGCAGCGATTTTTTCCTGTTCCCACCAGGCGATTAACTTCAACCGCGAGTACCTGTCCGAGTCGTCGATTACCATCGGGCCATCGGAGTCAGGAGGAGAGTTCGGGTTGGTTATCATTTTATGTTGCTCAGTTAGTGTGATTTGAGAATGCCATCTTTCTGAATTTGCGAGAGGTTGGATCGTCTAGTCGTCAATCGAGAAACAATATTTCTGCTGTGCGAGGATATGGAGATTTGACTGCTAATTTGGCGTCGATGATTTCTATTCCCGATTCCAGGATTTCGATTCCATCTTCTGTAATTTCGACAACGCGCATCTGATCAAGACGATTGGTGTTAGCAAGTGCGGGAGGCGATGAAATGTGTTGGGATGGAATGTGTTGGGGAGCAGTGGAGGAGCCAATTAAGTTGCGAATGGGACGTTTGTCTATCGGGAATCTGTTTTCAGGCTGCGAGCGAGACCAATGGGCGGCTTCCCGGTTGTAAGGGCTTTCCGAATCAAAGTTTTTATAGCGAATCATGTCCCAGAGCATTGTGCTCATTTCACACAGAGTTAAGCTCGGCACCCAGTGTGTGCCGTAGCCACCAAGGCAAACCACTCCGTTATTAGAGATGTTGGGGTGAAAGATTTTTGTTTCCCAAAGCAACCCCGGTGCCAAGCGTGGGTATGCGGATCCGAGGTCGACTCGGACAACGTGTTTCGAAGTTAAATTGACTCCTGAAAAGGAAGACTTCTTTAGCCCATTCCCATTAAAGGTCAGGCGATATTTAGTCGGTAGAGACCGGGAAGAACCTACGGTTTCAAATGAAAAAATAGAGCTCTCATCTTGGAGTTTTTGCAGGGATTCGAAATCGGATTGAAGGCGTCGGTCGCGAGGAGATTTTCGCATTTTGTTTTCTCACATAAATCTTTTACAGATTGGTCAGGCCAGCGTTAATTATCCGGCAACAATCTCGGGATAAATGATGAGATGATCTCCTGCTGAAACATTTGCGTTGACGAGCGTTTCGGTTTCATGCAGTCGCCGTCCACCCTCTTTGTGGTCGAGGCTGTAGCTCATGGGTTGGCCATCCGGTCCGATGGTTGGCAAGTTCATCTTGGTGATGATGTTGGGAAGAATGCGTTGCACGGTTATAGATTCAGAAACGATCGCCTCCACGCTTTTTGAGCCGGTTTGATCTAGAAACGTTACCTGTGTTCCTTGTTTTTCCGAGGTTTGCGTCATTTTTTAGCACTTTCCTAAATGATGTCAGATCGCGGGTGAAATTTGCTCCCCACCGGCGCGGTGAGTCCGTCGCGCGCAGCGAATAACGGTTTTTCGACAAGCGTCGCGTTATCTTGGCTAAAAACTAGAAAAAAGAGAGATCTCGAAGCGACGTGTCACTTTTCAGTGAAATTCTCTCGCCGTTTTTTTAGAAAATCGCAGGCAAGCATTCCGTAGATATTTACATCTTCGAATTGATTCCACTTGCGAATATGCCCTTTTCGAGTGCCTTCGAAACTCATCCCAATTTTCTCAAGGACTCTTCCAGAAGCAGGATTTCTGGCAAAATGTTGGGAGGTAATTCGTGCGAATCCAAGTTCTGTAAATCCAAAGCTAACAATTCCGCTGGCTGCTTCGGTTGCGAATCCCTGATTCCAAAAATTACGCCCAATCCAATAGCTCAATTCGGCTCTGTGATGTTGCTTGTTGGCGACCAATTCGACGGTTCCAATCAATCGCTCGGTTTCTTTTTGGCAAATGGCCAAAACATAGGCCTCGCCCACCTTCCAGCGATCGTGGTTTCGATCAATCCAGCCAGCCGCGTCTCCGGGTGGATAGGGAAAGTCGATCGATTCAGTATTGGAGGCAAGCTCGCGGTCATTCAGTAATTTTTCGATTTCCCCAGCGTCGCTCGGGAGAAGCGGTCGCAATTCCAGTCGAGCTGTTTTTAGAGGGATGAAGTCATGCATTTCGGGGCTGTCTGAATGAACGATTTTCAGCTGAAGTCTTGGGCGAGATTCAGGCTCAAGCATTTTTTTGCCTTGAGACTTCCTATTGTTGCATCAATCCTGCCTCAAGGGCAGTCTGTTTCACAAGTCTTTGACGTGCTGAAAGCCGTGCTTTTGAGCAAATCGCCGGAGGCAAATCGAGTGGGGCGTTGATGGCCGCCGTCGTAGAGTCCCCTTGTTTCGGCTTTGGGTCGTAACCTGATTATGAGGGTTGTATGGGTCGCTTTGGATAAAAAAGAAGCTTTGAATTGGTGGTGATCAGCGATTAGCTAAATCTTGACCTAGGTTTTCATATCGGGCCAGGAAGCCTTCAGCGAACTTTGCTGCCCCCCAGTTTGGCAATTACGACTGAGATAAACAATGAGTTACTTAAACCGCTTCTTTCAGGAAGTATTCGACAATAATCCGCTCCCTTCGACAGGAAGCAGTTTCGATCAAGCGACCGATGCGCAGATGGCTGCTCATTTGCAAACGGATCAATACGATTCGTTTCATTTAACCGAGGCCATTCGCCCGGCTATGGATTTGAAAATCAAGCCAAGTCAAGGCTATCGCCACGACACCTATGTCGATCAGGAAACAAAAGCAAAGGTGCCGGTCATTATGGCTGCTGCATCAAGAGAACAGCTTTTTCCGCTGTTCATTCGTCTAATTCAACGTCTCGGCCCTGTTGTTGATGTTGTTCTTGAGTCCAGCCACACCCAAGGTGAGGGTGGACATGTAGATCTCTACCGAGAACACATCGACATGCCGGTGCTGACCAGTATCTTGTGGGACTATGAAGACCTATTGCTCAACGATGGGTGCACAGGCATTGCAGTCTTGAACCCCAACACTCCTCAGGAAATTCAATTTGAAGAGCACAAATTGCTAATTATCTACGGCAGTCCCTTGGAGCCATTTGAGTTTACTCTCGAATCGCATGGGGTTGGCGAGAATGAAGGAATCAAATTTATTACGGAAGCGGAGCACATCCATTCCTCCTCGGATGAATTTGCCGAACAATTTTCTCAATTAAAAACTGCGTTGGGTCTGGATGGCGATCATGGGATGCCAAAGCAGACTCGCGGTGGTGACAATGAGGAAGAGTACGGCGAGACTTTCTAATCGCATCTCTTTTTTGAATATCGCACTCATCTTTTCGCGATTCAGTCTGCTGTAGCCTCTTTTCTAAACTGGGCTTCAGCAGATTTTTTTATGGATCGCCTCGATCAGGATTGTGGTTTTTTGAACAGCGATTTCTTAGATACGAGTGAGTTTGGTGATCCTGCCAGTCTCAACCCATTCGGCAACAAAGATGTTTCCCTCGCCGTCAAAACAGGCGTCATGCGGGTGTACAAATTGCCCATCAATCCAAAGCTCCGGCTTTCGTCGCAAGTCTTTTACTGAATTAACCCGCTCAACCGCCTCTCCAAGACGCCCGACAATCTTGTTGTTTTCGTCGAGGAGCGATATGCGTGCTTTTAATTCAGGGATCATCATGATGTTTTTGTAAATATCGATGTTCGCGGGAAGACCGTAGCCAGTCAGGGTTTCAATGTATTCCCCGTCCATGGTCAGGTATTGAAGTGTGTTGTGACTGCGGTCAGTAACAATAATCGAGGGCTCTCTGCCTTTTCGCTGATCAACCCACAACCCGTGGCATAAATTAAATTTCCCTTCACCCTTCCCTGTTCCACCAAACAGCCGTAGCCACTTCCCATCTTGATCGAAATGGTGGATGCAATGGGCGCCGTAGCCATCTGCGAGCAGGAACCCACCATCATCTAAAAACGCAAAGTTAGTAGGCAGGAATCCCTTGCGAGTCCAGTTGGCTTTCGTCGAAGTGTTTTCTCCGATCTGGTAAATCCCAGACTCCATGGGAGCTTTTTGGTACCAAACCGTTTCACCAGTGAGTGTCATTTTCGAAAAACACTTGACCTGCTGATAGGCGGCAACGTAAAGAAATTCCTCGTTTCCTTCTTTGCGAATCTCAATTCCATGTCCCCCTCCTTGGAACTGGCAGCCGAATGCTCGGATAAATTTTCCTTGAGGATCGAATACAAAAATGGAGGGGTGGTCTTTTAGGTTTGCTCGGCCTTCGTGAATGACGTACAGATTGTTGGAGGAGTCGACGGCAACATTATGGGTGGTTTGCCAATGGTATTTTTCTGGGAGTTGGGCAAATTGATGGTCTACCTTGTATTGAAACTCCCCTTCACCAGTCACAATATCTCTCACGCGATTTTTGCCAATGGCTGTTGACGCAGCACCACTGAGTGGGGCTAGTGAGGCCGCGGTCGCAACCGAGGCCAGTGAGGATGATAAAAAATTGCGGCGGGTGTGATTAGTTTTCAATTGAGTCGCTCCCCTAGGGTAAATCGAGTATCAGATCGAGATTTCGCTTCCGGTGATTGTGACTTCTGTGGTGCGGTCATGCAATGAAAATAAAAATGCGGCCGCGGGAAAAACTTGGATATGAAAAACAAGGAATGGGAAAGCCGGGCATGGGTAAATTTCAGTTCGCTTGCCCTTGGCAATTGAGTGGCAAACTGGAGCGGACCCCCGTTTAGTTCACGTAGGTCCTAAATCTATTCCGAGGAAGATCGCGAGCTGGCTACTCGTGCCGTAAAGCTTCAATCGGATCGAGTTTTGCCGCACGAATGGCTGGGTAGGTGCCAAAAATCAATCCAACCACCAAGGCGATTAGAAAGGCCAAGGGGATTGAGGGGAGCACGATAATCGGAGTCATATCGCGAACGGAATCGGGGAGGCTTTGAATGGTGGTTGGAAACCAAAGAACCAGGAACTCTCGCACCCAAATGACCACCCAGGGACAGGCGAGGCCGCCAAGGATTCCCGTCAAACCTCCGACGGTAGACAGGACGACGGTTTCCACTAGGAATTGGAGGATAATATCCGCTTGATTGGCTCCCAAAGCCCGCCGAATACCAATTTCTCGGGTTCGTTCGGTCACGGTTGCTAACATGATGTTCATGATTCCAATGCCACCCACTACCAACGAAATCGCTGCGATCAGTCCCATGAAAGCCATGAACATCAGCCGCGTGGTTCGGGCTTGTTCGAGTAATTCCAGCGGGGTGACGACGGCAAAATCTACTTCGTCGTGTCGCTGTTTCATGATCGACTGAATAGCGATGGATGTTTCAAGAACATCTTCAATGTTTTTCACGCGAAAGGTAACTTGGCTGATCTGGACGACTTCGTTGATCCGCGAGCCGGCGCTTCGTTCCATCGTCCAATCGCCGATGCGACGCCAGAACGTTGTCAGTGGGGCATAGACGTCGTCTGTAAAATCTTGTGCTTCCAGCGAACTGCCCACTGCGGCCATTATACCTCGCGGTTTAGTAACCCCGACGACACGATAGGGCATGTTGCGAATGAGGATGACGATTCCGATGCAAGATTTTAGCGGCCTCAATGATTTGGCGACCTCGTAGGAAAGCACGCACACGTTATCGTCGTTGGTGATGTCCGGTGCTTCGATAAATCTTCCTTCATGTAATTCGAGTTTTAGCACATCGTCATACTCGGGCGTGCAGCCGATGAAGTGAACCGCCCTGTCCGTCTCGCCGTAATAGAGTTCTCGATTCGCGTCGCGGATTTGGAGGGCTTGATCAATCGAGGGGATCGTGCTCGAGAGAACGTCGAAGTCATCACGCGTGATCCCATAGACTGCCATGGATTCTTGAGAGAGTTCCTCGGTGTCAGGTTTTACGCTGCGAAGGATGATGTTGTTGGTGCCTAGTTCCTCAATTTGCTGTTGAACTTTTTCACTGATCCCCTCGCCAATTGCAAGAAGCCAGATGACGCTGGCAATTCCAATGAAAATTCCAAGCACGGTCAGGCCGCTTCGCATGGGATGCAGGGCGAGGCTTTTTGTGCCGATTTTCCAGATTGTCGGTCGCAATATTTTCATGACGCAAACAATTGGTAATCAAACAATTGAAAATCAAAGAGAAAGAAACACGTTTGAGCAAATCGATGCCGAATCGAAGGCAATTACGGGACGGTCGGGAATTCGATTGCATCGCGATAGGTGTCCGCATCGACAAGAATTTCTTCTCCAGCACTGAGCCCCATGGTGATGACTGCAAACTTGTCATTGTTTGAGCCGATACTTACTGATTTTGGTTCGATCGTTCCCGCCGGCGTCTTGACGATGACGAAATAAGTATCTTTGCCTCGCAGCACAAGGCTGGAGACGGGAACCATCAAAGCATTTTCTTGTTGCTCGACAAAAATCTCGACCTTGCCTCGCAAGCCCCCGCGAATCAACGGGCTTGATTCGGTGATGTCAACGAATACCTCATACTCAATAGGAGCCTGATAGTAGCGTCTGGGCAATGGGAATGAGCTTACTCTGCGGACGATGCCGGCGATTGGGGTTTCCGGAGCGGTGTCAACTCGAACCTCTACTCGTTGGCCGACTTTGACTTTGTTGATCTTGGAGTCGCTGACTTTTGCATTGACTTGCATTTTCGTGGGATCAGGCAGATAAAAAATCTCCTGACCATCACGAATCGATCTGCCTTTTTCAATGACAATCGAAGAGTCTCGCCGATCGGAATCATTGGCGTAGACGACTGTCCCAGCTTGTGGAGCAGTGATTCGGCAACTTTCGACTTGGCGAAGGTATTCGGCCTCACGTTGTTGGCTTAAATCGAGACGAAATTGAGAGGCCTCGAGTTGTGCCTCTTGCTGTTTGATTTCTGCATTGAGTTCGTCTTCCTCTCTTTCGCGACTGTAATTCTCATAAATTTGAAGCTCGCCATTAGCTAGGCTGAAATTTTCCCTTGCAATGTCTAGTGCGGATTTATCGGATGTAACTTGAGATGGCAGCGCGTAACCTTTGAGACTTAGTTTCTTAGTGTGAACATACTGTTCGTTCGCTCGATTTAGTTTCTCTTCGGCGACAAAAATGTCTGCTTTCAATTTTTTAACTTGCTGGAGATACCTTCCCCCTGCAAATTCAGCGAGTTTGCTTTCGGCCGCTTCGAGCTGACTTTTCGCTTTTATAACGTCAGATTTATCTTTGGCGACGACAATTTTTCTTTCGGTCAACTCTTCTTTTAAAAGTGAGTCGTCCAACTGGCAGAGGAAGTCCCCTTCTTCGACCTTGGTTCCCTCGGGAACCAAATCGAGAATGGCAACCCCTTCTTTACCGCGAGACTTAACACGGCAGCGAATTTCGATGTTGCTTGAACTGCCGATATCACCGACCTCATTAACGGACGATATAAATGTGCCCTTAAATGCGGTGAACGTAATTGCATCGGCGCCGATCGTCGCTTTGTTGTCGCCATAATTTCGCATTAGGAGCGATCCCACGACAACCGTGCTGCAAAGTAGCAGAGCGACCAAAATGATGAGTTTTACAGTTCCTGTTCGTTGGTTCATGGAGTCATTCACTAGCGGCAGAATCAAATTGCTTTGTTGGTAAATATCGAATTCGCGAGTTGATTATTTTAATTTTTTTTTCCGATTTAAAGATGTTCCAGGCGGGTCGTTTATTTACCCCCTACCCCAGTTAATCACCTTATTTATCACGGAAAGCCTGAGGGTGTCGTTTTCTACAAAACTCAGATTTAACTCATAAAATAAGCGAGCCCGATTCTACTCCAAAAAAACGCAGTTAAATCCCTACTTTGCTGAATTCGTCCTCGGATAGCTGGTTTTTTAATGCTCGACTTGCCTAATCCGATTTTTCCGAAGCTCTCCGCGCGTGGAGGGTTCAGGCGTTGGTCCGGTTTATCTTGGAATGGGGGCGACTACTCGGACAAGGTTGCATTTTGTATGATGACAGAATGTCAGAAGAAAACGAAAAAAATCTCGCAATTCCGGTCCGTGTTTTATTGGTCGATAACGATAAAGATCATGCCAAAGCGATGCATGAGAGCCTTGAGCGAATCGGCTTGGAATGCAGCTATGCAACCTCCGGTCCCGAGGGGGCTCGGATGCTCAATGAAAACACGTATGAAGTCGTGGTTACTGATTTGATGATGAACGATGTGGATGGGATGGCGATCCTGAAAAAAGCCAAAGACATCCAACCAGACTGCGAAGTTATCTTGGTGACCGGCCATGCGACGGTTTCACGAGCGGTCGAAGCAATGCGAGAGCGAGCGTTCAATTTTCTCGAAAAACCCATTACTCCCAAACGTCTTCAGGCGGTCGCTTCGAAGGCTGCTGAGTCAGTTCGGATTAGATTGCAGAATACTCACTTGCAGTCTCGCCTGGACGAACGTTACGGGTTTGAGAATCTCATATTCGCTAGTGAGAGCATGAAAAATGTGGTTGAGCGACTTAAACGAATCGCTCCTACCGATGTTGGTGTTTTGATAACCGGTGAAACTGGAACCGGAAAAGATGTCGTGGCACAGGCAATTCATCAAAATAGTCCTCGTAAGAAAAAACCATTCGTTGCCATCAATACGGCTGCCGTCGCGGAGCATTTGGTTGAAAGTGAGTTGTTTGGTCATGTCAAAGGCGCCTTCACAGATGCGATTTCTGATCGTCAAGGTAAATTTGAATATGCCAACGGGGGAACGTTGTTTCTCGACGAAGTCGGCGACATGCCGATGCCAACTCAGATCAAGTTGCTCAGGGTTTTAGAGGAGCGAGAAATAACCCGTGTTGGTGACAATAAATCAATCCCTGTTAATGTTCGCGTTCTGGCAGCGACCAACAAGGATTTGGAAAAGGAAATAGAAGAAGGCCGCTTTCGAAGTGACCTTTATTTTCGTCTCAAGATTGTGTCGGTCCACCTGGATCCGTTGGATCAACGCCGAGAAGATATTCTGCCATTGGCTGATTTTTTTCGTCGTCAGGCCAATAAAAAGAACGGCCGGAAAACGAAAGGCTTTTCTCCAGCTTTGCGTCGCTGGATGGTGGGATACAGTTGGAAGGGCAATGTCCGGCAACTAAAAAATGTCGTTGAAAGTCTCGTCGTGATGGATCTCGATGACATGCTTGATATGGATGACTTGTCACCAGATTTAATCGGCGATGTCGATAAGGTTAGTTCTGTTGCGTCTGGAATTGAACCTGCTGTCAGTTTTCTAGACGAAGGGTCGTCCGAGTTAATTGGTAAGTCAATGAAAGAAATTGAGCGGTGGGCAACGGAGCAGACGCTGAAATTAGCCAACCAGAATAGAAAAGAGACAGCACGAATTTTGGGGATCAGCGAACGAAATCTTTATCGCTTGATCCAAAAGTACGGTCTCAAGCAGAGTGACGAAAAAAGTACCGAACCAACCTCTGGTTCTTCGTCGCAAGATGGATTTGAGGAAAGTCCGGAAGAGCCCTTCTAGCCGCAAGCAGGATTTTTTGCCAAATTTTTACCCGCATCACAGCTCAGAAGGTGCTGCTGTCGGGCCCCTAGCCACTCACATCTCGCTTAGGTCGAGTAAATCATGAGCCAATTGCAACTGAATCCCATCCGTCAACTTTCAGCAAGCGTAATCAACAAGATCGCAGCGGGCGAAGTCATTGAACGGCCCGCAAGTGTCGTGAAGGAACTGTTAGAAAATTCGGTGGATGCTGGAGCAACCCGAATTGAATTGACGATCGAACAAGGTGGAACAGAATTGATTCGGGTGACGGACAACGGTTCCGGGATCCCGCAGGAGCAACTGCCACTGGCGGTCACGAGTCACGCGACAAGTAAAATCATCGATGCTGATGATCTATTCCAAGTGGCGACGATGGGCTTTCGCGGAGAGGCCTTGGCTTCGATTGCGGAAGTCAGCCAGACAACAATTCGCTCGCGAACCGCTATGCAGGATTGTGGCTTCGAGATGCTAATCAATGGTGGGCATCGCGAGCCAGCACAGCCGTGTGGATGCCCTCAGGGAACCACAATTGAAGTTCGTCAGTTGTTTTACAACACTCCGGTTCGTCAGAAGTTCATGAAGACTGCGCAAACTGAGCGTGGGCATATTATGGAAGCATTCACACGAATTGCTTTGGCACACCCTGAAATCCAAATGACTTGTGTTAACGGTAGTAAAACAACTTATAACCTGCCGGCTACCGAAGTTTGGTCCGACCGAATTGAAGCATTTTTTGGCCCCGAAATTGCCAGCAATCTAATCGCGCTTGACAATGCCCACGGTGAGATTCGGATCCGCGGATTCGTAGTCGATCCAGCGGTGAGTCGAGCCAACAACCGTATGCAATATTTATTTTTGAATGGGCGATATATTCGGGATCGGTCTTTGCAGCATGCGTTAAGTGAGGCTTATCGAGGGTTGCTCATGACTGGGCGCTATCCAGCTTGTTTTTTAACTTTGGAGATTCCCTTTGAGTTGGTAGATGTCAACGTGCACCCAGCCAAGTTAGAAGTCCGTTTTCAAAATGGCGGACAAATTTACAGCCAACTTTTAAGTACGGTTCGGCATCGTTTTCTTTCCACCGACCTAACCGCTCACGCGCAGTTATCAAAAAAACCTGTCGAGCCATTTCGTCCATTTCCTCAGGGCGTATCGGGGGGGACGTCCGTCAGTCCCGGGATGTCGAACCAGGGGAATCAGGAAACGATTTCGTTTAACAATGCTGCTCCCGCATTTGATTGGACACAGGCGCCTCGACAGCCTCAGTTAACAGGGCATGATTCTGCATCCACAGTGGGGCCTATGGGCTCAACCGAAGGCAATGGAGGATTTTCAAATGTGCCGCAAAGTGATCAGGAGGGGCCTAGTCCTTATCCGGCGACGATAGGCACCGGGGTTGCGCCGTCGCAGACGCCTACGGCGCTCCAGGTGCACAACACATATCTCGTTTCGGAAACCCCTGAGGGGATGATTGTGATCGACCAGCACGCGTTGCATGAACGCGTCATTTATGAACAGATTCGCGGTAAGGTGGTCGATGGGAAATTAGAGTCGCAGCGTTTGCTGGTTCCAGAACCCGTGTCACTTCCACCGACGGAAGCGGCGGCAGTTTTGGAACAAACCGAACTATTGGAACAGCTGGGAATATCGATAAGCCCATTTGGGGGAGGGACTGTTTTGGTGTCTGCCTACCCAGCCATGTTGAACAAACAAAATCCGGCTGAAATGCTTCGGAGTGTGGTAGATCAAATTGTCGAGGGCGGTAAAACCCTTGATCAGCGGGATTTAGTGGACGAATTGCTTCACATGATTTCTTGTAAGGCGGCCGTCAAAGCAGGCGATCGGCTTTCCCCTGAAGAAATCACGGCGCTCTTGGAGCACCGGGAATTGTGTCAGGATGCTCATCATTGTCCGCATGGTCGGCCTACTTCGCTAGTTTTTTCACGAGATGAGCTCGATCGCCGATTTAAACGTATCTAAACGTGGATTCTGTGCCAGAATTGTAAGATAACTTTAACAGGGACTCCGCGGCGGCAGGCCGCCGATTGGACTCCATTTATTAGGTCTGGAAGACGAAGGTGTTTGTTTTCAAATGATTTGTGTAAGCGTTGGACGAGGTCGACACCGAATGATGATGGCCGAGCATCGGCACCTTGCTGAGCAAGGCGTCGAATTGGTCGAATTGCGCCTTGATTACATTCGGAGAGCGGTCAACTTAAAGCGGCTCTTAAAAGATCGTCAGTGTCCTGTGGTCGCGACGTGTCGTCGCAAAACCGAAGGTGGGCGTTGGGAAGGAACCGAGGGCGATCGCCAAATGCTGCTTCGGGCGGCAATTGCTGACGGTGCCGACTATGTCGATCTAGAAATGGACATCGCTCACAAGATACCGCGTTACGGGAATACTCAGCGGATCATCAGTTATCACAACTTTGATGAAACGCCAAAAAACCTGGAAGAGATTCACCATCGAATTTCGAAACTTGATCCAGATATTATTAAAATCGCCACGATGGCGAACAATCCCATCGACAACATCAAGGCCTTGCGTCTTTGTCGCGATTCCGATATTCCAACCGCGGCATTTTGTATGGGAGAGATGGGGCTGCCGTCGAGAATTCTTTGCGGTCGCGCCGGTGCTCCCTTGACTTATGCAACGTTTAGCGAAGATCGTAAAATGGCACCGGGCCAGTTGACCTACAAGGAAATGCAGGAAGATTTTGGTTACAACAACATCACTGAGCAAACTCAAATATTGGGAGTGATCGCCGACCCTGTCGCCCACAGTTTGAGCCCGGTCGTTCATAACGCTTGTCTGCGTGAACAAAAAATGGATATGCTATATCTCCCATTTCGAGTTCCCAAAGAGTACCTCGCCGAGTTCATTGAAATTTGTCCAGAGATGGGCGTGAGTGGTTTGAGTGTTACGATTCCACACAAAGAAAAATGCTTGAAGTGCATCAACGTACTGGATGATAATGTGGCCGGAATTCGCGCTGCTAACACCATCGTTTTTCGCGACGTCAACGCTTATGGGTACAATACGGACTGCACCGCGGCGATGACAAGTTTGCGTAAGACTATTGAAATTAAATTCCCGGAAGAGGAAGTTTTCAAAGATCGTAAATTCCTCATCCTTGGCGCCGGTGGAGTTGCCCGGGCAATTGCCTTTGGGTTGGTTCGCCGTGAAGCAGATGTTCACATCTGTGCGCGAGACTACCGGAAATCAGATACCCTGGCTCGAAGTCTTGATTGCAAGTCGTTGGATTGGGCAGCCCGTGCTAATTTTGAAACTTCGGTGCTCGTGAATTGCACACCCGTTGGCATGCATCCAAACATGGATGAGACTCCTTTTGAGTCCGACTGGTATGATCGTAAAATGATTGTTTTCGATACGGTTTACAATCCCGAGCAGACATTGTTAATTAAGCATGCTCGTGAAGCGGGTTGCACGGCGATCACCGGCGTGGACATGTTTGTGCGTCAAGCCGCTGAGCAATTCAAGCTATTCACCGGCAAGTCTCCAAAAATGGATACAATTCGGTATGAGTTGAAGCGAGCCACGAGTGCTGCTCAATACTAATGTATTGCTGAGTTGCTAAACGGTTCGTGCGAACGTTTTCTCGTCAATTTTGGTGGTCTAGCCTTGGGGTGAGTCAATGAATCTCTATCTAATCGGCTATCGGGGTTGCGGGAAATCCACCATTGCCCCGCTCGTTACCGAAGCTCTTTCTTCTTCCGGTCCGTCGTGGGAGACGGTTGACGCAGATGACGCTGTGGAAGAAATCGCTGGAATCTCCATCGCTGAAATTTTTTCGAAGTTCGGTGAAGCAAAATTTAGAGAACTCGAGTCAAAAGTCATTCAGTCCCTGTCTGAACAGAGCCAGCTTGTCGTCTCGCTTGGTGGTGGAGCACCAATAATTGAAACCAACCGTCGCCGAATTGGTGAGACGGGAAAGTCGATTTGGTTGCGAGCGGAAGCGGATTTGCTTTGGCGGCGAATTTCAGCAGATCACCAAAGTGATCAACAACGCCCTGATTTAACTTCTTCGGGAGGTCTCGAGGAAGTTATTCAGCTTTTGGAGCATCGTAATCCAATTTACGCTCAGTGCGCTGATTTTACTGTTGAGATTGATCAGCAAAGCCCGGTTGAAATCGCTAAGCAGATTGTGAAATGGGTGCTTGCCAATGCTGACGAATGCGGGTGGTGATTCATGAGTGGGCGTTGTAGAGTAGTATTGAACTTAATTGCGATTGTTGGATGATGAAATTGGGTGTGTATTGGACGTGCCATCCTTTGATATACGAAACTGCTTAATTATCTACCGGCCTAAAAAGGCGACTTAACTCATGCCTTCAGATCTCCCCAACTGGCTTCAATTACCGGTGCTAATGGTTGTCGGTTTGGCAATTGGGGTTTTTGTTAACTGGGCCATTTATTCTTGGGCGATGTTTCTTAAGCGTCCAATCAGTCCTTGGATGATTCCTGCAGCGGAGGCGAGTCCGCGTTTGTGGACCGATCGAATTCCAATCTTTGGATGGCTTGGCCGACGACGTGACTCGGAGCTTTTCGGAGCTCATTTTTGGGTCAGGCCCATGTTAATCGAGTTGGCGTGCTTGTTGGGCGTTCCCTTTTTCTACCTTTGGTTGGTCGATGGAGGGTTAACGAGTCAAGCGACTTGGGTGGGCAACTGGGATTCAATTTGCGGAATCTGGTTTTATGCCTATGGAGTTTTACTGGTACTGATGTGTATTGGTACCTTTATTGATTTCGATGAGAAAACCATTCCTGATGAAGTTACAGTTACCGGCACGATTGTCGCGTTGTTGTTTGCAGGTTTTGTGCCTGCGTTTAGGTTGCCAGTGTTAGGCGGTGCAGGTGTTTTACCTGTTGCCGAACCGATCCATTACGCGTCTCCCAATTCATTTGGAAGTTTGCACTTAGGAACGCCAGCGATGCTAGTGGCGATGCTGATTTTTCTGATTTGGATCTGGGCGTTGATGCCAAAATTACCGGTGTGGTATGTCGGTTTGGGGAAATCAGTGAGGTTCATGTGGGCTCATGCCGTTCGTCCCAAACGGAAGACAAGCTGTCCGCTCCGGACCGTGAATCGAAAAACACCTGCGGTAACTCTACTGCTGGCTGGACTGCTCGTTGTGGGACTTGCAGCGATCGCGGCTGCGTGGCAGTTGCTTCCAGAAGTAAATCTGATCAGTCTGTACAGTGCTTTTCTTGGGATGGCATTTGGTGGCGGCCTTGTTTGGGCGATTAGAATCATCGGTACCATCGCGTTACAAAAAGAGGCGATGGGATTTGGTGATGTTACCTTGCATGCGATGATTGGTGCATTTCTGGGCTGGCAGGCAGCACTCTTGGTTTTTGTAATGGCTCCGTTTGCCGCTCTCCTCGTAGTGTTGATTCAATTCATTGTGACTCGGCAAAGCGAAATCGCGTTTGGTCCTTACTTGTCGGCGGGGGCTTTGATTTTACTGGTGACCTGGAAGCAAATGTGGCCGATTGTTTCTGAAGCAGTCTTTCGCTTGGGGCCAGTCCTCCTGATGATTCTCGCAGGTGCTTTGGTGTTGCTGGCTCTGATGCTGGTGACGCTCTCGTTTATCAAGGGTCTCCTGTATGAAGATGAATTGGCTGACCAGTAACTGGTCCGGTTCGTCGATTCTCGCATTTCAGTACGAGCTTTATCTTGGGGCGGATTTTTCTGCTGGGTTCAGTAAATGCTGCCGCTTTTTGCTAGCAAAATCAAAGAAGGGGCTGCTTCGGGTAATCGTTTAAGAGGCTGTTTTCCGATGGTTGCGTTGGCTGAAGGTGTGTTTTTAATCGTAGTCGGTTCCCGTCCAGCTTGATAAATCATTCGAGCTTATCCAGTCTGGAACTTATTCGGTCACTTATTCGGTCTTTACCGAGTTTTTCCTCCTCGCTAAAGTTGCCAATATTACTCGAAACCACTGTCGGTAGTCGTCTTACTACCTTGTCATGAGTGCTCTTGATTGTCATGAAAAATGCACCTGCTTTAAATCGATTCGTCCAGCTCAGGAATCAGTATTCTTCGATGCTGGTTCTCAGTTGCCTTGGGCTTCTCGTAGCGACGTTAGGTTGTCAGCGATCTGTTGGTAACGGCGCGTCGGGTCAGGGAGGAATTTTTGATTTCCGCAGTCAAGCTCGCGCCGGTAGAATTAACGATCCGGAACCTCAGATGGCGTTCAATGCAAATCAGGATGTCCAGCGATTGAATCAAAAGCTGGGTGCCTATGATGACGACAATCAGATGCTCAATACGGAAGTGGCTGGTTTAAAGCAAAGGCTGCAGGTGGCGAACCAGTTCAATCAAACATTGAGAGAGCAGTTGGCCGATACTTCCGGGCGGATTCAGCAAATTGAAATGGAGCGACAGGCAGCAGTTGAGCAGTTGGCTTCAGTGCGTAAGCAAGTTGAACAGGACAGCCTGCGACCAGCATCGACAGCAGGACAGTTCGCGAGTTTTGGAGGGGGTGAAACCCCTGCGAAGTTTTCAGGTGGCGCAACCATTCGAGCAAATAATAGTTTGATGAAGCAGTTGGCGAAAGTCGATTTGCCAGGCAGTCGGGTTAGGATGGATGGGGATTTAGTACGCATTGAATTTTCTTCAGATCGAATTTTTGTTCCGGGAACTTATCAGATCCAGCCATCTCAGTTACCTGTAATGCAAAATTTGGTTTCTGCAATTCGGTTGAATTTTCCGAAGCAAGTTGTGGGGATCGAAGCACATTGGGACGGTACACCCCTTAATCCACAGTCGACAACGCATCAACAGTTGACGGCCACACAGGCTTTGTCTGTATTTAATGACTTGGTTCGCTTGGGAATTCCCAAGGAGCAGATGTTCACGATGGCAATGGCAAGTAATCGCCCACGTTATTCTGCGAGTACAGCTCAGGGGGTTAATCCGAATCGTAGGATCGAACTTGTCATTTATCCTGAGCGTTTTGACGTAAAATATTAAAAATAATGTTTCTGGCCGTTTCTTTGGCCGGCTGTTGTTTTTATCTTCGAAAGCCCTTCGTCATTTTTTAATGACCTTCGCTGCGTCGAGTCGCCTTTCTTTCTGAGATTGCTCCGGTGCGTGATTGCGACGACTTTTTTAGGTCTTGCCAACAACTTTTCAACGGTGGAGTGATTGAGCCCTAGCTGAAAAGTCCACGTTTTCTTGAGTGAAATCCATTTCTTTTAGTTGCTTGCAAAACCTCTCCAGTCTGTGTAGATGTAAATATGTTCACTAGTGAACATTTATTTACTGGTTTTGCCGATTAGTGACCAAAGGTGTCTGCGGAAACTGACATCTTGGAAAAATACGGGAGCAAGAGCTGGATGCATTGCATTGCGAATCGAGGGAAAATGAACAGTTGGAAATCGGAAGCCAAACGTCGCCGTGGGGCTGTTGAGGCTAAGGTAGAGGTGAAAAAACAGGGGGCTCAATTGGAGGTTTTGAGTCGGCTTCGGGAAGACATACGAAAGGTGGAAACAGCTGGAAGGATGGGTGACGTCAGTCGGATTTCCAGTGGTTTTCCAGCGATTGATCGGTTGCTGCCCGAAGGTGGTTATTTGCGTGGAGTTCTAGTCCAGTGGCTAACAGGAGGAGGATTGGGAGCGGACTATCTTTCCTTGGTGTTGGCGAGGCAGGCTTGTGAAAATGGCGGTGCATTGGTTGTGGCGGATCCATTTAATCAATTTTATCCACCCGCTGCCGCAGCGATTGGAATCAACCTTGATCACTTGGTGGTGCTACGAGGCAAGCATTTAGATAGGGCGGATTCGCAAGGACAGACTGATTTTTTTTGGTCGATTGATCAAGCGTTGCGTTGCTCTGGCGTTGCTGCTGTTTGGGGGCCATTGGGGAAAGTGGATGAGCGTTGGTTCCGGCGTTTTCAATTATCGGCCGAGACCAGTGGCTGTTTGGGGATTTTTGTTCAGCCTTTAGAGGTGTTGCGCCAGCCAAGTTGGGCGGAAGTCCAGTGGGTGGTCAGTGATGGTGTTCGGCGAGCCAAGGGTGAGAGAGATCACCGGGGCAGTCTTCAGCAACTCCATGGCCCGAGCCATAGGAGTGCAGATTTTCAACCTCCGTCGAGTGGGAATTTTTGTGCTCGGCAAAAATTAAGGTTGCAGTTAACGCGTTGTCGTGGCACGCAGACTGGAAAATCGATTGACTTATCAATTGATGCGATCACGGGCAGCGTAGGCGTGAATCGAGTTCAGCCTGTTGGAAAGAGTCGCGGCGGTGAGGCTTCTGTGTTCTTTAAACAGAGAGAGCGTAGTGAATTGCCAGCCTCCAGCAGCGCTTCGTTGCGGGCCAATGAAAACCTGGGGAGTGGAACTGGTGCCTGAATTTCAATGCTCCCACAGTAAGCGAATTCTCTGCCTTTGGTTTCCAAATTGGCCAATCCAGCGATTGGTTGTGGAGCAAGTGGAGTTGAGGAAGCAACGAATTATTTTGTTTCGCCGGGATTCCAGACGCGGGCGAGTGGTTTCTGCCGCCAGCCCGTTGGCAATCAAGGGTGGGGTATGTGAGGGGATGCCAGTTTCTGAGGCAAAGTCTCTCCTTCGCGGTAGCGGTCGATTTGCAATTTTTGAGCACGATCTGGAACAGGACGTAACGGGCTTGGAGACGCTATCTGATTCGTTAGAAGAATTTAGTCCGGTTGTTGGATTAGAGACGATCGATTCGAAAGAATTAAAACGAGGCAGGCGACCGAATTCATTGTTTTTGGATGTGACTGGATTGGCTCATTTATTCGGCGATGAGACTCAACTGGCTCGTCAATTACTCCTGCATTGTGACGGCTTGGGGTACCTTCCAAGGATTGCCATTGCGGACACTGTCGGAGAAGCGTGGGGGTTGGCGCGGTATGCGGCAGGGCATCATTTTTCTGAAACGCGTCAGCCTTTGGTGATGCCCGTTGCGAAGGAGCGTGATGAGGTAGCGGACGGACTGATGCGCGAGTTACCGGTTGAATCGTTGCGTTTAGATCCGGTCGTCATTGATACTTTGTTCCAGTTAGGAATAGAGAATCTCGGGCAGCTCCTCAGGCTTTCACGAGACGAGTTAGCGATGAGGTTGGGGGATGTCATTCACCGCCGGTTGGATCAGTTTTCAGGGAAAATTGAAGAGCCTATTGTTGCGAGGCGGAAGCCGACCGAGTTTGTCGCCGAACAGACATTGGACTACCCCACGAGTCATCGAGAAACCATTGAGGTAGTTGTCGCAAGGCTGGTGTGCCGTTTATGCGAGCAGCTGAGGGCTGGTCAGCAGGGAGCTTTGGAATGGTGGGTGCGGTTGAAATGTCAGAGAGGGGCGGCAATTGAATTCCGAGTGAATTTGTTTCAGCCCACTGCTGAGACTGCTCAGGTCATGCCCTTGATCTCAATGCAATTAGAGCAAGCATTGGCGCCGGTGACGCGCCGTTCCTCCAAAAAGAAGAGGTCAGTAAAGAATTCTAGGTTTCAGGCAGATGCAGGATTAGGAAAACAGTCAAAAGAAAAGGTATCACAGCCGATTGGTGAATCTCGAGTCGAATCAGATTGGCGTACACGGGAAGGCGAAGTTTTTCATCGGTATACGACGACCTCGGTTCAAGAGGTTACGGTCTGCGTGAATTCGCACGTTTTATTGGTGCAGGAGCAGCGGCAGTTGTTTGATGAAAATCCCAGACTGGATCGTCAGGCATTATCTCATTTGATCAATCGTCTTGCTAACCGGGTAGGTCCTGAAAATGTTGTCTACCCTGCCCTGCTCTCAGGAGCGCAGCCCGAATACGCGTACCGCTTAAGACCCTTGGTCGATCCTGGCCGCCAGCGTCGTCGCAGGAAATCGAAGCCTGTTTGTCAGTCGCACATTCAGGCACGTCCTCTTCGACTTTTTCGTCCTCCACTGCCTTTGCGAACGATGCGTGTTGTGGAGTCTGAGAGGAACGGGAGAATTTCCAGTCAGTTAAGAGTTGGCGATGAATTAAAAGTCGGTGATGAATCGAAGTTGCGTAGTGAAGTGCCACCCGTTTTGTTACGAGTGAATGATAACGTCGTTTTGCGAGTTGCAGATTCCTGGGGGCCCGAGCGAATTGAAACGGGCTGGTGGCGGGGGTTGACCATTTGTCGAGATTACTGGCGGATTGAAATCGAAACGAAACAGCATTTTTGGGTCTACCGAGATTTAAGATCAAACGCGTGGTTTTTACATGGCGAGTTTTAGCGGGGAAATGTTTTAGTTGTTTATTGACCACGGGTAGCGAGACGGAACTAGCGAATGTATTCAGAGCTTCATTGCAAAACAAATTATTCTTTTTTGACAGGTGGTTCCCATGCAGACGAATTGGTTAACCGCGCTGTCAAGTTAGGCTACCGTGCTCTGGCGGTGACTGACGAAAATACACTTGCTGGAATTGTGCGTGCTTTTGGAGCGGTGCGAGAAGCAACGGGGGATCGCTCGCCGGGGTATTCTGATCGCCGAGGATACTCTCAACCGCATTCTGAGAAAAGTGAATGTGGAGAAGCTCCAAAATTACAACTGATCATCGGTGCCGAGATTATCCCCAACGACGCCCCACCGCTGGTTTTGTGGGCAACCAATCGTCAAGGGTACGCCAATCTTTCTCGAATGATTACCGCCGGGCGTCGACGAGCCAGCAAGGGAGAGTGTTGGTTGACCTTGGCGGATATAGGGGAGTACGCTGAAGGGCTTTTGGGGGGGGTGATTCCTACGTTTAAAGGTGAGCGCCTGAGAACTGAGCCAATGGATTCATTGCATCCAAGTTACGCTTGGTATCATCGCGAAGGTAGTTCTGAATGGGCTAAGTCAGAGAGCTTGTTTCTCAAAAAGCTTAACATCTACAAAGAGATTTTTGGTGACCGGGCGTATTTGCTGGCGTCGTTGTATCGGGGCGTTGATGACCACTGGCGGAGTGAACAGCTTAAACAACTTTCAGTAAATTCAAGTTTACCATTGGTGGCAGCAGGAGACGTGCTGTACCACTCGCCCGCGCGGTTGCCCTTGCACGATACGCTTACGGCGATCAAGCATTGCACGACAGTGGCGTCGGCAGGAGACCTAATTCTTCCCAATGCTCAACGTTATTTGCAGACGGATCGTGATCGGTGTCAAGCATTTAACAATATCCCGGGAGCCTTGGAGCGAATAAACGAGGTAGTTGATCGCTGTGATTTTTGTCTCAGTGCTCTGCGTTATGAGTATCCCGAGGAACTGTCGCCTGACGGTCGACCACCAATTGAATATCTGACGCAATTGACGAGGGCGGGAGCTCGTGAGCGCTATCCTGAAGGGGTGCCCAGTCGGATTGAGAAACAAATTGATCATGAATTGCAGTTGATTGATGAGCTTAAATATGAAGCCTATTTTTTAACCGTCTGGGATTTGGTGCGGTTTGCTCGAGGCCGCGGGATTTTATGCCAGGGGCGAGGTTCGGCTGCAAATTCAGCGGTCTGTTTCTGTTTGGGGGTGACGGCAGTCGATCCAGAAACGACAGAGCTGCTCTTCGAGCGATTTATCAGTAAAGAGAGAGATGAAGCGCCCGACATTGATATTGATTTTGAGCATGAACGTCGAGAGGAGGTGCTGCAGTATCTATATCAAAAATATGGTCGGGAGCGTGCTGGGTTAGCGGCAACGGTCGTTACGTACCGGATTCGAAGTGCGATCCGCGATGTAGGTAAGGCATTGGGGCTATCTCTTGATCGCGTCGATGCCTTGGCTAAGTACGTGGAGGGAAGCAGTTCAAAAGTTGATTTGGCTCAGAAAATGCAAGATGTCGGGATGGATCCAGAATCAGAACTTGGCGTTCGCCTGATCTATCTTGTAAACGAGTTGCTTGGTTTTCCACGTCACCTTTCGCAGCACGTTGGTGGAATGGTGATGACGCAAGGGCGTTTGGACGAACTGGTTCCGATTGAAAATGCTTCGATGGACGGGCGGACGGTAATTCAGTGGGATAAAGACGATCTCGAAGAGTTGGGGATTTTGAAAGTTGACTGCCTTTGCCTGGGGATGTTGTCAGCCATTCGAAAGTGTTTTCATTTGGTTGAGCAGCACTGGGGGCGGCATTGCACACTGGCGAACGTCCCGCAAGAGGATCCTCGGGTCTACGATATGATCTGCGCAGCAGACACCGTTGGTGTTTTTCAGATAGAGAGTCGTGGGCAAATGAGTATGTTGCCGAGGCTCAAGCCTCGTTGCTGGTACGATTTGGTGATCGAAGTCGCGATTGTCCGCCCCGGGCCAATTCAAGGGAATATGGTTCATCCATACCTGCGCCGACGTGGTGGAAATGAACCGGTGGTGTATCCTACGCCGGAGATTAAAGCTGTTTTGGAACGAACGTTAGGGGTACCCATTTTTCAGGAACAGGCGATGAAGCTTGCGGTGGTTGCCGCCGGTTTTACTCCTGGCGAGGCGGACCAGTTGCGCAGAGCGATGGGAAAGTGGCGTAAGACTGGAATTATTCAGCAGTTTCACGACAAGCTGATGCAGGGAATGGCGGATCGCGGATTACCCGAGGAGTTTGCTGAGCAGGTGTTCCGTCAGATCAGTGGGTTTGGTGAGTATGGGTTTCCTGAATCTCATGCGGCGAGTTTTGCGAAACTAGTTTATGTATCGGCGTGGCTGAAGTACTACTATCCGGCAGCATTTTGTGCGGCAATCATCAATAGTTTTCCGATGGGGTTTTATGCGCCGGCACAATTGGTTGCCGATGCCCGAAAGCACGGTGTGGAGGTACTGCCAGTCGACGTCAATCATAGTGATTGGGATTGCACACTCGAAACGGATCAGCGGTGCCTTCGTTTGGGGATGAGAATGATCAGTGGACTTCGCTCGACGGTGGCTGAGAAAATTATGGAAATGCGTCAGGCGGGGGCTTACGAGAGTGTTTCAGGATTTACTCGGCGGACTGGTTTTGGCCAGGCGATCATCGCCCACTTAAGTCGAGCAGATGCTTTTGGTTCGCTTAATCAGGATCGCCGCTCAGCATTGTGGCAGGCGTTAGGGCAAGAGAAGAAGCCTAAAGAGCAACCGCTGTTTGCTCAGCTTGGGATGCAAGATGATGCAACGTGTGCTCTTCCGCAATTAGAGCTCGACGATCAAGTGGCGGCAGATTACCAGACGATCGGGCTATCTTTAAAAGCTCACCCGATGTCGTTTCAGCGCGAGATGCTAAATGAGCTTCGCGTGACTGCGTGTCGAGAGCTTGAGGAGACGCAGGATAACCGGCATTTGAGAGTGGCGGGGTTAGTGATCGTTCGTCAAAGGCCCGCGACGGCGAATGGAATTACCTTCGTGACTTTGGAGGATGAAACCGGGAATGCTAATTTAATTGTTAAGCGTCCGATTTGGCAGCGATATTTTAAAGTTGCTTCCCAAAGCTCAGCGTGGATTGCCCATGGAAAGCTTGAGAGGAAGAAAGGTGTCACGCACGTTATCGTTAACCGGCTAGAGGATCTGTCGAGTCGGTTGTCGGAGCTTAAAATCCCATCGAGAGATTTTCGATAGTAAACAGCAAGCGGCTTAGGAAAAGTAAAACGGGCGTCAATTTATCCCGAGGCTAACCTAGCTGATTGTTACAGTCTTGCGTGGAAAAACTTTATCCAATTCAACTGGCACAGTTGCCCTCGCTTTTCGATTGGGATTTTTTCAATCCAATTATCGACTGACGATTGCCGCCAGATATTCTTTAACAATCCGACCTGTTGTCGCTAAGTTGTCTCCGCTGGGGATGACCCAGTGCGGACTAGGATTGACAGGGCCAGAGATGAAATTTGAGGGAATGGGTTCAAATTCGAGCCCTTGAGACTTGGCAAGTCGTAACGCGCGGTTGAGATGCCAAGCAGAGGTGATCAGCCCGACCCTTGGTTGAGGTGAATTTATATGTTCGGGAATCCAGCTTTTAAGGCTGTTCATTTCCTGAGATGTATTTTCTCCTTCAAGCAGGATGACGGCGCTCGCCGGGATGCCAAACTCTGTGAGGATAAGTTTAGCTTCTTCGCGTGGGTGAAGATCTTCAGGGCTTGCTCGAAATGATTGAGAACCAGTACAGATGATTTTTTTGACTTGGCCAGAATGGTAAAGGCGTGCAGCGGTTGCGACACGGTCTCCGGCCATGCCGAGCTGTACTCGATTGTTGTAGGTAGAGCTGGTGCCTCCTCCAAGAACAATAACGGCATCGAGGGTAGGTATTTGAGCGATGTCAATTTGAGAGAAGGGAGCTTCAAGCGAGTAGGCCAAGTAATTAGAGACAAACTGATTTCCACCGAGGGTGATTGCCAGCAGGCAGCCAAGAGAGAGGAATCCAAATATCTTTTGCCGAGACAAAAGCAGCAGATAAGTCAGGGTAATTAGCCCCACCCAAACCAAACCAATCGGCATTACCAGGCTTGTAAGCGTTTTCTCGAGCATCGTGATGCCACTGAGGTAACCCAAAATCGCAAAGATCGTAACGGCCAGTAAAAGTAAAATCGCGATTGATTTCCAGAAAGATTTGAGTGGGCGATCTGGCGGTGGAGTGGATGGGGGTTTCGCTGGCGGTAAATTCATGGCGGTCTTTTTTCAAGTTGAAAGTTACCGATAGAGTGGCTTACAGCGGGGTCGGTGGGGCCGCTGGAAATTCAATGGTTGGAGAATTACGCCTTGGGTGTTATTTTATTTGGTTGATTTTATTTTACCAGTTTATCTCTTAAATATCATGTTAAGCCTCCATTCATCGTCTTCTGACCGCTGGCTAAAGCAAGTTGAATCAAACCTCGACGAAATTTTAATCGATCATGCGCATTGTGAGAAAAAAGCAGCTGGCACGGCGATGAATTTTATTTTTGCCTACGTTGATAACCTTGAGCTCTGTCGCGAAATGACTGAAATTGTCAATGAGGAATTGGAACATTTTCATATGGTCATTGATATTTTGCATCGCCGCAAAATTGAATTTCGACGGATCAGACCGAGTAGTTACGGGCGAAAATTAAATGACCTGGTTAGGCGTGGCGAGCCCGAGCGGGCAATCGACCGAATGCTCGTTGCTTGTTTAATTGAGGCACGTTCCTGTGAGAGGTTTGATTTTCTTAGAAAATATATGGATGGAAAGGATCAGGAACTATCTGATTTTTATGGTAGTCTGTTTGAATCAGAAGCCCGCCATCATACGACTTATGTGCGGATGGCTAAGTTTTTTGGGTCCGACGACGAAGTGAAACAGCGGCTCAATGAGTTGTCGGCAATCGAGGCTGAGATTATTGAAATTGGTGATGACTTACCTCGGATGCATAGCTAATTAACGCTGCTGTTACTGAGTGGGTTATTGAATTGTCGCTCCCTTAATATTTTAGATTTGATACGAAATATGTCAGAATTAATGCCTGAATCGAGTCCACTCGCCGGTCACGAGGTACTGCTGGATCAGCTAATAGAATGCGGACAGCTCTTTCATTCCCGCGGTTGGTCAGTGGGCACAAGTAGTAATTACAGCGCGGTCTTGAACAACGATCCAGTTGAGCTGATAGTGACCGCCAGCGGTAAAGATAAAGGGCGACTCGGCAGGCACGACTTTGTTCATATCGGAGCTGATGGCAACCCGATTGAGGCGGATCAACCTAAGTCTTCCGCCGAAACGATGTTGCATGTTGTCCTTGCAGAGCAAAATGATATTGGAAGTATCCTCCACACACATAGTGTTTGGGGGACTTTGTTGTCAGATCATTTTTTCGAAGATGGTGGATTTGAAATTGAGGGATTTGAGATGCTGAAGGGGCTTGAGGGAATCAAGACCCACGAGCATAACCATTGGTTACCGATTTTTGAAAATACGCAAGATATTCCGGCCTTGGCTGAGCTTGTAAGGGAGCGGCTCTCTGACCCGATGGAACCGATGACGCACGGATTTTTAATTCGAAAACACGGCCTTTATACGTGGGGAGAAGACGTTTTCGCCGCGAGACGCCATATTGAAATTTACGAATTTCTTTTCGAATGCATCGCGCGAAAAAACGGGTTCCCCGTCGTTTGAGAGATGACGAACCGAGCCCTTTCGGCTAGAATAACTCGCGTTAGTCAACGAGCCGAACTGCTATGTACGGGTGGGCTCTGTTGGTGAAATTGATCGAGACTTCTTTTTGTGAGGTAAGCCGATGGCCCGAGTACAAATTCCAGAAGACAATTGTGAAATTCGTGAACCTGCTGAAATCAAAGCGTTCCTGAAACAATACGGAATTGAATTTGAACAGTGGGATGTCGAGGGGCGAATTGGCGCGGACGCCACCAACGAAGAGATTCTGGAAGCTTATAGCCCAGAGATCGAGCGACTCAAAGAGGCTCACGGCTTTGTGACTGCGGACGTGATCAATGTAAAGCCGGAGACGCCAGGGCTCGATGAGATGCTTGCGAAGTTCGATAAAGAACACTTGCATACCGAGGATGAAGTTCGTTTTACGGTAAAAGGTTCCGGAGTCTTTCACATTCATCCTGAATCGGCACCCGTGTTTGCCGTGACCGTTGAGTCAGGTGACTTGATTAGCGTTCCCAAGGGAACCCACCATTGGTTTAATCTTTGTTCCGATAAAACGATTCGATGCATCCGCCTGTTTGAGGACATGAGTGGTTGGGCACCGCATTACATGGAAGAACCTGTCCACAATAAGTATTCCCCAATGTGTATGGGGCCAAGCTACCTTGAGGGTGAAGGTGGTGATCTCGACTCCGAGAAGATTGTGCAGTTCTGATCCCACGGTTGGACAGAGAGCCAGAAATTCGAAAACTAATTCTGCGGAACTGAAGGGTTCCGTTTTTTTATGGTGAACCTATGTTTCAGACCAACGCCCGTGGAATTTTACTCGATATTGAAGGAACGACTTCCTCGATTAGTTTTGTTTACGATACGATGTTTCCATTTGTAAGGGAGCATGCGGCGTCGTTTATCTTGAACCACTGGAACGATGAAACCGTCCAGTCAGCCGTTGGTCTATTGGCCGTAGATCTTGGATTCGATTCTGCGGATGCTTGGTTCAAGGAATGCGAATCTGATTCTGCAAAGCAGAAATGTGTTGTCTCTGGAATCATTGGGTTAATGGATGCCGACGTAAAAGCTACCGGGCTAAAGCAGATCCAGGGCGTGATTTGGAAAGAAGGATTTCATAACGGCGAATTAGTTGCCCATCTCTACGAGGATGTTGCCGATAGTATCCGTCAGTGGAATGAGCTCGATAAAGATGTGCGGATTTATTCGTCGGGCAGCGTTCAGGCGCAGAAACTGTTTTTTGGCCACACGGTTGCCGGAGACTTGCTTGGGATGTTTAGGGGGCACTACGACACGACCACAGGTGCAAAGCAGGAATCTGATAGTTATCAGAAAATCGCAATTTCTTATGGTTTGGAGCCGAGTGAAATTTTGTTCGTAAGTGATGTCGTTGGGGAGTTGGTGGCGGCAAAGGCAGCGGGTTTTCAGACGGTGCTGAGCATCCGGCCCGGTAATAAGCCCCAAGAATCCGGTCACGGGTTCGCTGAAATAACAAGCTTTCGTGAGATCACCTGCGCGACATAGAGCCTCGCGGTAGTTCTTCAATTGTTTGTGGTAGCACTTTCTTGAGCGTTCGTGTTTTTATGAAATAATGTGCGAACCAAGTCGTGTCAGAGACCGTAGATCGGTTTGAATAAGAAAAAGCACAGTCTTTCGGGGACGTGTTCGCCATCTTTTCGCAGCCGCCGCTGTTGGCAAATCGTTGCTGCAGATTCGCTCCAAGACGGAGTTTGATTTTTGTTGGTTGCTCTCTGAGGAGAGAGAGTAACGACGGACACCGTCAATTCGGGAGTGCATTATGAGGGGTGTTTTTACCGCCAAACAAGTTTTCGCAATGAGTTTGTTACTGGCATTTCAGGTGAGTTTTGCTGCGGCGAACGACTCGGTTGTTCGCTTTGACGCACCAGCGATGATTGCCGTACGTCCTGTGGCCTCCGAACGCTCACACGAAGCGGGATCACCATCTGAAAAAGTAATCGAGTTGCTGGTCCCTGTTACCTCTGAGATTGGAATGAGAGACCGGGGAAACATCTCTAGTTTTCGATTCGATATCGTCTGGAATCAACAATCGTATCCTCTCGTAAGTTACTCGCCGAAAACTCAAACGGTGAGCGACATAGAAGGGCTCATCGACGTTGAAAAAAACGAAGATCAGGCAAAGGGGATAGGTGGCACTCTCAACGGGCGTTTTCCAGAGATGGTCAGCGGCTCAATCAAGGCTGACCTATCGAGCCGCACGGGAAGTACGATTAAATATCACGAGCGACCCCAGCAAGATGTATTGGTTGCCAGCGGAACCATTAATCGTGGTTGCGGCGTCTTTTTTCGATTTCACCCATCAAAACAAACGACACTGGAGGGAGGTCGTGATCTGGTCATCGCCTTTCGGGTTCCCAAGACGTGGAGTGGCGGAGTTATAAAACTTAAGTGCAGTGTCACTGGCAAGAGGCGAATTATTGGCTCTTGGAGCGATTCATTTGAGGAGAGCTGTATGTTTGTAATACCAATTTATCTCGAAGGCGATGACCAGGCCCGAGCCGCTGCCCGCGATTTTGTTGATTCAGAAACCAAGTTGCGGATCAACTGGGATCAGTTGCAAAATCGAGTGACTGACGGCTCAAGTTATTTACATCGCTTCAGCCGAAGCGAAGATTTGCAGAGTTTGCCTCCGCAGTGGGCTCACCGTTTAATTCAATCAGGTAAGGATGAGTATCTTGAGAAGTACCGATCGGATCTGCCGCCAGATTTGGCAGATGTTGCTGATCAATTTGTACTAGCCAGAAAAGGCATGTTTCAATTAGGCCGTTAGCGACTAACTACTTCGAAGATTATGCTCGCCTGGATCTCTCCCGCGTTCTGTATGAAGACTGAGCATAGTTTTTCAAACTCAATTCTGGCTGAATCCAAGTTTAACCGCATTGTCAATTGCAAGCGGGTTTTGGATGTATTCCCGATGGCAATCCGAACAGAGGTCGAACTTTCGAGTTCGATAGGCTGACTGGCTGATTTCCTGTCTTTCAGATTCATCTAGCCGCTCAAGTATTTCATTGAGTTCGATAAGATGGTCTCGATCTTCTTCGGATTCGAACTCAATCGTATCGAGAGCAACTTCAATCTTGATGTTGACGGAATACCGAAGCTCCTCGTCAGGTTCAATTGTTCGTCTGCAGCGGTCGCACGAATAGTGAATCATAATTCTCTTCCTTTGAGACTTTAACTTCAGCAATCCAATTTGTTTTTAAGACATGCCGAAACACAACATCCATCCGCGTGTTCCATGTTAATGTCAAAACAAAATTTGATGCAAGTAAATTCCAAATTAAAATTACGAAACAAACCAAAGCGGCGGCGACCGTTTTTGAGCCCCAGCGAAAAGTAGACAGCCAAGCTAGGTGTCTAGTCTGTAGAAGGCAATTTTAGAGGCAGCACAGGAGGCGGTGATGCATCAACTAGGCACGAAGCTGGGGTTTTTTTGATGCCATAAATTCTGTGGTAACACAGGATTTAGACCTTTGAAAAGCATCGATTTGACTTTTTGAGCCATTCAGGCAGGAGTGGCTGTTGGAAAATCAGGCCGTAGCTGAGGATTTCAGCTAGTTGTCCTTCCCTCGTCTTTGCTTTTGTGGCCGATCGGTATCGCCGATATCAGCTGATTGTTGAAAACCCAAAAAGAATGCCTTCGATGAGTTGCTTAGTTAGAGGTCTTCATCTTCCTGATCTTGATCTCGAGTTTTCCTTCTACTGGTGCTCCCGGCACCCTCGAGGCTGAATCTAAGATCGCGGTACCGTCGATCATCTCCATTTGCGAAGGCCTAAAAACACCGTTGACAAGGAACATCCCAGAAACCCCCACTTTGTTGTTTTCGGATGGCTTGAATTGATCGTTGGCGATACTGACCGCAATGGTAAGTACTTTTCCGCTGGCTTCGTCTTTCCCTGAGATTACAATCGTTGGCGGTTTGATCCTACTTCGTGACGGTGCTTTGCTCGGTTCGGCATAAACGGTAACGTTACTTAATGAAACTCGTTTTCCATCCCTCGAGAATTCTAATTTGGCATTTCCAACAGGGATCTCATACCCTGGAGTTTTATTAAACCATTCGGTTGAAAATTCGATTTTCGCATTTCCTGTCTCGGCAAAATAGATCGGTTTCTTTTCTCGAGAACTAAGTTTCGGTGGAGCATCTTTGAACTCCCGCACCAGACTGCTGCGGCGATTTTTAATGAATCTCCGAAAGCTGTTCATTGATGTCGAAAACTTGCTATTGGAAGGCATGACGTGTTCTTTAAGCATGGCTTCCAAGCGGTCCATTTCAGCGAGAAGACGCGATTCATTCCAGTGTTCGTCCAGGAATTTTTCAAGCGTATCAAAGTACTGGGTTTGTATTTCCGGAATTCGATAAAGTTTGTTGGGAAGGATCGCTTTGGCGTGGGCAGATTTAGGCTGTATTCGATACGGCGGGATCGGAAAGGAAATGGTGAATGCGGAATCGGTTCCCCATGGAATAAAATAAAACTTGGAGTCCTCAGGGTCTTGGTAGATAAAGAAATTATTTTGATTGCTGCAGTAGCCATCCCAGAATCCAATAAGACTCTCCATCGCCCAAAATTGAATGAAGGCATCAAGGTTAAGTAGTTCTTTAAGTTCGTCTTGATCCGGTTCTGGACGGGCAAGTGCGGACGCGATTTTTTTAAGATCCTTGTAGCTCGCTTTTTTGTTTTTAGCTTCAAACTTTTTTACCCAATCAGGAAAAAAGTCTGTGATGGTTCCTTCAAAACAATCACCCGTGCCATCGCCAAACTCTCGCTCTAAAAATAGTGGTCTCACCGAATCTACATTTGAATAGATGCCAAGATAGTTTCCGTTGACAGAGACTTTGGCAAACCCGCATCGTGGACTTCGAGTGCCTGACTCTCGAAACAGTTTGTAACTTAGGTACTGACAGACACGTGAAGGGTCTTGGTTGTTATTGTTGAGGGTCAATCGATCCAGGCCATCGACTGGGTTTTGCTCCCGATATTTGTCAAATCTTATTTTTAAGGAAGGACGCTCCACGTTCAGAGAACCAAGAAATCCTTTTTTGCGAATTCCGACATCCTCAATCTTTTTTCCATCGATAGTCACGTCCCCTTTTACATATTCGAAAGGAGATTCTACGGTTTCTTTGCCAAGTGATTCAGAAAAAGACCGAGACTGATTGCGAATGAAATCCCAGTCCTTTTGGGGTAGTTCAATTTCAATGGAAGTAATCCGATCGGAAGCGAACAGGGATTCCGAGTTGATTTTTTTCTCTTGGCTTTGAGCCTGGCTCAGAGTAGTAAGTGTGATAAGCAGTGCAATGACGCTGGTTGCGACTGTCGACGGGCTGTTGGAAAACAGACTGTGTGGCATGGTTGGGTCCAAAGATTTAAACAGAAACGGTGGTCGCCGGATGAAACTGATTTGTTCATGCAACTGATTTGTTCAATCGCACCAAGATGTACCCAAGCAAAGTAACCAGGGTTTCAAGGATTGATGTCAAATAGCAATCCGATTTAAGCGTAGTAGGATTGTGGCGAGAACTCAAGTAACGCGAATTTGGCGTTGCGGTAAATATTGCTTTCAGATTACCTGCTGCTTGGAATGAATCCGTTAAATTTAGCTGCGTTTTCGTTTGGCTCGTTTTTTAGGTTTTGCAGTTTTTGGTTTTACTGTTTTTGATCGAGACTTGTTTTTCGCCTTGGTTTTGTTTTTTGATTTTATTTTGCTCTTGAGTTTTGTTTTATTTTTTTTGCCGCCGGTAGCTTTTTTCTTTTTCCGAGAGGACGACTCACCGCGCCTTTGTTCGGCTTCTACGTCACGGGCTTGTCGTTTCTTGTTATGCCCTTTCTGTGGTCCGTTGGCGCGAGTTTTCTCCCACTCGTCATTGGCTGTGTCACGGGACTGCGAGTTGGTTCGACGCGAACGATTGCCACGAGGAGGACGGTCGTTTTTTTGCGGGCGTTCGGCCCGAGGATGGCTTGAACTCTCGGGCTTTGAGACTTCAAATTCAAGGTTCCTTGCATCGGGATCAACCTTCGTCACTCGAACTTCAATTTTATCTCCAAGGCGATATTCATTTCCTTCCCGGAAACCTGCGAGTGTTCTGATATTCCGGTCGTACTGGTAGGTGTCTGCCGGTAGTTTATCAACGGGGATCATCCCTTCTGCAGGAATCTCGACACCCTGAGCGAAGATGCCAAACGATTCAACTCCCGTAATTACCGCAGACATCGTGTGGCCAATCTTTCCGGCCATGAAATTTAGTAATTTAAGTTTGATTAAATCACGTTCCGCTTCGGTCGCTCGCTTTTCAAGATCGCTACAGTGATTGCCGAGCATTGCCAGACGCTCAAAATTGGCATCCGGTTGTTTGCCGTCAATAATGTCACCGACCATTCGGTGGATGATGAGATCGGGGTAGCGGCGAATTGGAGAGGTGAAGTGGCAGTAATTGTCACTGTTTAATGCGTAGTGTCCAATTTCTTCGGGACTGTAAACTGCTTTTTGCATACTGCGGAGAACGGCATAATGAATGGCGTGCTGTTGAGGCAGATTCTCAGATTCTTCAATGACACGTTTGACTTCAAATCGACTTTTAAGCGACTCGCACTGAATGCCAAGTTGTTGGACAAATTCGGTGAGTTGGTTGAGTTTTTGTTCACTGGGGTGTGGGTGAACTCTGCGCATGTAGAATAATTTCTTATCAGCCATTCTTTGCGCGACCGCTTCGTTGCCTGCGAGCATGAATTCTTCAATGACTTGATGGCTTTCAGTGTTGTCGACGGTATGAGCACCGACAACCTTTCCATCTTCGTCGAGGTCAATTTTGACTTCTGGAAGGATTAGATTAATGGCCCCAGCTTTCATGCGTCTCCGCCGCAGAGTCATGGCTAAGGTGTGCATGTTTCGAACGAGTTCGAATACTTCATTGGGTAACTTTTGTTTCCAAGGTTCATCGTCTTCGAGATAATCGTCAATTTCTTCGTAAGTGAATCGGTGAGCAGATTGAATAGCGCCACGATGAAGTTCGGTTTGGACGGGGATTCCGTCGGCAGTGAACTCGATCAACGCAGTCATGCAATAGCGGACACGGTTTGGTTGAAGGCTGGCCAAATTGTTAGAAATGACTTCCGGCAGCATTGGAATCACACGGTCGGGAAGGTAGATGCTGGTTCCCCGTTGGAAAGCTTCCGTATCCAGTTCGCTATGGAGTGGTACGAAGTGGGAGACATCGGCGATGTGGACCCCCAGTTGCCAGTGGCCGTTATCTAATTTCTGCAATGAAATAGCATCGTCGAAATCTCTGGCCGTCTTGGGGTCAATTGTGATGACGGTCGTCTTAGTGAAATCCGTACGGTCTCCGATTGACTCGTCGAACTTTTCGGCTTGGCTTCGTGCCTCATCGAGGACGGATTCAGGGAAATCGTCGGGAAGATTGTATTGTCGAATGATGCTAAGCGTATCAACTCCTGGTGATCCGCGATCTCCGAGGACCTCACTGATCACGCCTTCCCCGGGTTGATTGATCGAGGGGAAGTTCGCTATTTCGATCACGACTTTGTCATCGACTTTGCAATTTTTTGCTCCCGCGTCCCCGACAAGAATTCCCGATTCGAAAACGCCTCCGTCAACATCTACAAACCCAAAGCCACCGGTGATTCGGTAGGTGCCGACGAAACGATGGGTGTGCCGTTGCACAACTTCGATGATTTGTCCGCTTGCACGTCCCCGCGATTTCGAGATCCGAATTTTTACGATATCGCGATCTGAGGCATCAGCGGTTTTTGATTTAGGGATAAAGATGTCGTCGGAACGATCCGTGGCGACGGAGTTTTCAGGCGTGACGAAGCCAAAGCCGCCAGAATTTTTGCGAAAACGGCCGGTGATGTTTTTTTCGCGTGCATCGGTTTTGGTCGAACGATTATTAGCGGCTTGAGGCTTTTGCTTGCAGGGAATGACCAGGTGTTTTGGGCCGTAGGCAAGCCGTCCTTTTTTTATCAACCTCTTGATCGTCCGTTTTACTTCACGTTCTTCGTCCAGAAGTTTAAGCTTTTTTGCGATCGCTTTGGGTTTTAACGGTTGGTAGTTGTCGCTTTGGACCAATTCGAGAATTAGTTTTTCTACTTGTTTTGCTGCATTCATGCCTAGAGTTTATTTTGCATACCGCCAAATAGCTACAGGAAACGGCGATTTACCGTAATTACGCGTATCTCGGTTTTATAAAAGCGGTGTTGCGGATTAAATCGTCGCCGAGAAGCCAAATGAGACTGTGAGCCAACTCGTTTGGCGCATTGGAGAAGCCGATAGAATGTTTCATTCCGAAAGGAAGAGAGGTGGTGGTTGGAGTTGCGGCGACGGTGCGTTTGTTAGAACGACAGGGCCGTTATTTTTTGCGTGAAGAAACGTACCTGTGTGGCGAGACGGACAGCAGGATCGATTTAGGGTGTGTTGCCTTTGTATATCTTGCGGCCAATTGAAGGGTGGTAAACGGTCCATGGACTTGATTTATTAACATCTTCTTCAATCAACTTCGAGACGCTGTGAATTTTTGCATCTAAATTGTCAAGGTGATGAAGCGTGATGGCTTCGAGTGTCATTGGTAATTTGGGGCTGCCGTATTCGTATTGCCCATGGTGCGAAACGATCATATGGCGAAGCTGGTTGGCGAGGTCGACTGGGAAGGGTTCATTCGCCTGTTTTTCAGTTTCTGCGATCATCTCATCGAGCATGGAGACGCCCTGGACAAGATGTCCAAGTAATTGTCCTGCGTCGCTATAGCCAAGATCGGGAGAATACGTGAGTTCTCGAATTTTTCCGCTGTCGTGCAGGAAGGCTCCCATGAGTAGGAGGTCGACATTAAGCTGGGGGTACCTTGGGGCAACTAGCTGACAGACTTCCATGAGTGAGAGAATGTGCTCGAGTAATCCGCCGTGATAGGCGTGGTGATTTTTCACGCCTGCTGGAGCCGAACGAAGTCCGCTCATAAATGAGTCATCAACGAGGTAGCATTCTGCTAGATTACGTAGGTGAACATTGCTCATGCTTCTCAGTAATTCCGCAACTCGACCGAGCATGGATTCCAATTTTTGATTAGAAAGTGTGACGAAGTCTGATTCGTCAATTTCAGAACTGTCGACTTTGTCAAATTGCTTGGCGAGAATTTGCATGCCGCCGTTATAAAGTTGTGCTGTGCCTTTAACGCGGACAAAATCACCGTTGTCAAAGGCATCGTGATGTTTCTGGCTCGCGTTCCAGAGCATCGACGTAACCGAGCCTGTTCGGTCATTAAGCCGAACTTGTAAATAAAGGTTACCGTTCCGGTTGGTCCTGAGTTGTTTTTCAGAGGCTAAGAAGACTTGTTCGATTGCTTCACCATCAGAAAGTTCGTTTACGAAACGGCGATTGGGCATTTTGGGCTTACTCAATTGAAGTTGAGAGGATGATTTGGCGGCCTGACAGGTTGGGGCAACCGGATTGAGGATTTTAAGTGCCGTCGCAATTTGCATCAAGAACGGGTTCAGATAAAAGACGTAGGTATCCGACATTCGGTCCGATTGGAGAGTCCCTTTTGGCAATCGCTGGCAAAGCGTAGAATGGCCGGTCTGTGAAGCAAATACATCCGCCCTAAACCTGAAATGATTGTTGACTGGAAATGGCTAAAACTGGAATCTCCCCTACTCGTTCTGAGGACTATCCTGGTTGGTATCAGCAAATTGTTCGTGCCGCTGATCTCGCTGAGAATTCGCCGGTTCGCGGTTGCATGGTTATCAAGCCATGGGGCTACGCTCTTTGGGAGAACATGCAGGGTGTGCTCGATGGAATGTTTAAAGAGACTGGGCACGAAAACGCTTATTTCCCACTTTTCATCCCCAAGAGTTTTCTAGAGAAAGAAGCAGAGCACGTCGAAGGGTTCGCGAAAGAATGTGCCGTTGTCACGCATCACCGACTAGAACCGGGTCCCGACGGCGGATTGGTTCCAGCGGGAAAATTGGAAGAACCATTAATTGTGCGGCCAACAAGCGAAACAATCATTGGTCATATGTTTGCTAAGTGGATTGAGTCCTACCGTGATTTACCCTTGAAAATAAATCAGTGGTGTAATGTCGTTCGGTGGGAAATGCGCGTTCGCCTGTTTTTGCGTACTGCCGAATTTCTATGGCAAGAGGGCCACACGGCACATGCGACCAAGGAAGAAGCCCTTGATGAGACACGTCTGATGCTTGACGTCTATGCGAAATTTGCGGAAGAGTACATGGCGATGCCAGTGATCAAAGGTGAAAAGACTGAAGGAGAGCGATTCCCGGGCGCCGACATGACGCTTTCGATTGAAGCAATGATGCAAGATCGAAAAGCACTGCAGGCTGGCACGTCTCATTTCCTTGGGCAGAACTTTTCGAAAGCCCAGGACATCAAGTTTCAAAATGCGGACGGTGGTGAGTCTTTTGCCTGGACAACTTCCTGGGGAGTTTCGACACGTTTGGTTGGCGCATTGATTATGACTCATAGCGACGACGATGGCTTGGTGCTGCCGCCCCGCATAGCTCCCAAACACGTGGTGATCTGTCCTGTTATTCGCAAGGAAGAAGAGCGTGCCGAAGTCATGGAGTATTGCACATCACTCGCCAAGGAACTTGGAGACGTCCAGTACGATGGCAAGCGAGTCGCGGTATTCGTCGACGACAGCGATAAACGTGGTGGAGAGAAAAAATGGTTCCACATTAAAAGAGGCGTGCCTATTCGATTGGAAGTTGGGCCGCGCGATATAAAAAATGACAGCTTGTTCGTGGGACGTCGTGATCAACCGAAATCATTCGGTATGCCTCGAGCGGAATTTGTTGAACGGGTCAGCGAGATCCTTGCCGAAATGCAACAAGGGCTGTTTGACAAAGCACTCAAGCTTCGCGTGGACAATACGCAACAGATAAATTCCTTTGATGAGTTCAAGGCCTTCTTCACTCCCAAGAATGAAGGAAAGCCAGAAGTCCATGGTGGTTTTGCTGAATGCTATTTCGTCGACTGCCCTGAAACCGATGCAATGTTAGTTCCGCTCAAGGTCACTCCGCGATGTGCCCCTGTGGACCAAGACTCCGAACCGGGAGTTTGTATTTTTACAGGTAAGCCGACTCAGACACGCGGCATATTTGCAAAGTCATACTAATCGCGTCGGTTAAGAATGAGCTGTTCATCGTGGTTAAACGAACAGGGCATTGGTTTTTCTTATATTTTTTGAGCGGTTGGATAACTGTGGGTGAAATTGTAAAGCATAAACCAGTTCTGTTAATTGCCGCGGTGACTAGTCGCTATTTGGCAGCTCTGGATTGGACGATTGAAAAGACAAGTGAAGCCTGGGGAGAAGTCGTACTTCGGAGTCCAGTTTTCGACTTTACCGAAACCAGTTTTTATACTGAATCGATGGGGACTGACTTAAAAAAGCAGTTCATTGCATTCGACCGATTGCTCGATCCATGCGATCTGCCTGCTACGAAACATCAATCCAATCAGTGGGAAGAGAGTTATTCAAAGTACGCGCAGACGGATGAGGTTCGTCCGCTCAATATTGACTCCGGTTATATTAGCGAAGCTAAATTAGTGCTGGCGACAACCAAGGATCGCGATCATCGCATCTACTTGTCGGATGGGATTTTTGCGGAGGTCACCCTGCACTTTCGGGCAAAACAATGGACGAGTAGTCGTTGGACCTACCCTGATTATCAGCGGGAAGATTTTCAAGAGTTTTTCACTAAGTGTCGAAATTTACTTCGTGAACGAATAAAGAAATTGCCTCGCTGAAATTGGCGGTGTGCACGTTTTTTTTCCGGTTGCTGGCGTGAATAACTTGCTGTTATTGGTTCCGTGATGTCGAGCACGTTTCTGAGGGCTAAACTGAATCGTTGCCATTTACCCAGTCGGGACGTCCCTGTATCCTTGCCATGATGGTATCGGGTGCGCCTGACGGGTCACGCGTTTTAATTTCATCCATGATTTCCTTTGGCGCAGTTTGCTCTGCGAGCGTAGATTCTATGAAATTTGCTTGGATTGCGGGACGTTTTTTACTAGCCGGACTCGGCTTGCTGTTTGCTTTTGTTTCAATTGGGAGCAAGCAACCTGATGCCGGTTTGTTTGCCAGCAAATCTGCAAATCGCTTAGATGCTAGCGAAAACTCATCCACTGACGATAAGACGGCTGAGGATTTGGTGAAGGACTGGGATAAGCCCAAGTTCGTGCTTTTCATTTCTGGTCGTCAGCACGGTTACATTGAACCTTGTGGATGCATCACCCTCGCTCGGCAAAAAGGCGGACTGATGCGCCGGCATGCAGTTCAGAAAATGTTGCAGGCACGTGGTTGGGATGTGGTTTCAATCGATGCAGGAAACCAGGTCCGAAGGTTCGGGCAACAACCGTTAATTAAGATCCGAAAAACCTATGAAGCGCTCTGCGATCAAATGGGTTATGAATTCATTGGCCTAGGTCCGGATGATTTAAAGTTACCAGCGATTGACCTAGCGCAAACCATTGCCAACGTCGATAACGGGGCAAGTCCTTTTACTTGTGCCAATGTTAACCTGCTGGGGATGACGAATGATCATTTAGTTGTCGAAAAGGGTGGCAAACGAATTGGGATTACGATGGTGCTTGGCGACGAGCATCTCGACTCGATCAAGCAGGAGCATGTTGAGACACAACTTGCCACGGCGGGTTTGAAAAAAGTGATTCCCAAAATTGCTGACTGCGATTTCAAAGTGCTGGTTGCTTTTGCGGATTTGGAGTCAAGTCGGAAGTTGGCCAATCAATTTCCTGAGTTTGATGTTCTGGTCACCGCTGGCGGTGCTGGTGATCCGACCTTGCGGCCAGAGATCGTTACTGCTGCCAATGGGCACAAGACGGCGATCGTTCAGGTTGGCGTCAAGGGAATGCATGTTGGATTGATTGGCTACTTTGAAAAAGATGGGAAATCCTTAATAGAGTATGAGCGGGTGGAGCTGACAGATCGATTCAAGGACTCTGATGACATTAAGACCGTGTTCAAGTCTTATCAGGATGAACTGAAAACGCTTTGGGAGACTGGCAATTTCAAGGACATTGTCGAGCGTGACCATCCCAGTGGAAATCAATTCGTGGGGTCGAGTGCCTGCGCTGACTGTCATGAGGAGGAATACGCCATTTGGGAAGATGGTGCCGAGGGAGATGGTGGGCCTCACGAAGAAGCAACGCGGGACTTAGCGCAGAACCCCAATGATGATCGCGTTTGGGTGCAGCGGCATTTTGATCCTGAGTGCGTGAGTTGTCATGTGACCGGATGGAATCCACAGAATTTTTATCCTTATAAGACTGGCTATTCGAAACTTGCGGACGAAGACCTTCACGGTAACGGCTGTGAAAATTGCCACGGTCCTGGGTCTGCCCACGTGGCGATGGAGGATTTGGTTGCCAAGGGGCAAGCGGTAGATCCGAATGAGCGGGTGCGTAAGATTCGAGAGATGTATCTCTCGGTCAGTGAAGCGAAGTTGAATTCTTGCAAAGAATGCCACGACCTTGATAACAGTCCTGATTTCCTTAAAGAGGGAGCGTTCGCCGACTATTGGTCACAAGTTCAGCATGGACGTACAGCGATGGATAAGATTAATGGTTTATTGAAGTCGGTATCGAAGGGGAAACGCCCCGTTGAAGAACTTGGCTTAATCGAGGATTGGACCGCTGATCTTGCAGATCAAGCTCCAGACAAGGTTGCTGAGGTTGAAGCGATGCTGAACGCCCTTAGTAAAAACCCGGACAACGCATCGGAGATTGTGAATCAAACGCTCAAACGGCTTGGTGAGTAAGAAGTGCGTCCGGTCTTGGTGGACTGGAGCGAGTGTTGGGGTGAGATGACCGACGGATTAAGATCAAAACTTGACGACTTGTCGGGGGCGGCCTAACCTGAGTGTTGACGATTCCTAAACACTGAGGTCGCAATGAACCGAGAACAAGTTGATTATAACCCGTCTAAGAAAATATCCCGCCGGGATTTTGTGCAACATTCATCTGCTGCACTGATGGCCTCCTCCGCTCTTGCTGGCGGTGCATTGAACTGTGCGGGAGTCGCCAATGCTTCAACGGATCTGCCAGAGGCATCACTGGAGGGTCGCATCTATAAGACTTTGAAGATCGGGATGGTCAAAGTTCCAGGATCGTTAACCGAAAAATTTGCCGCCGCCAAAGAAGCTGGTTTTGCCGGAATTGAGATGAATTCGCCGGGCATGGATGTGGCCGCGACTCGACTCGCAAGCAAAGAGTCAGGCTTGCCTGTAGACGGGACAGTTTGCTCAACTCATTGGAATAAGACCCACACAAGTGCTGATAAGAAAGTACGGGCGGAGGCTCTCAAGGATTTGCAAACAGCAATTCGCGATACGCATGCGGTAGGGGGTAACACTGCGTTACTGGTTGTTGGTCACGGGAAAGACGGCCCCGAAAGCGAAATTTGGCCGAGAGCGGTTGAGAATATCTCGAAGGCGTTGCCGTTGTGTGCAGAGCTTGGAGTTTATATTGCGATCGAGAATGTATGGAACCGATTTTTATATGATCACGGTGGTGATCATCTTCAGACGGCTGATAAATTTGTCAAGTTCGTCGATGATTTGAACTCTCCCTGGGTAGGAATGCAGTTCGATATTGGAAACCATTGGAAATATGGCAGCATGGGGGACTGGATTCGCACCTTGGGAAAGCGTGTTGTCAAATTAGACCTCAAAGGCTATTCGCGAGCCAAAAATAATTGGGTCAAAGAGATAGGAACCGGCGATATTGATTGGGCGGATGTACGTAAAGCTTTGATAGAGATCGACTATTATGGTTGGGCCGCCGCAGAGGTCGGTGGTGGTGATTTAGGGCGTTTGAAGCAAATATCAGCCAATATGGACCGTGTTTTCGGGCTTTCTGCTAAATAACGTAGGATATATTGGGTTTCCCGTGTGTTTTTCGAAACTTGATGGAAAGCAGGCGGGTACCTAATCCCTCGAAGAATATTTGAATTGCCATTCAGCGTTTTAGAGTTGAGCAACTAAACTGGAGTACTGAAAATAAATCGCGTACCGATGGAGCGTTCTAAGATAGACTCGCTCCAACGGCATTTTTTCTTTGGTTGCCGGCACGACTAAAGAGTGTGGAAGAAGTAGATGTTCCAGCTCATTGCCCTTTGTTATTTCTAATGCCAGACTCCAAACTCCCAACAACTTCACAACCAGTCGAACTGACGGGGCGACAACTGGGTGATTACCAGTTGCTGCGGCGGTTGGGGCGTGGTGGAATGGCGGACGTTTATTTGGCTAAACAGGGTTCGCTTCGGCGAAACATAGCCCTCAAAATATTGAAGCCGGACCTTGCAAAAGACGTTTCCTACGTCAAGCGATTTCAGAGAGAAGCCCAGGCTGCTGCCAATCTCGTGCAGGCCAATATCGTACAAATCTACGAAGTTGGTGAGTTGCAGGGGTTTCACTTCATTGCTCAAGAGTACGTGCAGGGAAGAAATCTCAAGCAATACCTTAATCGTTACGGCGCGGTAGAGCCGGTGATGGCAGTCAATGTCATTCGGCAATGTGCACTTGCTTTGCAGAAAGCGGGCGAGCTAAGTGTCATTCATCGAGATATCAAGCCTGAAAACATCATGCTTTCGACGAAAGGCGAGGTGAAGATCACGGATTTTGGATTGGCACGAATCAACAACAGTGCATCCAAGCAGGCGTTGACCTCGGTTGGGATTACGATGGGGACGCCGCTTTACATGAGTCCCGAACAGGTCGAAGGAACGGCGATTGATCAGCGATCGGATATCTATTCACTGGGAGTGACGGCCTACCATATGCTTGCCGGGCATCCTCCATTTCAGGGTGACACCGCTTTGGTGATCGCGGTGCAGCATGTCAAGGATACTGCGGTTCCACTGAATGATTTGCGCCGGGATATACCGATCGAGCTCTGTCAGTTGATCGAAAAAATGATGGCGAAAAATCCATCGGACCGAGTCGATAGTGCGACTCAATTAATTAAGGATCTGAGACGCATCAAAATCGATCTCGATGAAGATTGGGAAATGATTGTTGAGAAGCTTGCAACTTCCGAGCAATACGCCATGGAGAGTTCGATTGGTTGGAGCCAAGCGAAGCTGGAGGCGACCCGCCAGTTACAAACGGTGATGAAGGGGAATTTAAGGCCGTGGTGGCGAAGTAGTGCAACTTTTTCGGGACTCTTCTTGTTGTGCATTTTGGGCATGGCCGGCGGCTGGTTGTTGGCAACTCAAACAGCTCCTCCAGCTCTACTGAATGTGGAACAGATTGTGCAAAGTGATGTTCCTAGAATGGAAACAGCGGAGCAGCAATACACAAAAGCGCAGATGGCAAGTGATCGTTATGAAAAACCACTTCAAGAAAAATATTGGCTTGCAGTGGAGCAGAATTTCCCCATTTCGGAAGCGCCCGCCAATGCAAAGAATAAGCGAATCTTAATTGTTCGTCGCTCGAAGGAGCGGCTGGCTGAATTTTATATGAAGGCCAGCCAGTGGGACAAAGCGTTTGCTATTTTTAACGAATTTGTCCAGTACGATGAGCTGCTTGGAAAAGAATATCGTGACATTGGCTATGCGGGGCAAGCGATTGTCTTTGACGAGATGTCAGTGGAGGGCTTTGAAGGTGGTGAAGAAGAGAGGGTGTCGAAAATTAGGACCGCAATTGGAAATGTTAAGACGACCTCATCTCTGAATAGCCTGATGAAATCTCTTTTTGAAAAGGTCAAAAAGAAAGTCGATCGGAGCTTCGAAAGTTTTGAAGGTTTAGATATCCCCAGTGAAAATCAAAACGAATCTTCCCGGTTTTTACAATTTTTTAGAGTAAGCCAATTGTCGTAGGTGCTTCAGAGGCGAGCTGGTGGGTAGGGTCGTTTTCTTCTCCAGTTGGCCTGCTGTAGTTACCGTGCTCGCTATGATCTGCTGACACAGTCAGCGGTGAGGCTTGAGAGCTTATCTAAGCACTTACCTAAGGGATTAGGCTCTAAAGTTCTGGTTGAACCACCACCAAATTCGGTAGCCGATCGAGCGATATCCGGTGGAAACACGAGCCTGCCCTCCAATGCCGATTTTGGGGGCAATGGTTGGTGATTCGATTGGAACACGTGCAAAATACTGGAAATCTTGATGCTGATAGCCGGCCACCATTTCAATAACCGGATCGGAGGCGTTACTGTTGTTGCCGCCCATCGAGGGTTGCAGGGGATCGTAATCTTCTCGATTGATCGCGATGTCAGTCTCGCCGATCCATTCGATTTTGGAATGGTAGGTGTGCCCGGGATCTGAATACAGTTTTATTTTCGTTGCCTGATCTAGTTTTACAAATTTAACTTGGTGCTCGGTCAGGATAACGACGGCGTACCATTTTGAAAGATCGGCAATTTCACAAAAACGTTGTCCCCGCTGAGCCGAGACGTTGTTATGCTGCCCGTAAAGTAATGGACGCATATCATAGTCTTCGGTTTCTTCTGATTGCTGTCCTGAATGCTGATAAGGCGTAGCCAGAACCGTGCCGTTGATTTTGCTTTTAAGAGTCAGGCCAGTGGCACGTTCGGCGAGTTGGGCATGCACTTTTTTGAGCTTTGCGATATCGGCTAAAATAGACTTGGTGGGATCGTTCGGCGTCGGTTCGGTGAGATTGCGTTTGGCAATTTCTAATTTGAGAGCCGCCTCCTTTTCTTGAATCTTCCCCAACGCGGTGACCAATTGCATCTCGAGCTCTAAATTTCTGAGCTGTGCAAGGGTTTGCCCAGCCGTGACCGACTCTCCCGGACTGACCTCGAATGATTCCAAGAGGCCAGATTCTTTAACCCAGACGGTTTCTATTTCGCTGGGCATCACGATCAAATTGCAACGCAAAGTGTGAGGAAGTGGAATAAACAGGATTAATGCGAGCACGAAGCTTGCGATTCCTAGGACAACAAAAAATCTAACTTTTTTCACTTGATGCATTCGTCCAGGAACCGCCATGTATTTGTACAGTTTGTAGCCAGGCATTCCGAGCATGCCGACCATAGAAAATAGAGCTATCCCAACACCAATGGATTCGAGATGGTAAGGTTCCAGCATCTTCGTCAGGAAAATAATGATCGAAAGCATGATGAACCAGCGATAACAAAAGGCTGCCACGGTAAACATGGCAAAAGCCCAAGGTCGATTCGAGGGCATGAGTTGATCGTCGGGAATTTCTAATCCCAACCAATTGCGACCGAGAAGGGTTGTCAAAGCTTTTGTTGACTTCTGATTAAGATTCGGGATTTCGAGAAGGTCGCTCAGAATGTAGTATCCGTCAAAGCGAAGTAATGGGTTACCATTAAAGAGGATGGTACTGATAGAACTGACGAGCATGACACGGAGGCAAACGTCTTGAACGAGTCCTGGTTGTACAAACCACCAGACAAAAGTCGCAATCGTGGCAAGAATGATTTCCACATACATGCCGGCAGCTCCGATCGCGGCGCGGTGCCACTTATTGGGCAGTCGCCAGCTGTCGGAAACATTGCAATAAAGGCATGGGGTGAGAACCAGCAGCATGAACCCAATTTCATGGCACTCTCCCCCTAAACGTTTGCAAGCGAGACCGTGTCCAAATTCGTGAAACATTTTTGTGACTGCGAGAACGATTCCGAATAAGTACCACTGTTTGGGGTCGAAAAAGGCTTCGAAACCGGGAAGTTTTGCCTGGAACAGACTCCAGTTCATCACGACGGAGAGCAACGCAATTGCCGCACAGAACAGGGTGACCCACATTGCGATTTTGGTAAAAATCCACCACGTGTACGGAAGCAGCCAATTGAGCAGCCGCTCGGGATCGAATCCCTTGTATCGAATCGCAAGCACATTGGAATAGGTGCCCACCCGTTCCATCATTTTATTCTTATTACCTCGCTTGAGGAGTTCAGCTCCCTGCCCAGGGACGCTCGAAGTCACAAGGCTATCCTGGTGGAATCGAGTTAATAATTGTTGGAGATCCTGACGCGTAATCCGCTTGGGCGCAAATTTTTGGTGATATCCGTCTTGGAGTTCGTCGATAGATTTTTTGCCATCGAGTTCTCGAAGTAAATGAAACACGTGTGGAGGAAACTGGAAGTACTTCTGCCCAAGGGGTTCTTTGATGACCCAATACTCAACGCCCTGATAGGTCATCCGGTCATAGGTTAGGTCCGACCGCATTCTCATTTGAATGGGAGGGCTGCTCGGGGGCGGGGTATGCCTGGCCGGGGGATCGGAGGGAGGCGGGATGATCGACATCGCAACCTCTTAAAAGAATACTTTGGTTCGGAGGAAATCGTAAATCTGATAGAAGCATACAAATCCAAGAGATCGTGTTCCACAGCGAATTTTTGCGGTTGCTCCAGCTCCACTGCGAAGCTCGTTTTGAAGGTCGGCGAGCTGGGAAGGTTCGATTTCCACGAATGCGCGAAATTCAGGAGCTCCTTCTGCCGTCGGGACTCCCCGATCATCAATTGCAAATTTCGCAAGTGTTCCGTTGAGATTAAGATTTGGATTGGTGCCAATTTTAAATTCGACATCGAGCAATTTGCTGGGATCTTTGGCGAATGCCTGATCTACGTAGGTCATTTTGTTTTGTGGAATTTTCAACTCAAGTTGCCATTGGCCTTCGAGGTCAACGACTTCGAGCAACGCTAGATTGGAAACCGCGGGGAAATCGGTGTACCTGCGCTTGAGACGAGGTGTGGTGACGGTACCGTCGATGGGGCTTACGATCTCATGTTGGCTTCGTTTGTACTCCATCAATTCGAGTTTAGATGAAAGAGTTTTGCGTTGCTTTTTAAAGAGGTCGATCGCCATGCCAATTTCTGCGCTCTCGGTAGAGTCTTTGAGACCGCTGGCTAATTGTGAGTTGGCATTGTCAAGCTGGTGATCGATCGCTTCGATTTCATATTCAGCCGAGCTGATTTGCATTTCCAGATCTTGGTTCTCAAGCCGTAATAACGGTTGCCCCTTTTTGACCTTCGCTCGCTCATCAATCAGGATCTCACGAATAATGCCGTCGGTTTGCGCGTAAATTGTGTTCCGAGTCGACGGATGCATCACCCCGTCAATTTTCATTTTGAGTTCTTTGGGAAAGAACAACATCACGAGAATCAAAATCCCCAAGGCGGCTAAGCCTGTGTTGGTTTTAGCGCGATGATCGCGGAACAATACCTGCTGCAGCCAGCCTAAGCGTTGCCAGACTGGAAGCAGAAAGATCTCGCTGTGTTTTCTGGCGTTTTCCAAAGCAATTTCCGACTGACCGACGATTAGTTGAGTGTCGAACTCAATTTCATTTTCGGGAACGTCAGCGTCAAAGTACTCGAGAATGAGAACGCCAAGTTTCTGCGAAACCTGTTGTTGGTGGCTCTTCATTTCGAGGTCTGGCAAGGCTGGAGGACGTGCCATGAGGGGGATGACGATCAGAGTCCGACTGTGGGATTCATCGAGGTAGTCATTGATTTTCTGAGCAACTTCAGGTGCGATTCCCTCCGTGCTGCCGGTGATCCAGAACGTCGCCTCAGCACTTACGCTGGCGGTAGCGACCGCCGACAGCAAACGCACGACGTTCGAACGATTGTCGAAGCGATCCTGGCTGCTGATTGCAGAGATCTTACATTTCGTTCCATTCCACTGCCCTACACTAACGCGATCGCAATTGAGAAGACGTCTAGCTTCGTTGGCAATTGCGTAGGCGGTATCGACTGAGTTGATCGAACGATGAGTTTCATTGATGAACTCTAGTCTATTTGACCAAGAGTCGCCTGAAATGGTTTTGACAGCCTGAGTTTGTTCTTGTTCCTGTTCTTCGTGCCAGCGCTGAAACAATTGGGATATCTGAGAAAGGAATCTTAGGTAACCTTCTTGTGCCTGAGGTGAAATATCACCCCGCTGCAGGAGCTCCAGCGTGCCACAGCATTTTTTCGTTCGGTTGTATACCGGAGAAAACAACATGAGAAATGAGTCGTCATTTTGGGTGGTGTTTTCGTCCTGAGGATGGGGTGGTTCTGTAAATGAATCAGACGTTAGGCCCATCGGCAGTTCTTTGGCGACCACTTCCATGACCGCGTTGCTATGCTGCGAATTCTCTTGTGAGAGAACGTCTTTGGCGCTTGCATTTGGATGCCGGCCGGTTTGGTGCGTCAATTGCGGGGTTTGGTTGCCGTTGACCTGCCAGAGTAACGCACCGTGAGCTCCAGTGATTTTGACAACGCGACTAAGTACCGTATCGCAAAATTGGTCGAAGTCTTTTTCCGTGCTGGCCATTTCATTCAACTGCTGAACCGTGCGGCGAACTTCGTCGCGAATGGCAGAAGGAGAAGGACTATTTTGTTGTTCGCCAGTGGACATGATTGATTTGATTTACCGTCGACGGAAAAATTGGAAGGCGTTAACTGATTGTAGGTCGCATTGATGGGGAGGGAATAGTGACGTGGCGGCAATGAACGATTCGGCAGGCTGGAGTCCAGGGCCGCGAAGAGTCAGTGACGATGAAGGGTTAGTTTAAAGGACGCAATTTGGCACTGATTCACGATCCGCAGGCCAGTCAAAGTTGTTTTAATCAAAGTTGTCCAGTATTGGATCGAGCCCCATTTCCCTCTGTGACTTGGCCAACATCTTCTCATTATACATGAGTATGCGCCGAGAACGGTAATGTTGGTTCTCAACCTTTTGCTGCGCACGGTTAAAAAGCGAGATCCAATATGAACTTGTGCGGGTTCTGCCGGTCCTCCGGTACCTCTCGGCTGTTTGCTTACCAAATGCAGATTCCAGAATCTTATCTTCGGCTGCGATGTAGAGCTGGACTGAGCCTGGATCTCCTTGACGACCACAGCGTCCGAATAGCTGTTGATCAATCCGACTGGACTCGTGCATTTCGGTTCCAATCACATGCATGCCACCAAGTTTTAGGATTTGTTCGCGGTTGTTTGTATTTTCAGATTCTCCGCCAATTTTAATATCGGTACCTCGACCGGCCATGTTGGTGGCAACGGTGATTTTCCCCATCTCTCCTGCCGTTGCAATGATCTCCGCTTCGCGTTCAATTTCCCTGGCGTTGAGTACTTCATGTTGGATTTGGTTTTGTCTGAGCAGTTGAGACACTTGTTCTGATTTTGCGATTGACCGTGTTCCAATCAAAATTGGCCGGCCCTCTCTGTGAATTTTAATTACGTCGCGAACGACTGCTTCGAATTTTTCCTGTTCGGAAAAATAATATTTGACAGGCAGGTCGTTCCGCTGGATGGGTTTGTTCGTGGGGATGATTGACACGCCCATGTGGTAGATTTTTTTAAATTCTCGTTTGGATGAATTCGCTGTACCTGTCATCCCGGCAATATTTGGATAGCGACTCACAAAAGACTGAACCGTAATTTTTGCTTGAGTATTGGTGTCCATTGTGACTTCGACCGATTCATTGGCTTCAATGGCCTGGTGGATTCCTTTACTCCATCGGCGTCCCTCTGAAATTCGCCCGGTGGCTTCGTCAACGATTACAATTTCGCCATCGCGAACGACGTAATCTCGATCTCGTTTGTAATCTCGATCAACCTGAATCGAGCGTTCTAAAAAATCGTACATTTCCAGTAGTCCAATTCCCGCCAATTCTTCGGGTTTGGAAATGGTGCGGACTTTTGCTGTGCCTTCCGGAGTCAGGTCAACTCTTCGTTTTTCTTTGTCGTACCAATAGTCAATGTCTTCCTCGAATTGCCGGGCCGCATTTGCTGACCACTGGTATAAAGCGGTTTGTTGTTGTTTGGTTGATTCATCTTGCGCGGCGGAGATGATCAATGGTGTACGAGCATCGTCAATCAAAATACTGTCTGCTTCGTCGATCAGTAAGAAATGAGGTTTACGATGGACTGGTTTGGAAGCTGCGGATTCGGCGACTCCAGCTTGGCTGCCCCCGTACCAGAGTTCTCTTTGTTTTTGTTCTCTTTCCTGGGAATGGTCGCGCAGAAAGTCAAAACCAAATTCTTTCATCGTTCCGTAGGTAATACTGCATTGATAGGCCGCCCTTCTCTGCTCGCGAGACATCTCTGATTGAATCACACCGATTGTCATACCGAGAGATTGGTAAACCGGTTGCATCCATTCAGCGTCTCGTTTGGCGAGGTAATCGTTGCTGGTCGCCAGTAAAGCTCCGCGGCCGGCGAGGGCGTGCACAAACATCGGAAGGGTAGCGGTGAGCGTTTTGCCTTCTCCGGTACGCATTTCAGCAACATGGCCGCTGCACATGGCATGTCCCCCTAAAAGTTGGACATCGTAATGTTGCATCGTTAATTGCCGCTGGGAGGCAACTTGAACCAAAGCAAAGGCTCGTTCAATGAGACCGTTGACCGAGTCGGTTTGACGTGATTCAAAACCTAGATTTAACGCAATATCCGCAAGTTCCTTATCAGACTGACCTGCGAATTGAGTCGCAAGTGATTTGATATGTGTGAGGGCGGAGCCAATTTTCACGGGATTGAGTGGGGTAAATTTAGGATTGGCTGATTTCTTCACAACCGAGGATCAGTGGAGATGCCGCTGTGAACCCCAGTTTACCAACAAATGAAATCGTAATTTCTTTAATTATAGGCAAGCCTAAGAGTTTGTGACCGGTTTCAGGCTTCGGATTCGTTAATGTCGGTTCGATCCTAATATCCGATGAATGAAGAGCGTTTTTGGGGTGCTAGCAAACCCTCAATCGTCTAACAAAGGATACGCGGGAAAACAGATCACGCCTTGAGAGCATTTGGGAAAAACTCTAGTATTCCGCACCCAATTTTAGGTTCCTGCACGGTAGGCAATGGTACCGCCTCGAGCGAGTAATTTGTCGTGAACGGTGACTTTTATGCTTCATTTTGAATTCAAAAAGAGTAGCCGGAAATGCTATGAGAGTGAGCGAGAATTCAAACCGGGAGACGGTTTTTATTCAGCCTTGCTGGAGTGTGAAGATGGGCAATCAGAACGCAGAGATTATTCCACTGACCAATGGGAGGGGCCACCGGAAGATTGCATTGGGTGGTGGAAGTCGAGCGTGCCGGAACTTGGAAAAGGTAAAGTTTATTGGGCGCCGAAAAAAGTACTCATTGCCTATTTTGAGCATCTGCAAACGAGTGAGGAAACGGCAGACCTCGCGTTTGTTACCGGCTTGCTGCTAATGCAGAAAAAAATATTGACACAACTGGACAGCGAGCTCGGAGAATCAATCTTGGAGTTGCATTGTCGATCCTCAAATACCACCTATCAACTGACAGTAGTTGAGATCAGTCCGGAGCGACTTGCGGCCATTCAGCAAGAGCTTGCCGAAAAATTATTTGTCGACCAACCGGTTTCAGATGATGTGGAAGGTGAAGAAGTCAGTGAAGAAGTAATTTCAGATTGAGAGTGACCTAGGTCTCCGAGAAAATAAATTGGGATTTAAAAATACAGATTGTTTTAGGCTGGCGGCATGCGTTCTCCCGTTCGTGGGAAATCGGAGGCTGAAGTTGTCGTTTGCGCTTTTGGGCGCTCTGTTTTTTATGAGCATTGCTACGGGCACCTCCTGCGCTCAATTGTTCGATAATTTTGAGTTTGATCTGTTTAAGCCGAAGCGTGGAGTTTTTTCGGCGAAGGCAAGATTACCGACGCAGACAGAGTTGTTGGATATGCAGAAGTCCCGAGCACAGTTGGTAAAACAACTGCAAGCAAGCGTTTCTGTGAAAATGACGGGCGCTCCCAAAATTAAAGGAACAATTCAGGTTGAATTTCCAGAACGCCTTCGTTTGAAAGCCGGGTTCTTGGGACTTTCTGAGCTAGGCGTTGATGTTGGATCAAACGATGAGCTTTTCTGGATATGGGTGAAAGCATCATCGAGTGAGCAGCCAGAGGTCATGTATTATGCGGAACACGGCGATTACGATCGAAGCACCCTGCGTCTATCTATCCCATTGGATCCAAAGTGGTTACTAGACGGTCTAGGTTTGAGCCAATTTAGTGCACAAGATCGACACGTCGGTCCTTTTGCCAGACCAGATGGGAAGATTGAACTCATGACCGAAAAGCAAAGTCCTGCCGGGCTTCAGCGGGTGGTAACGTTATTCGATGCAAAATCCCTCGTGATTGTGCAGCAGGCATTATACAACTCCGAGGATAAGCTGGTTGCTTACATGAATTCCTCTGACCATCAGGCGGTCAATACGAATGGACGGTCGATTGATGTACCGAAAAAAATAAAAATAGTTGTGGTCGAGGGAAATGGCGAAACAGCAGGAATGACGATCCAGCTTGGGCGAATTTCTTTGGATCCGCTGTACGGTGATCCTCAAAAAATGTGGAGTTTGCCCAGAGCTGACGGTGTGCCGAAGGTTAATCTAGCTTCGGAATTGTCGGTTCCCCCCACCGAGCTAAATATTAAGGCTGGTAATTCTGGATGGAAGTTTCAGGACTAACCATTGGCTACTTCAGTGTCACGGAGTGCATCGATGGTGTCTCCGGTAAAGATTAACTAGGTTTCGTGTCTTGACACTGTTTTTGAAGAGAATTACGATTTTTCGTAATTGTTGGTGTTCCAACATTTATTTTACCGATACCAAATGGCGGCTTGTGTTTATTTTTTATTGATCGCCTAAACACCCATCCATTTTGAAAATTAGTCGGGTCACGACACGATCCGAAGACAGGAGTACTAAAATGACACATGTTGTGGGAAAAGCTTGCGACGGTTGCCGTTACACCGATTGCGTTGTGGTCTGCCCGGTAGAGTGTTTCTACGAAGGTGAGACGATGCTGTACATTCATCCCGATGAGTGCATTGATTGCGAGGCCTGTGTGCCCGAGTGCCCTGTGGAAGCGATTTTCCACGAGGATGATGTTCCTGAAGATCAAAAAGAGTATGTCCAGATTAACGCCGACCAATCCGAGACTTGCGAAGTCATCACGGAGCGTAAAGAGCCGTTGAAAAAAGAGGACTAACTTTCTGGTTCGCACCCCGAAACACGAAAAGCCGGCACTGATTGTGACCGGCTTTTTTTGTGTGGTTTTGTTGGTTATCTAAAGTTGTTCCAAGGCCGAACTGGAAGCCTCCGGTTTCGTGTATAGGTTAACGCCTTTTTGCAGGTTCCTTCTGGCCCAGAATCTCACTCGGAGTTTTTCCATAGGTCGCTTTAAACGCGTTATCAAACGAATTGTTTTTACTGATGGCCTTCATCAACCGAGCGAATGAGCCAGAGTCCGATTTGAGTTTCTTCACAAACAAGTACCCTACCAGGGCTGCGCGATCCGAGGGCATTCGATTTTGGATGAAATCATCCGGTTTTACCATCTCGGCCATCGCTTCTTCCGCTCTCATATCGAGCGACTTCATTTCGTCTTCTTTGGAGTATAGTTTTTTGGCGGTCCATAGTCCCAGGCCGTCTGCAAACCAGCGGGGCATGTCCAGGGCAAGATTCGCGACGTGCAGCGAAGCAATTTGATGGGCCAGTGCAACCTGAACGTCTTCGGCTGATTGATTTCGCGTCATTAAGACAGTGGCATAGGCATCGGTGATGTTGTATCCCCAGTGTCCAGCGACGTCCTTTGGGAAATCCCGTTTCTCAATCATCTTGCCGAATTCGCTGAAGTCGTATCGTTTATCGAAAACAAATACCGACGCGTTTCCTTTGACCAAGGGGTCTTTGGAGTTCGCGCGAAGAGCGCTGGCAATTTTGGGTGCCATTTTTTCACAGAGTTGCGAAACGTCAGTCAAGCGGCTTTCATTGGTTGAACCAGTGACAAGAAAGTTGTCACTCGGTAGAACTTTGCTTTGAACGCTATCCATGACGAGTTTCCAAGTGCGAGTCGCGAGATCGCCACGGTCGGCAAGTAGTTCTTCGTGGGTTTGTGATGCCGCCTTTGAGCGAGCGGCGACTAAGGATGTGACCATTCGGCTGTCTCCACCGTCAAAAGCCGCCCCTTCATCGATCCACTTGGCAATGGTGTCGATCAGTTTGTCATCAAGTTTCCCGGAAGGTGGCATGATTTCAACCCCGTCACCTCGCAGGCGTTTGATGATCTGGCTTTCACCTGACTTCTTAGCTTCAATCGGTGTACCACCGTCACCGCCGCGAAGAACGTCCCGGAAGCTTGCCATGCTGAAGTTCCCTCGAGGACGGTCGGTGATGTGACACCGTGCACAATTCTCAAGTAGGATCGGGGCGACATGCAGTCCAAAGGAAACGGTTTCCTTGCCAGTGGGAAGGTTGACCGTTGCATTTCGTCTTGGTTGGGCAGGTGGCGGTGTATTCGAAAATTCGTTGAGGCTTTTTTTCGTGTCATCGCCATCGAACTTCGCACCCTGTTTCATCCAGTCTCGCAATAACTTCAATTCTTCGGGCGTCACTTTCGCTCCACCTTTAGGCATTTCCCCGCTCTCAATGACCTGAATTAAACGAGCGTCGTTGGGCAGTCCATAGGCGAGCATGGTACTGGCATCGAGTGCGGCGAATGTCGCCGCACTAAAATCACCGCGATTCTGGTTGACGTGGCAGTTTCCGCATTTTGCAACGATGATCGGTGCGATCGATTTTACAAAACTCACCGCGGCAGCATCGCCATTGCTCGGTTGTGGTAAGGGTTGCATGGCAGATAACTTTTGCCCAGCATCACTCAGTAGCTTGTGTGCTTTTTCTAGTCGCTTGAATTCAGGTTTCAGTAATTCGAGAACTTCGGGAGAAGCATTCGCCGAAACGGCCGCCAATTGTGCGATCGCTTGATTGATGTACTGTCCACTGGCGTCAAACTTGTTCGCTTTAAATTGCTTGCCAGCTCGATCAATGTTGGTTTTGATTTGCTTGACTGCCTGCTTCTGCTTAGGAGTCGGTGCTTGCCCAAATGAGTTGGTTGTAAAAACTAGCGCCAACACAGCAAGGGTTAGTCGGGCAATCAAAGTTGCTTTTGTTGAACTATGGCTAAGTATCATCATTTGCTTGTCTCGGATGTTGTGTTGGTCTGTTGTTGGTTTTACGAAAATATTGGCGGAAGTTTTTGGCAGTGTTTTTTGGCAGAATTTAAAGGTGGCACGCAGGAGGAGATTCACGTATCGCTGATTGTAGTTTTCAAGGCAGTGTTAGGTCTCATCAAAGCGTCAGTTCGGCGCTGTCTTTAAGTTGTCTTTAAGCGAGGAATGTTACTAATGTTAGCACCGCAATAAGAATAAGGAACATTGCTGCGATGGCTGCGGGTACCAACCACTTCGGGGGCGGTCTTCTTCTTTTACGGGGTACCGGTGGTGTGATTCTTTGTTTTTTTTGCGAGTCGCTTGCGTTGTTGACGGATTTAAAAGCACTGGTTGGTTCTTCGAAAGCATGTTCGATGGTGCTTTCCTCGATTGGCTCGACCTCTTTGAGGGGGGCGAGCGTCGTGGCGTCGTTCATCGTTGAAGTTGTTGTCGAGGGGGTTTTTTCGATTAACGAGTCCTCAGGGGCAAAAGTGGCGATATTCTCAAGCTCACCTGACTCTACGAGGGCCATTAACTCGGTTTTCACCTCGTTGCACGTTTGATAACGGTCGACGGCATCTTTTGCCATCATTTTTTCGCAAATTTTA
>Ga0208971_1000048_pt1 | contig 83530 bp, 66 predicted proteins | sample AOAMet1_18_M0_10_2_FD_188229 | JGI IMG/M metagenome (GOLD analysis project Ga0208971, IMG submission 188229) | Ammonia-oxidizing marine microbial communities from Monterey Bay, California, USA - CAN11_18_M0_10 (SPAdes) | ecosystem: Environmental > Aquatic > Marine > Intertidal zone | place...
GGGGAAAACGGCCGCCTTTGCGTTACCACTTTTGGACCGAGTCGACCTTCACAATAAACGAACCCAAGTCCTTGTTCTGGTCCCAACACGGGAACTTGCCATTCAAGTCGCCGAGAGCTTTGAATCTTACGCAAAATATTTAAAGGGCTTACGGGTCGCAGCCATTTACGGTGGACAGGACTACCACGTTCAATTCAAACAACTCAATCGAGGTGCTCATGTCGTTGTGGGAACGCCTGGACGAGTCATGGACCATTTAAGACGCAAAACCATGAATCTAGAGGGTCTGGTTTGCCTTGTTCTGGACGAGGCGGACGAGATGCTGAGGATGGGTTTTGCTGAAGACGTCGACTGGGTACTTACCCAAGCTCCAAAACAACGCCAAATGGCATTTTTCTCGGCAACCTTGCCGAATCAAATCCGAGCCATTGCCTCGAAACACCTTCACGACCCCGCGCAGATCACTATCGACAAAAAACGAACGACGGCGTCGACGATTAATCAAAGGTATGTGATCGCATCTCCCCATCAAAAACAGGCTGCGTTATCCAGGATTCTGGAGGCCGAACCAACTGAAGGGGTTCTCATTTTTGTAAAGATGCGAAGCACGACCGAACCCCTTGCAGACTTTGTGGCAACGGAAACCGGCCTGACGACAGCAGCACTTAACGGCGATGTCCCACAAAAACAACGTGAAAAAATCGTCGAAAACCTCCGGCGTGGGAAAATCGATGTCATCGTTGCCACCGATGTGGCTGCGAGAGGCCTGGATGTTGAAAGAATCAGCCACGTCGTCAACTACGATTTGCCACATGATGTAGAAAGTTATGTCCACCGTATCGGCAGAACCGGCCGGGCGGGAACGACAGGCAATGCGATCTCTCTTGTCTGCGCAGACGAGGCGAAACAGCTTAGGGATATTGAACGAGTCATCAAAAAGCCCCTCGAGCGCGTCGAGATAGAAGGTTTCGAACCTGATCATGTGTTGCCGCTGTCCAGTACCCGTCACGAACGATCAGGAAACAATTCTGGCTTTTCAAAGAACAATAGCTCTAGAGGCAATAGTTCCAGAGGCAATAGTTCCAGAGGCAATAGTTCCAGAGGCAATGGTTCTAGTGGCAATGGTTCAAACGGGAATAATCAAAATCGTTCCAGACGCAATCGAAATGCATCTTCCAGGGTTAGAACAAACAGACAGGTAACCGCTTAGCACCGTAGCGACAGGAACAGCTACAACAAGAGCTACAACAAGCTTGCCCTTGGGAAAAGGGTGGCGCGCTTACTTGGGTATCTTCATCTAAATAAGACGGCGCCCTGGATTCCTTCTTCCAGAACTTAACACTGCAGATAGACAGTTCCCCCTTGAACAAAGGGGAAACTGTTGAAGCCGCGCGCTTTCAGCCCTTCCCCCATGAAAAGTCAGAAGGCTGGATACACTCTTCAACGATCTCATCGTCTCTTCATTAGCGCTGTTGCTAGCGACGCAACGGTCGACCCCTTCAACCTTGCCAGGATATAAAGTAGCTTTGCCCCGAGTGGGTTTTGTAAAGGTCGTATAGCAAAGTCCATCAGAACACGCGTATCATAGTCGCGTCACAATACTTGAACCACAGGACAAACGTGTTCAGATGGCGAACGATGCGCTCAAAAACATGACCACCTAAAACAATGACTTTCAAACAGATTTACTCGCGCGCGATTGGCAGGAAAGGTGAACAGGCACTTGCTGCTTCCCTACCCCGGGTGAAAACCCGTCAGGCTCTTATAAGAGCCACAGATGATTCCTATTTGTCGGAAATGGCCAAATGTGTATTTCGATCAGGGTTCGTTTGGAAAATTGTCGAGAAGAAATGGTCCAACTTTGAAATCGCCTTCGCAGGGTTTAACCCCAAAGCAATCGCCAGTTTCAGTGATGAGCGACTGGAATCTCTGGCCCAGGACAAGTCTATCATCAGGAACATGACAAAAATCTTGTCGACCCGGGAAAACGCAAAATTTATCCTGGAAACTATTCCCGAGCACAAAAGCTTTGGTCGGTTTCTGGCAGACTGGCCCGAAGATGACATCGTCGGCCTGCTACTTTACCTGAAGAAACACGGCAGCAGACTCGGGGGACACACGGGACAATACTTCCTTCGGTTCGTTGGCAAGGACACCTTCATGTTCAGCAAGGATGTCGTCACTGTTCTGGTCGCCGAAGGGATAGTTGATAAAGAACCAACCAGCCAACGCGCATTGCGAGCAACACAGGAGGCCTTTAATCATTGGAGGGAAGAAACAGGTTTGCCGTACAGCCACCTGAGCAGAATTATGGCTGCTTCGGTTGGTCCGCCTGTCTAAGGAAGTACACCCCATCCAGCGCCAGTCGGCGGCCGATCGTACCCCTGTTATTTATTATATAGGTTGTGCTTTCCCTGGAGGTATGGCGACGAACCTATTCGCCTGACTCGAACAGGTAGGGCTCCAGCGATGCCTGCGCTTCGACGCGAATCTTGTGCCAGGTACCGCCACCGTAATAAGCCAGACTCCCCGGCTCCGCCTCGCCTTCACCGTTGTAATACGAGATACAGTCGCGCAGCGGCGCAGAATTGATATCAGCATTTCGACAATGTGCAGCATACCGATCCTCTGGCTCTTTGCGAACATCAACAAGCTTCACTCCCCGCTCTCGCATGGTCGACAACATCCAAACGATGTAATCACTATGCTCTTCGATAGCGTTGGTGAAATTGAAACTTCCCCCACCACCCTGCGGGCCGGAAACAATAAACAGGTTCGGGAACCCATGACTCTGAATACCAAGGAAAGTTTTAGTCCCCTCGGATTGCCACTTGCCATTCAGCGTCTGACCATCACGACCCTCGATCATGTTGAACGTTGAGGTCGCCATCCACTGAAACCCGGTCGCGTAAATCAAAACATCCAGCGGGTACTCTACCCCATCGTGCACAACGCCACGTTCAGTGATCTCACGAACGCCCAGGGGCGCAGTATCTACAAGCGTGACATTAGGTCTATTGAATGCCGGCAGATACTCATCATGAAACGTCGGCCGCTTGCAGCCATAAGGGTAATAAGGTTTAAGAGAGGCCGCCGTACTTGGGTCTTCCACTATTGCATCCACCCTGGCCCTGATCTGCTCCATAATCCGGAAGTTAGATTCAAGATTCTTCTGGATCATTTCCTCTGGGGACAACTTTCCTGAATGTTCCTTACGCTCCTTGAAATCAGGGACCTTACCGGCAAGGTAGTCATCATTCGCCTTGATAGCAGTTCGACCTCCAGATATCTTGGCGAATCTCGCTCGCCGGGCCTTTGCCCACCCTGGTTCGTTCGCCCAGGTCTGCCTTTCTTCCTGCGTTGTTTCGCGTTGGTCTCTTACATCGACGGACGACGGTGTCCTCTGGAACACATGAAGCTCGGCCGCTATTTTGGCCAGCTCCGGCACTGCCTGCACTGCAGTTGCACCCGTGCCGATAATTCCCACGCGCTTGCCTTTTAAGTCCACATGATAGTTCCAGCGTGAGGTGTGGAAGGAATCTCCCTGGTATTTCTCCATACCCTTTATTCGCGCGAGCTTTGGTGTTGTCAAAATCCCGTTGGCCAGGATGACATATCGAGCTTTCATCGAGTCGCCCCGGTCTGTGTGAACAGACCAACGACCGGACGATTCGTTCCAGACCGTTTTCTCAACCGTCGTATGGAAAAGACAGTGATCATAAAAGCCAAATTTCTCTGCCATGTTCTGGCAGTACTCCAGGATTTCGAATCCCGAGGCGAACTTCATGGAAGGTACGTAACCCATCTCTTCGAGCAAAGGCAGGTAGCTGTAGGCCTCGACGTCGCAGGCGATGCCCGGGTATCGATTCCAGTACCAGGTACCTCCAACATCACCACCTTTTTCACAGAAGCGAACATCACTAAAACCCGCTTGTCGCAATTTATGCCACAACAGCAACCCTGCAAACCCGGCACCCACAACCAGAATTTCACACTCATCATCAAGTGATTCCCGCTCAACTGGATCAGCTGAATATACGTCCTCCAGATATCTGCTGAAATCCCCCTCCATGGGCATATAATCCGCAACGCCGCGCCTTGCCTCTTTGAAATCCCGATACTTGGCCTGTTCTTCCGCATTGAAAACAGCGCCAGCCGGAGGATCCGGTAAATCCTTAAGCGCCTGATCCACGATGGCGTAACCACTGCCGGCAATCTTGTCAGTCGCTATGGCAGCGCGAGTGCTAAATGTTTTCAATCCCGTTTCCGGGTCTATCTGAATCGTCATATGGTCCTGCTCTGATAAATGATGAATACCACATGGGCACCGAGAGCAATGATTGAATAAACCAAGGCGCTAGTTCCCCATCAATCTCTCCATTGTCCCACAAGACGGCTGATGTTATCTCTACTAAGATAGATGTCATGGAACAATTCATTAATGAGCTCAATCAGCTACCTGACTCTACCAGGCTTGGATTGCTGTTTGGCAGCCTGCTCGCCACACTCGCGCTTGAATCGCTTATCCCCAATGTCGAATTCAAATATCGAAGGTTTAAGCACGTCGCTACCAACATGGTGTTTATAGTGACCTCAGGCATCATATCTCTTGGCCTTGCATTCATGGCATACGGAATCGTCGATATTACTCGCCTCGAGTTTGGGCTCTTTTATATCCTCAGTATTCCATTATGGATGCAGCTCGTTATCTCTTTGGTCCTGCTCGACTTCTTTGGCCAGTATCTCGTCCATGTCTGCCTGCATCAATATAAGTGGCTGTGGAAACTCCACCTGGTGCACCACAGCGACACTACGGTCGATGCCAGCACTGGAACCCGGCATCATCCAGGCGATATTCTAGTCAGAGAGCTACTGATATTTGGCGTGATCGTATGCGTCGGGATTCCGGCCGCTTTTTATGTTCTTTACAGGATTATTACGCCATTTTTCGCCTACTTCACCCATGCCAATATTCGCCTGCCAACAGAGCTGGACCGGGCGCTCAGCTGGATCATCGTTACACCGCACATGCACAAATTTCACCATCATTTCGAACGTCCATGGACCAACAGCAACTATGGCAACATTCTGTCCTGCTGGGATCGCATGTTCGGCACCTTTGTTTATGATAATCCGGATGACATCCATTATGGTCTGGATACCGTCGACGGGCAGTACGACCAGAACCTTGCCTTTCAATTCAGCCTGCCTTTCAACCAAACAATAAAGACCGACTACTAACGAGTTCGCGTCCAGGAACAGCAGACCGCGGTGGCTATTTGCCGCTAAACTAACAGTTTTTGAACTGTCACTTAGATAACTCACTCCGTTTGCACTCAGAATCAGGGTTTTTAGACGGGAACTAACCAGGGGGAAAGTTTGGATTCTCAGTTTTCAACCGCCGACGAAGCATTTCGAGGAGAAGTCAGATCATTCCTCAATGAAAATCTCAGCGAAGAGTTACGTGAAGCCGGTCGCAAAAAAACCAGTATTTGGCAGGAAAACAACTCGGCCATGGCCTGGCAGAAGTTATTGTTCGACAAAGGCTGGGCAGCGCCCGAATGGCCGGCAGAATACGGCGGGACCGACTGGTCGCTGACACAGAGATATATATTTTCCCAGGAATGCGCCCGCGCAGAAACACCGGGCATATCTCCCATGGGATTGAAGATGTGCGGACCTATGCTAATCGGCTACGGAACCGAAGAGCAAAAAAACTATTACCTGCCAAGGATCCTGTCCGGTGAACATATCTGGTGCCAGGGATATTCGGAGCCTGGCGCTGGGTCCGACCTCGCATCACTGAAAACCTTCGCTGGCAGTGATGGTGACGACTACATCGTTAATGGTACAAAAATTTGGACCAGTTTCGCGCAACACTCCAATATGATGTTCGCTCTGGTCAGGACCTCAACCGAGGGCAAGGTTCAACAGGGTATTTCGTTTCTGTTGATCGATATGGCCACGCCGGGAATAAAAATCGAACCCATCATCAACCTTGAAGGTTCACACGAACTTAATCAGGTATTTTTTGACGATGTGCGAGTTCCAAAGGCAAACCGGGTCGGCAAGGAAAATGACGGCTGGTCTGTTGCAAAGTATCTGCTGGAGTTCGAGCGTTTTTCAATTTCTTCAATAGAGCTTCGACGGCTTATTAACCGGACGCGACGTTTGGCTAATGAAACCGTCACTACAGGAAATTCATTGTCTAGCGACCCTGCGTTCCTTAAGAAACTGGCTCAGCTCGAAATCAATGCGCTTGCCATGGAAACATCAGAACAAAGAGTGCTGGCCAACCTCAGTGCCGGGAACAGACCGGGCTCAGTTTCTTCCGTACTAAATGCTATTAGCGCAGAAACACTGCAAAAAGCCGATGAACTAGCCATTGAAGTCGCAGCCTACTACGGGCTCCCCTATCAGCCAGTGGCACTTGAAGTCGGTGGCCCATCACCTATTGGTTCCGCAATAACCCTACCCCTGATGCCAAGCTATATGAATAACAGGATGCGAACCATTGCAGGGGGATCAGCCGAGGTTCAACGCAATATTGTAGCCAAGGCTATCCTGGAACTATGACTTGAAACCGGTTGATGAGAAATAACGGCTACCAGGAAAACGAAGGGGCGGGCAGAAAACCGGCTGACTCTATAGCGTCATCATCAGAAACCCTGTCAGAGCAGCATTGTTCGGTGCGAGCGACGGGTTAACTCGTGATTTCATCTCAAGAATTGCTTTTCGATAGCCCTCATAAAATTCCCAGTAGGGTCTCGGTTTGTAGTCCAGATCCAGCTCAAGCTTCTGCACAATGTTCTTGGCTGTCGTCGGTTTAACAAAAACTTCTTTCTGCGGCCGATAGTAAACTAGGCCAATTGTCACCAGGCTCCATTTCGCCATCTTTCTTTCTGCAAGGAACTCAACGACCTCGGTTAAACCTTTCTCCTGGTTGCCATGAAAGAGCTTCTTGTAAGACGCGACCAGTCTTACTCGATCATCCGAATTCAGGTCATTCACCATATCTCTGAATTTTGGTTTCTCGAACAGCGACACCATCGACGATCGCGAAACCAGTTTGACCATGTTCTCCAGCAGGGTGTTGGGCTTGTCAAATTCCTTTTTCGCGAGGACTTCTTTGGCGAAGAGAGTCATCTTGTCCATCCGATGGCGCTTCCCCACCTTTTCAAGGCCGGCATCTGCAAACCCGTCAGGGTAAGACTGCAGGAAATGTGCCTCGGCAATCTTCAGCTTATTGATGTTCAAGAAACACAGCCCATAGCCCGGATCATCGCAGACTCTATTTCACTGGATGTCCAGGACACTCGCACGGACGTTGAATGATCCAGAAATACTGACTCACCGAGCCCCCCGACTTTTCGCCTAAGCTCAGGGTCAGCTTTGGGGAACCTGGTATACCTTTCGCCATTTTTGGCTCTCATTACGAATCCTCATTATGAGATAAACCTAACTTTTGCTGCACGCTACCGTTAGCCCATCGAACCATCAACCGATAAGCAAGATCTTGTGCGCATTATTCGAAATCTGCTCGCCAGTTGGAAACAACAGCATGAGCAATAGGACATGAAGGCCAGACACCCCCTATTCCGACACCGCCTTCTCCGGCACTGCAAACACCATCAATAGGTTACCCGGCTCATGGTTGTACAAGCCGTAACCCGAGTTTATCACCACATGACCATCCACAATCGCTGGCCCTGCGCCACTCATACTACCGCCATAGCCGGTAATACCGTTGACTCCGACTCGCTTCGGCCGGGTATCAAACTCCCATAAGAGTTCTCCGTTTTCCGAGCTATAGGCCCTGACAAAACCATCGAGGTGGCCTGCAAACACTGCTCCAGGAATAGAAGTCACGGGCGAGCTGATACCGGGGTCACAGAATTCATCTGCGTCGTAACAGACATTGGGCTGGACGTTACTCCAGAGCAGTTTGCCGGTATTCGCATCGATACTATGGATGCCGGGACGAGCCTGCTCAGGATCAAGATAATCACCGTTACGGGTATTGTTCATATCGTTGATCGGCACATACAGCTGGGTATCCGCGGCAGACATCCCAAAGTGAACCCCTCCCTGTATGCTGCCCCGCCCTACATCAGTCGCCCAACGCACCTCAGCCTTATTGTCTGGATCAAGCGCATACACGGTGCCATTCTTATGACCGGCAAGCAGGATATCCTTATCTTTCTCGAGCTCAACGAGAAGAATACTGGAACCATGATCAAAATCTGGCCCATCCTCCGGCGGACAGTTCGGGTTATTCGCCATCATGCAGGCGACATTCCAGGCATCACCACTGGTGGATTGACGGGTCCACACTCGAGCACCGGTCGCCATATCAATCGCAAGAACCGCATCTGAATTTCCATCTGGGGGTGAAGAATAGTTTTCTCCCGTCCCCACATAGATCAGGCCACGCTTACGATCCACCGTAGGACTGCTCCAGACCGGCGCCCCGGATGGTGCCAATACCCTGGTACCAACACTCGTTCTGCTAACCTCTGAGGGCTCTCCTTGAATTGTATAGTGACGCCACAGGACACTGCCTTTGGTCCCATCTATCGCAAGGACACTACCCCGGAATGTGCAACATTCATATCCCGGATCAGCCGCAGGAATAACTTCCAGCGACGACACTGGAACAAACAACGTGCCCTCGTAAAAAGCAGGAGTTCCCGTCAGCGTTGCACTGGGATGGTCATCAGCCTTTAAAGACCAAACGAGTTCCCCGGTCAGCGCATTCACCGCATAGAAGCGTGCAATGATGTCTCCGAAATAGGCGAGCGGTGGATTGTCTTTTGAAATTGGCGCCTCTGATAGCGATAACACTATGCCAGTCCTGACTTCCGCTGCGGCGCTAAAGCTCCACCTGGCGCAACCTGTTTTCAGATCAAGCGCATAGACACGTCCTTCCTGCGAGCCAACAAAAACAGTACCCATCGCTACCGTAGGTTGCGATCTGGCCCGAAACGCATCAGGAAAAGCAAATGCCCATTTCAATTCAAGCGTTGGGATTTCCGGAGCCGTTAACCCCGCTACCGTCGAAGGTGAATATCTATTGGTATCGTGCCCCCAATTAACCGCCGGAGCCGGAGAAGAAAGATCAAAATCACCGTCAGTACACATAGGTGGCTCAATCACCTTCAGATCCGCACCACCTGCGAGTTTTGTTCGAGTGAGATACTCTGTAATCAGTATCTTGTCCTCATCAGTCAGTACCTCTGCCTGCACCTTCATCACGCCATCGCCCATCGCTTGATAAACGACCGACGCATCCATCATTTCAAGCCACGAAAAGTGCGGGGCCCTTGAAACACTACCATCGTGACAACCGCTGCAGCTCTCTTCATATAACCCCTTACCGGGATGAGTCGAACGGTCGAAGTCGGCCGCACCGGTTTGCATATCGTCAGTCGACGTCAGCAATTCTGGTTCCAGTGGCACAACCACCGCCGCGCTTGGGTTGTCAGACTGCTCACATCCGGCGATCACGAAACTGAGTAAAACAAGAAACGTTGCTCGAATTGTCACCCTTAACTCCATTACAGTGATATCACTATCGGGATTCTATAGCGGCAATACTGACGAGGCACCGAACATCTTGCAACCCTAATGGCTCCGGGCTCAGCAGGCGGGTAGGTTTGTACAAAAAACTCAGCTACAGTAAGCGCACTCCAGAGACAGAACCTGTACTTGAAAAAATTTGATGCCATCATTATCGGCGCAGGCGTGATCGGATGCTCCATATCACTGGCCCTTGCCCGACGCGGAATAAAAACGCTGAACGTAGATGCCCTGCCGTCCGCTGGTTATGGCTCCACCAGCCACTCTTCTGCAATCGTTCGGCCTTTCTATTCGCACGAAACTTCCTGCGCCCTGGCACACGAGGCTCGCCATCGCTGGTTAGGCTGGCGCGAATTTCTAGGCTACACACCCGGACCGATTGCCCGTTATATTGAAACTGGCGGCCTGATTCTAGTCCGTGATGGAACTGATCATCAGTACGAGAACAACCTCTCTATACTGGACAAGGTCGGCGTTGAGTTCCAGATACTCTCACCCCAGGAAATAGAAAAAAAATATCCTGGAATGAGTCTACGGGCGTTCGGCCCGCCCAAAAGTCAGCATGAAGAAGGATTCGGCGAACCTGTTGCTGGTGAAATCACAGGTGGCATTTTTATCCCCGCGTCAGGTTACGTATCTGATCCACAACTCGCTGCCAGCAACTTACAGGTAGCAGCGGAACAAAAAGGAAGCTCTTTTAGTTTTAACGTTCGCGTAACAGACATCCTACTGGAAGCCGGCGCTATCTCAGGCGTTCAGCTTAGCGGAGGCGATATCATCCGCGCCCCAACGCTCGTTAACGCCGCAGGCCCGCACTCTGCTGTCATCAACGACATGGCAGGCATCACAAGCAGCCTGAATTTCACCACCAGGCCCCATCGTCATGAGGTAACTTATCTGGCAGCACCTCCCGGTTATCGGCATGATGCCGGGTTCATTGTCGATCTCGATGCCGGTGTTTACCAGAGACCCGATAGCGCCGACATGCTGATCGGTTCTGCCGACCCAGATTGCGATCCACCAGAGATAGTGGATCCCGATGACTACAACGACCAGCTCACAGCGCAATGGACCTCACAGGCAGTTCGCGCCGCCCAGCGCTGGCCCGAACTGGGCATCGAGAACAACGCCCGGGGAACGGTCGGATTATACGACGTCTCAGACGACTGGATTCCCATCTACGATCAAACCGACTTGCCCGGCTTCTATCTGGCTATTGGCACCAGCGGTAACCAATTCAAGAACGCACCGGTGGTTGGTGACCTGATGGCAAACGTCATCGAAAACGGGGCGCATGATTCGTCGCCATCATTACTCAACCTGGAAAGTCTCAAGCGCTCCATCGATCTCTCTTTCTACTCCCGAAAACGGGATATTCAGGAAACTGGTTCGGTGATGGCGTAGGCAATGCAACCCCCTCAGAAAGCAGTACACAATAAACAATATCTATTCGTCTTGATCCTAGCGGGTACAATTCTTGGACTCGCGGGGACTGACCTGGTCTTACCCGCCATACCCACGCTTCCAGAAACTATCAAAGGCTCCCTCAGCCAGGCCCAACTTGTGCTCGCAGCATTTACCGGCGGCACCGCCATCGGACTCCTGGTCTTCGGCGAACTGGGCGCACGATACGATAAGAGGGCGTTGTTGCTCTGCACCCTTGCCGCCTACTCAATCACGTCTTTCCTATGCTCATTCAGCGGGACTATTCTTGAACTTGTGAGCTACCGTGTAGTACAGGGATTCTTTGCCGCAGCCCCTGCCGTGTTTGCTCCCGGCCTAATCCGCCTGCTGTTTGACGACCGAAGCGCATTACGTGCACTGGGCTTAATGGGGAGCATTGAATCCGTAGTTCCTGCTCTCGCACCGGTTGCCGGTGCCTGGTTACTACACTACTGGGATTGGCGCGCTTCCTTTTTTCTTACCGCGGGACTTACCTTTTTACTGTCAATCATCTGGTTATTTACACCCGTTCTGCCAACGGGCTCCGCAGCGCAACAAGACACGGTTTCCAGGTCAGGCTATTTGGCATTGTTACGATCTGGCTCTTTTTTACGCTATGCGCTCAGCCAGGCATTCACCCTTGGTGGTCTATTGATCTTTGTCTTCGGTGCTCCCACAGTGATCACAATAGGTATGAACGGTAGCTTAAGCGATTTCGTGATAATGCAAGTCATCGGCATCACCCTATTTATCATCGCCTCTAATACCGTGCATTTCCTGGTGGATCGATTGGGTACCGAGCGGACCATCTGGCTTGGTTCCGGCCTGTCAGCTACAGGGAGTGTCGCAATACTCATTTACGCATTAGTCACGCCGAACCGGGAGCCTGCCATGCTCTGGATTCTTTTTGCAGTTGTTAACCTGGGGCTGGGGGTCCGCGGCCCACCGGGCTTCTATCAGGCCATTATCGCTTCCGGAGGCAACGACGCCAGAGGCGCCGCACTGGTGATCCTGTTGGTATTCGCTACGACGTCTATCGGTACAGCGCTACTTGCACCATTTATTACACTGGGGCTTCTGCCTTTGGCTGCGACCGCGGCGGTGGTTAGCGTTAGCGCTCTTGTCACGCTCTTTTTCCTGCCACCTATGATCGCGACAACGGATCTATAGGCTATTTATTTATCCCGGCGATCGATCCGCTTGATTGGCATTCTGGATGACATAAGACTCCTGAAGGTAGTGGGCCAGCCCGTTTTCAATCGCGCTCTTGTCCAGTGCTCCAGGGCTACCCGGTCCTTTTTAAAATACCTGCAACCTTGTTTTGGTCTAGGCAATATTGTTCTGGTCTACGCAATATTTTTCCTGACCGCGGGTAGCACATGATTAGCAATATACTCAATCCTTCGGCTGCCATGCTCCACTGATTCACCCGGGAACTGCGCCCAGAAGTGAATATCCTTTATCCCAGGGTGCCCTTGCAGCAGTGAAGTCAAAGCCTCAACCGCACCTGCACCGTCCAGGAGTTCATAAAGCCCGCCGGCAATGGCGCTTTCCGAATTCTCAAATAACGGCGTTTCAGCTGGCGGCCCGAAAGCTCCCCAACTGATATACTCGTTTGTCTGGTAGAGAACATTGCCGCCAACTTCTACAGCCTCCTTTTCGGGATCATCGGCAATGATCCCCCAATGCCCCGCATAGATAGCCGCATCCCTGCCCGCTCTTTTCGCAGCACTGGTGTATTCCTCGAGCCCGATACCCCCTGTGGAAAGAAAGCCGTCGCCCAATCGTGCTGCCCTGTCAATGGCAGGTTCCGCCATGCCACCCATCAGTAGCTTTGGAATAGTCTCTGGAACCGGACTGACCTTGATACCCTCTATGTTATATCGCTTTCCCTGATGCGATATCGATTCACCTGACCAGGCCTGCCGAATGACAGAAACACCTTCTTCCATCAGGCTGGGTCTGTGACTAATCTTCCGCCCGAAATAGTCGAACTCCAGTTGTCGGTATCCAAGGCCGACGCCAAGATCGAACCGGCCACCTGTCAGAATGGCTAGCGCTGCAGCGTCTTCAGCCAACCGCACCGGGTCCGCCAAAGGCAACAACATCAAGTTAGTACCTATCCGCATTCTAGTGGTTCGCTCACCGATAGCGGCGGCGACGACCAGCGGCGATGGGCAATAACCATCCTGGACAAAATGATGTTCAGTCAACCAAACGGAATCGAACCCGATGGTCTCTGCCCAGGCAATCTGTTCGAGTGAATCACGATAGAGCTTCTCGAAGCTCACTTGGTGGCCTGGATTCCGGAAGTCGTACCACAAACCAAAATTAACGGAACGCGTCATGGTAAATCTCAATATGGCTTAAAGCCCTAGCCTAATGCCACAACACCTCCGGACGCAAATCGAATCCCCGATTTACCTGTACGGGAAATTGGCGTATTTTGAAGTCCAACTTTCTTGCCGTGCTGTAACCGCCGTAAATCGAACATGGCCCAGGCGACTAACAGGAAATTCCACATGAGTGATGGCTGCCCTTATAAACACGCATCTGAGGTCGATTTCATGGACCCCCTCGTGCAGCAGAACTGGTTCGAGGCCTACGACCTGATTCGCGAAGAATCACCTGCTTATTTTATGGAACAGATCGGGATGTATGTGCTGACCCGGTACGACGACATAGAGTATGTCCTGCGCCGCCCATTTGAGTTCACCTCCGGTTCTGATGTTCAGAACACTGAGCCGCTCATCAAATTTGATGCCGCAATCGCACGCTACGAAGAAAAAGGCTGGACCCGATTCACGCCTTTGGGCGAGAACCCGCCGCAACACGCTCACTATCGAGCTATGGTGGACCCGGCATTGACAGCCTCTTGCGTTAAGGAGAAAGAGGGGTTCATCAAAAATGCCATTAACGAATTAGTCGATGACTGGATTGACGAGCCTTCGATTCCTTTCATTGAGCGCTTCGCTGAACCACTGCCAATGATAGTGATAGCGGAACTCTTGGGTTTCCCCAAAATGGATCTACCGCTGCTTAAAGTCTGGTCAACCGCCTGGGTCCTGCCCTTCTCCAGAGGCCTCTCCCTTGAGCAAGAAATGGATGCGGTTGAAAAGCACATCGAACTTCAGCATTACATTTTTGACACGATGAAGCAGAAACGTAAAACCCCAGGGAACGACATCATCACCAGGTTGCTCAACATCAAAGTCGAGGAGGCAGCCACTGGGAAATCAAGGCCACTGACTGATACAGAAATTATCGGCATCACCGACCACCTGTTAATCGGTGGTAACGAAACCACCACATTTGCACTATCGAATGGTCTCTGGCTTCTGTTCAGGAACCCGGAAACATACCAGCAACTCCAGAAAGATCAATCTAAGGTCAAGAATTTTGTTGAGGAAGTCCTCCGTATCGAGTCACCGACACAAGGGCTCTATCGTTTTGTAAAAGAAGATTGCGAAATCGGCGGCGTGAAAATTCCTGCAGGGGCAACCCTTAGTATTCGATACGGTGCCGGCAATCATGATCCAAGACGTTTTCCGGAACCTCTCGTGCCAGACCTGAACAGAAAAAATGCCGGTCGACACCTGGCGTTTGGGCTAGGTGAAAAGGTCTGCCCAGGTGCTACCTTAAGTCGCATGGAACAAAAGTGGGCCTGGGAAATCCTTTTCTCAAGGATTTCAAATATTCGACCCGCGCCAGGAAAAAACAACTACAAACACAGAGCAGGCATGTGGGTAAGGGCGTTAGAAGAGATCTATATGTCGTTCGACACTACCGGTTCCTGACCGCGATGTTGGCGACCGATAATTCGCAAAGGGCCCGAGCGAGTGGCCGTCTATTGGCCAACTGCCTCAAGAATCATATCACTGGCCTTCTCTGCAATCATAATAACCGGGGCATTCGTATTACCGCCCACCAGCGTTGGCATAATAGACGCATCAACCACCCTTAACCCCTTTAACCCATTAACTCGCAACTGATCATCAACAACAGACATTTTGTCGTTCCCCATTTTGCAGGTTCCTACGGGATGATAAATCGTTTCTGCATATTCCCTAACAAACTCAGCGATCGATTCATCAGTCTCGCGGCCTCGCGAGCTTGCATGCTCTTCTCCGATAACAGAACTAAACGCTTCCATCCCAAAAATGCGCCTGGCCACTTTGACGCCCTCGATCATCACCTGCAGATCACTCGGCTCGCTCAAGTATCCCGCTACTATTTTGGGCTCCGACATAGGGTTGGCATCCTCGAGCAATATTCGGCCTCGACTGGCAGGCCGTAATTGGCAGACGTGGATGCAAATGCCCGCTTGATCTTCTCGTTTACGACCGTGATCAAACATAAACGTCGGGATAAAGTGCAATTGCAAATCCGGCAGGTCAATGTCCGGGCGACTCTTCACAAACCCTGCTGCTTCCATCGCATTTTCGGTGCCTGGACCGTCGCCTAAAAGAAGATAACGGATGCCTGCGTAAGCCACGTTGTACCACTTCGAAAATTTTTGGAGGGTCGCTGATGCCTCAGCATGAAATTGCACAACAATATCAAGATGATCCTGTAAGTTTTCCCCTACGCCAAGAAGCTTATGCACGCAATCAATCCCATGCGTTGCCAGCTCTTCGGGATTCCCGATACCTGAAAGCTTCAGCAGCTGAGGCGACTGCACCGCACCCGCACACAACAAAACCTCTTTTGCTGCACTGACTCTTTTTGCTTCACCGTTGTGGAGGTACTCAACCCCCGTTGCGCGACCATCCTCAATAACGATTCTTGTGAGGCGCGCATTTGTCTCTACCGTCAAGTTTTTTCGATCCCTAATCGGCGTTAGGTATCCACGCGCTGCACTACAACGTTTGTTGCCGATCTTTGTGAGCTGTATTGGACCCACGCCTTCCTGCTCAATACCGTTAAAATCTGGATTGTAGGGATAGCCCGCCTGGACTCCAGCATCAATAAATTTGCCATGTATAGGCATCCCGCTATTGCCATCTTTCACATTCAGAGGACCACCAACACCATGGTACTCATCTTCCCCTCGTTCCTGGTTCATCGACTTCTTAAAGTAAGGCAGGACATCATCGTACCCCCATCCAACGTTTCCCTCCTGCCGCCAACTATCGTAATCAGCAGCGTGACCCCGGATGTAAACCATGCCATTAATGGAGCTTGAACCACCCAGCCCCCTGCCACGGGGCCAAAACATTTTGCGGTTATTCAATTCAGGTTCTCTTGCCGTATTGAACTGCCAGTTGTATTTGGTGCCAGCGATGACAACACCCACCCCGTTGGGCATATGAATCAGCGGACTGTTGTCTTTATCACCCGCCTCTAACAGAAGCACTGTGTGCGCGCCATTAGCCGTTAAACGATTCGCTAGCACGCAACCCGCTGAACCTGCCCCAACCACAATATAGTCATAACTCATTTAGTTAACTCTCTTTAAAACATTAAAGCTCACTTTTCTTACCCTACCTACAAAGCAACGAACCATGCTCTTGATTCCACCTCCATCCGTCACTACATCTATTCAGCTAGCAACAACCCGTTGATGATATTTCTTCAACAGTCTATCGCCTATTAAACGACCGCCTAAAACGACAGAGGCAAAGGGCCATGATCAGCGGTATAAAATTGCCTGGTACTTTGCTCCGACACCGCTATAAACTGGACGCTACTATGCAACCCCCCGACGCCCTTTAATTGGATAGAAACATGATCAAATATCTTCGCTACGCAGGTCTTGCTGTCGTATTCGCTTGGTTCTTTGGCGGCGGAGTCACGCACTTCACCAACACCGATTTTTTTGTCGCTATCGTTCCGCCCTGGTGGCCCTGGCCACTGTTCGCTGTCTATGCCAGCGGAGTATTCGAGGTTCTGCTGGCACTCCTGATTCTCTTGCCAAAGGCCCGCCCGCTTGCCGGGTGGGGCATAATCGCGCTGACACTGGCAGTCACACCAGCCAATGTACACATGTGGCTGCACCCGGAACAATTCCCTGATGTGTCAGAAACCGCCTTATCTATCAGACTTGTTATTCAAGTTTTCCTGGTGGCACTGATATGGTGGTCCACGCGGCTGCCGCCGGCAGAAACGACTGAACACGCCTCTGCCTGAGAGTTTGCGAAAACTAGCGTCGCACCAACAAAGGTCGGCGCACTATATTGCCTCCAGCATTGTCTGCCATGGGCCATAGAACTTTTCTCACCTGATTATTCGACGGCCTTGCCCGGTTCAAGCTGACCGTTTACCACAAGTCATACTTCTGAACTTCTGCTCGACCCACCACCATGTGATGCACCTCATCTGGGCCGTCTGCAAACCGAAGATGGCGCATGTCAGTATACATTGCCGCAAGTGGCGTCCATTGAGATATCCCGGTTGCCCCATGCATCTGAATCGCCTGATCGATAATCGTACAAACCTTCTCTGGCACCATTGCTTTGACCGCGCTGACATAGACTCTGGCTTCTTTGTTACCAAGCACATCCATCGCCTTTGCCGCCTGCAGAACCGCCAGCTTCATACCGTTAATTTCGATACGAGCTCGCGCGATGACTTCAAGGTTTTTCCCAAGTTTTGCGATTGGCTTTCCAAATGCCTCGCGAGTAGCCGAACGCTTCACCATCAACTCCAACGCCTTCTCTGCTTTACCGATTGATCGCATACAGTGGTGAATTCTGCCCGGCCCAAGACGGACCTGAGATATTTCAAAGCCCCTGCCCTCTCCCAACAAAATATTATCTTTTGGTACACGAACATTGTTAAATTTCAGGTGCATGTGACCACGAGGAGCGTGGTCATGACCAAACACCTGCATTGCGTCCAGAATCTCTACGCCCGGCGTGTCGATTGGAACCAAAATCTGTGACTGTTGCCTTGAGGCCGGTGCATCCGGATCAGTCTTAACCATGGTGATCATGATTTTGCACCGGGGGTCACCGGCACCCGAGATGTAGAATTTCTCGCCATTGATGACCCATTCGTCTCCTTCGAGGACGGCGCTGGTCGCAATATTTTTGGCATCGGACGAGGGTATTCCGGGCTCCGTCATCGCGTATGCTGAGCGGATATCCCCATTTAAAAGTGGCTTTAGCCACTGCTCCTTTTGTGCCTCTGTTCCTACTCGCTCAAGCACTTCCATATTCCCTGTGTCGGGTGCACTACAATTCAGTGTTTCAGAGGCCAAGGCAAACTTGCCCAGTTCGGTGGCAATATACGCATAGTCCAGATTGGTCAGCCCCTCACCAATTTCGGAGTCCGGTAGGAAAAAATTCCACAAGCCCGATTCCTTAGCTTTGTCTTTAGCACCTTGCAACAACTCGAGTTGCCTTGGATGCCATGACCATCTGTCCTCTTTTGCATTATCAAGTGCAAAAAATTCTTCAGTGATTGGTTCAACATTATCCGCAATGTGTTTCTTCACGGCATCCATAAGAGGTTGTGCCCGCTCAGACATGGCTAGGTTAAATAGGTCGGCTTCTAGATCAGGCATCGTAATCTCCTTTAGATACTCATTAGTTGAAACAGAATTTCAGGTTCTCGAGACTATCACCCTAGATGAGCGGGGGAAAGTGAGCGCAGAAAAATGTCCGGCTCAGACATCTTCTCCCTGCGCTCTTGCTCTTTCAAGGCGGGTGCGCTCGTCCCTTGGCAGATGTCGCCAGGCCAGGATTAACAGGAAAAAAGTCGCTACGAATATTAACAAACCAGTGGCGATCGCGGTTTGCAGGGATTCTCCCCTATCCATGCCACTCGCCTTGTAAACGTCAGATAACTGCCCCATGAAATAAGGGCCCATGGCCAGCCCTATCATTGTGTTGACCAGCAAAAAGAAAGCGCCGGCGACGGCACGCATACGCGGCAACACCAGGTCCGCCGCCGTCGAGGGTGGTATTCCAGCCCATGAAGCACTAAAAATATGGTGCGCAAAGTTCAACACGAAAGCCGTCATCAGGCTTTCTGTATAGATCATCCAGAGAACCAGTGGGGCAGTACCAAATATTGCGATAAAGCCAATAATCAGTCGGCCGGCGGGATGCTTTTGTTTCGCCCAATCGGCAATCACACCACCCATCGTCACCCCAATCACACCACCGGCCGCACTACCAAGCCCTATGTACATACCAACCTCACCCGGAGAAGTATCATGCATACGGAGCAGTAGAGGTGCCGTCCAATAACCTACGCCATAAGTCACAAAGGCAATCGAGGGAAAGGCCACCATTGTACAAATCATTGCCTTCGATTTGAAAATCATATGAAAAGTAGCAGCATCCCGCGCTTGAATTGATTGAGCCCAGGAAAAAGTGACGTAAACCCCAATACCCAGCGCGATCCACTGGGAAGCAGTGTTCGTTAGCCAGGACAGGAAAATCGCGAATATAATAATGACAGCGGCGGCTGCAAAATTAAGGGGCAGGGAAGCACCGTCCCGTTTCAACCCCATCAGATTGAAAAACGGCAACATTGACGCAAACTCTTCTTTAAGGACCGAGAAAGGTGCCGGGTGTTCTTTGGCCACCAGCCCCTCACTGATGCCTCTAATCGGCTCCTTTAACGTACGCACCCAAATCGCCATCAAAATACCCGGGATGCCCACCGCGAGAAAGGCCGCCTGCCAGCCTTTCAAATTAAGCGGGGAAGTGCCAGGATCGGGATAGGTGCCGTTCCACGTTTCCATAATGAAACCGCCCAGAAAAAGTCCTATTCCACCACCGATATAAACGCCGGAGGAATAGATCGCAAGCACGGTCGCTCGAAGGCGAGGATGGTAATAGTCGGACAACATCGAATAGGCGGCCGGTGAGGCGCTTGCTTCACCGATACCAACGCCAATCCTGAACGCAGCCAACATCGGGAACGATTTCGCGAAGCCGGACATCGCCGTCATCGCGCTCCAGACCAGCAAACCAGCAGATATCAGGCTTCGCCTTACCCAGACATCGGCAAATCGAGCAAGAGGAATTCCAAATACCGCATAGAAAACGGCAAACACCGTTCCGTACAGAAACCCCATTTCCGCGTCCGTCACGCCGAGGTCTGCCTGGATATCCTGGGACAGGATGGAAAGAATATTCCGATCAATGAAATTGAAAATGTAGACGATCACCAGCACAAACAGGACGTAGTGCGAATACCAGCTACCTGGCTTGTTGGTTTTCTTTTCTATACTGTCCGACATAACCCCTCCTGATCGTGAATCATACTACTCCCCATTTGAACAAAGCACTGTTCCCCTGGAGGATCTAATCCGGCACACTTCATTTTTCTCTATTCGCTTTTCCCGAGGTTTCTCAGGTGCCCATAGATCATTCTTCCTACGAAATCGATGTCATGATTTCCGCTAAGTCGATTGCCGCAAAAGTGGAGTCTCTCGCAAAAGAGATTACTGCTTTTTATGCAGGAACAGACAAGCTAGTGGTGGTTGGCCTGCTACGCGGTTCTTTTGTGTTCATTGCCGACCTTGTCAGAGAACTCAATATGCCAGCGGAGGTAGACTTCCTGGAAGTTTCATCTTACGGGGATTCAATGACATCGTCACGCGAAGTCAGGATCATGAAAGACCTTCGCGGCGAAATTGAAGGCAGAGACGTGTTGGTCGTTGAAGATATTATTGATACCGGCCACACGATGGCACACGTCATGACTTTACTTCAATCACGAGGACCAAAACGGCTGGAAATAGCAACACTGCTGGATAAACCATCGAGAAGAGAGGTTGAAGTAAAAGCTCGCTGGGTCGGTTTCGAAATTCCCGATGAATTCGTCGTGGGGTATGGCATTGATTACGCCCAGCGAAACAGAAATCTGCCGTACATAGGTAAAGTGAGGCAATCATAGTGCAGTCGTTATCGGGTGATGGAGGGGGTACACCCGCGCAAAAGCTGTAGCTTCGTGCCTACAGATGCCCGACGGATTTTCACTAGTGCTCTATGCACGCAATGTCATCAATTGGCGAGTACGAGCGCGTCAATACAGGGTTAGCAGACCAGGGTAGTCACTGGACCAAAACCATCCGGTTTGGCCCTGAAGGGCCTCAATAATCAGACAAATACAGCCAGGTTCTCGCTCATCGGCGAATTAGCAGCGACGTGGATTCAATCGCAGCATCCAGCTCACTTTTCTCAATTTGCGCGGGTTGTGATGGCAACAATCCAAAACTAATCGTGCTCATTTCGCCTTGATGCAGCAGCTCCGTCTCACCAAACTGATTTTTAATCCTGATGGAATCTGAGCCTAACTGCACCACCGTCAGCGTGCCAGCATCGACCGCATGCTCGACCAGCAGATCCGCGCTGCCTGCCAGGATAGTGACGACAGGTGTACCGATCTCCAAACTTGATCCATCGCGCCTGAACAATTTACCGGTCGTAACCCTGTACTGACCACCACTGGATGTCAGCCTCAGCCTTGCTGGTCTGGCTCGACCAGAATATTCCTGAATCGTCAGCTCAGAATCCTGCCCGACGCGCACGATCGTTCCATCGCGCAGTGTTACCTGCAGCTTGTCAGACAAACCCGTGATAATGCTGTCGTGTATTTCAATATTCGAGTCTGGACCCAGCTCCAGATAACGGTGGCCCCGAAATAGCCGTGGATTACCCTTTACGTCGTTCACACGACCAATCGCTGATTCGGAGTCCGTGCCCCAGCTGCAAGCAGTAGACAACAACATGGCAAGGATCAGCAGGGCTCGCTTCAACATGATTTCCAACTTGTTTCTTGGACTCAAGCGCCACCATATCAATAGAAGAAGGAAAACAACAATCGTGACAGCCAGGGGCTACATAGATTAACCTCCTCCACACGATCGACTTTCCCGGATATCACGTGACTATCAATATAGTTAACCACACATCAGAACCTGCTCGCATTGAAAATTTCTCAAAGGAGCGATTCGTCAGCAATCAATACATGGAGCAGGAATGGGATTCTGTCTGGAAAACTCAATGGTTGTTGGCTGGATTACAGAGCGATGTTGAAAAACCCGGAGACTATTTCATATTTGACCTGGGTCGTGAGCAAATTCTGGTGACCCAAACCTCAGAAAAAAAAGTCCAGGGTTTTTACAATGTTTGTCAGCATCGCGGCAACAGACTAGTCACCGAGGAACGCGGCCATGCTGTTAACTTTCGCTGCGCTTACCACGCATGGAGTTATGACATCGATGGCAATCTGTCGATCGTCCCTTACAAGGAACGATTCACTACCGGTGCACCCGGTAAAGAACGCGCCCTGAAAAAAGTGCATACCGAATGCTGGAACGGATTCGTCTTTGTATGCCTTGCCGATCAACCCATGCCTTTCAAGGATTTTCTTGGTCCCCTGGACGACATCCTGTCTCCCTATCGGTTCGACAAGATGACTCTGGTCCAGGACCAGACGGTGGACCTTGATTGCAATTGGAAAGCCGTCATTGATAACTTTGGCGAGTTGTACCACGTTGACTTTCTTCATCCACAACACAAAAGTATGGTCGACTGCTGCAACGATACCGTCAGGCTATTCGAGTTTGGACATACTGGTGTAGAAGTACCTGGGGCAACCGTAAATCCCAGGTTCCCTGTTCCGGAAATGCCGACGGCCATCCAGACAGTACAGCTTGAATCCATTGGCCTGGATCCTGCCGACTTCAAAGGACGCGTTATGGATGTACGCGAGGCTGTCCAGAAACAGAAGCGCCAGGTCGGTTTGGAGCGTGGAATGGATTACTCGGGGCTGTCCGACGACCAGCTCTCGGACGTCTGGCAATATAATATTTTCCCAAATGTTATTCTTTCTTTTACGCCGGAACACTGCTGGATTCTCAGGCCTCGACCGCACCCCACGGACCCCTCCAAATGCGAATTCGACAAAATCAGTCTGGTTTTTTTCGCCAACCCGGCGCTTGTCAAATCAGGTGAAGCCATCATGTCTGCGGGGCGTCACTATCAGGGACAATCGGCTTTTGTGCCTGAAGACTACCAACGGCCCGAACGCGATGTCTTTCACTATGATGCCGTCATATCCGGTGACAAGTCGATGACGGACACAATCGACCAGGATGTTGAATTACTCGGAGGGGTTCAAAGCGGCATGAGCTCGTCGGGTTTTGACACTGTTTTCCTGAACGAAGACGAGATGAGAGTCCAGCATTTCCACAATCGGATGAACCAGCTTATTCCATAACTTATTCGACAGCTTCTTTCGGGGCTTGTTTGGCATCCAGCAACCGATCGGGTGTCAATATGTCAGCTATCCAATGGGTACCAGGATGACTCTCGAAAATGATTCGCAGGGTCATCGTTAACGGAACTGCCAGCAGCATACCAACCGGGCCTAAAACCCATCCCCATAAAATCAGGGACACAAAAATCCACACAAACCGCAGTCCCAGTTGCTGGCCCATGATTCGCGGCTCCAGCCCATTACTGATACCCACGTTGATCACAACATACCCGACCATCAAGAGCAGCGTCTCCATATAACCGTCAAACAACAGTGTCAGTATCACCGCGGGTATCGCCGCCAGTACGGACCCAATGTTCGGTACAAAGTTCAACAGAAATGCCAGAAACCCCCAAAGCAGCGGGTACTGTACGTCCAGAATCATCAACCAGATCGCAATCACCCCACCCGTCAGTAGACTGGTGAAAAACTTGATGGCGAAATAACGCTGAACCGTTCCAACCACCTGCCCAAAAGTATTATCGCCGTCGTTAAGTGACCTTGGTACATCCACAAGGATAAAAATCACGAGTAGCATGATCAGGAAGTATCGGGACAGGATCCCGCCGAGCGCAGCCAGCACCGCCTGCACGTAACCTAGCGCCGCCGCCGGATCAAATATGGCTCGCAGACTGTCTGAATCATAGCCATAGTCCTGTATCCAGGCAGAAGACTGTTCAAACAGCAGATCAGCCCTTTCCTGATAGATAGGTAACTGAAGCGTAAACTGAACGAAGGATCCGGTGATCACCAGCGGGACAAGCGAGGACAGACCGAGTAGACCCATCAAAACAATCAGTATGGCCACCCATTTGGGGATTCCTCGCTCGATCATCCAGTACATCGGTTCTGTACACACAATCGCAATGAACAGGGCGAGCAGACCTGGTACCAGCAATCCAGATGCGGCTTTCATACCGCCCATCACCACAAAAATGGCAGCAAGCGCGAAAACAACTCTTTCTGGTCGGGTTAATTCACTCATAACCGGAAACTCTAAAGAAACTGTGACAACCGAGTGGACTTATCGCAAGGATATCATGCGAATAGTATTCTAAGAACCAGTTGACCACCCTGAACGCCACGGTTCGAGCCAACCGTTAACAATTTCCCCGTCGACGACTATCCTCTCAGCCTGGCCTGGTCAGCCAACCGCCTGCTCCAGGAATTGTTCTATGCTCGCGCCCTCATCCAGCAACGCACAAACTGCATCTACAAACGGCGCCTCGATCCCCTTAGCAGCAAACAGGTTGTTAAACATCCTGGCCGCTCTGACGCCCTCGCTAACCATTACCATCTCGCTTTCTGCCTGCTTCAGCGTCTGCCCCAGGCCAAGTCTTTCACCCATGCCGCGATTTCTACCGTGGGGAGATGTGGCTGTCACGAACAGGTCGCCGATGCCTGCCGCTGATAACGCGGTTTCCGGATCAGCGCCCATTAATGGTAACACCCGAACTGCCTCTCGATAGCCTGAGGTAAATAATGCAGCTTTCAGATTATCGCCGCCCCGGCCGTCATTCTTTAACCCATCCACAACACCACATGCCAGGGCAATTACATTCTTGAAGGCACCCCAGTATTCGGAACCCAATGAGTCAGTTGCCGCCGAGAGCTTTAGCGTTTTTGTCGTCAGGATTGCTGCAAGTTCACCGGCAAGTATCACGTCATCACTGGTCACAAGCGCTGTCGTATAGACCCCGCGGGCGAGTTCAGGCGCAATCGTTGGCCCCATCATCACGCAAAGCCGACAGGCTAGTTTTGCGGCTTCAAGTTTCTCGCTGATCACTTCAGAAATCATCTGGTCACCGGGGGCCAGCCCTTTGGCGAGATCCAGAAGAATCTGCTCATCTCGAAGGTGCGGCAACAAGTCATCAACAACGCTCAGCACTACGTGCGAAGGCAGGGCCAGCACAACAATCTCTGCATCTGCCACGGATTGGGCAATATCCATCGACACCGTCAACCCTTCAAGCGAGACATCATCAAGGTACTTCTCGTTAATACCGGTTGCCTGGATACTGTCATAGACTTCTTGTTCAACGGTCCAGCCACTGACGTTCAGCCCTTCAGCAAGCCAGTTGCAAGCGAGCGCTGTTCCAAAGTTCCCCAAACCCATCACCGCTACGTTTTTCATATCAGCCTCCTTGATTAAAGCTGTTGTTCCAGCCATTGGACCAGATCGGTGACAACCTCATCCTTGTTTGTTTCATTGAACATTTCATGCCGGCCTCCAGGATATAGCTTGTAACTGAGCTGGGTGAGGCCGCGCTTTCTATAGGCGTTCACTAACCTGTCAAGATCAGCCTGCTCGCCATGTACCGGATCCTCAGATCCTGAAAAAATATAGATCGGCAGGTTCAGCGGAATTTTGAGAAGGCTGAGCTCATGCTGCGATATCGCGGACCCCTGGGACAGGTCTATTAGCGAGCCCGGGGACAACACAAAACCACACTGTTCATCTGCTACATAAGCATCTACCTCTACCTGGTCACGCGAGAGCCATTCGTAGCCGGTCGCCCCTGGGCCATCATAGGGTGCATTGGACTTTCCAAAAACCGCATTCTGCATGAGCTTGCTTGTACCATCCGCTCCATGCCGCCAGCACTCAAACTTCATCAGCAAGAGGTTTACAAACGCCAGTTTACTTTCCTTAAAGCCGGGCGAACCTGACAACACCAGGGCATCGATCGAGCAACCATAGCGTGTGATGTACTGCTGGGACAGCATGGAACCCATACTGTGTCCCAGAAGAATGAGCTTCAGCCCCCCATGTTGACCTCTTGCAAACTGCCCCAGTTCATACATATCAGCCAATGACCTGTTCCATCCATCAGCCCCCATGTAGCCAGGCACCGGGCCACTGGTTTCTCCGTGACCACGGTGATCGTTGGCATAAACAGCGTAGCCTTTATCATTCAGTTTCTGCGCGACCCAATCATAACGGCGGGCATGCTCTCCCATACCATGGGCAATCTGAATCACTGCCTTCGGGTTATCCGGCAGCCATGAGTAACAGGCTACTTCATGGCCGTCGCTGGCCGATAAGGAAAAGGAATCCATCAAACAATCACCTTAAAGAAGATTAGGCCGCATCTTGCGGCAAAGGGAACATAACTACCAACACATCATCAACCGCGACTCGCTCTGCGATGCTGACATGGATCACCTTCCCGCTACTCAAACAAAGCCCAATGCTACTCTTGGGGCAAAGCCAGTTCGGCAGGCTAACTTCCGAAACGATATTGCGGCTTAACCAGAAATGATCACTGGCCAAACCAGGGCGGCAGCATGGCCTCATTGCTGTGGTTTTAAGCCGGTGTTTTGGAAATCCAATCGACGATCTTCAAGCTTTCGCTGAATTTCGGCATGGACTTCTCTTGTAATTCTGTACCTGTGAATCAGGCTGATTGGAATCAGGTACAACAGCGGGATAACGATGCCAACCACTAACCCAAGCTTGAATATCAGCCCGTCCGGAATCTCGCCAGGGGCCATGTTAGTCGGGAACTCTATGGCTGTGATAATCAAACCGCCCATGACAATACCGACGCTTGATACGGCCTTTCCAGAGAAAGAAATCGCTGCATAGAACATACCTTCCTGCCTCATACCCGTGTGCAGCTCATGATCATCGAGGATGTCCGCCAGAACTGATGAACTGATAATGCCCTGGACCACGGCGATCCCGGCCGCAAAAACCCCAGCACTCACAAGGATAACCAGCAGTAGCGGATCACCGTTGTCAGGTAACACATCAGCAAACCTGAGCAGCACCAGCGTTATACCATCAAACAGGCTAACGTAGGCGCAGATCAACAGAATCTGCTTCTTGTCCCATTTCCGCTGTATCAGCGCAACCAACGGGAACGCGAGTACGGCACCCATTGCAGAGAGCACAAACCAGCGAAGGTCTTCGGTATCAAGCCCCCAGAAAAACGTCGTCATGTAGATGTTAATGTTTGTAGTGACGCCTGCGAGTGCACCAATCAAAACCATGATGACAAATACCAGTGCAAACTGGCGATTCTGAAGCGCCAGGAGTAACTCCCTAACGGTGGTCCTGAATCCAAACCCCGTTTTAGTTTTATGCTGGCGTAGATAGGGTATTTCTTTCATCGTCAGCAACGTTGTGGTCATAGCGCCAAAACTTAACAACAAGCCTGCACACAGTGCCATCATCGGGTAACCAGCCGGGTTCAGCTGACCAACCGGATACTCGGCACTTCCGGTCATGACGAAACTATAGATAAAGAACGGGAAGGCTACGCCGACGGTCCAGCCAACCGCGTACCGATAGCTCATGACCGAAGTACGTTCATGATAATCATCTGAGAGCTCAGCTGCGATCGCTGCCCAGGGAACAAAAAAAAGTGTCATTAGCCCCCGGGTCAAAATGACAAACATGAGCAGCCAGCCTAACAGTAGCAGCTCGGATAATTCGGGAGGGGGTACAAATATGGCAAACATACCAATACCCAGTGGCAGTGAGGCAATCATCATCAGAGGATGGCGCCTGCCCCATCGCGACTGGAGGTTGTCTGAGTAGGAAGCGACCAGTGGATCGGTTACCGCATCAAAAACAATCGCTACCGCCAGCACCAGGGAAATATAAAAAGCTTCAATCCCCAGAATTTGGTTATAGAAAAGCAGGATAAAGCTGTTAAAGACCCAGTTTTTAACCGTATCTGGAATAGCCCCAATGCCCTGGCTCAATTTGGTTGAAAAACCCAACGGTTTTTCTCGAGGTACACGGTGATATATCGGCGACATCAATAACTCTAACCATACAACGCCACACATCATGTGATATCAAAGAACCGATGTCTAACCGTTACGGCCGGGCCTTCGCTGTTGCGAAAAGCTCAGCTTTTCATGATCTGCAGGTTGGGCTACTCCGAGTAGCCATCAAAGAAACTTTTGAATCCCGCCGGCTCGTAGGGACCTACAACAATTTGCTCCAACACACCCACACCTTGCCGTTCACCATCAGTCGCGGTCACAAGCTGTTGCGTATGAATATTTTCGAGCGCTTCATGATCGAGTTGCCTTGGGTCGAATGAATCATGACCGGTCGCCAGCTCACCCTTCCAGGCTCCCTGCCTCCATTCCGGATGACTATAGCCAAGCCCCTTCATCATGAATTTCAGTTTTGGTTCCAGTTTGATCCTACGCACACCATCATCAAGGTTAACCAGATCTATCTCTGCGGCTTTTGCCAATCGCGTACCCGGGTGGTATTCAATTCTATGTCTCGCAGTGAGCTTTCGCTCCACAAGGCCATCCTCAACACCGGGAATCTCTGCCTCCGTTTGGTAAAGAGGTGCTACTAGCCCCTCACGAGCCAATGGTTCTCCTTTTTGCCCATCGAAAAATATCGCGTGTGAAATATGGTCATCCCAGATCAGAGGCGCCCAGATAAAACAAATTCCCTCGGGAATTATGGGTGCCCCGCCAGTCTCCCTCTCACCAATTCCGCGCACACCCCAGCTTCGATCCTTGGTGCCAAGACAAACTGATTCATCTACCTTGATCTCTCCATCCGGGTGATTGACAACACCACTCCACCGACCAAACTGGTCGAATCGCGTCGCGTCCATCGCTCGCCGCGTTCCCTGCCACAAGGTCTGGCGAGCTTCCTGTATCGATGCCGTTCGCGCAGAAAAAGTCAGGTCACAGGAGATCCCGCTTTCGTTGTCATCCAGAATGACCCGCGTTCGGCGCATTGGTTCAATCACTTCCATTCTAAAGGGACCAACGTCCATTTCAGTTCGCTCAACAGGGGCTCGCCTGGAACCATAGAAGCAATGCTGTCGCATATCCGGCTGCACGACACTAAAGGCGCAATCCATAACCCCACGGTGAGGATAAACAGCCATGCCGACGCCGAAGAAATAGGAACCGTCCGGCGAATATCCGTTGTACCAGGTGCGATCGTATACATTACGATCACTGGTTGCCGGATGCGCAATCGGTTCCGGTGTCTGGTGGATCGGGAAATCGTCAAGTTTATTCAGCATGAGTCACAACAACTTTTAGGCATTTCCGAAACACTACCATTACCGGCATCAGCGCGCACCTGCTGGAAAACCTCATCGGGTGCGCACGATAGTTCAGCAAGCATCGCGAATCCGCAAAGACTGTGGAACAATAGGCATATGACACTAATCACCTGGTCCTGGATATTTCTCGCCTTCTACGTCGCCGTAATGGTTGGTATTGGCCTGTATGCACAACGAAAGATCGAACATGCTGACGACTTTGCCACCGCAAGAGGAGCCTATGGCCCGTTTTTTCTAGCGCTGGCTTTCGCCGCCTCCACTGCCAGTGGGGCAACTTTTTTAGGAACCCCTGCGCTGGGTTATGAGTTTGGCCTGGCCGCCCAATGGGGAAACTTTTTATATCCGATCGGCGTTTACTTCGGCATCCTCATTTCGATGCGGCTCATCGCAACCTCGGGGAACCGGTTCGGTAACCGTTCCATCCCTGAATACCTCGGCGATAGATACCAGTCTGAAGGTGTGAGAATTCTCGTGTCGCTGTTGTCGCTGGTATTGTTCTTCTACCTGGCAGGACAATTAGTATCTGGCGTCGTCATGTTCGAATTGATGCTAGGACTTGATTCGACCTGGGCGCTCATCATTACGACTGCCGTATTGTTGTTCTATGTCGTACTGGGCGGCGCCCACGCTGATATCCTGACAGACGGCGCGCAGGGTGCCATGATGCTGATATTGGCGGTCGTCGTCATCATCATGACGGCTGTGGGTTTCGGTATCGACGGAGGCTTTACCGGAGTACTGGAAAACCTGGAGTCACAGAACCCCAATCTTGTGACACCTTTAAACCCGGAAACACCGCTCTATCATTCCTGGTGGGCAATTTTCGTGATCGTATTTGCTCACATGCCTCTCGGCTTGTTACCACACCTGGGCAATAAGCTTTGGGCGCTCCGCTCTGACGGCGACCGACTGCAGTTCGTTAAGCTTGCTGCGCTGTTTGGCTTGACGCTCGGCATGCTGGGACTAGGGGGGCTTCTGGCACGTGCTCATTTCGGGGACGCACTTTATCTGGATGGCTCGAACCCTAACCAGGCATTACCGATGTTGTTTATCGAGCTTTTCCCTACATGGCTCGCAGCATTAATTGGCGTTGGCGTACTGTCAGCTGTCATGAGCACGGCAGATGGCCTGGTTGTCTCGTCATCCCAAATTGTCGCCAATGATATTTACCGTCGCACCATCGTACCAATGACAAAACCCGACCTGACAGAAGATGAACTGGACCAGCGCGTCCTGACTATCTCCAGAATATCGACCGTCATTATATTGCTTCTTTGTATGGTCATGGCCTGGTCTCTGCTCGGCACCAATGTCGCATTGATCGTATGGATCGGGGTGGGTGGCATGATGGCCGCTTTCGCTGGCCCGTTGGTAGTCGGCGCTCTATGGCAAGGCGTTACCCGACAGGGAGCCTACGCTGGCCTGCTGGGTGGCTTTATCACATTCATCATTCTCCACGCCCAGTTAATTGATCCAGCCTGGTTCAGCAATGGCACTCTAAAGACGATCTCTAGCTGGCTTTACGCCGAGGGTCCAAATCCCTATTCATGTGCAGTAATGGGCGAAATCGTATCAATTTCGTTCACAGTTCTGGTATCGAGGGTAACCGCACCACTACCTGAAGAGCATATAAGGGAAATGTTCCCCGGTTAACGTCGAAAGGGCGTGTGACACGGGACACGGGCGCATGGTACCGTCTAGTTCTGGGGATCGACGGCGTAAGGCCCAAAAGTGACTGAACTGGCTCGTCTAATTGCATGCCACGAGTGTGCGGCGATTTATCGCCGCACAGCCATTGCACCCAATGCTACAGCCAACTGCCAACGTTGTGATGCAATGCTCTATCGGCATATCCCGGATTCACTTAACCGGTCTCTCGCACTCTATATCACCGCATTGATATTGTGGGTGATCGCAAACCTTTTCCCATTCCTGGGCATGAAGGTCGGGGGTATCTACCATGAGAACCTGCTGTTTGCTGCAGGCTGGGCGCTCTATCAAAATGGCATGGGTGAGCTTGGACTGGTTGTCTTTCTAACCAGCATTGTGTTCCCCCTGATCACCATTCTCAGCATGATTTATCTACTGCTGCCTGTTCGTCTCGGTATCGCGCCACCCCAGGCAGGCCGCGTCTTTCAGTTAGTAAGGACCCTGGAACCCTGGAACCTGATCTCGGTTTTTATGTTGGGCACCCTGATTGCCATTGTGAAACTCCAGGAACTGGCAACGGTGGTGCCCGGGCTATCACTGGCTGCTCTCTCACTGTTGCTGGTTGTCTATGCCATGGCACGCAGCCAATTCGATTCAGAGACCCTATGGCAAAGAATCGAAAAAGTTAAAGCCTTGGATACTGCTGTCACGTCGATACGCAGCGACGACAAAATCCTGCATTGTCATCTATGTGATGGCCTGCAAACGAAAGGACACAGCTGCAATCGCTGTGGTGCTGCTATCCACCACCGCATTGAAGGCAGCATAGAGCAGACCTGGGCACTCCTGTTTTCTGCAGTACTGATGCTGATACCCGCCAACCTATTCCCGGTTATGACCTTTAAAAAACTGGGCAAGGGGGCACCGGATACAATTCTTAGCGGTATCATTTATCTCATTGAAGGCGGGCTCTGGGGGCTGGGGCTCATCGTTCTATTTGCCAGCATCATCGTACCCATTGCAAAGTTGTTGTCCCTTAGCTACCTGCTTTACTCAGTTCAGAAAAATTCGAACTGGAAACCAAAAGACAGAGCGCTGCTATACCGTGTCACCGAAGTGATCGGCTCCTGGTCCATGGTCGACGTTTTCCTTGTTGGGTTATTATCAGGCCTGGTCAGCCTGGGTTTACTGGCCAACGTTACCCCAGGCATCGGCGCCAGCTTTTTCGGAGCAGCGGTTATCCTCACGATGCTGGCAGCCCACCAGTTTGATCCCAGGTTGATCTGGGACCGGTCTCATCATAATTCAGCGGTAGCCTTATGAGCGATTTTGACGATTTCGATTCGCCGTCCGTAAAAACAAGAAACTGGCCATCTACTGTCTGGCTGATTCCCCTCGTCACAGCGCTCGTCGGTGGCTGGTTGATCGTCAGAACATTGACGGATCAGGCACCCGTTGCCACCATTCAATTCCAGACAGCAGAAGGTATCGTCGCGGGTAAAACCAAAATCAAGTACAAGAACGTCGACATTGGTATCGTCGATGAGGTCGCTTTTGCAGAAGGTTTTTCAAATGTCATCCTTACCGTCACCTTTAATCAGGGCCTTGAAGGCTTCCTTCGACGAAACTCTCGATTCTGGGTAGTGAGGCCGCAGCTCAGTGTTCGTGGCGTGTCTGCCCTTGGCACCTTGATCTCCGGGTCCTATATCGAGATCGACCCCGGTCCCGGTGTACCTCAATCTCACTTCGTCGGGCTCGAAGAAATACCACTGATCACAACCGATGACGCTGGTACGCAAATCACCTTAATCACTAACGACCTTGGCAGCATTGGTCGCGGTTCCCAGATCTACTACCAGGGTCTTCTCGCAGGAGAAGCTCTGGGCTATGAACTAGGCGGTGATGCGCAAAGCGTCTTTATCCACGCATTTATCCGCGACCCGTATGATCAACTCGTGAAAGGCAATTCCAGGTTCTGGAATGTCTCGGGTATTGACGTTTCCATGGGCGCAGACGGCATTGATGTGAAGACTGCCTCCGTCACCTCCTTGTTGTTCGGTGGTATCGCATTCGATACACCCGACAGTCTGGAAACCACCGTTGCAGATGTTGGAGACCTGATATTCACGCTGCACCCACGCTATTCAAGTATCGAAGATCAGTCCTACGCAAGAAAAATTCAGTTCGTGATGTACTTCACAGGCTCCGTGAGGGGACTCAACCCAGGCGCGCCACTGGAATTCAGGGGCATCAGGATCGGAAAAGTGCTCGATATTCGTATGGAGTTTGATGCAGACACTACGACCTTCAGGATTCCTGTGCTGGTAGAGGTCGAACCAGACCGCATCATCAATCGCGACGCTGAAAACCCGTTATCACCGGAAGCAACGTTACAAACACTTGTAGATAAAGGCCTGAGAGGCCGATTGCAATCAGGCAGTTTGTTGACTGGCAAACTATTTATCGAATTCAACATTTACCCGGACGCGCCACTTAACATGGTTGCCGATGCATCGATGGCCTACCCTGAGTTACCCACAATAGCCGGCGCGTTTGAAGCTATCACCCAATCAATCGGAGAGTTCGTCGAAAAGTTCCAGACAATAGACATCGAGGAAATAGGTAACAGTATTGAAAATATCCTGGGCGGTGCTGACAAACTGGTTAACAAGGATATTAACGAGGAAGCAGTTACCGACCTGCAAGCTTCAATACGCGCGCTAAGCAATGTCCTGCAAAATGTGGATGAGGGTGACCTCGACACCACCATTGTTGCCGCGCGGAATGTCCTGATTAACCTGCAAGAGACGCTTAAGATGATCAACGACGTCCTGGAACCTCATTCGCCGCTCCAGCATAACGTCATCAAGGTAACGGATGAACTCGAAGAAATGGCCCGATCTGTCCGCTTGCTGATTGAAACACTGGAACGGCAACCCAACTCGATCATTTTCGGTCGGAAAGTTACTGAGGATGAACAGTAATGAAAGCCTTCAATCTAGCTTCTCTTATCGTAACAATGGTACTACTCGTTGGTTGTTCTTCTTCGGCGGATACGGTTCGGTACTATCTGATCGAACCCGTCAGCGTGGCCGACGCCACTAACGGGGGGGATACGTCTATCGAAATCGTTGACCTGGAAATTCCGCAGTACCTGGAGCGACTTCAGATTGCTTCAAGAAGACCTGACAGCCAGCTTGTCTTCGCGTCAACCCACCAGTGGGGGGAAAGCCTTCGCAAGAACCTGACGCGTGCGCTGGCTCGAAATCTGACCAACCTCCTCGGGACCGCTGCTATTGGTACGCCCGTAAACCGTCTAAGCTCACTACCGGACTATCGCCTCACTGTTTACATTGAACGCTTTGAAAGAGGCGCTGACGGTTATGTGCACCTGCTTGCTCGCTGGCAACTCATTCATCGTGAAACGAGCGAAACCGTCGTCAACTCATCCAACGAGTATGCGAGTGAAAGCCGCATCGACGCCTGGGACTTTGCAGGAACCGTCTTTGCCATGAGCGAACTCCTTGGGGAGTTCTCCCAAACCATTGCCCGCCAAATAGAGGCAAGCCAATGAGAGCACTTTTTTTCTCATTGCTGTTGACTCCCGGGCTCTCGATGGGTGATCTCCCCGAACAACCCATTGACCCGTTTGAGGATTGGAGCGGACGTGAGCTACTAGACCTGGTTTACGAAAGACACCAACAATATCCATACGTTTACGAAGAACAATCAATGATTCTGATCGACCAGAATGGCCATAAGAATACGCGCAAACTGCGCCGGTATTCTCGAGCCTATGAATCAGGGACGGTGAACTTCCTGCTCCTTTTCGATTCGCCGCTGGACGTAAAAGGCGTGGCTCTGTTGGCGCAACGTGAACAGGACGGCCAGTCTAAACAATCTTTCTACCTGCCAGCCTTCGGGGACACTTTCATTGAGAATACCCCTGGTCCGGAAGGGGAAGGCGAAGAAAACTTCCTGGGCACCGACTACTCAATATCAAACCTGGTCGGAGACACGCTTGACCATCACAAACATGTCAGAAGCGACGACACCACCATCAATGAGACCGACTACTTCGTAGTGGATGTCTATGACCTGGATTCGCCAGCAGAGGAAAAGCCGGAACGCAGACACTATATTCGAAAAGATAACCTGTACATCTCAAGGACCGATCACTTCGATAAAATTGGCCGGTTGCAGAAACGCCAGACGAATCATGATCTGACCAAAGTCCATGGCGATATGTGGCGAGCGAATATGATGATGATGGACAACCTTCAGAAGGAGCATCGGACAATCATTAAAATCAACAGGCGCGTGTTCTCAGCCGACTATGTTCCTGGTGAGATCTTCAGCGAGAGTTGGATCGTCGCTAACCAGCCTCCTCTTGAATCGGGAGATGAATCTTGATCCAGGCTCTTTTTACCCTCGGCCTACGGCAGCGACGACTTATTACGATCATCGTTATCGCTATTACCCTTCCGCTATTCTGGGGTTTGACACGACTCGAGGTAGACACCAGCTTCAACAGCCTTATTCCTGCCGACGAACCCGGGAAACTCGCTTACCAAAGTGCAATGGACCATTTCGGGTCAGACAACAAAACAATTATTTACGTCCGTGATAAGCAACTCTGGACGGCAGAAAAACTAACAAGGCTCGACGCTCTGGTTCGAGAGCTAAGGGATATCAAGCACGTCTATCGTGTAAACAGCTTATTTAATCTTCGCATCATCGAGGGAAGGAAAGACCAAAACAACACGCCACAGATATCCAGCAAACCGGTGCTTGACGGCGTACCCGCCGACGACAGTGAAGCCGAGCAGGCCAGTATCAGGGCCAGCTCGAACCCACTGTATAAAGGCAACCTGTTTTCAGAAGATGGTACCGTAACCGCCATCATCGTCACTGTTCAGGACCTTGAAGACACAGACGACTTCTCAATCGATGTTTACAATAAATTTCAGAAATTAATCGATCCCGAACGCGCCCATTTCGAACAGATATTCCAGGTTGGCCCACCCCGAATCAATGCAGAACTGCAGCAAAACCTTAGCGCTGATTTCAAATTGCTGGGGCCCTTGTCGGCCATCGTTCTTGTAGGATCTATTCTGTTTTTCATGCGTAGTATTCTCGCTGCAATCATCCCGTTAATCACTTCTGTACTCGCTATTATCTGGACATTCGGACTCATGGGGTGGCTGGGTATCCCCATCAATATTCTGTCGGTAATGATCCCTTCGCTGATCATAGTGATCGGCTCAACTGAAGATACACACATGATGTCCGCGTTCTTTCGTGGGCTCGCTATCCAAACAGAAAATCGTGGCGTAATCACAACAGCCCAAAAACACCAGGCTGTTCGTTACATGGCGAAGCATACGGGTTTGCCGATGCTGCTCACTGTGTTCACAACGTTCCTCGGCTTCGCCAGCAACCTATTTGGCAACATCATTCTGATCCAGCATTTCGCCATCGCATCAACGGTTGCCATTTTGTTTAACGGAGTCATCACAATACTGGTGGTTCCGCCCATGCTTGCAAAGTTTGGTAAAAAAATGGGGGAAGGGAAAGATGCTTCGGAACTCTACGGTAACAACTTGCCGGACCAGATCATCAGAATATTCAAAATATCCCAGGACCGGTTCCCCAGCGCTATACTGTCCATCACTTTAGTGCTGTGCCTCTTTTTTACTTATCATGCGTCGCATCTCTATGTGACCAATGACCCTCTCTCTTACTTTCCTGACGACAAACCACTTGTTCAGGAAACATTCACCATTCACAACGATCTCGCGGGCATTAAGGTATTTTTTGTCGCTCTCGAAGCTGAGAATGACAAAGCATTCCTGGAGCCAGAGAACCTGCAAAAGATTAACAAGATACAAACATTCCTCGACAAACAAGCTGTATTCGATACAACACTGTCTGTCGCCGATCATCTTAAATATGTAAACAAGGAGTTCCAGGGGAAGTTTTCAGCCGATACGCTGCCACCGACCAGGCAACTCGTTGCCCAGTACCTGATGTTTTTCCACCGCAGCGAACTAGAGTCCTACGTCAGCCACGACTACCGACGCGCTAATATCGTTGTAAGGCACAACATCAGCGATTCTCACACTCTCAACAAGTACATTGACGAACTCAAAGACTTTGCCAGCCAGGTTTCCGGAAATGGGATTACCGTACAAGTTGTTGGCGAGAACTTGCTGGTAAATCGGGCTGCAGAAAAGTTGATGGTTTCCCAGGTCAAAGCACTCGTTCTTTTGCTGGCACTCATTTTTATTCTGATGTCGATCATGTTTACGTCTTTAAAGGGCGGGGCTATTGCCATGATCCCTTCCATTATTCCCATTGTGCTGATGTTTGGCATTATGGGGTTGCTCGACATTCCATTAAACCCTGGCACAGCTATGGTGGCGGTTATCGCGGTCGGTATCGCTATCGACGGCACCATTCACCTACTCGCCCATTACAACGAACTTTGCAGAACCACCTCCGACTATGAAGGTGCAGTGCACCAGGCAGTCAAAGAAGTGGCTGCTCCGCTTATCATTTCAAGCCTGGCCCTGTCCCTGGGCTTCGGCATTCTGCTGCTATCGAATTTCACCATCGTGGCGCAATTCGGCGCACTGGCAGCACTAACCATGTTGATTTCCATTTTCGCTAATCTGCTGATCACGCCTATCATCATGACAAAGATCCGGCTGGTCGGTCTGTACCAGATTATTGCCATGAAGGTCGATTCTGCCGTTCTGGAAACCAGCCCACTGTTTGCCGACATGACCAATTACGAACGCAGAAAAGCCATCCTGATTTCGGAATTTCACGAATTTGAAGTTGGCGAGAAACTTGTCACCCAGGGAGAGGTTGGTAGAAACATGTACATGATCCTTACCGGCTCCGCCAGCGTCGAACGCCACGACGAGGACAGCACTCGTCTACTCGCCGAACTGGAACCAGGCCAGATATTCGGAGAGGTCGGTTATGTACAGGAGATTGAACGAACCGCTGACGTTGTGGCAAAGACACCGGTCTCAGCGTTGAACTTCGAATATGATCGCATGCAGAAAGATCTCAAATTTTTTCCGAACATCGTTGCAAAGCTCAACTTCAACATCAGCGGAATCCTCGGAGAACGTCTCGCCGATGTGCTGAAAGGGAAGTAGTTCCCCCGCCTTTTACTGACTGTAGCTGACACCCTTTTTAGATAGCACCTCGAAAACCGGGGCTAAGTGATCACCGTAGTGTTTCCATCTATCTACAGCGCTCGAATAGAGCGGTTCGCGAACCTGCATGGCGCTCGCTGTGGATACCGCAGATTTACTTTTATAGAACTCAAGGCTCGCTATTTCGAATTCCACACTCAGAAAAGCGCATAATTCACGCACGGTGGGTTCAGGTTTCGCAACGATATCCTCATAGTCCACCTCAAGAAATCTATCAGGGAACACTGCTTTCCAGTGCGCCATCAATTCATCAAACAGGCAATAATATTCCGCCGTATCCTTCAGATCATAATGATAGTTGTAATAGGAAAAGTTCACTGCAAACAATTGCCGATAGTTAGAAAGACAGGTATCCACAGGATGGCGCCTGAGACAGACAATTTTCGCCCCCGGCAGGGCCTTTAATATAAAGCCCACGTAGAAAAAGTTGAGTGGCATTTTGTCGAGCGAGAACTCCTTGATCCCGGTCCTCTCGCCCACCTGAAACAAATAACGCCTTCCCACTTCCGAAAAGTCAACTTCCCGGCTTCCCATCACGAGTTCGCTATCAAGCATTGTCTGGGTTTTTGAACCTGAGACCTCTTTCATGGCTCTGGCGAAATACTGAACCTCGCCCATAGAAACTATCCTGGAATGCGTGCTAAGCACCCGATCCACCAGCGTCGTTCCGCTTCTGGGCATGCCAAGGACAAAGATATTCTGGTTACCCAGGTCGCCGCGCGCATAGTCTCCGTCTATAGGAAAAGCCTGCTTCATGGCATCAAACAGCTTCTTATCGCTTACAAGCCGATAGTCGACCTTCGCTCGCATCCCTTCCTTTCCTGTACTGAGCGACTGGAATGCACGGTCATAATTACCGGCCTTTTCATACTCGCGTGAGATGGCATGACCGAGGTACAACCTGTCTTCCGGTGACAGGTTCGTGCCCTTTACAAGCTCCTCAAGGACGGGCAAACGCCCCGATCCACCCAGGTTTTTTTCCAGTTCCGATAGTGCCCAATAAGCACGATAAAAATCTGGCTTCACCCGGATCGCATTCCGATAACCTTCCTCCGCTCCCGCTGCATTACCAAGAAACTGTTCAACTGATGCCAGGTTAAACTGAAACTGTGGGTTGTCTGGCGATACTTTGACACTGAGCTTTAAAACCTCTCTTGCCTGCTCGTGCATTTCAAATCGGCTATAAACTACACCCAGCGTGTCCAGGATCAACGGCCCTTCAGGTCCCAGGGTCATGGCATAATCGGCAGCCGCGACAGCGGCTTCTTTTTGTCCAGCCATCGTGTGAAGACGTGCCTTATGGGCAACATATTCTGTGTTGCGGCCGGACAGCCTTAGCGCGCTATCGACCAGTTCAATCGCCACCGACACCTTGCGCCTTTCAGTCGCGGACAAAGATAGGAAAAACCATGCATCAGCATAGGTATCATCCAACTGGAGAATCTGCTTCGCATAGGACTCCAGCTCTGCAAACGCACCGTCGTTAAGTGCTATTGCAGCTTTCTTTTTAAGTCGTTTTAACGTTTCAGGCATTACCCAGGCGTTAGAATTAGTGTCCCCGTTGGCGCAGGGGACACCCGGTGACGGTTTAGAACTGGTAGCTCACCCTGACGCCCATATTCCTGGGCGCGCCGACGTACTGACCATAACTTCGGAGAGTGAAACCATTTACAGAATTTCCTGGCCCTGTTTGCTCATCCTGCAGGAACCTTCTACTAGTGCGGGTTCCAAGAACGTAGTATTCATCCGTCAGGTTATCAACGTAGGCCTGAACCAGCCATGCATCCTTGGAGAAGGTTGCTGACAATTGGTGAACGTCGTAACTCGGAATTTCCTCACCGCCCCGGTCACCTGGCGCACCTGTATCCGGATCAACCAACGGGTCCTTATCTCCACCGGGGATGTTGAAAACACCGCCGGTATAAACAACCCCGTAGTTGATCGCTAGATCAACACTATCCCAGATCGTGGTGTTATAAGTGATGTTAAACGTTGCCTGATGCTCTGGTGAACCCGGCAGTCTGGTGCCGTCGAGGGCGTCAAAAGGTCCAACCAATCCTGGCGCTGTGTCGGTCAACTCCGCACTGGTGTATGCGTAAGTGAGGGCCGCATCCCAGTTCTCATTGATCAACCATCGCCCCTGGAATTCGAAGCCCTTGCTTTCGGCCTCACTACCGTTACCGGTAATTGGCAAACTGCCATTGTCCGTCACGGTCGAAACCTGAAGATCCTGCCAGTCGATGGTGTAAAACGCTGCACTAATGGAAATAGTTCGATCCCTCAAGAAACCCTTGTAGCCAATCTCGTAGTTCTCAATCTCATCGGGTGCAATCAGGACTTCGCTGGCGAGCGCACAGAGTTGCTGCTGGTCGCTGGCTATCTGGTCAGGCGTACATTCAGGCACAGAGTTTACGCCACCGTTCCGGTAACCTTCCGAATAAGTGAAGTACATCATCGTGTCGTCATTAATATCCCAGGCCGTATTGAACTTGAACAGGTCGCCATCATCCTTGCCGGCGTTTTCGCCAAAATCAATGCTGATCGAGTCTTGGGCTTCTCCGAGGAACACCGTCTCGAACAGCGGTAATCCAAAACCGCTACGCGAGTCGACTTCGAATTCATAGTCCCGATAGCCAACGGTGAAACTTAATGAATCTGTCGCTTGGTAAGTCAGCTCACCGTAAAACGCCGTCTCTTTCGCATAGTTGTCACCTATTTGGATATACTCGAGATCATCTGGACGGAGCTGAACACCACCGAAGTTATCGACCGCAAACTGGTCGAAACCGGGTGTGAACTCTTCACTCGTGCTATAGCTTTCAGCCTCGTTTTCGAAGTATCCAACCGTCCATGAAAATTTGCTTTCGTACTGCGAAGTTAAACGCACCTCAATTGTGTCCGTTTCCTCCTCCACGATCTCACGTGTAAACGATGAAAAGCTTGGGAAGAATTCGTAACCATATTCAAAATTGAGTAGAAGGTCCGTTTGATCCCTTTGGCCCTGTTCTTCATATTCTGACTCGCCGTAGACGAACGTCGCCTCTGCAAATCCCAGATCCCAGGAAACATCCAGACTAACCAGGTTGTTGGAGAAATCGTTTGGTTCTTCAAAACGCAAACCTGCTTGGTATTTGTCGGTATTAAAAGATAACCGATTTGTAATCTGTCGACCCTCTGCCTCTGTTTCCTGATCGTAGTACCAGATATTGATATCAATGTCGTCAGTGGGCAACCAGCGGAGGTTAGCTCGGTAGGATGTGGTTTTCTCACCATTGGCATCATCAACCTGACGCAGGTTCGCAGCCACATCAGCGGGGTCCGAAAAATCAGGCTCGGGATTGGAAACACCTGGCTGCTTAACAACAAAATCATAATCAATGAAACCAGGGTCATCGCGACGATCCATATTCACTCGCAGCGCCAGGGTATCTTCCATTAGAGGGATGTTAACCGTCAGGCCATATTCAAGGCCCAGGTCATCCGCCTCGCTATTTGAGTTCAGGTCGGCCCTGGTATCTATCTCAAACTCGTTCGGGTTTGCTTCAACAGGGATGTACCGGATGGCGCCACCCATGGTGCCTTGTCCGTACAGAGTACCCTGCGGCCCAATCAACACCTCCACCCGCTCCATGTCTACGGGAATCAAATCGATCTGCAACGGAATCTCACCAAGGTAACTAGCGACGGTATCACTGGTAAATCCAGGGCCAAGTCCCGTCGTATTCAGGCCCCTGACCAGAATATCCGGAGTGCTATTCCTTGGGCCCCGGTCAATCACGGTAAGACCAGGGACATAATGAGCAATATCAGAAATATTATGCAGCCGCAGTTCTTTAAGCTGATCGCTGCTGACAGCAGTGATGTTGATGGGAATGTCCTGGACGTTCTCCGCTCGCCTGGAGGCGGTAACAACGACTTCCTCAATCATGGTTTTATCTGCGGCCGCCGCTACTGCCGGTACAACCGCCGCGACTGGAATAGAAGCAAGCGAAATCGCCTGCGCCAACTGTTTTTTACTTAGCGTCCGGTAAGCCATCTGACTCATCAGGTTCCCCCCTGGTAATTGAAAGATTGCCTTAAGCAATCAGCCGGCCACAATAACCCTAACTTATTAGGATTGAAAGCCCCTCGTGACATTCGACTTCGGCCTGCAAGATCGCAAATATCGCTAGAGGGTTGCCCAAAAACAGACCTTACCTGTTTCTCTAATCAGCTATAATCTCTGTTAGTTTCAAGGAGCTCACATTGCACCGTATTTACTTTCTTCTCCTCACGCTTTGCCTAAGCCAATGGTCATTTGCCAAGACCTTTATCACTGCAGACCGCTACCTGGATGTGGAAAACGGTCATTTTGTCGCCTCACCCGTCATCGTGATCGAAGGCGACCGAATCCTTTCAATGACTGGAAACATCGAGCGCCGTCAACGCAGTGACCGGGTGATAAACCTGACGGGAATGACCCTTTTACCGGGGCTGATTGACTCACACGTTCACATCGAGGGTAATCAATCATTGCATGGCTTCGAAAAGCTCGGCGAGTCAGACCAGGCTGCGCTACTGAGCGGTGTCAGTAACGCCAGGGATATGCTTGTGGCTGGCATAACGACTATTCGAAACCTTGGCTCAAGAACCTATGGTGATATCGCACTTCGAGATGCCATCAATGACGGAATTATCGTTGGCCCACGCATTTTTGCAGCCGGACCGCCGCTCGGTATCACAGGCGGTCACTGTGACAGCACCTTGCTGCCACGCGAGTTTGGGCTAAAAAGCCCTGGCGTTGCAGATGGACCCTGGAAGGTGGTGGAAAAAGTCAGGGAAAATATCAAGTATGGCTCCGACGTGATCAAATTCTGCGCTACGGCTGGTGTCATGTCCAAAGGCACAGAGGTCGGAGCTCAACAGTACACACAGGAAGAAATGAGAACCCTGGTCGAGGAAGCTCATCGACGTGGCAAGATTGTCGCTGCACATGCACACGGAACGGCAGGCATTAAGTCAGCCATACTTGCCGGTGCTGATTCAATTGAGCATGCAAGCTTCATTGACTCAGAGGGGATCATGCTCGCCAAACAGATGGGAACCTATCTTAGTATGGATATCTATGTCACCGAATATATTCTAGGTCGAGGGGCGCAAGCAGGCATTCTTGAGGAAAATCTAACCAAGGAAAGGACGGTCGGCAAAATTCAGCGCGATAACTTTCGCAAGGCTGTCGTCGCGGGCGTTAAGATGGTGATGGGTACCGACGCGGGCATCTACCCCCATCGTGAAAGCCCAAGGCAACTCTCCCGCATGGTCCAATTTGGAATGACGCCCATTGAAGCATTACAATCGGCGACCATCAACGCTGCAACGCTTTTAAAGGAACAGGAAAATTTCGGCTCCCTTAGAAGTGGAAAATATGCCGATATTATCGCTGTTATAGGCGACCCACTCGCCGATGTCAGCCTGCTTGAAGACGTGAGCTTCGTCATGAAAGCTGGCACGATTTATAAGGCGCCGTAAATGATTCGCTCTCTGCTTGTTCTTGCAGGTTCAATTCTCGCGGCCGCTATCGTCAACATAGACTGCAAGGCCGCGCCCATGACAGCAATCGAAATCCAAAGACAGTTCGCTTCCGGCGTATCCTCATCAGTGGCAACAGAAAAAGCGCTTAAAGTGATTGCGGCGACCGATGATGACTACCAAGCTGTCATCGTCTCAGGCGGATCCGCTGTTTTGGCAACTACAAAGCGTCTGGATGACCTGTCCCCCGCCGAACGGGTACTACTGCCGCTAGGGAGCGTTCCCATACTGGTCAAAGACAACATAGAGACGATTGAATGGCCAACAACAGCAGGGTCACTTGCATTGACAGATAACCTGACGGGTCGCGATGCAGGCCTTATATCAAGGTTGCGAGAGTCGGGCGCGATCATACTGGGAAAAACCAACCTGAGTGAATGGGCAAACTTCAGATCTGAAAAATCTATGTCCGGGTGGAGTGGTGTTCGCGGCCAGACACGTAATGCATTTGATCTAACACGCTCGCCCTGCGGGTCCAGTTCCGGCTCTGCCGTATCTGTCGCCCTGGGATACGTGCCCGTCGCGATCGGCAGCGAAACCGATGGTTCAATCGTATGCCCTGCATCCATCAACGGTGTCGTTGGGTTCAAACCAACCCATGGGCTTGTGTCCGGCTTCGGGATAGTGCCGATTGCGGCAACACAAGATACCGCAGGCCCCATTGCGACAAACGTTATTGATGCTGCAATAACACTTGGCGCGATGATCAACGTCGACGGAAACTTAGCCGAAACAAGCACTCAAATACGAAACAACTTACTGACGATCAAAGCCCCGGCAGACCTTAAGGGCAAGCGCATCGGTATACTTTCCGTGGTTCAGGGTTTTGATGCGCGTCGTGATGAGTTGCTTGAGGCGGCTATCACCACGCTGGAATCCCTGGGTGCCGAGGTTGTCCCGGATTTAGCGGCGAAACCTTACGATGGCTTCAACCAGGACGAATATGACGTAATGCTGTATGAATTCAAACACCAACTCAACGATTACCTGGCAGGGCTGCCAACAAAATTCAACCAGTTAACGCTCACCAAACTAATCCAATTCAACAATCAGTCAACTATAGAACTCTCCCTGTTCGACCAGGGCATTTTTTTGAAAGCCAATGACCTTCCACTGACAGAGGTTGAATACCAACAAAAACTTAATGCAATCAGAAAGGCAGCCCGTGAAGACGGACTGGACCGCCTGCTCGGTGAGAACAACCTGGATGTGCTCATTGGCACTACTGGAGGTCCGGCGTGGACCATTGACGATATCAACGGGGATACCTTTCACGGCCCTTCGATCTCGAGCTTTCCAGCTGTTGGCGGCCACCCGCACCTGACTGTCCCTATGGGAGACATTCGCGGCTTACCTATCGGTTTGTCATTTATTGGCCGTCGCTACGATGATGCCCTAATAGCCGCAATTGCAGCTGCCTATGAGGCGAAACGATAAAAGTCACTCGTTGTTATCAGTTTTCGAGCGGCTAACCTCACAGAAGTCCCCAGCCATTTCCAACCGGATTAGGCTTATCTTCGTGTCGTAGCTGCGCCACAATGAAAAAAGCTAAATCAGATTAAAAGTAAGTCAGGAACCCCAGCGGGCTTCTGGTTAAGGAAACACTCACCATAAAACCAAACACCGCGATGGCCGCGGCCATGTAACTCACCCGAGCAGTCTTCGTTTTACCCCGCCTGAGAGCAAATACACCCAAAACAATGTAGGCAATCAATGCCAGAACCTTCACAGTTAACCATGAATCTACGCCCGGATACTGCTGCACTAGCACCGCAAGAACCACACCTGAAACAAGCAGGACAGTATCAATGACATGCGGCGCAATCCGAACGATTTTCTTCTCCAGTAGAGTGTTCTCCTGAATCATCCATATACCACGTAGCAAAAAGAAACTGCCGGAAAGACAGACTGCGGCAATGTGAATGGTGTAAGCACTAAGGAAGGCGTTCAATTTTTTTCACCAAAGGTAAGTCAAGGAATATTGAGTCATTATGCAAAACAATCGGCAAGGAACCCACGGGCAAGACCGTACTCAGCTTAAGCAGCGTCGTACCCATGGGACTATGCTTAAACTTTGTCTCTTGGCGCCAGACCTTTCGCCGCGCGCGCTTTATTCATGCGATCTTTGTCAACGGCCAGAGGTTCACCCAACTCGCTTTCGTCGATTGCACCAGCCATATGTTTCCCAGCTTTAGTGCCGTTATACATAATTTTCTTGGAAGGCGTAACGGCAAGGATCGTTCGCAGTGGAGAATCGAGCAGGTTGTAAAAAAAGTCTTCACCGTCTTTGTTACCAGGGTTCAGCTTTTGTGACAACGCGCCATAGAACCATTTTTTGGTGTCTTCATCGTCGAAGAATTCGCCCGTACCTTTAAACGTAATGGCGCCACCTGGCAAATCTGCCGTTGCATTAGGACCGTAACCCATAGCACTAACATTCACCGATACCCGCGGATCCCGCTTAATCGCAACTGCTCTATGTCTGTGCTCTGAAAATGTGATCCAAATTTTTCCATCGTGCCAAACAAAGGCATGAGTAACGCCAACAGGCCATCCATCTTTAGTTGCCCACATGAGGACACACTCAACCGAGTTAGTCATTAATTGATCTACTTCCTCATCCGAAAAAGGATAGATCGATACCATTTCATGATCGTGAGTTTGAGCCATCGGGTTTCCCTTTTTTCTAAAATATTTGTTATCTGAAATAACTGTAGTTTGTAACAGTTGCTATCAGTAAGCATATCAAAGTTAATCCACAAAGGGCTTGATAATAGGGCATAGCGCCCCTTTATTGATCCGGAGGTGTCACGGTTGCTGGTCAATTGTAGAGCTCGAGCCGGCTGACGATTTGTAGCTTCCTGAGATAACCTTCCAGATGCTAGAGTCACTTTCCTGATTAATCGTTGTTTGAAGGAAATTAAATGCGAAGTCTCTGGATCAAAATTCATCTCTATGTTGCTGCATTCTTTCTTCCCATGTTGCTGGCGATGGCAGCTTCTGGTGGTCTTTACTTGCTTGGCGTCAAAGGCTCAGTTGATTCGACCCCCGTCTCCTTGTCAGCGACGAAATCCCTTTCCGCAGATTCTGGCACGCTTGGGGATGATGTCCGTGAGCTTTTAAATGCGAACGGGATATACCACGATTTCGAATACATCAAAGTTTCTGGCAAGAAGTTCGTTACCCGACCCACTTCTGCCAACTACTACGAGCTCATCATTCACGAAAATGAAGTGCAAGCGACACTGAACCAACCCGATCTGATTAAGTCCCTGGTAGAGCTGCACAAGGGCCATGGGCCGCTGTTTTTCAAAGACCTACAGAAATTGATGGCTCTTGGTCTGCTCATCGTACTACTGAGTGGGTTCTGGCTGGGCACCTCTTCTGCAGGTCTACGAGTCCCGACCCTACTAACGACAGTCGCAGGATTGGTGGTGTTTCTCGGATTGGCGTTTATCATCTAATTCGTTAATGAGAATAATTCCCATTATCTTATTGATAATGATTCTCATTTAGGATAACTTGATATCTAATCCATTGTTCAGGTCCCCAATGTGAAGTGCTCAGCCTCCATCGCCACGCTTGCCCTCCTCTATTCCCAGGTTGCGCTTGCCACCGACGCATCGTTCCTTGATGAAATTACCATCGTCGGCGAGCGTACCGACATGCACCAGATTACCGGTGCCGCCCAATATATAGGCGAAGCCCAATTACAGGAGCAGTCTTACTCTGACATCCAGAGGATTCTCAGACAGGCACCGGGGGTTTCCCTGCAGGTAGAAGACGGCTACGGCCTGCGACCGAACATCAGCATCCGCGGTGTAGCAACGGAAAGAAGCGGCCGGATAACCCTGCTTGAGGACAATGTGCTTATCGCACCGGCACCCTACTCTGCACCATCTGCCTATTACTTCCCAACCGCGGGACGCATGCATGCCGTCGAGATCTTGAAAGGCCCGGCAGCGATCATGCAGGGGCCCTATACCATTGGTGGCGCAATGAACATGATATCGACACCGATCCCATCAGTTCGCGGCGGTTCTCTGAAAGCCGAAGCCGGTGAAGATCATACCTACCGCGTTCATGCGACCTACGGCGGCACCAGCAGTAACGGCTTCGGGTTTATGGTGGAAACCCATCAGTGGAAGTCCGATGGATTCCAGAGTATAGATCGCTCTAACAAAGATACCGGGCTTGATGTAAAGGACTACACCGTGAAGCTCGGTTATCAGCATGATCGGCATATGGTGGAACTTAAACTCCAATATGCAGAACAGCAATCAAACCAAAGTTATCTCGGCCTGACCGATGACGACTTCAGCAATAACGCTTTGAGTCGCTACGGGCTATCTGCGCTAGACAATATAGAGACAAAACACGACCAGCAGATTATCCGGTATCGCTTTGACATTAATAGCTCGGTCTCATTCTCGGCTACCGCCTATAACAACGACCACCAACGGGACTGGTTCAAAACCGAGGGCCTTGATTTCGATGGCAGCGCTTCGGCAGAATCGTTTGATCGCACGAGTTGGTCAAAAGTCGTCACGGCGATTAATGAAAATAGCAATTTGGGTGGATACAGCACTGAAGCTCTGCAGGCAATCCTTGATGGAGCAGATACCGCGGCGGGGAGTATCCAGCTTCGCTCAAACTCCAGGGAGTACTTTTCCCGGGGAGTTCAGCTCGGCCTGGATTGGCAGTTCACTCGCGGCGACGCGATCCACGAAATTGAAGTTGGTATCCGGTACCACGAAGACGAAGAAGATCGATTACAGCGCAATAGTACCTATCACCAGCAAAACGGACGCCTTGTTCTTGATGACCTGGGTTTACTGGGCAATGCAGGAAACAGGGTCCAGGAAGCCGAAGCCCTCGCGATCTATATTCAGGACACCATCGAACTTGGCAACTGGGTGTTAACACCGGGTTTACGCTACGAAGATATCGAACAAAAACGTACTCGATGGGAGACCAGAGACGGGCGCACAACAAGCCCATCATCCCGGGCGGATTCAAATATTCGCGACACACGAAGCAATGACACCCAGGTGTGGTTGCCCGGATTCGGCGTACTCTACAACCTGTCTGAAGCCACTACTCTGGTAGCGGGAGTTCATAAAGGATTCACGGCCCCCAGCAACTCTCCAGATGTTGACGAAGAAGATGCGATTAATTACGAGTTAGGATTTAGGTACAACGGTGGACGAAATTCTGCGGAGGCTATCTACTTTCTAAGTGATTATGACAATCTGCTGGGTGAATGCACAGCTTCATCTGGTTCAGATTGCACCATTGGCGATGCCTTTAATGGAGATGCAGCTACCGTGCAGGGGATAGAACTCCTATTCACAACTGACATGAGTAGAACAGGTAACTACAATATTCCAGTCACATTCACTTACACCTATATCGACAGCGAGTTTGATTCTGACGTTGCAGATACAGACTTTTTTGGCGATGTCTCGAAAGGTGATCCCATCCCTTACATCCCGGAACATCAATTTAACCTGAGCGTTGGCTTCCTTAAAGATCAATGGTCCAGCTACATCAATGTTAGTTTCGTCGATGAGGTTTGTGTCAGGGCTTCTTGCAATGCGTTCGAAAAAACGGACGACTCGCTGACCGTCGATCTCAGCACCCACTATGCGCTTTCGGAGAAAATAGACCTTTACGGAAAAGTTGAGAATATTACGGGTGAAGAAGACATCCTAGGTCGACACCCTTATGGCGCGCGACCAAACAAATATCGAACTGCTACACTCGGCGTTCGCATCGATTTCTAAGTAGTAACTATGACGATCAAAATAGTTGGCGCCGGTTTTGGAAGGACAGGGACACTCTCTCTGAAAATGGCACTGGAACAGCTAGGTTTCGAGAAGTGTTACCACATGATGGAGGTAGGCCAGCATCCAGACCACGTTCAACTATGGGCTGATGCCCACCGCGGCATCGACATCAACTGGGATCACCTATTCAAAGGCTACCAGTCAAGTGTTGACTGGCCTTCGTGTAACCTCTGGCGTGAGCAGGCCGCTCATTTTCCTGACTCAAAAATCCTACTGTCGCTGAGGGACCCGGACAGCTGGTACGACAGCGTCATGAGCACTATTTATCCAAGCTCCAGCGCAATGGTAAATTCCGAAGACGAGAACCTTCGGGCCTTTGGCAACTGGGCAATGGATATTATCTGGAAGCCGATCTTCGATAACAGAATGGAAGATCGAGCCCATGTGATCGAAGTCTTTAACCGGCACAATCAATCAGTCATTGACGAAGTGCCGGCCGACAGGCTCCTGGTGTTCGAGGCAAGAAATGGCTGGAAGCCCCTGTGCGACTTCCTTGAAGTACCAATACCTGGCACTGACTATCCCAGAGTTAACACAACCGAGCAGTTCCAAAATCGTCGCCGGTAATCGGAACTGACTACCTAGGCCGCCGTCGCTTTTTCTTTCTGCGAAACTTCCTCAGAGAGTGTACCAGCAGAGGAATCCACACCAGGCTCTCCCATCGGGTTCGAGAATTTCAACGCCGAGTCGGCAATTGGCGCTTTGCGCACCATTTTCTTGTCCACGGCAAAGTCCTGGGTGTTTCGCCAGGGTCCTTCACCCTGGCGGGGGAACAAATGCATTGAACGAGTCATGTAGCCTCCCTGGAAGTCATCAATCCAGGGTCGCACTTCCATGTCGGCATCCTCGGCGCGCAGTGTTGGCGTCGCCTGCTTCATCCTAAGCTCGTCCATGTAGTTCAACAGGCGACAGATATACTCAGATGTCAGGTCTGCTCGCAGTGTCCATGAAGCATTGACGTAGCCAAAAGTCTGCGCCATGTTGGGAATGCCTGAAAACATCATCCCCTTGTAGGAAAAGGTCTCAGGGACATCCACAACTTGGCCATCAACCACAAACTCGACTCCGGAAAGCACAATTAATTTAAGACCAGTGGCCGTCACAATAATGTCGGCAGGCAGTACTTCACCGTTTTTAAGTTTCAGGCCATCTTGGGTAAAAGTATCGATCTGCTCTGTTACCACCTGGACATTACCCTTGTTGATCGCTTTAAACAGATCTCCGTTAGGTATCAGACAAAGCCTCTGGTCCCAGGGATTGTAACTTGGCGTAAAATGCTTTTCCGTCACTTCCTTACCCAGATGAGCTCTAACTCCATCCAGTATTTTTCTCTTAATCAGGCTCGGAGCTACCCGGGTTTGCCGATAGAAGTAGCCCTGCATAACCGTGTTTTTGAATCGGGTTATTGCATAGGCCCAGCTATCCGGCAGACATTTCCGAAGAAAGTTCGCTACCTTGTCATGGTCCGGACGTGAGACCACATAGGTTGGGGAACGCTGCACCATTGTCACCTGCGCTCCCTTTTCAGCCATGGAAGGCACCAACGTCATGGCCGTCGCACCGCTTCCAATCACGACCACTTTTTTTCCACTGTAATCCATGCTTTCAGGCCAGAACTGGGGATGAACAATTTCGCCTTGGAAACTTCCCATATTAGTGAACTCTGGGTCATGCGGCTGTTCGTAATTATAGTAACCGCCGCACATAGCAATGAAACCGCAAGTCAGGGTTTCTGTTTCACCCATGGATTTTTCGACTGTCAACTGCCATCTGGCTTGCTCGGTTGACCATTCGGCCTTCCTGACTTTGTTCCCAAACTGGATGGAATCCCTGAGCCCATACTCGTCAGTCGTTTGATTGACGTATTTAAGAATTGAGGGGCCATCTGCTATCGATTTTGCTTCTGTCCACGGTTTAAAACTAAACCCGAGTGTGTGCATGTCGCTATCAGACCGGACGCCAGGATACCGAAACAAGTCCCAGGTGCCGCCAATCGTTTCACGGGCTTCGAGGATCGTGAATGATTTTCCTGGGCAGGTCTTTTGAATATGAACTGCTGCGCTGATACCGGAAATTCCCGCACCCACAATTATTACATCATAGTGGCTCATCTATCTTCTCAGGGTCATTAAGCAGTCTGCATTGTACTGATTGGTATACGAATCAACAGTCCTGCAACAACGACAAAAAAGGAATTTTCTACTGTAATTCTGGGTCAACCGCTCTATCAGCCCAGATCTTCTGGGCTGCAAGGCTATATCACGGGTCAGACGTCACCCATTTGATCAAGGTCTTCCGGACAGGTAATCCGAATACCAAGGTCGCGGATAAGCCCATCTTCCAGGCCATAGACCCAGCCATGAACATCAACCTGCTGCCCTCGACTCCAGGCATCATTAATAGCGCCCGTACCGCAGAGCGACCGAACCTGATCAAATACATTGAGTTCGCAAAGCCTCGATTTTGCTGCTTCAGGCGCCAGAGATTCCAGTTCATCCTTGTGACGGTGAGACAAACCGCGAATACCACTGAGCCAGTGGTCAACAATACCCTCGGTCGAGCCTTCTAAGGCAGCTGCCACACCTGCACAACCATAATGCCCGCAAATAATGACGTGTCTGACCTTTATCTGCCTGATAGCAAACTCGACGACTGACATGCAATTCAAATCAGTCTGCAGTACCACGTTGGCTACATTACGGTGAACAAATACTTCACCTGGCATGAGGCCAGTAATCTGGTTAGCTGGCACACGGCTGTCAGAACAACCGATCCATAAAAACCTGGGTTTTTGTTGCTTGGTTAGGCGCGCAAAAAACCCGGGGTCTTCCTGCTCGATCTTTTGAGCCCAGGATTTATTCCGATCAAGCAATTCCTGAATCTCGTCAGTCATGTAGCACCCTATTTACTCTGTAGTTGTCATCAAACGGCAAAGCCAAACGTAGATTAACATCAAAGTGCATGATTTTTTTCATTCAAGATGAGACAGTAAGCGCTTATTCAAGGCAGGTGAACCAATGACAGATACGGTCGATCTAACAGGCAAAGTTGCAGCTATCACAGGTGGTACCCGTGGAATCGGCCGGGGCATCGCAGAGATTCTGCTATCGGCAGGAGCCCGCATTGCCATTAACGGGAGGAATCCGGCAAAAGGCCAGCAGGCGCTGGAGGAAATGGCCGCAGGTGACAATGCTATTTTTGTAGCCGGCGATGTTACCCAACAAAAAGACGTAGAGATGTTCGTCGGGAAAACGATCGAGCAATTCGGGAAGATCGATATTCTTGTTAACAATGCGGGTGGATCCGGCGGTTTTGCACCGGTTTCCGAACTCAGTAACGAAGCGTGGCAGGAAGCCGCATCGTGGATATTACATTCAGCATTCTGGGCCACCAGGGCCGCTCTCCAGGATATGGAACCTCGTGGTTGGGGTCGCATCATCAACATCTCTTCCGTCGAAGGAAAACAGGCTAACAAAGAAAACGCCTCTCATTATATTACGTTTAAACATGCCTTAAATGGATTCACCAAAGCGGTCGCGCTGGAAAATGGCGTCAAGGGTATTACCAGTAATGCCATTAGCCCGGGGGCTATTGAGACCGACCTAATGAAAGAGGCCGGCCCCGCAGTGGCAGAATCAGCGGGCATCACCTATCAGCAGTTCAAAGAAAATTACGCCCAGGATGCTGCGATCAAGAGACTTAACACGGTGGAGGAAGTCGCAGGCCTGTCACTATTTCTGTGCTCGGATATGGGTGCCGGCATCACCGGCGCGATAATGCCAGTCGATGGAGGCACAGCGCTCTAGCGCCCGGTGATCTTCTGGCACTCCAGACCATCCGAACGGACGCCATGGTCCTAACTGCTGCTTGCATCCCCGAACCGGAATGCACGAGCACCGGGTGTCGGGCGGCTGGATTGAGCTCAATGTCTATCGCCTTGTTGAGCAAGGTTAAATTTAATTAAGGAACAACATTATGAAGACACTCATCATTGTGCTACTGCTGCCGCTTTATGCTTTGGCTGATTCGCACTGCAAAATCTCGCAATGGGGCGCCGACGACCAGATTGGAGCGGCCAACAGAATCACCGAAATGTCGGTGCTTGCGGCCGCCAAACTAATCAAAACAGGGAAAACATATTCACTGGGTCTGACCATTGACGCCGATACACCGGCTTTCCCACCCCGCAGCTTATCACTGACCGTAGTACAACCAAATCAGCAGGAAGGCGCACGGCCCTTCCACAACATGACTTACAACGACGATATTTTCAGTGGTTGGCTAGGTATCGGCTCGCAAATTGACGGCCTTGGTCACCTTGGGGAAAACGGCGTCTACTACAACTGTAACAACGCCAAAGATTTTTCTGGGATCGGTGGTTTAACCAAACTTGGCATTGAGAATGTACCCCCAATCGTGACCCGGGGCATCGTGCTGGATATCGCTGCCCACTACGGCGTCGACTACCTAAAAGCAGGTCAGTACTTTTCAGTTGAAGATGTCAAAGCAGTCGAAAAAAGCCAGGGGACGCCGATCAGGGAAGGTGATGTGGTCTTGTTCCACACGGGGTGGACTGATGCGATGCTTGAATCTGACCCCATCGCCTGGGCAACAGCTGAGCCTGGACAATCGGAAGAAGTTGCCGCTTATATCGCCAGCAAGAAGGTGGTGGCTGTCGGCGCTGACACCTGGGGACTGGACGTCATTCCTTCACAGGTAGCGGAACGGCCTTATCACGGTCATGTGATTTACCTGAAGGAAAATGGTATCTATATTTTCGAAGCCATGAACACCGGGCCACTGATCAGGGACGAAGCCTATGAATTCCTGTTCGTACTTGGACAAGCAAAAGTACGCGGCGCCGTACAAATGATTATTAACCCCATCGCCATCAGGTAAGCGCCGCCGCCTGCGGCCCGATAGTCCTATTATGCAGCATGTGACAGACGACCAGGGAAATCGCCACGATAAACAATGTAACTAAGCAGAATTGCATGACACTCGCCGTTGAATCGGTCATTTCTACAATCAAGCTGCTGATGAAAGGTGCAAAAGCCGAACCCAGCCCACTCATTAGCTGCAGGTAGACAACATTTTTATGTGACGGTTGCTCAACGAAGGACAGGCCAAAGGTTACATAAGAATTGTAGGTAGCAGATACCGAGATGCCGTAACCATAGGCGAGCAACAGCACAGTGGATGTTGATGAAACAACTGTCAGAGCATACACCGACAGCAACGACACAAACACGAAACAATACAAAAGATACTTCACATCAATCTTTGAAGCGGCCCAGGTTCCCAGCAGGCTGCCAACGAAAGCTGCGGCAAAGACATTAGTCATAAATTGGCCGCCGACTTCTGGCCCTACACCGTAGGTCTGCTGTATGAACTGGGGTGCCCACACGAAGATTGAAATTTTCGCCATCATAAAGAGCAGCAGCGTGATGCCAACCAGTATGATCCCAACATTCCAGGTGCCAACCACGTCCAATTCTTCTTCCGGCTCTAGCACCGGCTCAAATGAAGAGGTTGCCGCCAGCAACATCACTATGCCGATCAATACCGCTACAATCAGGTAAACAGATGTCCATTCGAACTGATTAAGAACAAACCAGGTAGCCGCACCTGAAAACACAATGCCCGCGCCGTTGAACATCGCGTCCTGCGATACCATGACCATCTGTCGCTGTTTGGCAACCCACTGCTGGGTGATTACCGTGACACCACCGCAGACTACAATGGCCATCAATGCACCAATAGTGGCGAGCAAGTAAGGTAGCAGGAAATATTGGGCACTGAAGTGCAACCAGATGATCAACCCGGCGGAGACAACATAACTCCACAGGATGATTGTCTTGATCGCAAAATAGTCAAAAACAAAGAATGCAAGAAGACCACCAACGAAGACTCCGCCCGTGAACCAGGTGAATTGGGATGCAATATCGGCGAGTTCTACACCGTACTTGAGAGCCGCTGGCGCTGTCAGCAAACCAACAGTGGTCACAACCCCCCCCAAGATGAGGGTTGCGAGCAAAGGAATGAACATCAACCGATACTGATTCGCGCTCATTTGTGTTGTACCTCGCTAACTGAATCTATCAAACATGCGCTTCCCCACTCGATTGTCAGGAAATCTCTACCGTCAAGTCGCCAGGCTTGACCTTCTATTTCACTCTCCAAAGGCCGTAGAGCATATCACCGCCCTGTTGACCCTGAGAAGTCGAGCGTCAACAAACAACGCGTCAATCCGGTGAGATTTCCTCAAGCCGCCTGCCTGCTGTCTCCGGCAAGAATAGCCAGACCATCACTGGCGCAATCAGCGATATGACACAAAGCACGCTGATCGAAGTCCAGTTCGATTCAAACACCGTGTACATCAGCGACACCGCTGTCAGACCCAATATTCCGGCAGCAGTGGAAACAATCGCCCGGAACCCTGTTGCAGTTGATCGATACCGTGTCGGGAAAAGTTCCGTACCGTAGCTGGTTGTCGTGACATCGCTGCCCATCACAAAAAATATCAGACCTACCCACAATAGTGGCACGAATACTCCACCGATCGCATAAAAAGCGAGCGCTGTGAGAGAGAACATGCCGGTGAACAAAATGGTAATGGGTTTGCGCCCAAATCTGTCGCTGAGCCAACCAGCAAGAGGATTACCTACAATCGCCAGCGCACCGCCTACAAGGTTAAGCATCGCGATGCTGGACGGTTCCCAGTCATGTACATCCTGCAAATACTTGGGTGCAAAAAAACCGGCAGTACTCCCGGCGAGAGCCAGGCCAAATACAACACCAAAAATACCTATTGTACGTCTGGGAGCATTGCTAAACAGGTCGCCCATATTTTTCATCACCGGTTGATGGGCATGCTCTACTGCCTGAAACCTCTGGGTTTCCGGCAAAGACCGGCGCCAATAGGCGATAAGAACTAGCGGTATCAGGCCAACAGCATAAAGAGATCTCCAACCGTACGGCGCATACTCGACGAACCCGAACATGATGGCAGCAAATCCAGCGCCGCAAGCCTGCAAAGCCCCAAGGGCCCCTATACCCCATCCTCTGTTTTCCGGAGCAAATTCTTCTGCAATAACTACCGCAGCAATCAATACCTCTGCTGAACCAAAGCATCTGGCAAGCATTTGAAAGACAACAAAGGCCTCCGCGTTCGGGGACAAGGCAGTTGCACCGGTAAACAGCGTATAACCAACCACCGTAATCAACAGCATCAGCCGTCGACCGTAACGGTCTGCGGCTATGGCAAGGAATACGGCCAAAAAGGCCCCCGCCCTTACAATCGCTCCAAGGAACCCGACATCAGCTTCTGAAATGAGCAGTTCCGCCTGGATCTGCTTCAGGTTTAGGGAAAACAGATACATGTCGTACTGCTCAAAGAAAGAAACAGCTGCCAACAAACCAAGCAGTTTCCACTGGTGCTTACTTAGATCAGGTGGCCGCCCTAGAAACCAGGCAAACCGATACCACAATGGTACTTCTCTCAAGTTGACTATCCGACCGGTGAAAACAGCAGCATAACTGAAGGGACAGACAAATCGGCGAAAAACAGGGCTCGCCTCAACAGCCAGCCAAACGGATGTTAATCAGGAAACACAAAACCTCGAAACACTGATAAAATTGCGTAAATTCAATTGGGAACAGTATCTTGATAGACCTACAAAGAGAGGGTGAGGTTTTCGTTCTCACCATGGATGATGACGAAAACAGGTGGAACACAACTTTTGTCAGGGCGTTCAGCAAAGCGCTGGATGAAGTCGAATCGTCAGAAGGAGCCGCTTCACTAGTCACCACTTCGTCTTCAGCAAAGTTTTTTTCCAACGGCCTGGATCTCGAATGGCGAATGTCAGAAGGCGAGCATCGAGGTGGAGACAGAGATGCATTCGGCGCTGAGTTTATGACCCTGATGGGCAGAATCATTACCCTTCCCGTACCAAGTATCGCCGCCATAAATGGCCATGCATTCGGCGCCGGTTTTATGTGCGCCCTTTGTCACGACATCCGCTTTATGAGAGAAGACCGCGGATTCGCCTGTGCAAACGAGGTAGAGATTGGCATGGTGATTCCCAATCCAGAGCTTGCGCTTTTTCGACACAAACTCCCCATGAATACCTTTTTTGAAACCGTACAGCTAGCGAGACGCTGGACCGGCCCGGACGCCGTTGCCTCCGGCGTTGCACAACAGGCATACCCTCTGGATTCATTACTGGACAACGCAATAAGTCGCGCCGCTGAACTGGCACGCCTTGGTGCAAACAGAAAGGTTTATGGCCGCATGAAAGAATCGATCTACGGCGAGAATGCCGCCATCAACAATGCACATGGACCGGCGCATATGCTCAAAAATGCCGACCAGTTTCACTAAGCCGATAGCCATCAGGCTTAAAGCCACAAACATTGAACGCCAGCGACCTAGCAGTACAGATTATTGAGAAACCGGAGGGTGATAGTGTTATCACCTTCCTTCAGATCACGAACCTCAGCGAAGGTTTGATCGATCGGCAATGGCGCTTATATTTTTCTCTGGGTCTGTCCCCTGTTGCTGAAGAAACACGGGTAATGCTGACAATTCTTGATGGACGATACGGTTTCCTTGAGCCCACGGCACAATGGCAGGCTCTAGAACCTGGCACCTCAATCAACATCCAGATTAAGAACTGGCTGTTCTCTGGCATGCAACTTGTTGCCCGTCAGGGTTTTCATGTAACCCGACTAATTGATGGCAGCGAACACCTGCTTGGCGCCCCGGTGTTACTTGAACCAGACCTGGTACCTTTGACCAGACCACGGAATACCTGGGTCAGAGCCGACACTCCGCAACAAGATCAACACCTTGCTACATCGCTTGAGTCAGCCCCGGACGAAATCATCCCTGCGACAAGAGAACAGATTCTGTCCTCCGGCGAGATTAACGTCACCAGCCTGTATGTCGCTGATACCTCTCTCAATAGCGAAGCCACTTATCTCAGAAAACTGCTACTTCAAATGGGTGTTTTTGGGGAAGGCACCCCAATTTACCTCTCGATCGAACCTTCCATCGAATCGTCGTACCAACTGGACACTGCCACTGACGGCATCAATATTGTAGGGCAGGACGAATCAGCGGTGTTTTATGGCATACAGACATTTCGCCAATTAATCCGTGTTCAGGAAGCGGGTTGTACATTCCCCGGTGTTCAAGTCGCCGACACACCTGACTTTGAACATCGCGCTTTCTTTCTTGATATTGCACGACACTTCCAGCCCCTGGACCAGATAAAGAAAACGATTGAGGTCATGTCGACCTATAAGATGAACCGACTCCAATTAGGCATTTCCAATGACGAGGGCTGGCGGCTGGAAATTCAATCAGTACCAGAACTCACCATCGTTGGCGCCCGTCGCTCGTACTATCGATACAAGCCGGATGGCACACTAAGAGCCCTGTATCCCGCATGGGGAGACGACCACCGCGACTATGGCGGGTTCATTTCTCGAAACGAGTTTGTCGATTTGCTTCGACACGCGAAGAAACATCACGTCGAAGTCATTCTTGAGTTCAACCTGCCGGGTCACGCCAATGCCATCATTCAATCCCTTCGTCAGGCAGACCAGTGGCAGCTAATCGACCCTGAGGACAGCTCTGAATACAGGTCAGCGCAAGGTTACACGGGAAATGTCATCAATGTGGGCATGCATGACAACTACCGGCTGGCAAAGGTCATACTGGAAGAAATAAAATCCATGTACGACACTGCCGAACTGCCCATGTCCCGAATTCATTTTGGCGGTGACGAGGTGCCAGAAGGCGCCTGGCTGCATTCCCCCGCCTGCAGGAGATTACCTGTATGGAATACAGCCTGGGATGTCACCAATCCAGAACAGGCGAGGGAAGCCACACAGGCACTGATGGCTTATCACTATAATCAGATCACAGAGATCGCAGAGCAGGTTTCACCAGGCATCCAAACAGGGTTCTGGCATGAGATGGGTGCATCCGGCGGCGGCAACACCAACAGCTACTACAACGCATGGTTGACCGCAGATGCAGACACCAACCTGATCGACTCACTTATCGATCGAGGCCAAAATCTGGTGATTTCCAACGCCAGTTTTTTATACCTGGATATGCCATATGCAATGCGCGCAGATGAACCCGGGCTACCGTGGGCTGGCTACATCAATACAAAATCAATCTACAATTTCGACCCACTCGGTTGCTGGGCACTGACAGCAGGTCAGTCAAGTCAGGTCCTTGGCATTCAGGCCCAACTATGGAGCGAGACGGTATTCACAACAGATCTGATGGACTACTACACCTTCCCCAGACTACTCGCTGTCGCCGAGCGCGCGTGGAATAGTCGACCGACGCTAGACCGTTGGCCGCAATTCCGACAGGCTTTGATAACAAGAGAACTTCCACACCTCTCCAAGCTTGGCGTTAAACACCGGCCAGACGAACTGGAAAACTAAGGTTTACTGCCCTCTACAACCAAGGCGCCACTTCAGGGGATAAATCTAACGTCTAGGAAAAGGCGCGGAGCCCTTTCGATTCCAGCCAAACGCTTACTTCAGTTTGCGCCTGCTGATCAAGCGAACATTTAATGTTATCGATAATCATTTTCCGGGAGGTTTCGGGATAGGGCCGCGACAGGTAACTCACTTCCTCGCCGTAGATATTTGCATGAAAAGCTTTCGCACCCGCCCTCTGCGCGGCCCCATTCGCCAGAACGTAAGGCTGGTAAGTATCGACCATCTCCCCAAGCACAAACTCACCAAACGCCGTGGTTTCAGGGAACACCGGCAAGCTACCCGATCCATCCCATTGATCTAATCCGCCTTCAGAATAACTGACTACTCGCGGATAGTTCGCCGTGATTCTTTTTGGTACCGGATCCATATAGGTATGAGCCCGGAGCCCTCCGAGCACAATACAATCAACAGCCGTAGGCCGTTCGCCCATAAGATAACGCGTCTCACCCAGCTGCTTTTCTATCGCCTCAAGAATCCTCACGTACTCTGCTTCCGCTGCTTTTCTTTGAACATCTGAATCAGTGCCCGTAGCCCTGCAGGCTCTAGGCCCCCAACTCAGCATTCTCTCGGCGATGGCCGGATTCCCGTCAGCCATAATATTCGATGCAAACTCCGCACTCTCTGGGTAGTGCCATCGATAGTGCACCATGGTCCTTGCTACCCACTCATCGAAGTACTCTTCAACGATCTGTACAAGCACTGCCTCGGGGCCAGCCGGGTACATCTGACGTTTTGGATAGCGCCCATCAAGCATGTGCATAATGGGGGTGGTATCTCCAATCATCCAGTTTTCAGGTGTCTGGAGCACGGGTACCTGGTGGGTGCCGGATCGAGCCTCAATTGTGGCCGGATCGCTCAGGTTCTTGTTACGCATTTCAAACTCGAGACCATAGAAGAGGCACGCCGCCTCGAGTTTGCGGGTGAAGTAGCTGAGTTCACCGCCATAGATGGTGTAATGGTTCGTCATCTTCGTTCCCGGTTAGCTTGCTTTTCTAATCTTGAGATTCAGTTCCAGGGTCCCGAGCATAATACCGGGCTGATGCAGAAATTTATTCTCGCTACCGTATTCGATGCCACTCAGGCGATCGAACAGTCTGTTCCAGGCCACCTGCTGCTCTATTCTTGAGATACCCGCACCAGGACACACTCTAGGTCCGGCTGAAAATGTCAGGTGCCTGGTAACAGCTTTCCTATCCAGCCTCAGCTCAAACGGGCATTCAAATTCGTCCGGATCTACATTTGCCGCCGCCCAGCGCAGATGCAATACCGACCCTTTCGGCACTGTTACACCCTGGAACACTTCATCCTGGCTGGTCTGCCGGGTCGATAATCCCTGGGTCGGCGAACGCATGCGCATACCTTCTTCCGTGAATTGCCTGACCAGGTCACGATTGTTCTTCAGGCGGTCAAACAGGCCTTCATGCTCGCAAATCAACTGCGCCTGTTCCTCTATGGCATATTGAGTCGTTTCCAGTCCACCGATAATCATGGCGTAGACAATTCCATTAACTTCAAGATCCGTGAGCTTCCTGCCCAGCGGAGAGTATGTGACCTCTGTGAGGAACGTAATCATGTCCTGCTGAGGATTCTCCCGCTTTTCTTTCACTTTTTCCTGAACGTATTCCTTAAACCCGTCCAGCAATACAAACTGTTCACGAATCTCTTCATCGTCAAGTTTGTTCTGATGACCCCGCCCATAGACAAAAGCTTTTACCTGGGCTTCACCCCATAGGCCCAGTTGCGGTATATCTTCTAAAGGAAATCCCAGTACGCTCGCCATCACACGTTGAGGCAAGGGCCTTGCAAATTCCTTGATGAAGTCAATCTCTTCCTTATCGATCCAGCGATCAATCAGGTCATCCACATGCTTTGTGATCATGGCCTCATGGCGGCTTGCCCCAGGTCCAACCCACGGATCTGTCAGTTCCTGCCTATGAGTACGCCAAAGATCCATGTTCGGCCGCAACGTCACCATGGACGCCTGCATGGCATTCAGGTTCGGCACTTCTTCCACGTTGACACCGGACTCAGCCATTTCTCTTATAGCGCTGGACATGAGTGGGGGGAAGCGATCAGGGTCCCTGACAACTGTGTTGATATCTGCATGTTTAGTCAGGATGAAAGCATCCGTTTCAGGTGTTAAACCCTCACCTGGCAGCTTGTGCACCGGTGATTCACCGTGGAGTATCGGGTATGCGTCATACCAGTGTTCCTGCGCACCGGGTGCGAACAGGTCAACGTCTTCAAGGCTCATAGGGCACTTCATGTCCGTCAGAAAGTGATTCGGTGTCTTGTCACTCATTGGCGATCGATCCTTCCTACTTTTTTCAGCTTGGTTTCAGACAGTACAGCTTGAGACCATGGGTGACAAGTAACAGCGAGAACCAAGAATACGCGTCTGCTCCTTAACCAATAGCGGCCCATACCGCTCCACCAAGCGCTCCGAGAACCAGAATGGCGCAGGGGAGCAAGGTAAGCATCATGCCTATACTGCGACTTGCAGGATCTTTCACGTAACTAACGGCATAAATTGCCCGACCAGCAATAAAAACCAACCCGACTACCGCAGCACCAAGAACATGAACATATTGCGCAAAAAACCAGATGCTCGGGACAAACAAAATCAATTGCTCAAGCGTGTTGTAGTGCACTCGGAAATATCGCTCGAACTCTTCATTTCCGGTTACGGCTGGTGCTTCAAGCCCTGTCCGGCCCCTGGCAAAACCTACTCTCACTCCCAGTACGAAGTACTCCACTAAAGCCAACATAATAACAATCACTACCAGTTCCATAATATTCTCCTATTTCACTTTCTAATTTAACGCTCAAGCTAGCGCCCCAAACTACTAGCTGAACCCCAACTCATGGTATCCGGGTCCTCGCATTATTTACCTCAGCGAGCTTGCGCAGATTCTCGGAATGATCCTCCCTGTTGATCTTATAGACGCTGAGAACAGCCAATGCAAAGAGGTAAAAGAAAAGCAGCGTTGGTACGTAGATATAAGCCAGGTCAAACAACGTTGCTTCAGGCACCTGCCCGGGTTTCGCTTTCGTGGGGAACTGGATGATTGCCAGTATCTGTCCCGCAACGACCACACCCAGTCCATTAACGGCTTTTTGGGCAAAGCTGTTTGCCGCAAAGAAAATACCCTCGGACCTTCGGCCTGTTTTCACCTCACTGTCCTCAACGACGTCAGCGATCATCGCCGCGATCAGGGATGAAGACATAATAATCAGCGTGACCTCAACAGTATTAAAAACCACCAGGGTCCAGAACAGCGTGTCAGTTCCATTCTCCGGAAATAGGCCAAAGACTCGAAGAATGAAAGGCATCGGCGCCATTGCAAAAGCGAGCCCCAGAATCGTCATACCGCCTTTTTTCTTACCTAACCACCTGGAGACCTTGGGTGCCAGCATCAGCGCGATAAAGGCCGAAAAGAAATAAGGAAGGTTCATGTAGCCGATTTGGGTAGTCGTAAGTTCCCAGAAATGTCGGGAAAAATAGATCGACAGTGACGTCGACACGCCTGCTGCAACCGCCTGCAACAGGGCGGAAACAAACAGTGCAAAGAAAGACCGATTGGACAGTGTTTCCTTCATTTCCTTCTTTGTCTTCGTAAAGCTAAACGGCGTACTAGTTGGCGGCTTTCGAAGATACGGAATATGCTTGTGGGTACCGATTGCAGACACGTAGATAGAGACAAAAATAACAATCGAAGCAGTCAGACCGTAATCACTCCAACCCTGAACGTATTCCAAACCGCCCTTCTCTTCAGGTAAAAACACGAGGTAGTTCATCACCGCCATCGTTAATCCACCCCACCAGCCAAAGAAAAACCGAAAACTCATCATTTCCGTTCGCTGGTCGTAGTCGTCCGTCAGTTCTGCGACCAGTGCCGTCGCTGGAATCTCATAAAAAGTGATCAAGGTACGGATCAGGACCGCCATGCAGACAAAATAGAGAAACAGCCCCGTCTCGTCCCACGCAGGAGGGGACCAGAGAAAATAGTAGGCAAGCGCAACAGGAATACCTGCTGCATACATATAAGGGTGACGGCGTCCAAGCTTAGAGTGAGTGTTATCGGAGATATATCCCACCAGCGGATCAGATATGGCATCGAACACCAGCGCAATAAGAATGCCCAGCGAGACAAGATCTGCTCGTAACCCAATAACCTGACTATAATAAAAAAGTAGCAGGTAATTGAATCCATTGCTTTTAGCACCGTTGGCAACAGCTCCGAAGCCATAGTAAAGCTTGGTTGATAAATCGACCTTTCGGGTCCCCGGTGTACTTCCCTGAACTGGTTGCAAAAAAACTCCACTGAACTAACAACGCAGGATCATACTGAGTCACATCACAGAGGTCGAGCTATGGTTTGTTGGTATTTCCATGACGTCATACTGCTGCTAGCATCGCACTCTGCATCCCGTATAAGGAACGGAACTGTGGCGATTTCTGGACAACCAATCAGGCGGAAGGAAGACATTAGATTCATCACCGGCAAAGGTCGATATACGGATGATGTCAACCTGCCAGACCAATGCCACGCCATCTTCGCTCGCTCACCTGTAGCTCATGCCAATATTACGAATATTGATACTACTGTAGCCTCGGGAATGCCTGGCGTTCGTCTGGTTTTAACAGGGACCGACTATGCTGAGTCTGGGCTTGGAACGCTGATCTGCGGCTGGATGATCCACTCAAAAGACGGCGGTGAAATGAAACCGGGCGTACACCCCCCACTCGCTCTTGGGAAAGTACGACACGTAGGCGACCCCGTCGCGGTTGTTATCGCAGATTCTCGTCAAATGGCACGTGATGCAGCCGAAATGATCGATGTCGAATACGAACAACTGGCCGCAGTAGTCTCATTAAAAAACGCTGCGGGTCACGAATCTTCTGTCCACAACGACGTCCCAGATAACGTTGCCTTCGACTGGGAATTGGGCAATAAAGATGAGACGAGAGCTGCCTTTGACTGCGCCAGCCACAGGATTGAACTGGACCTTTACAACAACCGTCTTGCGCCAAATGCCATGGAAACTCGTGCGCTTAATGCGTTCTATGATAAAAGAGACGACCGCTATACGGTCTACATCGCTTCCCAAAACCCACACGGCCTACGGATGACTCTATCGGCCGTCATTGGCCTCGCGCCTGAGCACAAACTTCGTGTCATATCCGAAGACGTCGGTGGTGGTTTCGGTTCAAAGGCATTTAACTACCCTGAGGAAGTCATCTGCACATGGGCAAGTAAGCTCGTAGAACGACCGATAAAATGGGTAGCCGATCGAAGTGAAGCCTTCCTAACGGATGCGAACGGGCGCGACCAGCAGGTTCATGCTGAAATGTCACTTGATTCAGAGCACAGGATTACCGGATTGCAGGTCTCAATCACGGCCAATATGGGTGCTTACCTTTCTACATTTGGCTCGCTCATTCCGACCTACATGTGCGGTCCACTGCTATCGGGTCAGTACACAATCCCGGCAATCTACAACGAAGTTACGGCGGTCTATACCAATACGACACCGGTCGACGCATACCGCGGCGCGGGCAGGCCAGAAGCTGCCTTTATCATCGAGCGACTGCTTGACCTCGCGGCTCGAAAACTCAGCGTAGACCCGGTAGCGCTGCGTCGCAAGAACTTCATCCGTACGTTTCCTTACCAGACACCCGTACTTTCAATCTACGACGTGGGGGACTACGACCTGGAATTGGATAAGGCGCTGGAAATGATCGATTACGACGGTTTTCATGCACGCAAGGCCGAGTCCGGTTCACGGGGTAAGTTACGCGGAATAGGTCTTGCTACATGGATCGAAGCGGCGGGCATAGGTCCGTCACAAAAACTCGGGGAACTCGGTTCCGGTGCCGGGTTATGGGAGTCCGCGCAGATTAGAGTTAATCCAACGGGTTCGGTCGAAATATTGACCGGATCACACTCCCATGGGCAGGGTCATGAGACAACTTTCGCACAACTGGTCGCTGACAAGTTTGGTATCAGTATGGATGAGATCGAAATTATTCATGGCGATACTGACAAAGTGCAGTTTGGGATGGGTACCTTTGGCTCCAGAAGCGGTCCCGTTGGCATGTCCGCACTTGCCATTGGTTGCGACAAAATTGTGGAAAAGGGGAAAAGGATTGCCGCCTACAATATGAATGTGGCTCCAGAATCCGTTGAATTCGAAGAAGGCGAGTTCTACAGCGCCGGCAGCAATGCCCGAATGGCGTTTGCTGAAATCGCCCTGGCCTCATATGTCGCGCAATCCTTTCCAACTGATGAACTCGAACCTGGTCTAAAGGCGGACGCATTTTTTGACCCACCTGATTTCACTTTTCCCGCCGGTTGCCATGTATGCGAAGTGGAGATCGATCCTGAAACCGGCACCACAGACATCCTGAATTTCGTGGCAGTTGACGATTTTGGCACCGTCATTAATCCTATGATTGTCCATGGCCAAATGCACGGCGGGATCGCGCAGGGCATTGGCCAGGCACTGCTGGAACACGCCGTTTTTGATGAGGAGGGGCAACTCCTGACCGGATCCTTTATGGACTATTGCATGCCCCGCGCTGACGACCTGCCATCCTTTAACACCGAGTTCATCAATACGCAGACACTTAGCAACCCGTTGGGTATCAAGGGCTGTGGAGAGGCGGGCGCCATCGGCGCACCCCCAGCGGTGATAAATGCTATTGTCAATGCGCTGGATATCGACCATATCGATATGCCAGCCACCCCCTTAAAAATATGGTCGTTGATTAACCAATGAGTGTCAAAATAGTAGAACATGCCACTGTTATAGACGGCACAGGAAGAGATCCATACCCTGCCACCATCACCATTAGTGGTGACCGCATAAGCGCTGTTGATGAGCAAGCGGCAAGCGATAACGCTAATGGCACGCGCCTGGACGCCTCCGGTTTAACGCTGATGCCTGGACTGATTGATGCTCATTGCCACATGACGTTTGACGAACCTTCTTCCAACGACGAATTATTTTTCCACAGAAGAGAAGCGCTAGCGGCCATTATCTCTGGACAAAATGTCAAAAAACTATTGCAGGCCGGCGTCACCGCCTTCGTCGACCCGGACTGTATTTTCGATATTGGCGTCGACCTTCGGGATGCCATAGAAGCAAACGTGATACCAGGTCCTCGAATGCTTTCTGGCGGCAATGCACTGTTAACTTCTGTCGGCGGCACGGCCGGCCGATTGATCCCGGACGCTGGCCTACGCGGATACGCAAAAGTTGTCTCAACGCCAGACGAAATTCGTACTGAGGTCAGGCGCCAAATCAAAATGGGCGTTGATTGGATCAAGGTTCATGTTACCGGCCTGCTGCCAAGGCAAAAAATGAAGGGCGAAATCCAGGCCTGGTCTCTAGATGAGCTTAAACTGGTTTGCGATACGGCCCATGAGCTAGGGGTGCCTGTGATGGGACATTGCCGGGATGCCAAGAGCATCAAGGACTCGGTCATCGCCGGCATAGACATGCTGTTGCATGCCACCTTTATGGATGAACCAACACTTGACCTGGTCATCGATAAAAAAGTCCCCATTGCCCCAACATTTACCTTTCAGGCCAACCTTGCCGACCATGGCCACACCGTCGGCGCGGACGAGAATCTTCGAGAGATATTTCGTCGCGAGATAGAAGAAAGCGCGGAACTCATACACAAGGCCCACAAGAACGGCGTGCCAATACTTTGCGGTTCCGAGAGCGGGTTTTCGTTAACGCCTTATGGTGAGTGGCACTACCGGGAACTGGAAGTGTTTGTTAAGGAACTCGGATTTTCACCGTTAGAAGCGATCAGCGCCGCAACCCTTCAGTGTGGTAATCATGCAGGCTTCGAGGGAGAAACTGGCAGTATTGCCGTCGGAAAATTGGCAGACTTTATTCTCGTTGATGGTAATCCCGCCGCTGACGTCACGATACTCGGTGATAAGTCGCGTATTAAATCTGTCTATGTGGGGGGTGAATTGATGAACACAGAACCGCTACCTCCCAGGAAGCCTATTTCCGGATGGAGAACTTCACAGTACTCCTCCTCAATACTGACCAAGGACAAGACCCAGCCCGAAACCAAGGACAAAATTGATGGCTGAGCCACCCATGATCTCCGAAGGCGCCAAAGCTTCAGAAGCGCTACGGGAAAGAAACTTTTGTCAGGCGCACTATCGGTTGTTCGCACGACAGTTCATACACTAGTCGCGACAACAAGCCATGGCACAAACAACCTTGTCTCGATTCAAAGATGTACACGCAGCACTGTGTCACCCCAAGTTAAGGCAAAGCCTATACGACGCGGGTGAAGTCATCATGAAAGACGTGCTACTGACATTGCATGGTGAGGAACACAAAATTCGCCGGCATCTCGAATTGCGTCTGTTTCGCAGGAACTACGCCCATCACTACGAGACCAATGTATTTCCCAAGACCCTGGCATGGGTGCTAGATCCGCTGGTCACTCGCGGGGAAGCCGATCTGGTTGACTTTGGTTACCGGGTTACCATGAACCTGACTGCCGATTTCGCGGGTATTGATCGACCGGAAAAAACTGCAGAAGAAACTGATCAGCTTCTCGCCATTGTCAAAACGTTCAGTGAAGGTGCGACTCTGGTTCATTCGGATCGCGATCCGAGCGAAGTCATTGCCGAGGTAAAAACAGCACAGACTGCATTCAGGCAATTCCTGGAACCTTCGTGGTCCAGAAGACAGCGGCTTATCAGTCAGTTTTTGGACGGCAAGCTCAAGGAAGACGAGCTACCCAGAGACGTGTTAACCGTACTGTTGCGCAATCGGGACAGTATCGAGCTGAGCGATGAACTGATTGAACGAGAGATCTCTTTCTACCTACAGGCCGGCTCCCACAGCACCGCAAACTCGATGGTGCACGCCGTGAATGAGATTTTTTCCTGGGCAGATGACCCAGGCGCTTTGCTGGAAGATCCGCTTCTCCTGCAAAAGTGTGTCCATGAAAGTATGCGACTGCATCCTGCAAGCCCTGTTGCCTGGCGAACGCCCACCGAACCGATAACCATCGGTTCCAGGAACATCACGCCGGACGATCTGCTTATCCTAGATCTTCACGCTGCTAACCGGGACCCTGACATATTCGGTGATAACCCTGAGAAATTCGACCCTTACCGCTACGTTACCTTTGTTAAGGCTGAGCTGTATGGGCTTACCTTCGGCGCCGGCGTCCATATGTGCACCGGCCGCGACCTGGATGGCGGTGTCACCAGCCGCCCCGACACTGACAAAAATACGCACCAGTATGGTATCGTCTGTATGCTGATTAAGGCGCTTCTCGAGCACAAGATGATCCCACACAAATCAAGGAAGCCGGCCCTGGACTTAAACACCCTTCGCCACAGCTGGGGTACTTATCCCGTTCAATTCGAGCAAGCCTGACCAAATCGCAATGGAAGTTCAAAGCCTCATTCTAGCTGCATTTTGGTGTCCAGGAGAGAAACCATGAAACCAATTGAAGATCTTTCTGTTCTGGTAACCGGCGGCGGTTCAGGAATCGGCGAAGGTATTGCACAGTTCTATATCGAACGCGGTGCAAAGGTGACGATCTGCGGCCGCAGGCAAGATAAGATCGACGCCGTCGCCGCAAGGCTGGGTGAAAGGTGCCTGGCGGTGCAAGCAGACATTACAACCGAGGAAGACCGCCGGGAAGCCGTGCAGATGGCAGTCATGCATGGCGGCAAACTGGATGTCCTGGTCAGCAATGCCGGGAACATGATCAGGGGTGACATTGACACATTGAGAGAGGACTCGCTTGTCGATATCTTCAAAACCAATGTCATCGCCGGAATGCTATTAACCGGATTGTGTAAACCTCATCTGGCGAAAAATGGCGGGGCAATTATCTTCATCGGCAGCATTCATACCCGCAGGGCATTCCCCGGCGCCTCAGCCTACGCCGCAACCAAAGGCGCTTTGGAGACATTAACACGGGTTCTGGCTGCAGAACTTGGAGGGCACAATATCCGCGTTAATTGTGTTGTTCCGGGCGCCATTCTCACCGAAATCTACCAGCGAGCTGGATTACTGAACGAAGCTGAATCGGCAGAACGGCTCAACTCAATGGCATCCAGCCACGCACTCGGTCGAATTGGTACCAATACTGAGGTAGCCGAAGCAGTTGATTACCTGGCAAGGGGTGAATGGACAACAGGGGCTATCCTGGACGTTGATGGCGGCCTGGGATTGGGCCTTACTCACGATAGCGTCAGCTCAACCAACTGAACGCACCCTCACGACGGCCACCTCCACCCACTGAACGCAGTGAAGGAGCGGAGAGATATCAGGCCGTTCCTTCAACCCACATTACGAACTTCACCTGTTTTAAGCATCGGGAAGTTGGCAGGCTGATAAGTCATGACCATAGCACGACGAGGATTCCGGGAAAGGTTGGGCTCAGATCCATGAATGGAATGGGGGTCAAAAAACACTAGCGACCCAGCCGGAGCTTCCATCAACACTTGATCCTTTTCATCAAAACAGGAGGGGTCGGTAAAAAAACCACCAAGCTGGGAACCATCTGACGTGCCCGGCAGGCAACCGCGAAGGTGGCTTTTATCGATCACACGAAGACATCCGTTTTCCACAGACGCATCGTCAAAACCAAGATAGACGTTAGGCAGCAGACTTACATGATCGCTATCATGAATCCAATAGGGGGAATCCTGGTGCCAACCGAATCCTGAACCCTTTCCCGCTCTTTTAAGATTAAGCTTGTTAGTCCAGACGCTGACCTGATCGACCCCAATAATACTTTTTATCGGTTCTACGATCCGAGCATCTTCTACAAGTGCATCCAAGAATGCATCAAGATGATGCGCCGGCTCAATGACCCTGATAGTTTCATTTTCGTCTCCAAACTCAAACTGCACAGTGGTATTGCCAATATCAACAAACCGCTTTCCGTCCAGCTGATAGGCCCGCCCATTCGCTGATTGGTCATGCGCCAGCACGACAGCACGCTCTACTGAAGCTGTCAGGTCCTGCAATTCGCTAACAGTAAAGACACATTCTCTAATCAGGTACCCATGCTGCCTGTAGGTGAATAATTCTTCTTCCGACAGAGAATGAGTCAGGTTGTGTTGTTCGCTCATACTTTATTGTAGCCTTAGAGGCTGACCATTAGACGCCATAAAGACTAGCGCAAAAGATAAACAGCGGTCGAACCTACAGTTGATGGGAAACTTTTAGAGTTTTAACTTTACCCCTTCAGGGCTTCAGCTTTACCTTATTTTATTTATTAAATTTATCAGGGATTAATTATGACTGAAACAGACGTATACACACCACCGGAAGTCTGGAGCTGGGATGCAGAAAGCGGGGGAAGATTCGCTAACATCAATCGACCGATCGCTGGCCCCACTCACGACAAGGTACTTCCTCGCGGCAAGCATCCTCTCCAGCTGCATTCCCTGGCCACACCGAATGGCGTGAAAGTCACTATACTGCTCGAAGAGCTTCTGGGATTGGGCATAAAGGAAGCAGAGTACGATGCCTACCTGATCAACATCGGTGACGGTGATCAGTTCGGTAGCGGATTCGTAGACATCAACCCAAACTCAAAGATTCCCGCCCTGCTGGACACCAGTACCACACCGGAAACCAGAGTATTCGAGTCGGGAGCGATCCTGATCTACCTGGCAGAGAAATTCGGTGCATTTATACCCACCGAACCAACAGCACGAGCAGAGTGCCTTTCATGGCTGATGTGGCAAATGGGAAGCGCCCCTTACCTGGGCGGCGGCTTTGGGCACTTCTACGCCTATGCGCCAGAGAAGTGGGAGTACCCGATCAATCGATACGCCATGGAAGTTAAGCGCCAGCTTGATGTTCTTGAGAGGAACCTCGACTCACGTCAATATCTTTGCGGCGACGAGTACAATATCGCTGATATGGCGAACTACGCCTGGTATGGTGCATTGGTCTTACACAACATTTACGATGCTAAAACATTCCTCGACGTTGCCTCTTACAAAAACGTCGTACGTTGGGCGACAGAAATCGAAGCGCGTCCGGGGGTTGAAAGGGGAAGGCGTGTCAACCGAACGTGGGGGCCAGAGGAGACTCGTGTCGCCGAACGACATGACGCAAGTGACTTCGATATCACTGAGTCAGGGACCGGGGAATCCGCGGATTAATACCTGTTCTATTTGTACCCGCCGTTCAGGAACCGGTAGAACGGCGGGTTTACCCACACACGATCCACTCGCAAATCCCAACGGTCATCCTTAAGGTCCTGCACAACTTTTGCGGTCTTATGCTCCAGGACAGTCAATGTCGCTTCGTGGTGTTCAGATGAAATGATCACCAGTGAAATGGGTTCAAATCCCTCAAGCGCCTGATCTGTGTAGTAGAAAGGTTGCCACCAGGAATTTTCGATCAGACCCGGCTCATCTTTTTCGTCCTTCTTGGCAAATCTCGTCACCACTTCGTGGAATCGCTTCCGATCATCACCGGAATCAAACTGGAACAGCACTGCGACCTCTCGCCCCTGAACGACGCGAACACCCCCGGGCAGTGTTACGACGGCATCGGAAGCAGGACCCCAGTCGTCCCGATAAAGAAATGCTGACACCTTGGGAGTAATGTATACCCAACCCTCTATACCTTCACTATCCAGCAACGTGACCAGCTGACGCATATGCAGAAGACTCGACTGGGAATAGATAAAGGTGTGTGCAACCGGGAAATTGTCATATACCCCTTTCCTGCGCAGGTCGTATCCCGTGAGAACACCGTCGACAAGTGCCTCGCCAAGCACCTCCAAAAACACGTTGTCATTCAGCGAAATCGGACGATCGAAAGCATCTGCCATATGATGGTAAAGGGAAGCATCGCCAATTCGTCCCATCAGAGCCGAATGATTACCTGACACGACAGCAACATACGATTGAACTTTCTTCGAGGCGAGCTTCTCATTCGCAAGATCCTCGGCATCCAAGGCACCCAGAGTAATAAGTACCGCCGCCGCACTTTTCTCTTCAGCCGAGAGGTTCACCCCATGCCCTTCCAGAATGGAAGAGACCTTTGCATCATCATAGGTGTCACTCAACTTCGCGAAGTTCAGCTCATCAATTGCTGATCGGTAGTCTCCTGCGATCAGGTACGAGCTGAACATCAATAGGGCAACACCAACAACTCTCATATTTTTCTCTCGACTTTCTTCACAACCAATTCCAAGAGCTATTCACAGGCTATTTTCAACCTATGGCCCAATTAATCTTCCTTCGGCAGGCCTGTCGAACTCACCTTGCCTGAATCTGGCGCTATCAATCTGCATCGGAGAAACTGTTTCAGATTTTGTGTACTCATGAACGCAGACCCTTTCTATTATGCGCCACTCATCATCTCTCTTTTCGTACAGATCCAGGTAACGGCCGTGCCAGGTGTCCAGCACGTCTGCATCTTTTTGCAGCATATAGCTAACGTTGTAAATTTCACCCCGGGCATAATCACCACCTGCATCCAGTTCAATCAAATGATTAAAAATACAGTGGTTCGTCGATCGCCATCTCAAGTGACCGACCATACAGTGTTCCGCAAACTCCCAGGCATTACCCACAAAAGTGCCGTGATCATCTGTCGCGTCCGGCCAATAGGCAGATTTCATCTCGGCTTCGTCGAGTCGGTCGACTCCCCTGCAATAGCGTTTGGCGACATCTCTTATACGTTCAATGTCTGACAACTGATCCAGCGTGTAGCCCACGATCAACTCCATATGTGACTGAATTGAACCGGTACTATAGTACGAATCTAGTCACTTTGACTCGCAAACAATTTTCTCTACACTTAAGCGCTCACCCAAACAACAGACATTCATCCAACATGAACAAGCCTACTGACCGAACCATTTTTCAAAATGCCTGGGTTGTTCCCGACATTGAATCAGCCTGTATGAAATGGGTGAACGAACTCGGGGTCGGGCCTTTCTTCCTGACGGACTACACGCCCGGCACATTTGAAAAAATAACCTATCGGGGAGAACCATCGGACCTGTCAATGAAAGTGGCCATCGCGCAGGCAGGTAACGTTCAGATTGAACTGATAGAACCTACGGCAGATCAATGCGCCTATCGCGACAGCGTTCCAAAAGGTCAGATGGCTTTTCATCATATGTGTGTCTGGACGCTGGATTTCGAAGCGGACCTGAAATACATGGAAAGCCTGAACTATGCCGCCGCCAACACTGGCAAGGTTGGCGGTATTGAATTCGCTTACTTCGATACCCGTCCACTGACGGGGTGCATGCTTGAGGTTGTTACAAAGAACGAAGGCACGGTCGCAAGATTCGAAAAAATAGCAGCAACGGCACGCAATTGGGATGGTAAGGATCCGATTCGCCAATGACGCAAATAAGAGTGAGCCAGTCCCTGAACGATGGCGAGTCCATTGCATTAAAACAGGGTGACCAGCACATCCTGCTATGCAAAATTTCCGGTAAGTACCATGCGGTATCCAACATCTGTTCCCACGCTAGGGTGCTTCTGTCCAAGGGAAGGCTAAGAGGTACAACGATTACCTGCCCACTTCACGGGGCCCGGTTCGATGTTACCTCCGGTAAATGTTTAGGTGGGCCTGCCTTTCAGGATATAGCGAGTTATTCCGTAAGCGACGAAGACAACGAGATAATTATTGCCACCGACAGATGAGTGAGCTTGCCGACAAAATCACATTCATCACCGGCGCCACCTCTAGCATCGGCAGGGCCGATGCCCTGCATTTTTCTGCTCCGAACGCAACACTTGACGCGGCGGCGAGAAGGTCGAACAAGGGGGCCAAACTGGTCGCTGAACTATCCGGCAAAAGTGTAGCAACAGGTTCTTTTGTTCGTCTCCTGCACAAATGTCCAACGGCAACGACATTCCCCTGGACGGGAGACAATTGACCAAAGTCTAATCACTCTCGTATTATCGTCTAAAAGAGGCGTTCCCATGGCGCAAGCAAACAAACCATCTGGGCCAGTACCTTTCACCAGGATCACGGCTGATCGCTACATTTCACCTGGATATATGCTTCAGGAAAGGGACAAGCTCTGGGCAAAAACCTGGCTGGTCGCCGGTGTTGCCCAGGATGTCGCGGAACCAGGCGATTTCTTCGTCTTCGACCTGGAGCCGGAGTCCATCATCATTTCTCGCGCCGAGGACGGCACCATTAATGCCTTTTACAATGTTTGCCAGCATCGTGGCGCTCGTCTGCTACTTACCGACCAGGGCGCAATGGAAACCTATACCTGTCCTTACCATGGTTGGGTCTACAACAACGACGGCAGCCTCTGCGAGGTTCCTGAGGAAGACAAGTTCAGTCGAGGTGTCCCCAAGGACGGGCTGAGCCTCCAAACACTAAGGGTCGACGTGTGGGCTGGAGCGGTCTGGGTCTGCATGGATAACAATGCACCGAGCCTGCAGGAGTACCTTGGCCCCATCATTGAAATGATCGAGCCCTTTAGGCCCGGTGATATGAGGCTAGTGGAAGACCAGACCTGCCGTCTGGAATGTAACTGGAAAGCGGTCTTCGACAATTTTGGTGAGCTCTATCATGTCGAGCACATTCATCCACAACACGAGCTGATATTCGACTGCCCAACCTCCACCGCAGAATACTTCAACGGCGGGCATACCCGCGTTCTTATCGATGGATTCACCGTAAATTCACGCCTTCCTATTCCTGAAGAAGTACCGCCGACTCAGTGGGCGCAAATGAAAGCCCTTGGCATGAAGAGGGAGAATTACAAAGGCCGAGTCCTTGATGTCAGGCGCGATGTACAACTTCGAAAACGGGAACTGGGCCCATCACTCGGTTACAACTACGACAGCTTAAGTGACGACCAGCTTTCGGATATCGTGCAATATAATATTTTTCCAAACGCAGTTCTGGTTCTTCAGCCCGAAGAGTTCTGGATCCTTCGCTCCAGGCCGCACGCAACGGATCCAAACAAATGCTACTGGGACAAGTTCGCGCTTCGGATGCTACCGGACGTCCAGCTGCAGGAGAATGCTAAGGTTGAGTTCCCCGCGCTGCAGAATCGCGCAAATGTTTCTTTCAACCTCGATCAGGATAGCGATGGGACCGTCAGGCCAGAACATGATGAGTTCGATCAGGAAGCCATTATCGCCGGGGAAAAAACCATGACCATCACCCTGGACCAGGACATCCACCTGATCAGGGACGTTCAGAAAGGAATGCATTCGCGAGGCTTCAAGGAAGCCTGGCTAAATGATGATGAAAGCAGGGTTCAGCACTATCATAGCTGGATAGACAAATACATGAACCAACAGTTTAACTAAGCTGTTAACGACTCGACGGTCTCGCTGGACACCCCAGCAACTTCTGCTGCCTTAACAATCGAGTCCCATGATCGATCGTCCAACGGGATACCGTTCGCAATTCGCTCGCTCATTGACTCACGTTCTGGCTCACCGGGCAACCGGACCTTGTCGTTACCGACCGCCGGCTCGGAACTTTGCAACCATCCTGACATTCCTTCGACTTCTTCCTGGAATGCTTCGAGCCCACCGAACAGATTCGGGTCGATAATAAATTCCAGCATGTGATTAACGGTCATGTCAGTTTGCTTGTCGACATTTTGCATTGTCCATTCCCCCGCCAGGCCACCACCAAGCAATTCACAGACCAGCGCCAACCCGTATCCCTTATGCTCCCCGAAGGGGGCAAGAGAACCGCCCTGCTCAAGAACATTTGGATCAGTTGAAGGTTGGCCGGCATCGTCGTACACGGACCCCTCCGGCACAGGCACACCTTTCATTCTGGCAACACGTGCTTTACCCAGTGCAATCGCGCTTGTTGCCATGTCCAATATGATTGGATCACCTGAAGTTGGTATGGCGCAACAAAAGGGATTGGTTTGCATTCTTTTGTCCCTGCCACCCCAGGGGGAAACAAAAGGCGGGTGACCAACCACGTTAACGAAATGAATCGAGACTAAACCCTCTTGGGCACATTGCTCGCCATAGGTTCCAACTCTACCGATATGATAATTATTCTTTGACCCTACGCAGGCCATCCCGATCTGCTTCGCACGTTCAATGCCCATTTGGGTAGCCTGTTTCGCCACTACTTGACCAAAACCGAAATGGCCGTCCACAAGCAACACCGCGCCTTTGTCTACCACCAATTCCGCGTCTTCATTAACCCGGAGGTGCCCTCGCCGGATGCCATTCACATAATTGGGAATCATGCCCACACCGTGCGAATCATGCCCCTTCAGGTTTGCTTCAACCAGATGTTCAGCCACCTGCCATGCTCTGTCCTCGGAAGCACCTGCCTGTTTAAAAACTGTTATTACAAACTCGCGAAGCCGTTCGTGGTTGATCAACATGACAATTTACTTCCTCCCTGTGTGAAATTCTTGCCCCGATTGCCCTGCCTGGATCGATCGAAAGTCACCAGCCCTGCCAGAACAAAGAGCAACGAAGAAAGAAACACAGCCGCACCGGTTTTTCGTCCATTAGATATGCGGCTATTTTTCATCCATCCTCGTTTTAGCTTACCTTTACCCAGTTTACACTTCTCATGCGGCTCTCGTTTAACTTGAAAACGGTCGAAATTCACCAGGTTTAAGGTAGCGCCATAGCTGACTTTCCAGCAGATACGCGCCTGACACTAAAGCATGCCCGGAAAATATCTGAGAGATGGCCCTAAGGTGCACAGGTGGAGCGTTCTTCCACGCGGTTAATGGCTAATTTTACGTCAGCTTTATGTTGAAATAGCATGTTACTGGCATGACGGGACTACTCAAAAAAACAGGAATCGAAAGATCTCGAGATTATTGATAAGGTCCGAGGAGACGGTTACGGGAAATTTGTTCATATGCAAGAACAGGACGACAAATGGCGGAACTATGGGAGCCTACTGATGATCTACCCGGTACGATGGTCAGAGAAAGCAGGGCCAAATAATGAGTAAGCTGCCTGATTCAACCGAAGTTCTTGTTATCGGCGGTGGCATCGTTGGCTGTTCGGTAGCCTATCATCTGACCAAACTCGGCATCAAAGACGTCGTTCTGCTGGAACAAAATCAACTGACCGCTGGAACAACCTGGCACGCCGCAGGATTGGTCGGCCAACTCCGCGCCACCGCAAACCTGACTCACCTCGCTCGCTACACCACTGAACTCTTCGCTGGTCTTGAAGTCGAGACGGGTCAGGCAACCGGCTATCGCAGAACCGGATCACTTAGCCTGGCACTCAATACTGAGCGTCTCGAAGAACTTAACCGACAGGCTTCGACGGCACGCGCATTCGGTATTGAAGTCGAGCAGATATCAGCAGCGGATGTCGCGACTCATTGGCCCGACGTGAACACCGAAGACGTTTGCGGGGCGGTCTATCTTCCCGGCGACGGACAAACCAATCCTGTTGATACAACCCAAGCTTTAGCCGCAGGTGCACGAAAAGGCGGAGCCCTTATTCTTGAAAACCAATATGTCGAGAAAATCAGCACCGATGCAGAAAAAGTCCTGTCGGTTACTACTGCTGATGGCGTGATTAAAACCCAAAAACTGGTGATCGCAGCAGGCATGTGGTCAAGGCAGTTGGGTGCCAGTATTGGTATATCGATACCACTGCAGGCGGCAGAACACTTCTACATCGTGACGGAGCCCATGGATTCACTGCGTTCGGGTATGCCCACCCTTCGCGTGCCTGATGAATTCGCCTACTTTAAGGAAGATGCCGGGAAGTTACTGCTTGGTGCATTTGAGCCCGTGGCAAAACCCTGGTCTGTTAATGGCGTCAGCAAAGACTTCGCATTCGGGACGTTGCCTGCGGATATAGATCACTTCGAGCCCATTCTGGAACTAGCGACCAGACGCTTCCCAAAATTGAATACTGCAGGGATACAGTTGTTTTTTAATGGTCCTGAAAGCTTTACGCCCGATGACAGATACCTGCTGGGAAAGGTGCCTGAATACGATAACGTTTTTGTCGCCGCAGGCTTTAACTCTATTGGCATTCAATCCTCCGGCGGCGCCGGTAAAGTGCTGGCTGAATGGATCGCTAAGGATCACCCGCCGATGGATTTATGGGATGTGGATATCAGACGCACGTTTCCATTTCAGTCAAACCGTAAATACCTTGTCAACAGGACCACGGAAACTCTGGGACTACTGTATGCCATGCACTGGCCATATCACCAGTATGAAACCGCAAGAGGTGCCAGAAGAAGCCCTCTCCATGACCGTTTAATTGACCACGGCGCTGTGATGGGCGAGCTTTCGGGATGGGAACGACCCAACTGGTTCGTTCGCGGAAATAACCGAGCAAGTTACGAATACTCCTATGGAAAACAAAACTGGTTCGACGCCTGCCGCGACGAGTGCCTGGCGCTGAAAGACAGCGTGGCTCTGTTTGACCAGTCCAGTTATCCGGTGTTCTACCTCGACGGCATGGACGCACTAAAGACCCTGAACCATATCTGCGCGAACAACGTGGATGTGGATATCGGACAGGTCGTGTACACCCAGTGGCTCAACGAAAGGGGTGGTATCGAAGCAGATGTCACCGTCACTCGTATCAGTGACAGCCGCTTTATGATTGTTTCCAGTTGCGCTTCAGAGGGTAGGGATTTTCATTGGCTAACATCACACATCGACACTGAAACCCACGCCTTCGCGACCAACGCCGGGAGCGCCATTACTATACTGGGGATTATGGGGCCCCTGTCGCGCGACCTTCTGTCCGGCCTTACACCGGATGATGTCTCAGATGCCGCGCTCCCCTATTACCAGTCCAGGAATCTTGAGATCGGTTACGCGCGCGTTCAGGTTAATCGGCTCTCCTACGTGGGCGAACTCGGGTATGAGCTATATATCCCGACGGAGTTCGCGCAACACGTATACGAAGAAATTCTAAGAGTAGGTGCCACCTTCGAACTTGCCCATGCCGGTTATCATGCGATGAATGCGTGCCGGGTCGAAAAGGGTTACCGACATTTCGGCGATGATATTGGCGACGAAATCACTCCTTATAGCGCCGGCCTCGGCTTCGCTGTTGATATGAGTAAAACCAACTTTATTGGAAGGTCTGCGCTTAAAGACATCAGCAATAAATTTGCTGAAAAATTAGTGAATATTGCTATCAAGCATGAAGACCCACCCTTGCTTTACCACGATGAGCCGGTTTACGCCGACAATGAACTGGTCGGCATTACTACTTCAGGCATGTGGGGTCACAGAATCGACCGATCTCTCGGTATCGCGCTATTAAAACACGACCAAGGTGTCACGAAAAAGTGGCTTGGCTCAAAACAGTTTGAAGTTGAAGTCGCCGGAATACGCTACCCACTCGACGTGCAACTTGCTGCTTTTTATGACCCCAAAGGCCACCAGCTAAAAAGCTGAGCCGACAATTTGTCCGATGGAACCGCGTCGGTTTCGTCGAACGGCGCTACGCCTATTGCCATTTGACGCCTGAGCAATGCTGCCTTGCCAAGGTAAGTGCTCTTCTACAAATGCCCTTGCACAAATAAGCCGCAAACAAAATCCAGCCACCAACAACTCAGGTCATCAATTGATCGTAAGCCAATGGCAAAGGCGGCCTGAGAAACCCAAGAGCTTTCACGTCCTGGGTCCATTGCGCGAGCGGCATAGCTTTTGAAAAACTCGCCCCACCTACCACCTTGCTCATTCTCGAAAGTGCAGCTTCTATTAGCTCCGCACAGGTAATTTTGCAACGAACAGCAGTTATGTGCGCTGCGTCGTCTCCAGCTTCTATAGCGCGCAGCGCGCCCTCATAGGCTTGTTCCGCCAGCCAGAGTTCGTTCTGACATCTCACCCATTCGGTTTTCTCAAACGCTCGCATGCCTTGTTCTTTTCCTTCAAGCTTTTCCCGGGCAAAACCCATCGCGTTATCAGCGACTCCAAGCACCACACCGGTAAACAACATATTGCTGATCTGGCTGCTTATCGGTGCGACTTTACTCAGCACCTCTCTGGAAACCGTTTTCTTCGCCGGGAAATCCTCAAACCGAAAGGCGTGGGATTGGGTCGATGACATTCCAATACCATCCCATTCAACTGTCATCTTGCACCCGGTTGACCCATCCCAGGGTTCATCTTTGTGCTGCAGAAAGAAGAGTTCCGGTAGCTCTGAACCTTCAACCTTTGCCGTGGTAATCATGAAGTCGGCCTGTCCGGATCCAGACCCAAAATGTTTATCACCCGTGATAAGAAAATGGTCTTTTTCGGGTGTCGCAATTGACCGGGTCTTCAAAATATCGCCGCCGGAACCAGGCTCTGAAGTCACCGTCCCCCACCAATGGTCTTGCGCACTCTCTATGACCCACTGGCGCTGAGCTCTCCACGCTTCAGGTTCGTCATCGACAGATTCAACGCCCAGGAAAAACCCAGTCACCGCTGGATGCATCGACGCGACCAGGGCTACACTCGGATCGCCATGAGCGATCGTTCGAACCATGTCAGAATAGCTACGCGCCGAACCCGCTGGTCCCTTCCACAACCCTCCCTGATCTGCAGGGACACCTGTAAGAAGGAATCCCGTTCCTTTTAATTGCTCGAAATCATCAGGGTCAAGCTGCCTGCGTTTTTGTCTGGGGATGACATCTTTCGCAAATGCCGCTGCAACGCTTTCCAGATCGCTTAGGACCTGTCGTGATTCCGTCATTTGCCTATTCCACAATGTGATAAAGTCATGCTTATGAGTGTGCCTTTCAATAACAGTTACGTCCAGCTACCGGAACGGTTCTATTCGCGACAATCGCCAACGAAGGTCGAAACCCCCGGGCTCATTCGAGCCAACCATGATCTGGCACAATTGCTAGGCATTGATCCTGCATGGTTATCCTCTGATGACGGCATTGCAACCATGGCCGGGAACCTGCTACCAGAGGGCGCCGATCCTATCGCAACTGTTTATGCCGGGCATCAGTTCGGATCCTGGAATCCCCAATTGGGTGATGGTCGCGCCATTTTACTCGGCGAAATCATTGGTACAGACGGGGAAAGATACGACTTACAGCTAAAAGGATCCGGACAAACCCCTTATTCGAGAATGGGCGATGGAAGAGCACCACTCGGCCCCGTCATGAGAGAATACATCGTCAGTGAGGCCATGGCAGCTTTAGGGGTTCCAACCAGCAGATCGTTAGCAGCGGTCACTACAGGAGAACCCGTCCACCGAGAGGAAACTTTGCCTGGCGCGGTGCTCGCTCGCGTCGCAAAAAGCCATATCAGGATCGGTACATTTCAGTTCTTCGCGTCTAAAGAAGACAAGGAAGCACTGGGCTTACTGGTTAACCATGTTCTCGAAAGACATTATCCGAGCGCGATCAAGGCAGGCGCCAGCTTGAATACCAGGGCCCTGAGATTGCTGGATGAGGTCATGCAGGCGCAGGCAAAGTTGGTTGCCAGCTGGCAAATGATTGGCTTTATTCATGGGGTAATGAATACCGACAATGTGTTGCTCTCCGGTGAGACCATTGACTACGGGCCCTGCGCTTTTATGGATACCTACAATCCAGAAACCGTATTCAGCTCTATAGATCACGGTGGTCGCTATGCCTATCGTAACCAACCAGGTATCGCTCACTGGAATATGGCATGCCTTGCTCAGGCCCTGGTGCCCGTACTGGCTGACAAAGAAGAAAATGCAATTGAAATAGCAAAAAAAGCACTGGACAAATTCCCCGCCTACTTTCTTGATGCTAATGTCTCAGGAATGCAACGCAAGCTAGGACTCGCAACACATCATGGCGATGATGAAATACTGGCGAAGGACTTCCTCGATCTGTTAGAAGCCCACCAACTGGATTTCACCTTGTCTTTCCGTCGCTTGTCGGAATTGTCAGGTACTGCACCAGCGGCTAACGTCAGTTCACTAGCAGGCTTCCCCTCTGCATTTGACGCCTGGATGGCTCGCTGGAAGACCCGTTTAGATACAGAAGACAATCCCACTCGCCAACAGGACATGCTTAGCACCAACCCGGCGATCATTCCTCGCAATCACTTGATCGAAGAATCAATCGTGGCGGCATCTGCGGAGGGGAACTTCGATCTGTTCAACAAACTGGTCGATAACCTGGCGAACCCGTTTGACCTGACGGGAGTTGACGTCAGGTTTGCGAACAAGCCTAAACCGGAACAAGTCGTTCGCCAGACGTTCTGCGGCACCTGATCATTATCTCGGCAGACAGCCATCGTGATGGTGTGCTCCCGCAAAGAGAAACCGGACTACTATGCTAAGGGCACCAATCGTTCTATCCTTGCATTTCTCTTGCATTTCTCTTGCATTTCGCGCGGCCAGCCAAGATAGAGCATTAGCCATTGTCGGTAGCTATACCGACCTGTTGAAACCAGAAAAAGGACAACCATGACTGA